>JAABUK010000311.1_pt1 | contig 108164 bp, 54 predicted proteins | sample 5559141 | NCBI WGS metagenome assembly JAABUK01 (sample SAMN10711869, study PRJNA513367) | rock metagenome | isolation source: Antarctica rocks | place: Antarctica: Victoria Land, Pudding Butte nord | collected 2016-01-03 | reverse complement strand
TTTTAAAGAAACCTGAGACGAAAACTCCGTTTTTGTTACTGGTTTGTCAAGAGTTGAATCTAACATCTGGTCATTATCTTCTAACATTTCGACTGACGAATCTTCGATTTGTGAGCCAAAGGAGTTGCCAATAACTTCCGATTTGTCAAGAGTTGAATCTAACATCTGGTCATTATCTTCTAACATTTCGACTGACGAATCTTCGATTTGTGAGCCAAAGGAGTTGCCAATAACTTCCGATTTGTCAGTCCCAGTGTTAGGAGATTTACAAATATATAATTTGTCATCAGAAAGAGAAGCTATTTTTTTAGAAGTAATTTCTCGAAAAGTCTCCCAAGAAAGATTCTGATGTGGTAAACAAAATCCAGGTAAATTATCTTTCACAAGGTATGAAAAGAATTGTCCTTTGTATCGAGATCGAATTAATAAAGAAAAACTAAACACAAATGGAAATAAAGCAATTAGAAATTGTATATTGTTTAACTGTTTCCAATTAGTTGTTATTGAAGTTTTTGCACGAATACGATAATTTGAAAAAAAAACTGAAGGTTTAAAAAAATTTTTTAAGAATGGAATAGTAGTAAATAATGAATCTCCTTTCTTAACAGTACCAAAAAATGGTAAATTAGTTGTTTTTTTTAATTTAAAACGATTTTTTGTCATACAAAAATATTAATCAAAATTTTGTTTACGAAAGAGTTTTTTTGGAAAGGTAATTAATGTTATTTGTTTCACATAGATTTTTATTTATGTGAAACAAATAAAAGATAAAACTAAAACAAAACAAAAATAAAAACCTAACAAAAAAGTATAAAGCAAGGTCCTTCTTTTAACATCGCTTTAACCTGACCTGACAAAAACAAAAATAATATTTTTGTTTTTGTCAGGTCAGGCATTTTTTGTTTCACGTGCTTTTAAAATCTTATTTTTGTCATAACTGCTTTTTGAAACAAAAAATGTAAAACATTTTTTGTAAAGGTCAGGTCCGTATTTTTGTTAATTACGTTAAGCATATTACTATGTAATGGTAGTGTTTTCTTAATATTTAATATAAATGATATAAGTAATATATTTTATTTTTAAATTTTACTAAATAAAGTTCTTCAACAAAAACAAGGTTTTTATCTTCTTACGTAATTTTCGTATTAAATTTTTTTAACAAAAATATTTTTTTTTTCAAATTTTTATTAAAGATTCATTAAATATTTTAAAAGCAAATAAAGTAGCATCAATTTTCTTTAATTCGTAAAGGAGCTTCACACTTAAGGAAGCCATTCAATGGTTGCTGATTATTTTACTACGCAAAATAAAAGAAGCGCAACAATTGTTGTTAAAAAAAACATATGTTTTTTTTAACAACCATCTACATTTTTAATTTTTAAAATACTAATATAATAAAAAAGTTAATGCAAAAGAGTATATGTTTTATACAGATTTTACATTAAAGTTTTTTGCTAAAAAAGCTGATAGTAAACAATTCAATAATAACACAAAAAATTACTTTTTGACGATACTGTTTATTTTAGTATTTCTTCTTTTATTTGTTTTAACATTGCTTTTTAAAGATCATCTAAGTTGAAATATCTCTAAAATTGCGGCTGGAAAAGTGATAATTTAACAGAATTCGCTCATCGAACAATATTAAATGAACAATATTTAGATAATTTGTAAGATTTAGATTTAGATAATCCAAAGGCTAAAAGACTATATCTAGCACAATGGGTTAAAAGCAACATTGTTCAAAAATCGGGGAACTTCTTAAAAACTTTAGATTTATACAATTATTATTTGGAAGCAACCCCATCAAGGGCTGGAGTTTCAAAAGAACTTTTCTTTAAAGAAATCGAGCCCGTGATGGGTGTCTATAATAAACCGTTTCGGGTTCGAGGTAGAGAGGGTCGAGGCTTTGTTGGTATATACTTTATAGGGGAGAAATAAATGGACCGTTATAATCAAATTTCAGTGTCTTTTTCTTAAGAGACCATTATAAGAGTTCATATATTTTATAATCAACCGGCTTCTACTAAACGTGTTTTAGAACTATTTTTTCGTGTAGAAGAAAGTTCTGTAAAAACAACTTTAGGTTCTCTATCCCAAATATTACAAGAAGAAATAATTAGAAGATCGAATAGTCGTTTATTAAAAGACACATCTTGGACCCAACTTGCTATTTACATACCTTCAAGTAAGTTGAAAGTAACTATTAAAATTCCTACTCTTTATGGAAGGCATTCGGGGAATACTCCAAATACAGCCTTTCGCTTTTGAAGTGATCCCAGAGTCATGAAATAATTATTGAAAATAAGTCTTGGTGTATGGTGCATCATTAGAATTTAATGCATCGAATATGCACCAGATCCCTGAAAAAAAAAGAAAATAAGGAAAGTATAGATTACCGCGGAATATTGGAAAATTTAGAGTATATGTTTTTATTTCCTATTTCTAAAGAACCAAAAAGTTTTACTTTACAGCTAGTAGTTCCTATAAAAGAAGTGGGACCAAAATCAAAGATCGTGTCGTTTAAAGGAAGAGCTCGTATCTTACGTAAATTTAATGGCTTGTCATGCACGTGGGTTTGCAAGGTAGTAAATTATTTTAACTAGAGATTTTATTAAAATTATATTGGAAAAAGCAAAAATTGAAACCTGACAAAAAATGCTTTGCATTTTTTGTCAGTCTTTCAAATGGTATTTTTAGTTGTTGTTCGACTAATTCAAACAAAAGAAGCCTGACAAAAAAGCTTAACAAAAAAAGCTTAACAAAAAAAGCGAAGCTTTTTTTGTCTCAAGCTTTTTTTGTCTCAAGTTTTTTTTGTTTCAGATTTTTTGTTAAGAATTTTTATCAGATTTTTGTTTTCAATTTAACAGGGTTTGTCAGTTAGAAAGTTTAAAAATTTTTAAAAGTTTTTTATAAAGTGCACTTGACCTTATAATGAAAAATATGATTTACTATTAAGTAAGCGGGTATGATGTAGTGGTAACATGAGATCCTTCCAAGTTCTTCTCGCCGGTTCGAATCCGGCTACCCGCTTAATATTTTTCTATAAGGCAAAGCTTTTTAATTAATAGGAATATAACAAATAAATAAGACTCTGTTTTTATCAATATTGTATATTCTAAAAAATAAAAATTTAATAGAATTTTTTCATGTATAATAAAAAGAACAATCATTTGTTTTAACAAAACTTTTATAAGTAAAATAAAAGGCTGCACAAGCAAGCTTCAACAAAAATTGAAACAAAAAAATTAGTATCCAAACAAAAACCTGAAACAAAAACCTGACAAAAATAAGATTTGAAACACTGACAAAAAATGTAAAACATTTTTTGTTTCAAAAGCTCAACAAAAAAAGCGAAGCTTTTTTTGTCTCAAGCTTTTTTTGTCAGGTCAAATTTCAATTTTTGTTTGATCCTTCAGATTTGAAAAGCACGAGACTATCCTTTTTATCAGTAGTATCCCTTTTTTGTTTCAGTTTTAATAAGGGATACTAAGTTTTGCTTATCTTTTCTTTGTATCTTTTCTTTATCTTTTGTTTGTATCTTTTCTGAAAGAAAAGATAAGGTTTTCCGAAGGAAAACTTACAAAAACTACGTTTTTGTTAGAAAACAATTGTGGTGTTTTGCACCACCATGGTTGCTGATTATTTTACTACGTAAAACAATAGCATTCATGGTTGCGCTTCGCGCAACAATTATTTCCCGAAGGGAAATCATGATTTCCCAAAGGGAAATAATTATTGGGCTTTGCCCAATCATGGAAAAATATTCTATTTATTTAGTTTATTCCTTTTTAAAATAAATATCAGAGCCTTTTTTTATAAAAACTTTTTGATATAAAAAAAGACTAACAATTAAATTAAAAATCCTTTAGATATATAAATTATGACTCTTATTTTTCAATTTACTCTTCTTGCTTTAGTTGCATTATCTTTTCTTTTAGTAGTAGGAGTTCCTGTTGTTTTCGCTTCTCCTGAAGGTTGGACTGAAAATAAACGTACTGTTTTTTCAGGTCTAGGTTTATGGATTCTTCTAGTTTTTGCAGTAGGAGTTTTAAATTCTTTTGTTGTATAAAGTAAATTTGCTATAAAGTTTTCTATAATTTATCTAAGAAATTATGACAAAAACTCTTAACAAAAATGGGGAAAAATTTGATAAAATACTGACCTGACAAAAAAAGCTAAGCTTTTTTTGTTTCAAATATTGACAAAAAGATAAGGTTTTCCAACAAAAACTTACAAAAACTGAAACAAAAATATTGACCTGACAAAAAAAGCTTAACAAAAATAAGATTTGAAATACTTACAAAAAATGTAAACAAAAAAAGCTTCGCTTTTTTTGTTTACATTTTTTGTAAGTATTTCAAATGATAGTATCCCTTTTTTGTTTCAATTTTTGTCGTTATGGGGCAGGGGCCCGAAGAAGCAAAGGTTTTTGTTTAGATATTAATACTTTTGTTTCAATTCTTGTTTCAATTTTTGTATTCTTTTTTTTTTTTGCTTCTTCAAAATTGTCAATATTTGTAATTCATTTCTTTTTCACCTTGAGTCTATCTCAAGGTGAAGAATTTTAATTTTATTAATAAATTATTCCGAAATAGTTGAGAATCATAATATATTATAGAAAAAAAATAATATAACTGAAAAAACAAAATAATAAAATTTTTCATAAAGGTCGATTTTATTTACAAATATTTGAATTGAAATATAGATTAAAGTTAAGAATTTATTATTCCCTAAATTCTAGTAAAAAGATTTGTTTAGAGGGTTCAAAATTTATGTGTTCTTTTTCAATTAAAAATAATATAATATTATTAAATGATATTTTCGGTAATATATTAAAATTAAATATTTTATTTAAATATTTTTAAATATTTTTATGAATTTAAAACCTAACAAAAACGGAAACAAAAATATTTTGCTTCTTTTTACACCGAAAAGAAACTTACTAACATCGCCTTTGGTTTTTTTCTCACAAATTCTGACAAACCTCAACTTGACCTTGACAAAAAATGTAAAACATTTGAAACAAAAATAATATTTTTGTTTTTGTTTTAAAAAGCCTGACCTGACAAAAAATGATGACAAAAAAAGCTTAACCTGACAAAAAAAGCCTGACAAAAAAAGCTGAAACAAAAAAAGCTTCGCTTTTTTTGTCAGGCTTTTTTTGTTTCAGCTTTTTTTGTTTCAAATACACTTCTTATTTTTGTCTCAAGCTTTTTTTGTTAGGCATTTGAAACAAAAACAAAAATTTGTTTTTGTCAGTGTTTCAAATAAGATTTTTGTTTCAACTTTTTTTTGTTTCACCCTGACAAATTTTTAACAAAAACTTCGTTTGAAAAAACCGTTGAAATAAAAAAAGCGAACCTTTTTTTGTCAGGTTGGGTCAGTCAAGGTGTATGGCCGTAATCAAAAATTTTTGTTAAAAGTTATTGTTTTGGTTTTTAATATTTGTAAAGTTTTTAATAAAACTTTATAAATAAACTTCAAAGAACCTAACCTTACAAAAAAAAATTTAAAACTGGACACTATTTGTAAAAGTTGATTATTGCTTAAGGTCACGATATACTACATAAAAAGAGATTCAAAAATTTTAAAATACATAACATCAAAACATCAAAAAAAATTTACTCGAAGAGTCTTCGAAAAAAGGCGAAAAATTCATGGTTTTCCGAAGGAAAACTTACAAAAACGTAGTTTTTGTTAGAAAAAAATTATCTCCCTTCTAACAAAAACGTAGTTTTTGTTAGAGATCATGATTTCCCTTCGGGAAATAATTGTTGCTAATTACTTTACGTAGTAAAACAATAGCTTTCATGTTTTTCACTTTTTTATTTTGATTTGCTTTGGGGATAAAGTCTTAAGTTTTACTTAGTAAAAACCTTACAATAAAAGGTCTGCCTTCTTCTACTTTTTAACAAACTGAAAGTTTCAAATAAAAGTATTGATTGGTTTAATAAAAGGTAACCACTTTATCTTACTGTTTATATATGAAAAACTAAGAAGTGCAAAGCTAAAAAATAAAATAAATATCATTTTTAACTCTTTTTAAATATGAAAAATTAGTTTATTTCTCGTTTTTTTTCGATCTTTATCGTAAAGATACAGATTAAATTTAATAATGTGAGATAATAAAAAAGTTAAAAAGACCATTTTCATAAAAAAAAACAAATAAAAGGAGTTTTTTAATGTCTGGCGCTACAGGAGAACGACCTTTTTCTGATATTTTAACTAGTATTCGTTACTGGGTAATTCATAGTATCACTATTCCCTCTTTATTTATTGCAGGATGGCTTTTTGTGAGCACAGGGCTAGCTTACGATGTATTCGGCAGTCCTCGACCTAATGAGTATTTCACAGAAGACCGTCAAGAAACTCCACTTATCACTGATCGTTTTAATGCATTAGATCAAGTGAAGCAACTTTCTGAAGTAAATTAGAATTAGTATATAGTGCTTTTTGAAGACATCGTTGTTACATTTTTTAAATTTTAGAAAAGCTTTGTTATACCTAATACAAACCATAAGCTTCAAAATACTTGATTTTAACAGCATAACACACTATTCTAAAAAGATTGAAACAAAAATTGAAACAAAAATAAAAACCTGACCTTGACAAAAAATTTTTTACATTTTTTGTTTTAAAAAGCTTGAAACACTGACCTGACAAAAAAAGCGAAGCTTTTTTTGTTTTAGATGCTTTGCATTTTTTGTAAGGTCTATAGCTTTTTTTGTCAAATCAGTATCGTGCTTTTAAAATCTTAAACAAGCCTGAAACAAAAATAAGGTCTGAAACAAAAAAAGCTTAACAAAAACGAAGTTTTTGTCTCAAGCTTTTTTTGTCAGGTTAATGGTTTTTCCAGATTTTAACTGCTTTTTGAAACAAAAAATGTAAACAAAAAAAGCGAAGCTTTTTTTGTCAAGCATTTTTTGTAAAAGTCAGTATTTTTGTTGAATTTTTGTCAGAATTTTGTGACCTTATATTTGTAAGGTTTGCAAAAGTATTTGTAAAAGTGTAACGTAGTTATCTTTTCTTACATACATAAAACTATGTAAAAATAGAAACTAATATGAGTTAGTTCTTAAACAATAAAACTTTCTTTTAACATCGCTGAAAGTGATGTCAGGCTTCTAACAAAAATACAAACCTGACCTGACAAAAAAAGCTTAACAAAAATCTTATTTTTGTTAAGCTTTTTTTGTCAGGTCAGGTTTGTATTTTTGTTACGCAAACAAAAGTTTTTATATATCTACTCAAGTTCAAAATAATTTTAAAAACATGACTACAAAAAAATCTTCTTATACTTATCCTATTTTTACTGTTCGCTGGCTTGCAGTTCATGCTTTAGCTGTTCCTACAGTGTTCTTTTTAGGTTCAATTACAGCAATGCAATTTATTCAGCGTTAGAAAGAAAAATTTAGGTAATAATTATGGCTAAACCCAATCCCAACAAACAATCCGTTGAATTAAATCGTACTAGTTTATATTGGGGATTACTTTTAATTTTCGTTTTAGCTGTTCTGTTTTCAAGTTACATTTTTAATTAAAACTACTTGTATTCCCTTTCTTGTAATTTATGGAGTCCAAAAAATAAAAGTACCTCTTATCATATCAACCTGATAAAGCAAGGCCCTAAGTTCTACTTAGTAAAACAAAGTGACACAACCCCTTACATATCTGAACAAATCTCAGACAAAGTTTTAACAGATTTTAAAAACCGAAGACAAAAAATTTGTCAGGTTTAACCCAAACCTGACAAAAAATGCTTAACTAAAAAAGCTTCGCTTTTTTTGTCAGGCATTTTTTGTTTTAAACGTAGTTTTTGTAAGTTTTCTAACCTTTTCTTCGAAAAGGTAAGTTTTCCTCCGGAAAACCTTCGGTTGTTAAAAATTTGTACGGTTTGTAGGGTCTTGTTTTTAAACAAAAATTATTGAAACGAAAAAATTTAGGAAAATAAAGCAATGTCTAACACTGGAACTACTGGACGTATCCCTTTATGGCTTGTGGGTACAGTTATAGGTACTGCAGCACTTGGTTTGCTTAGTATCTTTTTCTATGGATCTTACGTCGGTCTAGGGTCGTCTTTATAAGTTTATAAATCATACTTTTATATTAATTTGTAACAAGCGTCGTATCTTTTAAGCTGGTTGTTTTAGTCCAACTAAAACAAAATTTTTTCATATTTAGAAGAAATAAAGATATTTTTTTGCACGCGTTAAGATAAGTTTTTGCACGTAAAAGCTTTTTTTGCATCTAAGCAAAACTATTGCTTTCTACTCTTGCTTGCACTATTTTAATGTTTCTTATAAAAACATTATAAAAGCAGCAAAAGTGGGAAGCAAAATAGATTTTATAAAAATATTTATCAAAAAACCTTTTCTTTATCTTTTCTTTCAGAAAAGATAAAGAAAAGATACAAACAAATAAAAAACTTTCTTAATAAAAAAACTCATGTAACCTTCTGAACAAAATAATTATGTACGTATTAGAAATATTGAATATAAGAAAGAAGGTAATTTGTAAAAAATCTAATACCTTTGAGTAGACAATTTTATATAATAATTAGTATACTATAAAGTATGGCGGGCGTAGCCAAGTGGTAAGGCAATGGATTGTGACTCCATTATTCGCGGGTTCGATTCCCGTCGTTCGCCCAATTTTAATTATTCAACAAAAATACTGATAAAACAAAAATGGAAAGCTGACCTGACAAAAAAAGAGAAGCTTTTGAAACCATTTTGAAACAAAAATATTATTTAAAACAAAAAATGCTTGACCTGACAAAAAATGTTTCACATTTTTTGTCAGGTCAAGCATTTTTTGTCAGGTTTTTGTCAAGTCAGGTCAGTGTTTTTAGTAAAGCGATATTAAAAGTTTTTGTTTGTTTTGTTCCTTTACTACTTTTATTTTTTCCAGATATTTAAACTATTTAACTTCAAGAAATTTTTGAGAGCCTCTTTCTTACACCGCTGTACTAACACCGCCTTTGGTTTCTTTTTGATGTCAAGGTCTATCGTCAACCCTTTCATTATTTGGCTATCACGAACAAATCCTATATTTGTTACCGCTTCTCTTGTTACATGTTGACCTGATAAAAGTGTTAATAAAAATGGGTGAAACCCTGCAAGAAGTTGAGACCTGACAAAAAATGGTTTAGTTAAAGGTTTATTTGCCTTACAAAAAAGGTTTTTTCGTTTGAAGTCTTTGTCATATAAAGAGATCTTATTTTTACAAAACCCTGATAAAAATAGTATTTTTATCAGGGTTTTGTTTGATATTTTTGTCATTATTTTCTTTGTTTGTTTTGGAGTTTATCCAAAGAAAAGCTCTTGTACTTTTTGAAAAACACCTTTATAAGGTGTCGTTAAATCAATAAAATAATCTTGTTTCCCAATTAAACGTCGTGCAGCATTTTCAAAAGCAATTCCAGATAGTGTTAGTTTTTTCTTTAAAACCAGAGGTTCACCACGATTAGTTGATATTATTACATGATTATCTTCAGGTATTGCTCCTAATAATGGAATTCCTAACATTTCTTGAACATCACGAACAGACATCATATCATTTCTCTGAATCATATCTGGGCGAACACGATTCACTAAAAGTTTTACATTATAAATTCCATTAGCTTCTAAAAGACCTGCTACTCGGTCTGCATCCCGTATTGCAGTAATTTCGGGCGTTGTAACGATCAAAGCTTCTTGGGCTGGTGATATTGCATTTATAAAACCTACATCAATTCCAGCTGGACAATCGACTAAAACAAACTGATAACCTAATGAAGCAATAGATTTTACCAAATTTTCCATATTTTTTCGAGTTACGTTGTATCTTTGTCGATTTTTAGAAATAGAAAGTAATGATAAGTTTTTCCACCGCTTATCTCGAATAAGTGCTTGGTCTAATCTACATTGACCATCTAAAATGTCCATTGCTGTATAAAGAATTCGATTTTCTAGACCTAATAATAAATCTAAATTACGTAATCCAATATCTGCATCAATTAATGCTACTCGATAGCCAAGTCGCGCAATGGACATTCCTAAATTAGCAGTTGCTGTAGTTTTACCAACTCCACCTTTTCCTGAAGTTACAACAATTGTTCTTGAGTTTTGAATGTTAGTTGTTTCACTTTGTGAAACATCACTAGGTGTTTCTGAAGGGTCGATGTATTGCTGCCCTTCTTGTTGATTTGAAAAAGTAGTCATAATAAGATAATAGTTTTTTGTTATAAATTCCTTGTCTTTAAAGCTCCATTAGCTTTAATAATCTCATCTTTTTAACACAGTCTGTACTATTTACAAAATTTTAACAACTCTTTCACAAATCAAAGACAAAAAAAGTTATAAAAGGCGAAACAAAAACTTCAAACCTGACAAAAAATGTCTGACAAAAAATGCCTGACAAAAAATACAAAGCATTTTGAAACAAAAACCTGACAAAAAAAGTGAAACTTTTTTTGTCAGGTTTTTGTTTTAAAAGCTTGGCATTTTTTGTCAGGCATTTTTTGTCAGCTTTTTGTCAGGTCAGGTTTTAAGCTTTTTTTGTCAAGTCAGTGTTTCAAATATCATTTTATTTGTCGGTATTAGAAGGAATAAATTGTCCTCTAATATTGATTTTGGTTAACAAATTTATAAGAAATTTTTAACAAAAATACAAAAAAAAAACGCCTAAAAATCCTGACAAATCGGAGACAAAAATATTATTTATGATTAAGGGCCGTACATCTTGACTGACCTGACAATAATACTGACAAAAAATGCAGTTATGACAAAAAATGCAATTATGACAAAAATACTGACCTGACAAAAAAAGCGAAGCTTTTTTTGTTTCAAATGATATTTTTGTTTCATCTTGACAAACCTGAAACCTGACATGTTTAAAATTTTGTTTCCATTCTTGTTCAGCGCAGAGATACAGCACTTTGTCAAAAACGTTATTTTTGTTCCGTGATTTTGTCAGATTTTGTCTTTGGTTTAATTCAATTTTCAGTTTTTGTTAAATAGTTGAAGAAAAGCAAAGGGTTCTTAAATTTTTCATCACCGACTTGTCGAGATTTATCTAAAATTGTCTAAAGTTCTAACAAAAACAAACTTTGAAACACTGACAAAAAATGTAAAACATTTTTTGTTAAGCTTTTTTTGTCAGGTAGGAATTGTGAAAGATTTATAAAAAGTACGATGATAAAAAAAAATTTAAACATAAACAGTCTTTGTGTAAATTACTGTTTCTACTTAAATATAGAACAAGGTTTTCTAAATTTTATTACATAAAATTTAGAAATATTAAAATTCAATTTTCTTAAATTGATAAAAAAGTCATAACCTTATTTTAAATAAGTTTTGAGGGAAACGAGCAAGGAGGGATTCGAACCCCCGACACCGTGGTTCGTAGCCACGTGCTCTAGTCCACTGAGCTACAAGCCCTAGCCTCGAATCTACAATAATATACCATTAATTTACTACTTTTTGCAATATTACCATTTTATATATCTACTTTTATTAATTTATATTAAAAAATAAAAAAAAAATATCTGGTTTTCCAAAGAGGTTAAACCCTACAAGAACTTGAGACAAAAATTGAAACAAAAATACTGAAATAAAAAATAAGAAACCAAAGAATTTTGTAAAATTAAAAACACTGACCTTACAAAAAAAGCTTCGCTTTTTTTGTAAGGTCAGTGTTTTTAATTTTAATTTTATTATTTTTAAAGATTTATTTAAAATTTTACAAATCTTTGAGAATTTTTGGGACATCAAAAGTTATATAACGAAAAGGTTGATTATGATTATCTCAAAAAGAAACATTATATTTGTTCTTCTAATCATAAGAGCACTCAGTTTAGCTTCAAAAACTAAATTATCTTTAATAATGTAATCTTTATCTCAGAAAGGAAAAAAAAATAAAAAAATTTTCTTTCTTTATACAGAATTTAAAGATAACATAAAATTGAGAAGATAATTTAAAATGTTAAACAAACTTGTTATCTATGCAACAACTCTCTAAAAAATTTATTAGCTTATTCCAAACTTTAAGTATTTGTTTAATGGTTTCATTTGTTTTTAATTTGACTTTAAGCTCAAAAGCAAATGCTTATCCAATTTTTGCTCAACAAAATTATGCTAATCCTCGAGAAGCAAATGGACGTATTGTTTGTGCAAATTGTCATTTAGCACAAAAAAATGTTGAAATTGAAGTTCCTCAAGCTGTATTACCTGACACTGTTTTTGAAGCAGTTGTGAAAATTCCGTACGATCAACAAGTAAAACAGGTTTTGGGTAATGGAAAAAAGGGCGCTTTAAATGTTGGTGCTGTATTAATTTTACCAGATGGTTTTGAATTAGCTCCACAAGATCGAATTCCAGAAGAAATGAAAAATAAAGTTGGAAATTTATATTTCCAACCTTATACTCCCGATAAGAAAAATATTATTGTAGTAGGACCTGTGCCTGGTAAAAAATACAGTGAATTAGTTTTTCCAATTCTTTCTCCAGATCCTTCTCAAAATAAAAATATTTCTTATTTAAAGTATCCTATTTTTGTAGGTGGAAATAGAGGTCGTGGACAAATTTATCCTGATGGTTCAAAAAGTAACAATACTATTTATAATGCTTCAAAAGGCGGTAAAATTACTCAAATTGAGCCTGGTGAAAAGAAAGGTAGTTCGAATATCACAATTGAAACATCAACTGGTGAACAAATCGTTGATAAAATTCCTGCTGGTGTAGAATTACTTGTTAAAGTCAATCAATCTGTACAAGCTGATCAACCATTAACAAATAATCCAAATGTTGGAGGTTTTGGTCAAAAAGATACTGAAGTTGTTTTACAAAATCCGGCGCGTATTCAAGGATTAATTGTTTTTTTCCTTTTTGTTGTTTTAGCACAAGTTTTTCTAGTGTTAAAGAAAAAACAATTTGAAAAAGTTCAATTAGCAGAAATGAATTTTTAAAAAAATTCTGAAAAAAACAAAAATAGTAGTTTCCAAACAAAAACCTGAAACATTGACCTGACAAAAACCTGACAAAAAATGTAAACACTGACAAAAAATGTTTTACATTTTTTGTCAGTGTTTTAAATATTATTTTTGTTTTTGTTATTGCAGTTAAAATCCTTAAGATTTTAAAAGCACATTTGTCTCTATTTTTGTTTCAATTTTTGTTCCAAATTTTTTTTGTAAGAAAAAATTTATTTAGAGACTTTTTTGTAATTTATATAAATTATTTTTATAGATATATTATGTAAATTTTTTTATTAAAAAAGATATAAACAAATATTCTGCTTGATTTTCGTAATTTTCTCGTTGAAAAACAAATTCAAGTACTTAATTTTTATTTGGTAATTCTTTGTTTTATTTGAATATAATTTTGTTTTAAATCTCTATTTCTTCTACGTTTATCAAAAAAAAAAAAACAAAGAATGATAATAGTTTTCTTTACTTTTATGTTTTATTTTTGAAAATGTCTTGAAGTTATAAGAATAATAATAGGTGCAACTTGTATTCAAATCAAATTCTGACATTGCCTTCTAATATCGCAGACATTACTAAGATTACTTTATTAACATAACATACATAACCTTGTAACAAAAACTTAACCTGACAAAAAAAGCTTAACAAAAAAAGCGAAGCTTTTTTTGTCTCAAGCTTTTTTTGTTTTAAATGAGATTTGAAAGACTGACAAAAAATGCCTAACAAAAAAAGCGAAGCTTTTTTTGTCATCATTTTTTGTCAAGGTCAGGCATTTTTTGTAAGGTCTAAAGTTTTTGTCAAGTGATGTATGTTATGTTAAGAAGGTAATATTTAAAAAGGGTGTCTATATTTTTTATTTTTCAATACTTTTTTAAATATGGTTGAACCACTTTTATCTGGAATTGTTTTAGGTTTAATTCCTGTAACATTAGCGGGTCTTTTTGTTACCGCATATTTGCAATATCGTCGCGGTGATCGCGTAACTAGTTCTTTATAGTTTTTAAAAGTTTTAAGTTTCAAACCTGACAAAAAAAGCTTCGCTTTTTTTGTCAGGTTTGAAACTTAAAAACTTTTTATATTTTTATTTACATAAGTTTTACTGTTTCGAATTAAAATTCAAACTTAAGATACTCTTACAAGAAACAAAATAAACTTAATCATTATTAATTTTATAATATTTATATTTACTTCATAACAAAAACAAATAAAAGAAAGTTCCAACCTTATGTTTGTATTGACCAAAAAAAATTATTTTGTTAAAGATGCAATATATTTCTTTTGTTATAATACTAACATTACGGTCTTTTAGGAGTAAAAAATATTATTTACAAAAATGGTTTGGCGAAAACTGAAAAAAAAGTATCAAACAGAAACCGAATAAAATAGTATTTTTGACCCGTAGCAATGACTGTTTTTGTTTCAAGTTTTTGTACGAGCTTTACTGTGCTTTTAAAATCCTGACAAACCGTTAACAAAAACTGAAACAAAAAGCCGACAAAAATAGAAACAAAAATACTGACAAAAATTGAAACAAAAATACTATTTTTGTTAGGAAAAAGTTTGGAAAACCTTTTTTGTCATAACTGCATTTGAAACAAAAAATGGAAACCATTTTTTGTCAGTGTTTCAGTTTTTGTTAACGGTTTGTTTAATATTTTAACTGCAATTTTCTAACCTTTTCTTCGAAAAGGTAAGTTTTCCTCCGGAAAACCTCAGATTTTTATCAGTTTTTGTCTCTTTTATGTTTCATATTTTCTATTAATTTAAAAAACTAATTTATGTTAACAATAATCAGTTATATAGTGTCGCTTACAACTATTTTTATTCTTACTTTAGTAATTTATTTAGGTTTATTAAAAGTTAAATTAATCTAACACTTTTAGATAATTATTTTTTTAGTATATTTAAGAATAGTAATTTTTTGTCAAAAATATTCTTTTTACAAAAAATAAGAACATTTGTGTGATATTTATGGTCTTACGAAAACAATTTTCTATGATTGTGTTCTTATTTTTATATAGTTTCAAATAATATGATATATAAAAACAAATTTTGTTTAAAATTTGTACGTTACTTTTTATACTATTAATTTTTAAATTTTCTATTCATTTCAACATATTTATGTTCTATTTTTTTTTGTCAATTACAAATCTATAATTTTCATCTAATGAGTTTTTTCCAAGCTAAGAAAAGAAGTGGACTTACAAATAAAAGATAAGAAGATGAAACAAAAATACTGACCAAAAATGCTATTATGACAAAAACTTGAGACCTGACAAAAAAAGCTTGACAAAAAAAGCGAAGCTTTTTTTGTCAAGCTTTTTTTGTCAGGTCTCAAGTTTTTGCAAGTTTTCTTTTGGAAAATTTTATCTTTTCTTTGTATCTTTTCTTTATCTTTTCTTGCAGAAAAGATAAAGAAAAGTGCTTCTTTTGTTTTACTTCGTAAAACAACAATCCTTACAAAAAAGCAAAGCATTTGAAACAAAAAATGCTTTACATTTTTTGTTAGGCATTTTTTGTCAGGTTTTTGTTTCAAACCTTTTTTGTCAAGTATTTTGAAACAAAAAATGTAAAACATTTTTTGTAAAGGTCAGGTTTCAATTTTCGTCAGTATTTTTATTTCAATTTTTGTCAAGTTTGCCCTACATAAAACTTCGTTTTTGTTAGAAAATTATTTTAAATTTTGCTAATCAAGCTTATATTCCAAATAAAACTTTGGTTATTTTGTTACTTCCTATTATAAGATGAACTTTTATGTAGGAAGCAAGGAAAAGCAAAGCTTTAAATAGAACATAAATTTGATAAAAAATTCTTTCTTTACTATTTCTACAAAGATTTATTTCAAACAAACGAAAAAATTAGAGGTTAAAAGTTTTTTCTAGCAATATACAAAAAAAAATAAATACAAAAAGACCATATAAAAATATAATTTTTGTAAAGCAAATAAATCCTGACAAACCTGAAACAAAAACATTGTTTCAGGTTTGTTTAAGATTTGTTTGCCTTTTGATTTATCTAGTTGATTTTTTTGTTTTTTTTTTATAAAATTGAATTATAAAAAAGCCTGCTTAACTCAATTGGCAGAGTATCGGTTTTGTAAACCGAAAGTTATCGGTTCGACTCCGATAGTAGGCTTCAGCTTATAAAAACTCAACAATTTTTATTTCTTTTCAAATAAGAAATTTTTAAAAAATTAATATATGGTATAATACACGTAAAGGTAGCCTATAAACAATTTCAAAAGGTAAAAAATTATGTTAACATTAAAAATTTTTGTATATACTGTAGTAACTTTTTTCGTTTCTCTTTTTATTTTTGGTTTTTTATCAAATGACCCAGGTAGAAACCCAGGACAGAAAGATCTTGATTAGTTTTTATCTGTAGAAAACAATTGTCAAGTATCATAAATCTGCACAAGTTTTATAAAAATCTTTAACAAGCCGAAAACAAAAACAATCACAAAAAGGACATCTAACTTTCCAGGATTACCAGGGCTTGACCCTATTATATTTGGTTAACAAACTTATAAGAAACCTGAATAAACAATTGTTGCTATTGTTTTACTATCTTAAACAATAGCAACAATCGTTTATTTCAAATATTTTGAAATACTGACAAAAAAAGCTTAACAAAAATATTATTTTTGTTAAGCTTTTTTTGTCAAGTCAATACAAATTTTTTTTATCTTTACAAATCAATAGTTTGTTACTTTTTTTCATATGATAAGGTAACTTTAAGGGTTATCTCTGAACAAACTCTTAAGAATCTAGAACAAATCTAGACAAATTGGAGATAAAAATTGAAATAAAACTATTATTCCTATCAGATTTTTATTGAAGATTTTTTGAAAATTTACCATAACAAAAAATTTTGACCTGACAAAAAATGCTTAACCTGACAAAAAATGCTTGACAAAAAAAGATTCTCTTTTTTTGTATCAAGCATTTTTTGTTTTAAACTTTGTTTTTGTTAGAGTGTCAGGCATTTTTTGTCAGTGTTTCAAAAGTTTTTTTAGCAAATTGTTGGTATGGTTGGTTTCAACTTTGTTAAATAAAGCGAATTTGTGAATCTTTTTATTATTTTTTTATAAAAAAAGAAGCGCAACAATCATTTATGTATCTTTTCTAACAAAAACTTAACAAAAAAGATATTTGAAACAATGACAAAAAATGGAAAGCATTTTGAAACAAAAACAAAAATAATATTTAAAACAAAAAATGTAAAGCATTTTTTGTCAGGTTTTTGTCAGGTCAGGTCTCAAGTTTTTGTAGGTCCCTAAAGGGACCCCTTATCTTTATCTTTTCTTGCAAAAAAGATACAAAGAAAAGATAAAGATAAGATAAAGATAAGTGCTTCTTTTGTTTTACTTCGTAAAACAACAATCAAAAAGTGCTTCTTTTGTTTTTGTTTTAAGTTTTTGTTTTACTAATTCAAACAAAAAAATTCAAACAACAATCAAAAAGATAAGGGGTCCCTTTAGGGACCTACAAAAACTGCGTTTAAAACAAAAAATGCTTGACAAAAAAAGCTTCGCTTTTTTTGTTTACATTTTTTGTCAGGTTAGCAAATCATGGTTTCCCAAAGGTTTTCCGAAGGTTTTCCGGAGGAAAACTTACCTTTTCGAAGAAAAGGTTAGAAAACTTACAAAAACTACGTTTGAAACAAAAAAAGCTTAACAAAAATACACTTCTTATTTTTGTCTCAAGCTTTTTTTGTTTCAAACGTAGTTTTTGTTAGAGATTATGGAGAAAATTTATGTTTTGTCATTAGTTTGTCCAAAGTATAGATTAAATCCTTTTTGTTTATAAATTCAATTTTATTATGCCACGATCTCAAAGAAATGATAATTTTATAGATAAAACATTTACCGTTGTAGCAGATATTCTATTAAAAGTATTGCCAACTTCAAATAGAGAAAAACAAGCTTTTACTTATTATAGAGATGGAATGTCAGCGCAATCTGAAGGAGAGTATGCAGAAGCCCTTCAAAATTATTATGAAGCTATGCGTTTAGAAATAGACGCTTATGATCGAAGTTATATTCTTTATAATATAGGGTTAATTCATACAAGTAATGGAGAACATGGACGCGCACTCGAATATTATTATCAAGCTTTAGAAAGAAATCCTTCACTACCACAAGCTTTAAATAATATTGCAGTAATTTATCATTACCGTGGTGAGCAAGCAATTGAAAACGGTCAATCAGAAATATCAAAAATGCTTTTTGATAAAGCTGCTGATTATTGGAAAGAAGCTATTCGATTAGCCCCAACAAATTATATTGAAGCTCAAAATTGGCTAAAGATGACCGGACGTTAAAAAATTCTAGATTGTTTTTATTAAAAAAATTTGAATCCTTCACTTAACAAAAATACTGAAACAAAAAAAGAATACTACTATTTTTGATGCTTTTAAAATCCTGACAAACCTGAAACAAAACCTGAAACAAAAATATAAATAAAAATCTGACAAAAAATGCAGTTATGACAAGGATATCATTTGAAACAAAAAAAGCTTCGCTTTTTTTGTTTCAAATGATATCCTTGTTTTTATTTTTGTTAGAAGCTTGACATCGCAGAACAAAAATATTATTTTTGTTCTGCGATGTTAAAAGAAGGGCCTTACGTTTTATTTTGCGTTTTATTTTTTACAAAAATAAAATCTTAGATAAAATAAAAAGTTGTGCAAGCAACACAAAAACCTTGTTTTTGTTAAATTTTATGACAAGGGCAATACTCTATAAGTTTTTGTTTTTTACTTTTTCTTTTTAAAATATCACATCTTTACTAAAACCAGATAAAAACTTGAAACACAAGTTGAAACAATATTTTAGGCAAAAAATTTATTTTTGTTAGATTTTGGTCAGAATTTCATCTCCTTTTTGTTTTAAGTTTTTGTTTTAAGTTTTTCCCTTTAAGTTTTTGTTTTAAGTAGTAAAATAAAAAAATTAAAACAGCAATCAAAAATAGTATTTGAAACAAAAAATGTAAACAAAAATAATATTTAAAACAAAAAATGCCTGACAAAAAAAGCTTAACAAAAATACACTTCTTATTTTTGTCTCAAGCTTTTTTAGTTAAGCATTTTTTGTCAGGTTTTTGTCAGGTCAGGTTTCGGTTTTTGTTAGAAAACAATTGTTGACAACTATGGACAAAAAAAAAGGTCTAGGTTTTTTGTATTCTTAAAATCTTTTAGTAAAAAGAAGGTGACTTTTTAATACAGGGCTTGTAGCTCAGTGGATAAGAGCACGCGTTTCCGAAGCGCGGAGTCGAGGGTTCGATTCCCTCCTCGCCCTTTATTTTTTCTGTATCTTTTTGATTATTTAGATTTTTTATTTTTGATAAGAATAATAAAGAAGAAAAAGCAAATAAGTAGTAATATGAATAGTAACGCAAATAATGATATGAATTGCTTATTTCTGTAAATTTTCTTATTTTTTTAATAAAAAAATCTGCTATTACTTTTTAATATCCACTAGCCTTCTCTTTACCCTTATAACTTTTACTATGTTACTCTTTCTTTAAAAAAGTTATGGAAGCAAAGATTTTTAACAAATTGATAAAAAACTGAATTTTTACTTTCAAATCTTTAATAACAACAGAAGCAATGAAATATCTATTTTTCACATGATCTTTCTTCGGGAGAGAATTGTTTTCTAACAAAAACGTAGTTTTTGTAAGTTTTCTAACCTTTTCTTCGAAAAGGTAAGTTTTCCTCCGGAAAACCTTCGGAAAACCTTCGCGCAACCATGATTTGCTAACCTGACAAAAAATGTAAACAAAAAAAGCGAAGCTTTTTTTGTCAAGCATTTTTTGTTTTAAACGCAGTTTTTGTAGGTCCCTAAAGAGACCCCTTATCTTTTTGATTGTTATTTAACTTTTTTATTAAGTTCTTGTTAAAAAAGAAATAGAAATAATTGTTGGGCTTCTATTATTTTACTACCTGTATCCGTAAACAAACCGCTCACAATGTTTTTGTGAGCGGTTTGTTTACGGATACAGGTAGTAAAATAATAGTAACCATGATAATATCAAAAATCTAAATTAAAAAATTCAAGTTGACAAAATATAGAAAAATCATATTATTATACTATATATCAATAAATTTTTGAGACGTGGCCAAGTGGTAAGGCAATGGATTTTGACTCCGTTATTCGTAGGTTCGAATCCTACCGTCTCAGCTTATTAATAATATTTATAAAACTGAATATCACTTTTTACAAATTTAAAACAATTTCACTAGTCACTTTATTTTTTATCTTTTTCTTTTAGGTCTTTCTTTTAACACCGATGAACAAAAATACTATTTGAAACAAAAAAAGCTTCGCTTTTTTTGTCAGGTCAAAGCGGTGTCAGGATTCTAACAAAAAGATTATTTGAAACAAAAAAAGCTTGAGACAAAAATAAGAAGTGTATTTTTGTTAAGCTTTTTTTGTCAGGTATTGTTTTTGTCTCTATTTTGTGAAAGGTTTATACATTATCTATATGACAAATCTGCAAAAAAAGTAATAATTAAAAAAACTGCTATTAAGATCCAAATTAAACGATTTAAAAAATTTCGAGTTTCGCCATAATTGGCAAAAAGTCTAGTTTCATTTAGTACTCGTAATAATATATTTTCGGTAGGAGTTTGTGGAACAATAATAGCAATTACAAAAATTGCCATTAATAAACGAAAAAAATTGATCATAATAAAAAAGACTATAATGACTTTGCAGATTTAATTTTTAAAATCTGACAACTTATAGAATAACAAAAACTTTATTTTTATAAACTTTATAAAGTTTTTACTGCTTGTTATCTTTGCTTTGATTCACTTTGCTTTGATTCACTTTTCTTTGATTCACGTTGCTTTGATTCACTTTGCTTTGCAAAGTGAAAAAAAGTGAAAAAAAGTTAAAAGAAAAGATAAGAATTTTTAACAAATTTTGACAATTAAAAAATAAAAAAATAGATATCATCAAAACATCGCTTCATAGAATTTGTATTTAGCGATGTAAAAGCAAATGATCAAAGTAATTTAATTAAAAAAATGAGAAAAAAAGTATTGTCAGAATGAAAAGAATTGTGATATTCTATATTTAATAATCTATTTTTTTATTTAAAAAAGCCGGGATAGCTCAGTTGGTAGAGCAGAGGACTGAAAATCCTCGTGTCACCAGTTCAAGTCTGGTTCCTGGCAAAGTTGTATATAATATTTAATCAAGATCGAAAAAAAAAAATATCAATATTTAAAAAATCTTATAAATATGTAACAAAATAATTGCCGTATCTTTTTTTTTGTGCCTTATCTGAACAAACTTTTAACAAATCTTTAATAAGAATAGCTTTTTTTGTTTGAATTTTTTGTAGTAAAAATTCAAACAAAAAAATTCAAACAATAAGACACTGACAAAAAATACCTGACCTTTACAAAAAATATTTTACAAAAAAAGCTTGAGACAAAAATAAGAAGTGTATTTTTGTTGAGCTTTTCTTTGTCAGGTCAGTGTTTCAAATATTATTTAATTTTTATGAAACAAAAAACTAAAAAAACTATCGAATTAGTTAATTTTTTACACCATCTTATAAATAAAAAAAAATTACTAAAACCTAATCAATCAATGGTTTTAGCAATCTCCGGTGGTCAAGATTCAATAAGTTTGTTTTTTATTTTTCTTCAATTAAAGAACCAATGGAATTGGAACTTAAGCATTATTTATTGTAATCATTTATGGCAAAAAGATTCTTTTTATACAATGTCACATCTATTTAAATTAGCATATTTGCTCAATATTCCTATATATTTAGCAGTAACTTTACAAAAGATTTTTACTGAACAAAAAGCTAGAAATTGGCGTTCTTTAACTTTTCAAAGAATGACGGGATTCTATTTTTTTAGTATTATTGTTCTAGGTCATTCAAAAAGTGATCGTGTCGAAACCGGTTTGTTTAATCTTTTTAGAGGATCCAGCACAAAAGGTGTTAGTTCTTTAAATTGGACAAAAATTGTTGTAAAAGAATGTTTTTTTAAATTAAGTAAAACGCAATTAAACCAAATCTCTAACAAAAACGAGCAAACAAATCCTGACAAACCTGAAACAAAAACATTGTTTCAGGTTTGTTTAAGATTTGTTTGTTCGTTTTTGTTTGAACTTTTTCTCTTTAGTTTGTCAGAAAATATAAAAAATTTCAATAAAATTTGTTACAAAATAACAAAAAACACTTCAGTAGAAACACAGTTATTAAAACCAATAATATCACAGATTGATCTAGGAAAATCTAGAAAAGACGTTTTCTTTAAAAGAAAAAGCTCCAAACTTATAAATAAAAATAGTATAACAAATGTTATAAAAAAATTTTTAACTTATAAAGTTGGAGTTCACTTTAAAGGTAATTTTTCAACAAGAACGACTCTTAACATCGCTGAAAGCGATGTCCATAATTCCTTATTTGAAAAAAAAATGTCTCAAAGTTTTGAAAAAAAAAAAAAGATAATTCTAAAAGAAAAGCAAAAAAACTTCCTCAGTACACAACACCATATCTTTGCAATAAATTTAATGAACACTTTTGTTTATACTAACACAATTAGAAAAGAAGAAAAGCAAAAAAATAATGTTAAAATTGAGACTTTTTTAACAAAAATAAGGCCCAAACAAAAACTTAACAAAAATAAAAACAAAAACACTATTTTTGTTTCTTCTCAAACAAACCTCAAACAAACCTTAAATAAACCGGTAACACTGACAAAAAATGATGACAAAAAAAGCGAAGCTTTTTTTGTTGACCATTTTTTGTCAGTGTTTCAGGTTTGTCAGGGTTTGTTGAGTTTTGGCAGGATTTGTAAGCCTTTTTTTTTTTTTCGAAGAGATTATGGGGCAGGGGCCCCAAAGAAGTTCTTATCTCGATTTTATAAACATGAATATACCTTAGTGCGCCCTTTTTTATCAATATCTCGTTTTGATTTAAAAAAAATTTGTAATTCTTGGAAAGTTCCTTTATTTCCTGATCAGAGTAATCAAAAATTAAAATATCAACGTAATAGAATTCGAAAACAAATCTTACCAACATTAAGATTTTTTTTTAATCCTCAAATTGATACTACTATCTTTCAATTTATAGAAATTATAAATAGTGAACAAGAGTATATGGATTTCATAACAGCTCGCATAGTAAAAGAAATTCAATATAAAAAAGAAACTATAGTCGAATTAGAAACATCGTTCCTTGCTGTGTTACCAATAGCTCTTAGAAGGAAGATCATGAAACAATTTTTAGAGAAGATTATGAAAAAAAGTTTAAAATTTTTTGATATTGAAAAACTTTTAGAACAAGTTTCTACATCTAAAGGTGTGATAAGACAAGAGGACGCTTTGTCTACTAAGAAAGAACAAAAAAAAATAAATAAAAAAAAGATTAAACTTCTTACTTTTGATAAAACACAGTTCCAAAACTCATTGCAAATTTATAAAACATCGGCTTTTATGTCAAATTTGCAGAAAAAAAGAAATCCTAAAACAAAATCTGTTCTCCAAAAAGATGTTTTGGTCGACCTTATTAATCAAAAGAAAGCTAAATGTCAAATATCTAAATTGATTTTTTTTCCAAAAACAGGATGTGTTTTTTTACAATCACAACGAATCTTTTTCATAAAAAAAGAATATTAATTATCTTATGTGTAAGTGATAACAAATAGAAAAACTTTTAATATATCCTGAAAACGGTATTATTACATCGAAAAAAAAAAGAAATGGAAAAAAAAGTAAAGGCGATTTTAGTAAGTTTCTTTTCGATGTAGAAAAGAAGGGACTCACAACTCTTGACAAACCTCAAACAAACCTTTGCAGTTAAAATACTTCAGATTTTAACTGCAAAGGTTTGTTTGAGGTTTGTCAAGAGTTGTATGCTCATTTTTGTGGGGTATACAACTATTCTTCTCTTTTATTTGTAAGCTTAAATAATATTTTAATTTTCAAAAAACAACTTCTTATTCTTTCTAGTGCAACTCAAATTATAAATACAACTAAGTTAAATAATCTTTTAATTAAAAAAACGCTTGGATTTTAAATGAAATAATAAAAAAAATAAATATTTGTCAAGACCTTTTTTTATATAAAATATAAATAAAATTTTTTATGAGAAAAGGTTCTAAAAACCTTACAAAAAATGGAAACAAAAAAAGATTCTCTTTTTTTGTTTCCATTTTTTGTTTCAAATGTTTTGCATTTTTTTAACTGTAAAATACGATTTTTTATTTAATGCATTCCTGGGAAAAACTTTTCAAAAAAAATACCAATTCAAGAGCCTCTTGAATCTGTTCAAATGTATCCAGTCGTAACCAATTTCCTCACAATTACCTCCTAAAAAACTTGAACCACGTCCAATGTTTTTGGGTTTTGTTGCTGTTTCAGCTCTTGTTGGTATAAGATTCTTTTCTTCAGTATTAAAAAATTAGAAAAAAAAGAAAACAACAGATTTTCTTGTAAAAATCTGTTTGGTCCGCCATGGTTTAGAATTAGATGAAAAAATAGTAGCAACTCGGTTGCTACCCGATGTGGACCATAGGATTCAACCATTCATGGTTTTCCGAAGGAAAACCATTATCTCCCTTCTGACAAAAACGTAGTTTTTGTTAGAGATCATGGTTGGTAAAATTATAGGTTTTATAGATGATGCTCAACACTTATTAGTAGTTAAAATTTTTTTAAATGAATTTTTTGAATATGATTCATAATTCAAGTTTATTACTTCATTTGTTTGTTTGAATGATTTCAATAATAAAAAAAATTCAACACGATTTGACAAAGTAATTAAAACTTTTTCTAATGAAAAACTCAAAAAATTTTTAATTAAAGGAACAAATTTTATTTGGTGGGCAGTAAACTTAGATAAAACGAAATAATTTTTTATTTATCTTTATAAAGTTTCTAAATTTATTAAATATTTAAACTTTATAAAGATAAATAAAAAATTATTTCGTTTTATCTTTATAAAGTTTAAATATTTAATAAATTTAGAAACTTTAAATAATTAATAATTTACTTTGCCCAATCAGGATTTCTCTCTGGGAAAACCACAACGTCAAAGTCAGCGTCCATCTCTCGGATAAACTCTAGATCTTTTGCTTTTACAAACTGACTTGGAGACTCCTCCGAACCTATTGAATCAACTGCCAGTTCACACCATTCGACATTATCCACTAATTGATTATTTTGGTCATCATGTTTGTAAAGACCGCTTTGAAGTAAGATAAACTGCTTACCTTCTTTTAAAAATTGGCTACAACCTTCAGGATTTCCAGGATTAGTATAATCTTTGGTTAGCAAAACCATCGAATTGTTAGGAAAAGTTGAAGGTAAAGTAGATGTTTTTCTCCAAATCCAATCTTCAAACATGTTAAAATCTCCTTTAAAATTTTAAAGTTTTTTTGTACATTAAGAATTCTATTTATAATTATATCATAAAGAGAAAATTATTTATGATGCAGTTATAAATAGAATTAACTATGAAAAATATCTAAATTTGACTTAAAAAATTTTTAAGATTTTTATCTATTTTTCCAGATATAAGACCAAAATCTGAAGCCAGTTGCTTTTTCTAGACAGGATATTCGGTTAGAGTTTTGACCGAATCTGCTCTCAATAGAGCGTTTGGGTTTAATGCACGGGTATTTATAATATCATAAAAAACTGTTTGCATATAAAGAGAATCTGTAGATTTAATAATTATTGGTAAAACTTGAGAAGGTTGTACAACGTAATTATTTGAAAGAGTCAAACTTTTATTTCCAAAATTTGTTAAATAAGCGTTCAATGTTACAAGACCACCGCCCCAATGACGAGTGTTAGGAATAATATTTCGCATAGTGTCCATATTTATTGTTGTCAAGGGTTCATTATGAATATACCCCGTGATCCCAAAAGCGTTTTTATTATATGTGCTTTTGGAACTATTATAATTAAATTGGGACACTAGTTTATAATTCAAAATGTCGGAATTGTAAATTTAATAATTATAACTCAAAATAGGAATAAGTGGGTTACTCTTAAATAGTCCCCGTGTAATTGATATGCATCGATATTTAAATACGTTTTGTTTTCATAAACCTGTCCTAGCCAAACTTCACAATTTGCCAATTAAAAAAAAAGACTTAAGAAGTATTCTTTGCGAATTGGAGAATTGATTGACCAATAGAGCGAAAGCTGTTTAGCAAAAAAAAAAATGGTTTTGTTTCCACAAAGGACCGATCTTTTGGTAAAACCCTTGTTTCCAATTCGGAATATTTCATAAAAGAAAAAGGTATACTGTTGTTCAACGGCAAAGAATTATAATTCTTAATAAAATTTCATAACTCTAAGCTTGTCACAGTATCTAACGGTTTATGATTGTTATAAGCTAAAAGTTTTTGACTGTAATAAGGATCATTTTTATTAGTAGGCTTAGCAAAATATTGATCTTTGTAAGTTTTTATTGTACTTACTAGTAGTCTAAAATCAACTTCTCCAATAATAGATTTTGTTGATAGTGTAATCTGATTTTGTTTATTAACAACTGCTTCGACTTCCAAAAATCTCTTTTCGTTTTTTCCTTTTTATCGTAAAAAAATTTGTAAAGCTGGCAAACCTTCCTGAAAAATTTCCTTTAGAGTTCCTAAGACTTGAAGTATAATATTCTTTTGTGAAAAGAAAAACGTTTCCGTAAAGGTACTTTTGTTTACAGTCTATTAAAAACTACACTTTGGGTGGACGGTGTTCTCTACTATTAGAAGGCGTTCTACTGCTACTAGGCGAAATAGGTTTTTCCATACATTGATTTATTTTTTCGTTTTTCAATATAAATTGAAAAAAAAGAGAGACTTTTATTGATTTACTAATAAATTGTGTTTTAAAAAATATCTAACAATTTTTTAATAAACTTTTATTAAAAAATTGTTAGATATTTGAAACAAAAAAAGCCTGACAAAAAAAGCGAAGCTTTTTTTATTAAGCTTTTTTTGTCAAGTCAGTGTCAAGTTTTTATTTGCTTTTTTTTACCAAAAAGTTAAATTTTCAAATCAAACACTATTTGTTATTAGAAGGAACAACAGTAGTGGAAATTATAATTTATCAATAGTATCAAATTCAAATTTGATTTCTTTCCAAACTTCACAAGCAGACGCTAATTCAGGACTCCATTTACAAGCTGCACGAATAACGTCACCACCTTCACGAGCAAGGTCACGACCTTCGTTACGTGCTTGAACACAAGCTTCTAAAGCAACACGGTTTGCAACAGCACCTGGAGCATTACCCCAAGGGTGTCCAAGTGTACCACCACCGAACTGAAGACAAGCGTCATCCCCGAAAATTTCAACTAACGCTGGCATGTGCCATACATGAATACCACCAGAAGCTACTGGCATTGTTCCTGGAAGAGAAACCCAGTCTTGAGTAAAGTAAATACCACGACTACGATCTTTTTCAATGTAATCATCACGCATTAAATCTACGAAACCTAAAGTTACTTCACGTTCACCTTCTAATTTACCTACAACAGTACCAGAGTGAAGATGGTCACCACCTGACATACGAAGAGTTTTAGCTAATACACGGAAATGGATACCGTGATTACGTTGACGGTCAATAACAGCGTGCATAGCTCGGTGAATATGTAGTAATAAACCATTATCACGAGAGTAATGTGCTAAAGTTGTATTTGCAGTAAAACCACCAGTTAAGTAGTCATGCATAATAATAGGCATACCAAAATCTCTTGCACATTCAGCACGTTTTAACATTTCTTCAACAGTACCAGCAGTAGCGTTTAGATAATGTCCTTTAATTTCACCTGTTTCTGCTTGAGATTTGTAAATTGCTTCCGCAACGAATGCGAAACGGTCTCTCCAACGCATAAAAGGTTGAGAGTTTACGTTTTCATCATCTTTAGTAAAATCTAAACCACCACGTAAACACTCATAAACAGCACGACCGTAGTTTTTTGCAGAAAGACCTAATTTAGGTTTAATAGTACAACCTAAAAGAGAACGACCATATTTGTTTAATTTATCACGTTCTACTTGAATTCCGTGAGGAGGTCCTTGGAATGTTTTAACATATGCTGGAGGAATACGAAGATCTTCTAAACGTAATGCACGAAGAGCTTTGAATCCAAAAACGTTACCAACAATAGAAGTGAATAAGTTTGTTACTGAACCTTCTTCAAAAAGATCTAAAGGGTACGCTACATATGCAATAAATTGATTATCTTCACCAGGAACTGGCTCAATATCATAACAACGGCCTTTGTAACGGTCAAGACTAGTTAAACCATCAGTCCATACAGTTGTCCAAGTACCAGTTGAAGATTCTGCTGCAACTGCTGCTCCAGCTTCTTCTGGAGGAACACCGGCTTGAGGAGACATACGGAAAGCTGCAAGAATATCAGTTTCTTTAACTTGATAATCTGGAGTGTAATACGTTAAACGGTAATCTTTTACACCTGCTTTGAAGCCAGCACCTGCTTTGGTTTCAGTTTGTGGAGCCATCTGTCACAAGAAATTTTAACACTTTTACGATCATACACTCTACCCGTTATTACTAAAAAATGAATATGAAATAAATTTTGAAACATAAATCTAAACAAAAAGAGAGACCTTACCTGACAAAAAATGGTTTACATTTTTTGTCAGGTTAAGCGAAGGGATACAGCACTTTTTGTTAAAGATTTGTTTCAATTTTGTTTCGGATTTATTATATTATATGTTTTTTATCATTTTATCAGCATATATAAATTTATGATATCATTTTTTTTTAATAACTTTTTTTTTTTAATTGATAAAATTTATAACTTATATTTAAAAAGCTTTTAAATTATTTACCTAATATTTTAGGTTATTTTCTTATTTTTACCTTTTTGCTTCTTTTAATATAACTTAATATTATTAGAAATTATATTTTTTTATTAAAAATTTATTACTTTCTAGGTTTTATCAAAATTATTACACATTTTACAAAACTTAATGGGCTTACAAATAAAACAAAAAAATTCAAACAACAGGATTGTTTTTTTACGAATTCAAACAAAAGATAAAGAAAATCTGCAAGAAAAGATACAAAGATTTGTGTACAGTAATAATGGAATTCCGCGAGATATTGGCAGTACTTTTTCATGTTAAGAGTTCATCATAATACACACACATAAGTTATGGAAGGTTATTAGCTCCTTCAATTTGGTTATGATTCCCGAAAAGGTAATACAATGGACTAGCACGAACACTTGTTAACTGTTTATGATGACAATTTTGTAAAAGTTTATGACGCCAATACAGTTAATAAACATCTTCTAAAAAATAACATAAAACCTTTAGGGACACTGGCTTTCTACTGGCTTTCTATGGAATAGACATGAATAATGTGAGAGCTGCTGCTCGAAGTGTCAGTACGATTAATATAAACACATTTTTAAATTTGGCCACTCCATCTTTTGTTCCTTACTAGCCATATTAATATGCTTTGTGATAAAGCAAGACAAGATTTTGGTTTTTTTACTCAGAAATCTACACTTTACTACAGTATCAATTATTCTGCCAATCAAGCGTCACAAGGTGGGTTGGAAAAACCTATAAATACAAACAAATTTTATTATTCTTTAAAATCTTCTTTTCTACAAGGTACAACCCAAAAAGCTTTAATAGGAAGTGCACATAGATAGTTTATAAATTTGGTAAGAGAGTCAATCATTTTTACCATTGATAGAGATGGCTATGTTGATCAAAATCTTCAACAACATTTTGAAACAAAATTATATTCTGGTCGTTTGTATTGCTTGGATCAAGCATAAAATGTAGCACGGACCCCATTTAATTTGGAAAATATTAAAAGAGGCGTAAATTTTTGCCTTTGGCATACCAATTATCCTGCAAATTTTAATTTTTAGATTTTTATTAAAACTTTTAGATCATTTTTATTTCATTTTTTATAGACTAAATGATTTAATAGTTATCTCAAAAAAATAATTAAATTACTTTTTTTTAAGGTAATGAAATAACTTTCTAATTTTATTTCATTACCCTTTAACTTAGTATTACAACTCAAATTTGAACTTAGTATTACAACTCAAATTTGTAAGAAGTTGGAGCTATAGTGTAAAACCTTTTAGGATGAATTTGATCCACGTGCAACCCAGTAGCAGCAGTTTCTATAGTGTCTAATGGTGAATATCTCTGGTCGAAAGTCTCTAATGATGAAGATCCCTGGTCGAAAAGATCGTTGAAAATGACACTACGATCAAAAAGAGATAAATTTGTATTAATACCTTGTAAATCAAATAAAGAAATATTGAGGTCGTGTAAAGTGCTAAGCAATAAAGTTGCAGAAACACGACTTTGTGTTATACCTTTGTCTATCAATTGCATAGCCAGTTGACCCCCCTTCGAATTGTTCAAAGTTGGAATAAAGGCTTTAATTCCTTTACAATATTCAAAAGCAAGCTGTTGAGATTCCAAATGTGGAACAATAAATCTTTTCATTTTTTCGATATCCGGTATTAAATTTCTGTTTTCTTTTAGTTCTTGACAAGCGATTAAAAGCGTTTTACACTGATCCTGATGTGATAATAAAACATTATTAACTTTGAACTGGGCTAATTTTTCTTCAAAAGTTAAACCGAGAGAATTGCATTCGTCTTGTATGCGTTTTAACTGATTATCGTGTGCTAAAGTATACGACTCTTTTAAATTTTCTTTAGTAATACCTGCATTTTGAAAGGCTATTTCTGGCACATCATTATCTATAATTTTTAAATCAACTTTTTTTTGGTGTTCTAGTCTAGAAACAATTGTATCACCTTTGGAAAGAAAATTAATAGATCCAGAATTTTCTTCTGTAGCCATTTGATCATAATGCGGCCGCATTTGCGTAAAAACGTTATGTATCTCCCGTGTAACCGCTACTCCATCACCATTAACATACTTTACCAAAACACAATCCATTGACCCATGAAGTAAACTATTACCGACATGTTCAAAATCATTGCCTTCCATCGTAGTTCCAATGTTTTGACCAAGATTTACATCTAACGAGGGATCTATATCACAAAAAGCTTGTAGTCGTGTCTTAATTGTTTTTTTTACAGACTCAAATAGATCAGAAGTTGTAACCGTTGAAGTCAAAACAACTTTTTCAGTAGTAGGGTTATATTGAATTGCAATTTTGCTGAAGTCTTTGAGAGTTGAAACAGTACAAAACTTTTCTACTTGACCTTGGCGATTAGTCTTTTTTTCGACATAGACAAAATCTTTTTCACCTATCCATGACACAATTTTTTCCATTTTTTCGGTTTTGGTTAAATCGAAAAATTCTGGTACAAATTGCGAATCTCCACCTAGAGAAATTTCATTTATGCAATCAGCATAAACATTTGCCACTTCTTCAGTTTCTGCTTTTACAAAAGAGTCCTCTATTTCAGCATCTGTTAAAGTGGTTTCTTGTTGCAATTTATAAATTGCATCCCAATGGATATGATTAGCGATAAGTGATGTTTGAAGGCCACGTCCCAAATTTAAATTTTTACGAACAGAACCTTCTGACTGAGCTGTGGTCCTAGTTATCGAAAGTGTATTTTTTGACACTCCTGATCTTACGACGGGTTTATGGACAGAATGTCTCGGTGTAGATATCATTGATTGTGGTAAAATAACTTTACCGGGTCCAGGTGTGGAACCAGCAACGTTAATTGGCGGTTGAATAATTTGTGCTTTACTAGAATCTGCAACGGCTAATTGCCAAATTTCTGTCAAACTGGCGAAAGGTGTTTGACCCATTTTTTTTTATTTATAAGTTTGAGAGATGTAAGTTATTGCTGTTTTAGTATTAGTATGTGGTAATAAAGATTTTTTATAAGGTTGAAGAAACATTTTACTTCGAACAGCAATTAAAATTAGAGAAAATTGAAACATAGTTAAAAGAATTGGTTCTAACTTTTTCTCTTTTGAAATCATTGTCCAAAAAAGAATAGCTTTTGAATTACATTTTTTTTAAATAAGTTTTTGATTAAATTTTTCTTCTAAAAAATATAATATTGATTTGCAGTTTTTTTCTTTTAAAGATTGAAAAATTAAAGTGTTAGAATTAAAATAATCTATTTTTAAAAAATTAAGAAGATTTCGTAAAGATTTTTCATTATTATAAAAAAAACTATAGTTTTTGAGAGCAAAGCAGCATCCCTTTATAACTTCATTTCTTTCTAAAATTTCATAAAAATTATTTTGATGTATAAGTAAAAGCACATCTTTGCTTACTTTTGAATGTAGCAAAAGACAAGTTAAAAAAGACCAGTCCAGAAAGTTTAAAATTTTTCCTTCAAATTTAAAAATAAGAAGAGAAAGAACTAAATCTTGAAAAGTCCAGTTCTGAACCTTTTTTTTAAATTTTTCAGAAAAATCCCGTTCTTTTAAAAAATCTGAAACATTGCTATAATAAAATATAGTTGAAAAAGCCAAATCTAAATCTAAAAAAATTGCTTCGTTAGGCCATGCTTTTACACCATTTCTTTTGTATTTTTTATAATCTTCGTTAGAGATACAGACTTTATTAAATCTTTCCATAATTATTCAGTGTCTCCTAATGTTAGTTAAAAAAAAGTAGAATATATAAAAATTTTTAGTTTGTACTTGTTAATGTAGAAAGTTGTTGACTTTTATCAGTTTTGTGAAAAGTTTGAATAAGATTAAAATTACTATATAAACAATTACGTAATCTTTCTTGTCTTTATCGGTCAAAACAAAGAAAATTTAAAAACATCATAAAGGTTTTTGTTATCTTTTTGTTTAAGATTTTAAAAGCACGATACTGATAAAAAAGAGATACTAAGATTTGAAACACTGACAAAAAAAGCAAAGCTTTTTTTGTTTCAAAAGGTTTTGTTAATTATATTACACCACAAAATACAATAGATTTTCAACTTTTTTTTTATAAAAAAAAAGTTATGACAAAAAAAGCTATAAAGACTGACAAAAAATGTAAACAAAAAAAGCATTTTTTGTTTCAAACTTGATACAAAAACTTCGTTTTTGTAAAGTTTTTGAAGGGACACCAGTTTTTGTATCTTTTCTTTATCTTTTCTTTGTATCTTTTCTTATAGAAAAGATACAGAAAATCTTAAACAAAAATACTATTTTTGTTAGGAAAACCTTTAGAAAATATACTTACTTACAACATCCTGAATACTAATATTTTGTCGACCCAGTTCGCCTCTCTTATATTTGTATTTTATATTTTCTAAAAAAAGTATTTAAAACAAAAATATTATTCGAAACAAAAAATACAGTTATGACAAAAACACTATTTTTATTTTTATTGTTATGGGGCAGGGGCTTGACATCGCTTTCAGCGATGTTAAAAAAAGCAAGCTTTTTATAAGTTTTCTAACAAAAACTGAAAGACTGACAAAAAATACTTTCCATTTTTTGTCAGTCTTTCAAATATTATTCTTGTCGTTATGGGGCAAGGGCTTCAAAGAAGCAAAGGTTTTTGTCAGTTTTTGTATCTTTTCTTTCAGAAAAGATAAGGAAAACCTTTGGAAAACTTTTTTTTGTCATAACTGCATTTTTTGTAATTAGTATTTTTGTTCCTGATAGACACCCTTTTAATATGCTTTTTACCTCTCTTTTACCCGTGAGTAAAACAAGCGGATAGACTTCTTGTCGATTCTTTACAACCTTATTTAGGTTCTTTCTAATATAGCATTACTTATTAAAAGTGCAATAAATCCATCTATCAGTTTATTCTAGTGTAGATCTCTATGTGTATACATATTGTATAAGATGGTAAATACTCTTGCGTGAATGTTATAAAGTATGCATCTACATATATAATACCATTATGTCCATGAGTTGGTGTTATTTGTTGTTTTTTTTAGAATTTTTTTGTTTTATATAGTAAAACAAAAACTGCCAAACAAAAACTGCCAAACAAAAACTTCAAAGAACAAACAAAAACAACACCAAATCAATGAGTGTATATATTGTAAGGTATACCTCTACACATAAGACACCACTACTTAAACACCTCTAAGTCATTGTGTATGTTGTAAGGTATGCGTATACATATTGTTATGCACACACTAGGTTATTTGTTTTTTGACAGAGATTGTATTTCAGTATCAGAAGAAGTCTTTAAAGCATTCTGTTGACTCTAAAAAAACCAATCATGATTTCCCGAAGGGAAATCATGAAGGTAGTCATTAAAAAATTTGTGTTATGCTCAAATAGACTTAATGTTATTTTTTCCGAAAATATAAGTAAAAGTTTTAATACAATTAAAAATTGTTTTTTATTCGATAAAACGAAAACTTTTTTTATTTAATCTAGAATTTATAATTCAACGAAATATGTCTGCTTCAAAACTTACAATAAAAGCAAATTATTATTATATTAGTAAGTTCATTGATATAAATTTGTATACTTCTATAAGAAACTTTTTTTAGAAGACGAAAACCTTTTTTTACTTTATACTCTAAACCCGTATCATAGTATTTTTATTGGAAAGTCTCTACAATTTTTAATCCAAATAAATTAGAAGTTAGAAATCAAACAATCAAAAAAACAAGTATAATTTGATGGCAAAATTAAAAGATGTAATGTTATAATTACAAATAAATTCTCTTCTATAAAGTATGAAAAAAATTGTCCTTTCTATCAAGATTTTTTTTTCTAAAAAAAATGCTAACACACTTCTATCTTTTCTTTCAAAAAAGTAAAACAACAATCAAAAACCATTTTCAATCTAAAAAGTTAATGAGTCGTTTTTGGAGATTCAAAACTTCTTTTTCGATAGTAGTTGGTTAAGCTTATTAAAAACTATTTTATTAATTAAGTGAATCGATGAGGTATTTAAATTAACTATAAAAGTGAAAGGGTTGATTAACCAAGTTTTTTTAGAATATATGTTGTATAAAGAAAATTCTTTTATTTATACAACAAATTTATTTTTTAAGGTAATGAAATAAAATTAGAAAGTTATTCCATTACCTTAAAAAATAAAAATAATTTAATTATTTTTTTAAGATAACTATTAAATCATTTAGTCTACAAAAAAAGAAATAAAAACGATCTAAAAGTTTTAATAAAAATCTATTAATCAAAATTTGTAGGAGAATTTGTGCTCCAAAGACAAGATGGGATACCTCTTTTAACATTTTCCAAAGCAAATTCGGTCCGCGCCACATTTTCTGCTTGATCTAAATCATATAAACGACCTGAAGGGAATCTTGTTTCAAATTCTTGTACAAGATTTTGATTAATAGACCCACCCCTATCAATGGTAAAAGCAATGGATTCGTTTACTGCATTTTTAAACTGTCTATGAGAACTTTGGATCGTAGCTCTTTCCGTTGTTCCTTGTACAAAATACGGCTCTAAAGAATGATAGAATCTGTTTATATTAATCGTTTCTTCCAATCCAACTTCTAAAAATTGTGAAGCTTTGTTGGCAGAATAATTGATACTGCAGCCAGGTGAAGATTTTTGAGTAAAAAGATCAAAATCTTGTTTTCCTTTCTGACAAAGCATATTAATATGGCTAGTTGGTAATAAAAGCTGGTGTGGAATATCCAATTCATTTAATCTATTAATATCAATATTGTGGGCAGTTCGTGCAGCATTTCTAACATCGTCCATATCTATTCCATAGACAGCCAGTGTCTCTACAGCTTTTGTATTGTCTTTCAAAAGGTATTTACTGGTAGGGTTAGAATCATAAAGTTCTACCAGATTGCTGTCATAAACATCCGCTAAATGCTCATGCCAATCAATTGCATTTCCTTTTTGGGGATCATAACCAAATTGAAGGGGTAAACTTACATCCATTACATTAGTGTGTACTACATGGTGAGGTCTTAACATTAAAAAAGTAGCGCCACCTTCTCGCGGAATTCCGTAACTACGAAGAATTGGACCTACAGTCACATGTTCCCTGTCCTGCGGTACTTTTTGAACCTGTAAACCATTCTCACCAGCAATTTTCACAAATGCGGTTTTTACCTTCTCATTGTCTGCGTATGTACCAACTGTATTTAAAATATTTGCTTTATTTGTGGATACCCACAAGCCTGTTGTTTTATCGAATTCGTAACCAACATTTACTTGAACTGTAGTTGGCGTATTATTAAAAGTTCGTTGTAATACTTGTTCAACCTTCGAACAATTTTGTTTAACTTGTGTTAAAGCAACGGGTTGTTGCGCTTTTGCTGTTACTAAAGAAGTTGAACGTGTTTGTACAGGTCTTGGCGTACTCAGACTTTTGTTTACTTGTAAAACAGACGAAGTTTGTGATGGTTGAATAAAAGATGTACTTGTTTCCGTAATTTGAGGCAATTTCGGTACTATTTGTTTTCTTGAGTAATAACAATTATAGGACATCATTGCAAAAGGTGGACTTGCTGGACGACTTTCATTAATTCGTCTTACTACGCCAGGTGCTTTTACAATTGTAATTCCAACAACAATTATACCAAGCAAGATTGCTCCTAAACCAGTTTGTAGTAAATAATAAGAAAAAAATTGTTGATTTTTTTCAAAAATTTTATTAATTTGGTTTTTTTTTGCAAAAAAAAACTTATTAATTATTTTTGAAAGATCTGTAAAGGATATATTTTTTAAAAGAATAATTTTTTGTTCAGAATTAAGCAAAAATTCTTCAAAAAGTTCAAAGATAGGTCTAGTGTTAGTTTTTTCTTTACTAATTAAATCCTCGAACAATTCTTGATAAAAAGAATAAAAAAAAATAAAATCTTTTTTTGATTTTGCTGCTTCGTCAGATTCGAACAAATCGAAAATATCAAATGTTTCTAATTCTGCCATTTGGACCTGCAAAATATCAGTTAACACTTTTTCGATCTCCGAGTCAGTCTTCTTTAAATTTTTATCAAAATTCTGATCTTTATAATTTCTTAAAGTTTGAGTTAAGACAAATGTTTTGTCTAAACGTGCTTCGTAAGAAAATAAAAAAGCAGCAATATTTTTTAAGTTTTTCTTTTCAAAAGCTTGTTCAATCAAGAAATTCCGTGAATCTAAATCAATTTTTAAAAAAGATAAAAGATTTTGCAATCCAATTTCGTTAAATATTCTTTTTTCAAAATTATAAATTCGTTCAATGCTTTGACAACTTCCAGAAATGATTATTTTATTTTGAGAAATTTTAACTAGATCAAGTTCTTTAATAAAATCTAATATACTAGTACTTATTTCGGAATTAATAATAAGACCACTGATAACTTGCCACGCATAAGCAGACATCAAATTAGCTTGAATCCTTTTTTTGTCGCTAAATAAATTTTCCAAGTAAAAAAAAAGAGCAGATTTTGATATTTCCTCCAGATTCCAATTTTTTATGATTGCTAATGGGAACTCATCAATATCAAAAATTTCAAATAATGATTCACTGCTTTTGAAATGAGGAATAATACGAAGTAATTCAATTGCTTGAGTGAAACTCCCCGTCCACCTTAATCTCTGATTTTCGCTATACAAGGTGTTGGGAATAGCATAATTTTTTTGATTGTCTAAAAAGTTCATTTTTTTTTTTTTCTAAAAATTAAAGTATTATAAAAAAGTTTATCAAAGAAGATAAAATAAATTGTTTTCCTGATTATTACAATATCCTGAATACTAGTATTCTGTCAATCCAGTACGCCTCTCTTATATTTGTATTTTATATTTTCTAAAAATAATATTTAAAAGACTGACAAAAAATGCCTTACGTCCAGGTTTTTGTCATATCCTTATCGTAATCTATGTTGCCTGAGATACCATGCACCGTAGTGACCTGAGTCACAGTGGTGTAGCTGAGTATTCAGTTTATGTCAAGAAAGTAGTTTTATATTTATGTTTTCAGGTTTAATCAGGGTTTTATTTCTTTTTTATTTTTATTTCTTTTTTATGATAGCTTTATCGATAAAGAAATATGATAACAAGTAAAGGTCACAATCAAATCAAATATTTTCACACAAAAAAACAACCTTTTACTTTGGAGTTCGATCTCGTTTTAAAGAAAAGCAAGATTAGTTGTTTAGGTTTTTCTCTCTTGTTTTTCTACGTGGAAGAGAAGCAAAGAAACTTCGAATATCATCTACGTATTTTATTCTACTAGTATTATAGTATTGAGTAATTAGGCTATATAATATAATCCCGAGTAACACATGACATCACACCAGCATAAGCTATATGTTTATCAGTACTCGGCCTATTGTTTCCCTCTTTCACTGGACCATCATTTGTAATGTCAAACCTTTAGTTTCTTTAGGTATTGGAAACAGAAACATATATTCAAGTTCGTTTAATATTTACCGGATATTTGGCACTTCTTTATTATCTTTTTTGTCTGTAGCCAATTGAATATCCAATGAACTGAACAAATATATAAAGAAGCACCGTGAAGAAGTACCTATCTTTTAGCAACTCTACTATATTCAGGTACGAGTTCTAAAAAAAAGGGAGTTGGTCGAGGACTTCCAACGCGCTTCCCGTAAGAATTAGGAATTGGTACCGAAACTTTGTTTTATATATTTGTTGAAGAAATAAAAATATCTAGTTGAGTCTGAAAAGTATCGCGTGATAAAACCCGATTTAAGCGTCGAAAAAATTCTTTCTACAAGAACTGGATAATTGTTGCCAAAGTGGATATGAATCATCTCGTATTCATAGATTGTATTCCAGCAAATAAATAAATTGAGATGATACATTTAATTGAGAACCTTCGAATTCTGGAAATGACTCTTGTAGGAGCTTTTACGCCGTATGACGATATTTCTTTTAAAATACCTACGTGGTAATGAGAACCTTTTTCTTTATGTAACTCTTTACCGTAAACTAGACTTTCGCAGTTAAATAGAGATCTGCATATACTCAACACTTTATATATTTGTTGAGTGTGATGAACACGGTTTCCATATGGCTTAGGGTTAAAAGTATATTTTTTCTAATATGAGTATTCATAAACTTTTCTGTTTTTTTTAGAACTTTACTTATTTTTTATATCAAAATTATTTGGTTTTTAGAATTTTGTTTTTTTAATAGTTTACAAAACCTGCTCTAATGACCGATATTTTAAGATTTTATATCATTTATATTTTTTCAGCCGATTGGTCTTTATTTATGAGAACTTTAAAGCCAATTTTATTATGTTTTAGACAAAAAGGCGATTCAACCCTTCTTTCTGACCAAGTTTAGGACAATAAAGACGTCGACCTTTTTAAAAAGTAGAAACAAAATAATTTGGTCTTTTTTATTTAGAAACACTGACCTAACCTTGACCTGACAAAAACAAAAATAATATTTAAAACAAAAAATGCTTGACAAAAAAAGCTTCGCTTTTTTTGTTTACATTTTTTGTCAATGTTTCAAATGGTTTTTTTTCTTTAAAAAGTAAAAACAAAACAATTCGATCTTTGTTATTTATAAACACTTATTAATAACAAAGATCGAATTTACGAAGTAATATTTCTATGTTTCTACTTTACTTCGTAAATTTCAGGTTGATCTTTTATCCTTCATAACATTACATTCCTACATAACTTGTTAATAATAACAATTAACTATTATTAGTAATAATGCTTCGCAAATATATTTTTTTATTTATCCTATAAAAGAAAAAAGAAACAAAGGTATATATTTCAACAACATAGATTTTATTGATAAAAAGAGAAAACATATGTTTTATAAAAAGATATAAAAAGATACTATTTGTTGAAAGTCAACTCTTCTTTTTTTTAAGGTGACTACCGAAACTGTATCAAAAGTATGTAAGAAATACCCTTTTCTGTTATACGACAGTACAAAGTAATAGTTGTATTAATACAAAAAAAACATATATCATTTTTAAAGTTGTAGTCTAACTCACCCCTTTTAATTATACTATGAAACACATGTTTTGTTGTAGCAGTAAAATTTATTTATTAATTATTACTACTACTAGTAAAATACAGTTACAGAAAATATAAAAGTATATCCTACTCCTATAAAAGAAATACATTTTTGAAGGGACACAAGGGGGGACACGACACAATATCTACCTTGTTGAGAAAATATTTTGTAGATATTCTTCTCTTTTTTTATGTAGAATTCTCTATATCCATTTTTTTTAATAATATAATCTATCGACCTACATTATCATACATGCTTTCATAAAATATCTCTTGTAAACCAGAAATATTATTCTGAAATACTGACCTTTACAAAAAATGGTTGACAAAAAAAGCCTGACCTTTACAAAAAATGGAAACCATTTTTTGTAAAGGTCAGGCTTTTGAAACAAAAAATGTTTTACATAGCAATGACAAAAACTTCGTTTTTGTTAGGGTGTCAGTGTTTGAGCTTTTTTTGTTTCAAATGGTTTCCATTTTTTGTTTCAAAATGTAAGGTCGTTATTTTTTTTAGGTTTTTGTTACAACTTTTTGTATTAGTAGTGTTTTTTTAAATTATTTTTGAGAACGCTTTTTCAGTTTTTACTGATTATATTCATAGTTAAATTTATATTTGTTACTATTAAAAAACTAAAGAAACGCAATTAGATACTAAAACATTTATTAAGAATTTTTTTTATTAATAGTACATTTATAATAATTTTTAATAGCAAGATTCGGCTTTTTAAATTGTATTGCACTGCTTCTATATCTATAATAAAAAACTTAATTTTAAATAAATACTTGGGCAAATAAGAAGCATCTTATTAACAGTAATTGATTATAGTTTTATACTATAAAAAGTACAAATATTATAAATTTTATTTTAATAATGATTTTAATATAAAAAAAAGTACTTATGAAAAAGCCTCCTGCCGGATTTGAACCGGCGACTTTTTGCTTACCATGCAAATACTCTACCTACTGAGTTAAGAAGGCATTTCTTAGAATATTCTTTTATAGTAACTCTTTTGAAAAAAAAAATAATATAAATTTTTTTACATAATTTCTTATCTTGTCAAAACTTTTTGTTACACATCATATTTAGATGGTAACTAACAAAAGATTTTAGATATCAAAAATTAAAAATTCTAAGTGATTTTCTTTCTTACCAAAGGGGCCCCTAAAGGGACCTACAAAAACTTGAGACAAAAATGGAAACTAAAAACTGACAAAAAAAGCCTGACCTGACAAAAAATGCTTTCCATTTTTTGTCAGGTCAGGCTTTTTTTGTCAGTTTTTAGTTTCAAAAATTACATATAAAAAAAAATTATTCTTTCTTTAAAATACTTTCGGTAGACAAAAAATCCACCCCATAATTCACAGAAGGATTAAGGGCTTTTTCACCGGCAACACTTTTTTTTGCTTTAATGGTTTTAAAAAAAGAATTAAAAGGATTGAAAAAATAAGAAAGTGAGAATCCTGTTCCTGCAGGAATCAAGTCACCTAAAATAACTCGTTCTTTTAAACCACGTAAAAAATCAGTTTTTCCTTCAATTGCAGCTCGACTTAGAATTCTCGTAGTTTCTTGAAAACTTGCAGCAGAAATAAAGCTTTCAGCCTCCAAAGAAGCTTTAGTGATACCTAAAATGATTGGTTCATACTCTGCTTTTTGATAATCCAGCCCATAATTTATATTTTCTATTCCAAGATTAACATTTTCTATACGAACTAAATCAATTAGTTCACCTCGTAAAAAACCTGTTTTACCGCCTTCAAGAATTCTAACTTTTGAAGTCATTTGTTTTACAACAATTTCAAGATGTTTATCAGCAATTGTAACACCTTGAGAAAGATATACTTGTTGAATGTTTTTAACAAGGATTTGTTGAATTCTTTGTAAACTTTTTCGTACAGCTTCTTTTTGGTTGAATTGTTGTTTGTAATTATTAAAAAATCGATCAAGTTTATCTGATAAATTATTAGGAAGTATTTCACCATCTTTTGTTTGGCGTGCTTCAAAAAGTTGTTCGATTTTTGGAATCCCTTGAACAATATCTCCACTTTTTAATCTTTGATAAAATAAAGTTAAAAGAGGTGAATTTTTTTCAATAAAGTCACCATGATCTACATGAAAAACCCCGCGTGATGAGCACAAAATAGGTTGTGCACGACGTAACTTTATCTTATTTTTTTCAACTTCAATAACTTGACCTGACTCTGTAAGACCTACATTTTTTGACAGTACTTCTCCATAACGTATTAATTGGCCAACATAAGGTTTTGGTTTTGCTTCTTCAATTTTATAACTGATTTGATCTAAATCTGTTAAAACTAAACAACTTGAATCCGGTTTAGTCCCTACAACCTCTCCTTTATATGGACTAAAAAAAGATGTTAAAGTTATAGGATTTTTTGCTGAAACCCAATTCTCTTTGTCTGATAAAATTTTAGTGATTGTTTGTTTGAACTTAACATTATCAACTTTTGTTATTTTATTCTTTCTTGAATCAAAAGTAGACAAATCTTTAACAAAAACTTGAGATCTGACAAAAAATGCTTTTGCATTTTTTGTCTCAAATGGGTGAGACCCTACGTTTGGTATTTTTGTTAAGTTTTTGTCAGAACCTTCTTTATCTTTAAAACAATTTAAAAAAGGTTTACTATTATTTGTAGAACTAATAGTCAGAATTTTAGAAAAATCCAGTTTTCCTATAAAACAAAAATTAAAAGAACCGCTTAACGATATTGAAGACAATTTGTCTAAAAATTCTGACTTCGTTTTTATTTTAGTTTGTCCTTTTTTTTGTAAGAATTGATTAGATGTACTGAAAAAAGTACTGCTCATAGAATGTGAGTCTACAGGTAATGTTAAAGGGCTATTATATGGTACTTCTTTATCATTTTTGTCAGCAAATCGAAGATTTGTATGGTCCATAAAAAATGATTGGCGTCTTTTGTTTTTAAAAAGCATTTGAAGTTTTGCTAATCTCAAAGGAAAGGTTGTTGGTATTTGAAAAGAAAGAAAAAGTTCAACAAAATGAATCGGTTTAAAACAAAAGGTTTTTCTGTTTTTTTGAAAAGGTACTATCTTGTTAATTTGTAAATCAATTCCGGGGTAAATTGCAAAAATATTTGTTATTTCTTGTTTATTAAATCTTTTAGAAGTCTTAACAAGAGTAGAAATCTCCTGATAATCCACCGCTTTCGATTTAAAAGTATCTGACCTTTCCAATTGATCGGTCCGTATATTTGAAGTAAAATTAACTGTATTGATTTGATAGATTTCTTTTTTATACTCGTTTTCAGTTAATAAGGAATATTCGTTAACTTTACGAATCAAAATAACTGACCCTGACCTTGACAAAAAATGCTTGACAAAAAAAGCTTCGCTTTTTTTGTTTACATTTTTTGTTTCAACGTTCTGATTTTGAAATAATTTCGCTCTACACAAATTTTGGTTACTTACAAGTAAAAAATAAAATTCAAAAGCATCAACTAGGCAATTTTTGTATAAGTTGAAACGATCCTTTACTGTTGATTGAATTGTTAAAGAATTGTCAATTGAAGGTCGTTTTGAAAAGATCGCACGAAGTAAAAATAAAAGATTAGAATTACTCTTTTTAGATTTAATAAAGCTCTCCTTAGGTAAAGTAAAAGGTGAAAAACCCAGTTTTAATTTTAAAGCTTGTTTCTTTTGACTTACTTTTTTATTTAAAAAAGAAGAACCGTCTTTGAAGTTTTGCTTGATACCATTTTCAGTGATGTTAGAAGGTATATAAGTTTCTTTAGTTGCGTTTTCCTTTGTTATTGTTTTTACTCCGTAAAAACAAAAAGCAGTAGAATTTTTTTCAGAACTATAATTCGAGTTTTTTTGTTTTCGTTGTTCTTTATAAGAAAGAATGTTAAACAATGATTTTTCATTTTTGACATAAGAAGCAACCAATTTCAAATTCTTTTGTTTATTTGTAATGTATTCTAAAAAGACAGGTAATTGATCAAAACAAAGATTATCAACTAAAGATTGTGCTGCTGGCACAAAAGATTGATTGTTTTTTATAATCTTTGTTTCTTCTTTTGGAAAATAAACCCAACCTTTCTTTACTCCAATTTGACAATCAGTTTGATGTACTTTTAAGGAAGAGTCTGATACTGACAAAAAATGTGAAACATTTTTTGTTTCAAAAAGCGAAGCTTTTTTTTCTTTAAAAGAATTAGAATTAATATTAGAAAATAAATATTTAGAAGCTTTTCTAGAATTATTTTTTAATACTTTTTTCTTAATTTTTTTATTATCGGTCCTTACAAATCTCGACAAACCCTGACAAACCGGTAACAAAAACTTCGTTTTTGTTACCGGTTTGTTTAAAATTTGTTTCAGATTTGTATATCTGACAGCGCTTTCAGCGATGTTAAAAGAATAAAAAGGTTTTATAAAATGAGGATCAATAACTAATGTTGGAATGTAATTATAAAAATCACTTATGACATCAAAAACAAGCAAAGAAAGAGGCTTTATTGTTTTTTTCACAACTCCTACCTTTTTCTGTTTTGACAAGTCTTTAATCAAAATAGAGTTTTCAAACAAAAACCCATCTGAAACAAATTTTAAACAAACCGGTAACAAAAAATGCTTTGCATTTTTCGTCAGTGTTTCAGGTTTGTCAGGGTTTGTCAGGATTTGTTTGAGATTTGTATAAATACTTGGATTTTTAAGAAACCTCTTATAATTTTCTTTTATTTTTTGCTTTCTATCTGCAGATTTCACATTACTATAAATAATTTCAGAGTTGTTTGACAATTCTTTAGCTACAAAATTATTCAATTTGTTAGGAAAAACCTGGCTTTCTTTTTTAAATATTAAAGTAGTTGAATACCCACTAATTTTTGAAAAGAAATTAATACTTTTTCCTTGTGAATTAAATTTATAAGCAAGAGGTAATTCGTTAGTAATATTACTTAGAGTAGGATTTCCCTTCTCTTTTCCAGAGGAAAAAATACAGAAATAATTATTTATTTTTTTGATATCAGTCGACGCAAACCCTAAGAAATCTCTACCTTTTTTCAGGTTATGGGGCATATAAATCTTCGATTTGTAAGGCTTGACATCGCTTTCAGCGATGTTAAAAGAAGTTTGTAAATATTTGTGTTGTTTTATTCTAAAACTCTTATTAGGTTTATAGTTATTTGGAGCCTTCAGTTTTATAAGTTTTTTAGAATTTAAAACACTTATTTGATAATTTTCTTCAGGAACCCATAAAATCTGACCTTGAGTAAGATCATCATTTAAATAAAAAGCATCTAAATTAATAAACCCACCAGTCTGAGTTTTATATTTTTTAAGAAACGATTGAAAATATAAAAAACTTTTCATTTCGAAAAGGGTTTTAAAATTTTGTTTTAATGAATTTGAAAGAAAAAATTGATCACCTACAAAAACTTCCTTTTTGTTTGAAAATAATTCTTTACCATCTTTTGTAATCCCAAAAGTCTGAGGGCATGTAAATCTTGAACAAACCTTTGCTTCTTTTAACATCGCCTTAACAAAAATACTATTTTTGTTCTGCGATGTCAGGCCGTACAAATCTTCGATTTGTATGCCCCATAACGACACTGACCCTGACAAAAAATGGTTTGCATTTTTTGTCAGTGTTTCAAATTTTGTTTTTGTTACTGGTTTGTCAGGATTTGTAAGCTCATTCAAATTTGTTTTGTAGAAAGAAAAAAAATAACCAATATTAGAGAATTGAATATTTTTAAAAACAAATCGAAGAATAGGTTGATTTAAAAAAATGTCAAAATCTTTATTTTTAATTTCTTGAGAAACTTTATTAGTTCCAAAAAAATCTCTAATCAATGGTTGATCTTCAAAATCTAAATTATATTTTATAAAATTCTGATTTTTAAAATTTTTTTGATTAAGCTCTTTCTGTTTTTTTGAAGCAAACGAAATAGAAAGAGCTTTTTGATGAAAAATATTTTTATAAGATTTGTGAGCCTTAACAAAAGTAGTACTTTTGTTCTGCGATGTTAGCAAGGATGGATCAACTTTAGAAACAAAACCGTTCCATAAAAATATCGAAGTTAATTGATTTAAAACAGCTGTTCTATCAACTAAATCACCAATTTTCGAGAAAAAAGTTAATGGAACTGTTGATTTATAAATTTTTCCAGATAAAATCCAAAAAGATCCCAATTTAAGAGCAGTTTTAGTAACTTCTCCTTCTTTAGTAGTTTTAATTGCTAAAAGAAGATCATCAAAAAAAACTTGACCTTCCAATTCGGAAGACAGATTATGTTTTGCCTTAATTCTTTCGTTAATTTGATTAGACATTGAAGAATTTTCAGCAATCAATTGTTTTTCAAAAACTGTTTCTCCCTGTCGAACAAATAAAACTGTTGAGGCTGGTATATTAATTTTGATATCTTCTAAACTTTGTAAAGAAGCATTTTTTTCTGAACGAAAACGTTTAATTATAAGTATACCATTAACCTTTGTAAGAAAAGCTATCTTTCCATGAGAAGTACGGATAAGTTTTCCTTGCAATGGTTCTAAAAAATCGATTATTCCTTCATATGGAGCTCGAATTTCATCCATAATATCACCTGAAAAAACGCCCCCTGTATGAAATGTTCGCATTGTTAATTGAGTACCTGGTTCTCCAATAGATTGCGCTGCAAGTATACCAACTGCTTCACCTAAGGGAACAAGAATTCCTTGGGATAAACTCCAACCATAACATAGCTGACAAACTGAGTTTTTTGCTTCACAGGTAAGGGGAGAACGAACTAATACCTTATCTTTTAAATTGACAATTTTAGAGGCTAAACCTTTTGAAATTTGTTGATTTCGAAGTGCAATTGGATTAATATCTTCTGCTAAAACTCTACCAACTAAGCGATCTTTTAAAGATAAAATCGTTTTTCTACCTTCTTTCATGTCGGTAAGAAAAATACCTCGGCGTGTTTTACAATTAAACAACCAAATAACAACATGTTGTGACACATCTACTAACCGACGAGTTAAGTAACCAGAATTTGCAGTTCTTAAAGCAGTATCAACTACTCCTTTACGAGCACCATAACAAGAAATAAGATATTCAGTAAGAGTTAAACCTTCTCTAAAATTACTGCGAATAGGAAAATCAATAATTTGTCCTTGAGGATCTGACATTAATCCACGCATACCAACTAATTGACGAACTTGAGAAATATTGCCTCGAGCACCTGAAAAAGCCATCATAAAAACAGGATTTAAAACATCTGTGGAACGAAAATGTCTAACTACGCTTTGTTTTAAATTTTCACTTGTTCGATGCCACGTATCAATAAGTTGTTGAAATTGTTCTACAGCTGTTAAGTTTCCTTGTTGATACTCAATTTCTGCTAACTGTATATTTAATTCAGCTTGTGAAATTAACCCTTTTTTATTTGGAGGTATTTTTAAATCGTCAATACTAAGAGAGATACCTGCTTGGGTTGCATATTTAAAACCGAGATTTTTTAACTTTTCTACTAAGTCTAAAGTAACTTTCTCTCCATTATTTGTTAAAGACCACAAAATCAAAGCTTTTAATCGGCTCTTATCAAAAGAATAATTAAAGAATAAAGAAGCGTCTTCTTCAACGCCTTTACAAACCTTTACTGATTTAAAGTTTGTATCAGATTTGTTTGAATACGGTTTCATAAAAAAACTCCTTAAAAAATTTGTATTTTATAGGTTTTAAAGTTGTTGAACTTTATACCCTTTATAATTGTTCTAATATCATTTGGATTTTTATTTTTTTTTTATTAGTAGACTTTTTAGTTTTTGCTTTTTAAAATTTTTAACAAACCTAAAACAAAAATTCTGACCTGACAAAAACAAAAATATTATTTAAAACAAAAAATGCCTGACAAAAAAAGCTGAAACATTGACAAAAAATGTTTTACATAGCAAAGACAAAAACTTCGTTTGAAACAAAAAAAGCTTGAGACAAAAAAAGATTCTCTTTTTTTGTTAAGCTTTTTTTGTCAGGTTAGGGTGTCAGTGTTTCAAATGTTAAAAATTAAGCGAAAATAATTTGATTCAATAAAACTCGACCAGGAGTAGTACGAACATATTGTTTAACTTTTTCACCATTCATATCATAATCATATTGATAAGTTGAAAAAATTTGATTATATTGACCAAAAGAATTTACTCTAATTTCTAAAGGTGATTCTAAAGTTTTTTCAGTCTCTAATGAGCCATTCTTTCTAACCCACACCGATGCGTGAAGATCGATTTTGTTTTGATAATAAGCCTTTAATATATCGTTAAAATCACTAAAGTAGTGACATCCTCTTTTTTTAGATTTTTTTTGTAAAACAAAATTGTTTTTGCTTTCAGCTTTAAGATCATTTATATTTTGCTTTCTATTAGAAGCAACCAAAGAAGTTAATTGAGGCTTTGAATTAAAAGTAGTTAAATAATAGCAACCTAAAACCATATCTTGACTCGGAACAAGAATAGGTTGACCGGTCGCAGGTGATAATAAGTTATTTCGTGACCACATTAATTTCCACGATTCTGCTCGAGCTTCAAAAGATAAAGGTACATGAACAGCCATTTGATCGCCATCAAAATCTGCATTAAAAGCAGGACAAACTAATGGGTGTAAAAGAATAGCTCGACCGTTTACTAATTTAGGTTGAAAAGCTTGAATTCCAAGACGATGAAGTGTGGGAGCCCTGTTTAAAAGAATCGGATGGCTTTGCATAACTTGTTGAAGAACTTCCCATAATATGGGATCTTGATTATGAATTAAATTTTTTGCTGTTACAATTGTTGGAACTATTTTTTTCGCCATCAATTGTCGAATTAAAAATGGTTGAAATAATTCTACCGCCATCTCTTTTGGTAAACCACACTCATGAAGTTTAAGAGTTGGACCAACTACAATAACCGAACGACCAGAATAATCAACTCGTTTTCCTAACAAATTTTGTCGAAATCGGCCCTTTTTTCCTTTAAGTATATCTGATAATGATTTTAACGGTCGATCATTAGAAGCACGTATAGGATCAGAACCTCCCTTCCCATTTTCAATTAAGGCATCCACTGCCTCTTGAAGTAGACGTTGGGCATATGGAGCATTTTCTATATTAGTTCGGTGAAATCGCTTATTTCTAAAAAAGATTTTTTGATAAAGTTTATTAAGATCAGAAACTGCTACTTGGTCTCCATCTAATTGTATGATTGGCCTTAAATCGGGTGGAAGAACTGGAATAATAGACAAGGTCATCCATTCAGGTCGAGCTTTACTGCGAAGAAAATCTCTTACTAATTTTAAACGACGTATTATTTTTGAACGCTGAGCAAACAATTTTTGTAATCGACGTAAATCTGGTAATATAAGAAAATCTTGATTCTCTAACTCAATGATTTCCCCTTTGAGTTCTATAAGTTCGTCTTTTAAAATTTTATCTAAAACTACTAAATCTAACTGAATTAACCGTTTATTAATAGCTAAAGCACCGGTATTAGCAAGCACTTTTCGAACAGTTTCTATACCAGTTAAGTTAAAATCAGATATATTTATTTCTACATTTTCTACCAAATTAGAGTAAGTTGGGATTGGAATGTCTCCATCTTTAGGTAAACAAGTCATATAGCCTAAAAAATAATTACGATCTTTTTCAGACTGCCAAGGAAATTCTTGTGAAATGGGCAATATACATTGTTGTGAAAATGTTTGAGATATTCTGTCTATTCCTATTTTATTAGATTCTAGGTTATCAATAAGATTTAAAAATTGTTCAAACACTGACCCTGACAAACCATTTTTTGTTTCAAACGGGGTTTTTGTCGTACGAAGCAAAGGTGTTTTAACACCAGTTTCGCTTAAGTAAAAAGAATAGGTAGGCAATTTTTTAAAAGAGCCTTTTACAGTAGGTGTAAATGAGAATTTATACTTTTTTATTTCTGAAAGTTCTAACCTTTCTGTACAATATGTAACTGCCTCAACTCGTTTTCTACGCAGACCCAATAAAATTGAAATATAACTTACTCGACCTTTTAAATACCAAATATGAGTTACAGGTGAAATTAATTGAATATAGCCTAAACGGTGTCTACGAATTCTAGAAGAAGTGTATTCTACATCACAATCAGGACAAAATTTTTGTGTTTTTTTATTTTTTTTTCGTCCACAAGCACATTCAAAATCTTTAATTGGTCCGAAAATTCGTTCGCAAAACAATCCACCTTTTACAGGACGAAGTGTTTTATAATTAACTGTTTGTGAATTTGTTATTCGTCCAACAATATTACCATTAGGCAATGTTCGATTAGCCCATTGTTTAATTTGTTCTGGAGATGCTAATCCTATTCGAATGGATTCTACTGGAATTCTTTTTGATTTAGTAACAGATTTCACATTAATACCCCCATATTGTTTTTAGAAAAATTATAAGAATCTACACTATTAACAAAAAGATATATCAAACAAAAACCGAAACACTGACAAAAAATGTAAACACTGACAAAAAATGTGAAACATTTGAAACAAAAAAAGCCTGACAAAAAAAGCAAAGCTTTTTTTGTTTCAGCTTTTTTTGTCAGTGTTTCAACCTTGAGACCTGACAAAAAATGCTTTGCATTTTTTGTTAAGTTTTTGTTAAGTTTTTGTTAACGGTTTGTTTAAGGTTTGTTTAAGTTTTGTCAAGGTTTGTTTAAGATTTGTTTAAGATTTGTAAGTCCATTTGTTAAGGAAGTTTCATAACATCCATGGGCGTAGCTCTTCCCATTGAACCAATAGTATAAATGTCAAGATCTAAGCACAAAGATTGAAGTTCCCGAATCAAAACTTTAAAAGACTCTGGAGTTCCTAAAGTTATTGGAGCATCAGTTAAAATCGCATTAATCACTTGGTGTCGGCCTTGAATATCATCTGATTTAATTGTTAAAAGTTCTTGGAGAGTATATGCTGCACCAAAACCTTCCAGGGCCCAAACTTCCATTTCCCCAAGTCTTTGACCACCATGTTTAGATCTTCCTCCTAACGGTTGCTGAGTTACTAAAGAATAAGGTCCTGTAGAACGTGCATGAATTTTATCATCAACCAAATGAACTAATTTTAACATATAAGGTTGTCCTACAGTAACTAATTGATCAAAGCATTGTCCAGTGCGCCCATCAAAAAGTCTTGTTTTTCCAGGAAAATTTGGATCAAAAAGCCACTTTTGCCCAGTTTTTAAACGCGCTTCATAAAGTTTTGAATAAATTATACTTCGAGATGCTTCAGAACCATAAGTTTCATCGAAAGAAGGAATTTTAAAGGATTGATTTAAATAAAGACCAGCTAATCCCAACAGAGCTTCAAAAACTTGACCCACGTTCATTCGAGAAGGTACACCTAGGGGATTAAGCACCATATCGATAGGGGTTCCGTTTGGAAGGTAAGGCATGTCTTGTCGAGGTATTATTTTTGAAACAATACCTTTATTTCCGTGACGACCGGAGATCTTATCCCCAACTTGAATTTTTCGTTTTTCGGCCAAATAAATATGAACACGGCCTGGACCATCAAACGTTATTCCTGGAGGAATATTTTCTGTTTCCAAAATTTCAACATTGATTACTTTTCCTTCAACACCTTTTGGAACACGTAAGGACGTATTACGTGTAGTTGGTATTTTTTTACCAACAATGTCATATAAAAGTTTCTCATGAGGTGAAAGAGATTTTTTTTGAATTGGAGTAACTTTTCCAACTAAAATATTACCCTCTTTCACCCAACTTCCGATTATAGCAACACCTTTTTCGTCTAAATGTAATATCTCTGAAAGGTTAACTTCAGGTATTTGATTACTTATTTGTTCGACACCAAATTTCGTATCACGAATTTCTATTTCGTATCTTTCTATATGAAGAGATGTATATATATCGTCATATACCAATCTTTCACTAATTAAAATGGCGTCTTCAAAGTTATAACCCTCCCAAGGCATATAAGCTACAAGAATATTTTTACCTAATGATAAATCTCCTGAAACACTAGCTGTACAATCTGCTAATAAATCTCCTTTTTGAACCCATTCTCCTTCTAAAACTGAAGGTCTTTGAGCTAAACAAGTATCTTGATTAGAACGTTGATAATTTTGTAACGAATATTGAAGAGGTTTTATTTTATGGTTTCTTACATCGCTTGCTAACATTGCTTTCGGCTCACAAATATCGACAAACCCTGACAAACCTTTAACAAAAACTTGAGACACAGACCCTGACAAATAATGGAAAGCATTTTTTGTTTCAAATGGGTGAGACCCTACGTTTGGTATTTTTGTTAAGTTTTTGTTACCGGTTTGTTTAAGGTTTGTTTCAGATTTCTCAGTCAACGTAGGCCTTTCTTTAATACTTTGTTTAACACCGCTTTCAGCGGTGTTAGAGGGGGTAGAAGCAAAGAATTTTTCTTCTAAAACATTTTTGCTGTTTTTTGCAAAGTGTAACTTTCGATCAGGAAGGGGTCCCCAAAATAACCTTTTTTTACTATTTTCTACGTAATCAACAAAACTTTTATGAGTAAATCGATTAAAGTAAGAAAAAACTTTATTAATTTTTTCTTGTTTTAGTTGAATGTTAGTTTTGACAACTTTCTTTCTAGTTAAAAACTTTGATAACCGAGTTTGTAATGGAATTTTAAGGTTATCTTCTAACATTTTTTTTGACTTAAAAGTCTCTGACCGTTTTTTTTCAAATAAAGTTTGAAACAAAAAATGCCTAACAAAAAATGCTTCGCTTTTTTTGTCATCATTTTTTGTCAGTCTTTCAGAAGTTATAAGTAAGTACAGCTTATTTGTATAATCTTGAATTCTTATAAATTTATCTAGATTAGTGATCAAATTCGTTTCAAACAAAAACTTTGTTCTTGTAGGGTTTTGTATCTTTTCTTGTAGAAAAGATAAGGGGTGAAACCCTACAAGAACAAAATTTTTGTTTAGGCTTACAAATCCTGACAAACCTCGACAAACCTTTGCTTCGCACGACATCGTGCGAAGCAAAGGTTTGTTTGAGGTTTGTTTAAGATTTGTAAGCCCTACATCGTTTGAAACAAAAAAAGCTTGAGACAAAAAAAGATTCTCTTTTTTTGTTAAGCTTTTTTTGTCAGTGTTAGAAAACCTATTATTTTTATAGGTAGATCGTAAACTGTGAGTGACTGATTTTTTTAACGATAAATAAGAAGTAGGGGAGTGAAAGCCTACAAGAAATCTTTTCTTGTTTGGGCTTACAAATCCTGACAAGCCATTAACAAAAACTTTGTTTTTGTTTAAGGTTTGTTTAAGAATTGTTTGCTCTACATCGTTTGAAACAAAAAAAGCTTCGCTTTTTTTGTCAGTGTTAGACCTACAATTCTGAGAAAAATTGGTAAATTGATCTAGAGATATGAAAATAAGATTAATTAAAGATGAAGTTTTTACATTAAAAAATTTATAGGATTCTTGTGAAGGTAAGTTATTTAGAGTCTCAGTCTTTTGTAGAAAATACAACTTATTTTTTGAAACAGGAGAACCAAAAAAACCTTTTCTAGGTTTTCCTTGAAAGATTAAATTTCTAACAAAAACTTGAGATAAAAATGGTATTTTTGTTAAGTTTTTGTAGGCCCCTTTACTTCCTGATAAGAGTCTAAAATTTTTAATTTTTTGACATTTTTTATATCTAAAAACGGGTTTACCAACCTTTACTTCTTTTAACATCGGTTTAACAAAAATAGTATTTTTGTTCTGCGATGTCAGGCCGTACAAATCTTCGATTTGTATGCCCCATAACGACACTGACCCTGACTTTGTATTTTTTGTTTCAAATTTCGTTTTTGTTAACAGTTTGTCAGAATTTGCTTTATGTAATTTATTAACAAAATTATTTTCAAAGTTACTTTCTTGAGATACGTTAGATTTCAATTTATTCGAAAAAATATTAATACTATCTTTTTCAAGAATAATAATTTTTTTTCCACTTGCATAAGAAACGTATCCACCTGATTTAGATTGAACAACATGTCCTGAATCGGCAGCAACACGTGCTTCTAATCCTGTTCCTACTATTGGTCGTTCGGGTGAAATTATTGGCACGGCTTGACGTTGCATATTAGACCCCATCAAAGCACGGTTTGCATCATCATGTTCTAAAAAAGGAATTAATGAGGTTGCTATAGAAATCATTTGAATAGGAGACATAGCTATATATTCAACATGTTCTCGTGATACTCGATGATACTCTTTTCCTATTCTAATTGGAATATTGTTTATTGGTAAAAAATTTAATTTTGAAGCTTTTAAATCGCCAGGAGCAACTTTAACGCGTTCTTCTTGCTCAGCTGAAAAAAATATTGGTCTGGCATCACGTAGTGATGAATCTTGTTTTTGAATTTGACCTTGATAAACATTATAAAAAGGAGTTTTTATAAAACCGTGAGAACTTATTCGTGCGTGGATAGTTATCGAATTTACTAGCCCTGCATTTCGTCCTTCGGGTGTTTCAATGGGACATATTCTACCATAATGAGTAGGATGTATACCTCTGATCGCCATCCCAGCTGTTTCTCGACTTATTCCTCCCGGACCTAAAGAGCTTAATCTACGTTTATGAGTAATTTCAGCTAAAGGGTTTGTTTGATCCAAATATTGAGAAAGTGGGCTTGATCCAAAAAATTCACGCAATGCACCATTAATTGGTTTAGTGGTTATTAAACTATGAATAGTTAGACCTTTTTTTACTTTTTTCATTTTTTCACGAATTGTTTTTTCTAAACGAATTAATCCTGTGCTTAGCTGATTTTGAATTAACTCACCGGAAGCCTTTACTCTCCTATTTTTTAAATTATCAATATCATCCACTGTAGTTAACCCATGTTTTAAATTAATTAAATAATCTATAGCACAAAAAATATCATGTCGAGTTAAAGTTAATTGTTTATCACTAATTAAGAGCCCGAATTTTTTATTTAAACGCATACGACCCAATAAACCTAAATTATAAGTTCTTGGGTTCATAAACTTTCGAAATAAAAATTTTTGTCCCATGATAGGAGTTACTTGCGATTTTTCTTTTTTCGAATGTGTTTTAGAAAGAGTTGGATGACTCTTTTCATATAAACTTATAAGAGCCTGCTCTGTTGTATCAGGGTGATTTTCTTTTAAATAAGAATTTTCTAAAAACTCAGAAAAACGTATTCCAGTTTTAATTTGTTCTCGAGTAAAACCTAAAGCTTGTAAAAAAACTAATGCAGAAATTTTAGGTGTTTTTTTCATACGAGCCCAAACCCTACGCTTTTTATCAATTTCTAATCTTAACCATGCACCTCTAAAAGATATTAAATCTGCGTAATATGTTTTTTTTTTTTTAATATCTATTAATTCTTGATAATAAATTCCAGGACTTCTAACTAATTGATTTATGACAACACGTGGGGATCCATTAATTATAAAATGGCCTCTTTTAGTCATTAAAGGAAGGTTACCTAAAAGAACCCATTGTAATTTTATTTCATTAGTTTGTCGATTTGTTAACTGAGCTGGCACATACAATTTACAAGAATAGCTTTTTGATTTTAAAATAGCTTCTGTTGGAGTACACTCTGGTCGATTTAATTGATAATACTGTGGAAAAAAAAATAACTCTAAATCATGAGTTGCATTTGTAATTGGATTTCTATTAGATAATTCTTTAATGATACCTTTTTTTAAAAGAGCAGAAAAGCTTTTTCGTTGAATTTCTACAAAATCCGGAATGAAAGAAGATACTAGGTGTTCATGAAATCGCATTTTTTACAGTTTTTATTAACAATTTTTTACAGTTTTTATTAACAAATAGACAACATGGTTGCTATTGTTTAAGATTTTTGTTCAGTTTGCGAGTTTGTTTACATAATATTCTCTCTGTCTTCGGTTTGTTCTAACAAAACAATTGTTTTGTTCCAAAGTTATAAAAAAAGTAGGAATCCCAAACTAATCTTTTATATATTTCCTAGAGAAAGCCTGTTGAAACTTAAAAAATAAAATGTAAAAAGTTTTGCCTTATATTACTTTTAATATAACATAAAAGAAAGGTTAATATGATATAAACCGCCATTTGAAACAAAGATAATTTTTCTGTCGTGCTTTTAAAATCTTAAAGAAACCTCTAACAAAAACTTAACTGCATTTTTTGTCTCAGTTTTTGTTAGAGGTTTCTTTAAGATTTTAACTGCAATTTTTGTCTCAGTTTTGCTTTTAAACTGTTCATAAAAAAGGTAGTAAAAAAAAAATCAACAAATAATAAAAAAAGCTAAAGATCTATTGACCTTATTCTCAAAAAGTATTAAAATTAAAAATAGAATTATATTTTATTAATTTTATAGACTAAGCTTTTTAATTGTTAGATTTTATAGCAATCTAAAAGGATATTTTTTTTAGTTTTGAATTTATATCATTAAAAAGGTAAATTTTCAAAACAAAAAATTTTAGAGTATTCCTCTAAAAGCGCTTTTAAGAATTATTAACGATTTTTTTTTTAATCTTTCCTTCTAGAATCTGATGTTAAGTGAAAAACCCACTAAAAAAGCCTATTTGCAGTCAGTATAGTTTTTATGATATTCATTTTTTGAATATAATTGATAATAGGAAATGAAATTATTGAAGAAAAAAAAAAAAATGCTTTGGTTAACAATTAGATCAAATTATGATAATAGTTTACCAGCATTTTGAAACAAAAAATGTAAAACATTTTTTATAAAGGTCAGTTTTTCAATTTTTGTTTCATCTATTTTTTTTTCAATTTTTGTCACAAGTCAGTGTTTCAGGCGGTATAGCCAAGTGGTAAGGCAGAGGATTGCAAATCCTTTATTCCCCAGTTCGAATCCGGGTGCCGCCTAATAAAAAATAATATTTATAAAAAAAAATTTTGTAGCATTTAACAAAAATCTGAAACCTGACAAAAAATGCTTTGCATTTTTTGTTTTGCATTTGAAACAAAAATATTTTTTTTGTTGAGCTTTTTTTTGTCAGGTAAGTCTTTCAAATGATAGTATCCAAACAAAAATTGAAACAAAAAAGGTTTTTATTTCAATTTTTGTTTCAGTTTTTGTTAGCGGTTTGTCAGAATTTTAAAAGCACCGAAAATTCTAGTATCGTACTTTTAAAGTCTTAAACAAACCGAAGGTTTGTCAAGGTTTTAACTGCATTTTTTGTTTCGGTTTCATTTCAGCTTCTGTATGGAAAACTATTTACTTAATAATTTAAAATTTTTTGATTTATTTTAGAAAAAGAAACCTAATTCTTTCCAATACTAAGTAAAAATTAATAAAAATTATTTACTTAATAACAAAATGGGTCCATATACTCTGCCTACATTAAAATATCTATAATGCTGCTACTTTGCAGTCCTGACACGATTAGAATTTTAATATTATAGAGTAATGGACTTTATTTATTATAAGATTAGTTTCTTTTTTTTGCAAGCAATAATTTCTACACATAAATAAAAACTGATCTAATTTTTTTAATAAAATTTTAATTAAAAAGAGTGGATAAGACTCTTTAGGTTATGCGTTCATAATCTAAAAAAAAATGTTAAAGACGAATTAAAAAATTATCTGTCGAAACTGCTAAGCCACATACAAAATTATCTTTTATAACAACTCTGGGCTTTTCAGAAAAATCCTTTAGGTAAAAAATCAGCTTTTCTAGTATTACAGGTAAAACTTATTTAAAAAATAGAATCATCAGTAAAAAATCCACATTTTTCTATTATGTTCCAAATAACTATGATTGTTTGCCATTAATTCAAAAAAAACAGTCATCAAAAGGAGTGTCTAAATAATAATGTTCTTCTAAAGTTAGTTTTTTAGTAATAAACGTAAGCCCCCTTATAATACTACCTTGGTTTAACTTTTTTCTTCATTATTTAAAACAAAAAATGCTTGACAAAAAAAGATTCGCTTTTTTTGTCAAGCATTTTTTGTCAGTCTTTCAATTTTTGTTTCAATTTTTGCCAGTATTTTTGTTTCAATTTTTGCTTGGTTTTCGTTTAGATCTAAAACTTAAAAAAAACTTGCTATAATTTAAGAAAAATAAAAAACTTTTTTAACCACATTTACAAAATTCTTTTTGTTACCTAAAGCATTTTTCAAGTGTGCAATTATTATAAATAGTTATAATTTTCAAAAAATAAGATTTATAAGCAGGCAAGATCCGACCAATAAAATAAAACAATTTTAAATCAAAAACACTGACAAAAAAAGCTGAAACAAAAAAGCTTTGCTTTTTTTGTCAGGCTTTTTTTGTTTCAAAAGGGTTTCCTTATCTTTTCTTTTTGTTTCAGCTTTTGTTTATAATACAATGTTGAAATAAAAAAAGATAGATATTACAAAATTAGTTATTCTTATAATTTAATAAAATTAAATACAATTTTTTTAACGAGGACCGAGTCTACTTCATAGTATTTTTTAGGAGATATTCGATGACAATTAGTCCACCAGAGCGAGAAGCAAAAAAGGTGAAGATTGTAGTCGATCGCAATCCAACTGAAACTAGTTTTGAAAGATGGTCAAAACCAGGTCATTTTTCTAGAACGCTTTCAAAAGGTCCAGCTACTACAACTTGGATCTGGAATCTTCATGCAGATGCACATGACTTTGACAGTCATACTACTGATCTTGAAGAAATTTCTAGAAAAGTTTTTAGTGCACACTTTGGACAATTAGGTATTATCTTTATTTGGTTAAGTGGTATGTACTTCCACGGAGCCCGTTTTTCTAACTATGAAGCTTGGTTAAGTGATCCAACTCACATCAAACCAAGTGCTCAAGTTGTATGGCCTATCGTAGGTCAAGAAATTTTAAATGGCGATGTTGGTGGTGGTTTTCAAGGTATTCAAATTACCTCAGGTTTCTTTCAACTTTGGCGTGCAGGTGGTATTACTAGTGAATTGCAATTATACAGTACTGCAATCGGTGGTTTAGTTATGGCTGGTGCTATGTTTTTTGCTGGCTGGTTTCATTACCATAAAGCTGCTCCCAAATTAGAATGGTTCCAAAACGTAGAATCTATGTTAAATCATCACCTTGCAGGTCTTTTAGGTTTAGGTAGCTTGGCTTGGGCAGGTCATCAAATACATGTTTCTTTACCGATTAATAAACTTTTAGATGCAGGGGTTGATCCTAAAGAGATTCCTCTACCACATGAATTTTTATTAAACCGTGATTTAATGGCTCAACTTTATCCAAGTTTTGCAAAAGGTCTTGCACCATTCTTTACAGTAAATTGGAATGAGTATAGTGATTTTTTAACTTTTAAAGGGGGTTTAAACCCGGTTACTGGTGGTTTATGGTTAACCGATACTGCTCATCATCATTTAGCTATTGCTGTTCTTTTTTTAGTAGCAGGTCACCAATATCGTACTAATTGGGGAATTGGTCACAGTATAAAAGAAATTTTAGAAGCTCATAAAGGTCCTTTCACTGGTGAAGGGCATAAAGGACTTTATGAAATTTTAACCACTTCTTGGCATGCACAACTAGCTATTAACTTAGCATTATTTGGTTCTTTGTCAATTATTGTGGCTCATCACATGTATTCGATGCCACCTTACCCGTACTTAGCAACAGATTACGGAACTCAACTTTCTATCTTTACTCATCATAACTGGATAGGTGGGTTTTGTATTGTAGGTGCTGGGGCTCATGGAGCAATCTTCATGGTACGTGATTATGATCCAACAAATAATTACAATAACTTGTTAGATCGTGTAATACGTCACCGAGATGCTATTATTTCTCATTTAAATTGGGTTTGTATCTTTTTAGGATTTCATAGTTTTGGGTTATATATTCATAATGATACATTAAGTGCTTTAGGCCGCCCTCAAGACATGTTTTCTGATACAGCTATACAACTTCAACCTGTCTTTGCACAATTTATTCAAAATACTCACTTTTTAGCGCCACAGTTAACTGCACCGAACGCCTTAGCAGGTACAAGTGCAACCTGGGGTGGTGATATTGTTGCCGTTGGTGGAAAAGTTGCAATGATGCCTATTTCATTAGGAACTGCTGATTTTATGGTTCATCACATACATGCTTTTACTATTCACGTAACAGTTTTAATTTTACTGAAAGGTGTGCTTTATGCTCGTAGTTCTCGTTTAATTCCAGATAAAGCAAATTTAGGTTTCCGTTTTCCATGTGACGGACCAGGTCGTGGCGGTACATGTCAAGTTTCTGGATGGGACCATGTGTTTTTAGGTCTTTTCTGGATGTATAATGCTTTATCTGTTGCTATTTTCCATTTTAGTTGGAAAATGCAATCAGATGTGTGGGGTACTGTGAATGAGACAGGAGTTTCACACATTACTGGAGGAAACTTTGCACAGAGTGCAAACACCATTAATGGTTGGCTTCGTGATTTCATGTGGGCACAATCATCTCAAGTTATTCAATCTTATGGATCAGCGTTATCTGCATATGGTTTAATATTCCTTGGTGCGCACTTTATTTGGGCCTTTAGTTTAATGTTCTTGTTTAGTGGTCGTGGATACTGGCAAGAATTGATCGAATCTATTGTTTGGGCTCATAACAAATTAAAAGTTGCTCCGGCAATTCAACCAAGAGCTTTAAGTATTACGCAAGGTCGTGCAGTAGGTGTTGCGCATTACCTTTTAGGTGGTATAGCCACAACTTGGTCATTCTTCTTAGCTCGAATTATTGCTGTGGGTTAAAACTCTTTTACTAAAAATAAATAACAATTTTCAAAAAAAGCTGAAACAAATAAAAAATTTATTTGTTTCAGCTTTTTTTGTTTCAAACCTTTTCTGTTAAGTTTTTGTTAGAAAACCCAGTTTCTGTTAAATTTTGTAAAAACTAAATATTGTATTATCTCAGAGCTCTTATAATGCTTTTTATACAAACAATTAACGCTTTTATCGCCTTTACAAATAAAAGATAAGAAGATGAAACAGTGACCTTTACAAAAACTGTAAACAAAAAAAGATTCTCTTTTTTTGTTTGCATTTTTTGTTTCAAATTGAAACCTGACCTGACACCCGCTTTGCTATGCAAATCATTTTTTGTCAGGTCAAGTATTTTTGTTTCAATTTTTGTTTAATAAAATCTTCTTTTTTATTCCTTAAACAAAAAAAGCTTAACAAAAATACACTTCTTATTTTTGTCTCAAGCTTTTTAAAACAAAAAATGTTTGACAAAAAAAGCTGAAACAAAAATACACTTCTTATTTTTGTCAGGCTTTTGTTGTTTCCATTTTTTGTCAGGTCAAAAGCGTTACTAAATTTAAACTTTTTAAACAAAGGATTTCTAAAAATTATGGCAACTAAGTTTCCAAAATTTAGCCAGGGTCTTGCTCAAGACCCAACTACTCGGCGAATTTGGTACGGGATCGCCACTGCTCATGACTTTGAAAGTCATGACGGTATGACTGAAGAAAATCTTTACCAAAAGATTTTTGCTTCTCATTTTGGGCAATTAGCAATTATTTTTTTATGGACATCTTCGCTTCTTTTTCATGTTGCTTGGCAAGGAAACTTCCCACAATGGGGTCGTGATCCACTTCATGTTCGACCAATTGCTCACGCTATTTGGGATCCTCATTTCGGTCAACCTGCAGTTGAAGCTTTTACTCGTGGTGGAGCTTCTGGTCCAGTAAATATCTCAACATCTGGCGTTTATCAATGGTGGTATACTATTGGAATGCGAACTAATCAAGATTTATATAACGGAGCTATTTTTCTTATTCTTGGGTCTGCTCTTTTTCTTTTTGCTGGATGGCTTCATTTACAACCAAAATTTCAACCATCTTTATCTTGGTTTAAAAATGCAGAATCTCGTTTAAACCACCATCTTGCTGGATTGTTTGGAGTAAGTTCTTTAGCTTGGACTGGACATTTAGTTCATGTAGCTATTCCTGAGGCTCGTGGCCAACACGTTCGTTGGAATAATTTCTTAACTACTTTACCTCATCCACAAGGATTAACTCCATTCTTCACTGGTAATTGGGCAGCTTATGCACAAAATTCAGATTCTGCAAATCATATTTTTGGAACTACAGAAGGCGCAGGAGATGCAATTTTAACTTTTTTAGGTGGCTTTCATCCGCAAACTCAAAGTCTTTGGTTAACTGATATTGCACATCATCATTTAGCTATTGCAGTTGTTTTTATTTTAGCCGGTCATATGTACCGTACTAATTTTGGAATTGGTCACAGCATGCGAGAAATTCTTGATGCGCATACTCCTCCAGCAGGTGGTCTTGGTGCTGGACATAAAGGATTATTTGATACTGTTAATAATTCTTTGCATTTCCAGTTAGGATTAGCTCTTGCAGCAGTTGGTACAATTTTATCACTAGTTGCACAGCATATGTATGCACTTCCACCATACGCTTTTCTTGCACAAGATTTTACTGCACAAGCATCGCTTTATACTCATCATCAATATATTGCTGGTTTTATAATGTGTGGGGCTTTTGCTCATGGAGCAATCTTTTTTATTAGAGATTATGACCCTGAACAAAATAAAGGAAATGTGTTAGCACGTATATTAGATCATAAAGAAGCTATAATTTCTCATTTAAGCTGGGTAAGTTTATTTTTAGGATTTCACACTTTAGGACTTTATGTACATAATGATGTTATGCAAGCTTTTGGAACTCCTGAAAAACAAATCTTAATTGAACCTGTTTTTGCACAATGGATTCAAGCTGCACAAGGTAAAGCTCTTTATGGTTTTGATCTTTTATTATCATCATCAAACAGTCCAGCTTTTTCAGCTAGTCAAAGTTTATGGCTTCCTGGTTGGTTAGATGCAATTAACAATAACAACAATTCACTTTTCCTAACCATTGGACCTGGTGATTTTCTTATTCACCATGCTATTGCTCTTGGACTTCACACTACTACTTTAATTTTAGTGAAAGGGGCGTTAGATGCTCGAGGTTCAAAACTTATGCCTGATAAAAAAGATTTTGGTTATAGTTTTCCTTGTGATGGACCAGGTCGTGGAGGTACGTGTGACATTTCTGGTTGGGATGCTTTTTATCTTGCTGTTTTTTGGATGCTAAATACAATCGGTTGGACTACTTTCTATTGGCATTGGAAACATCTTGGTATTTGGCAAGGAAATGTTAATCAATTTAATGAATCATCTACTTATATCATGGGATGGCTTAGAGATTATCTTTGGTTAAACTCATCTCAACTTATCAATGGATACAATCCTTTTGGTATGAACAGTTTATCTGTATGGGCTTGGACTTTCTTATTCGGACATCTTGTGTGGGCTACTGGATTTATGTTTCTAATTTCATGGCGAGGTTACTGGCAAGAACTTATCGAGACACTAGCATGGGCTCATGAGCGAACACCTTTAGCAAACCTTGTACGTTGGAGAGATAAACCAGTTGCTCTTTCTATTGTGCAAGCACGTTTAGTTGGTTTAGCACATTTCTCTGTTGGATATATTTTTACTTATGCTGCTTTCTTAATAGCATCGACTTCTGGTAAGTTTGGATAATAGTTTCAAATAAGTCTGAGTTTCTTTTTTTTGTTTTAAAAGTTTTTGATTTTTTTAAAATAAATCATTATTTCTGCTTTTAACAATAATATAAGAATAATATTCTTATATTATTGTTAAAAGCAATATTGAATTTCGTTTCACTTTTTTCATATTTTTTCACTTTGCTTTGATTCACTTTCTTTCACTTTGCAAAGTGAAAGAAAGTGAATCAAAGCAAAGTGAAAAAATATGAAGTTAAAAGAAATTTGATCTTTGGGGACAAAAAAAGCGAAGCTTTTGAAACAATGACAAAAACCTGACAAAAAATGCCTGACAAAAAAAGCGAAGCTTTTGAAACAATGACAAAAACCTGACAAAAAATGCCTGAAACACTGACAAAAAATGTTTTACATTTTTTGTCAGTGTTTCAGCATTTTTTGTCAGTCTTTCAAATATTATTTCTTTTTCTTTAGAAATCTGATAAATATAAATTTTGTAAAAAATAAAACTTTAGGAGATCATTTATGCAAAACTCTAATAGTAAATATATTTCTTTAAATGGTAAAATAAAATTACGTCGAGAATTGCCTTTAAATAAGTCATAATTTTCTGAATTGTCAAATTATTGCTGGCCTTCTAATTATATGGGTTATCTAGATTATTACTACTCTGTTCTAAGGTTTTTACATTTCTATAATTCACAAAAAGATTTTTTTAAAAAGTATAAAATCAGCGATACTTTGATAGAAAAAACTTGTGATTGTCCTTTCGAAAAAATTATTGGTTCTTTTGTTTATCACTATGTTACATCTCGATTAAATGTTAATAATAAACTTTTATCTTCTTTAAAAACATCTCTTATTGATGGAGCAACTCAAAGTTTATCAATCTATTCAAATTATTTTGATTATGAAAACAAGTAATCTGTTCAGCAAATTTTGACAAACGTTTTACAGTTTTTAAACGTTCCAAAAAAAGGTATTAAAATCTTAATAGATTCTACCTTGTTTAATAAAAATACGAAAAAACTTGTAAAGTTTTTACAAAATTATACTTAGGTAGACAATAAAATTAAAGCTTTGACCTTACTTTTTATTCTAAAAAAGTGAAATATAATAGATTTCTATTAAAAAAATATCAACTAAGTTCGTCCGCTTTATTAAAGAAAAAAGTTTGAATGTTGAAAAAACTTTTTCTTAATTGTGATTTTATTATTAAACAAAAAATGCAGTTATGACAAAAATAATATTTTTGTTTTTGTCAGGTCAAATATCAAGTTTTTGTCTCAGGTTTGTTTAAGATTTTAAGTTTATTTTTCGTTGACTCTTTGTTACTTTATTCCTTTTTTTATTCTTTTTTTTGATATTTAATGTCATATTCATCATCAGAATCGCTACCAAAAGCAGCCTTTGCCCATTTATTGATTTCTTCGTTTTGTTCGTTTTCTTCTTCTTCGAGTTCCTTGTGTCCTTCATTACTACCAAAATATGAAGATTCTGTGAAAAAAAGGATACCCTTCTCGAAAACTTCTCTTGTTATATCTTCTAAATCCTCACATTTTACTTGGACGCGAGGAAAAGGTATCAAAAATTGATCGTATTTATCTTGATCTAACATACAATATTCGTTTTTTCTTAATTGTTCAACTTTTTCTTGATAAGTTGACTCAGGGTCCGATGTCTTATCACATAAAAGTCGAAAATGCTAGCCTTTTATAATATCTTTATTCGAATAATTTTGTTTTTAATCTTACAAAAAGACTATATTTTTCATGATACAATTTCATTCCCATAAAAATATCCTTATTTATTTATTTTTTTAATCGATTTGTATGTTTTGCAATTCAAGGTTCGCACAAGTTTTTTGAAGTTCGATAAATTCTTCTCTTTGTTTTGCTTCATCGGCTTGAAGGTAACTGACTCTTTTTTGGAAATTATTTCACAAGCATAGGGTTTATTCAAAACAAGGTAACAAAGTAATTATATAACTAGCTCGAATCTATGAAGTTTTATTTTATTTTTAATTTTTGTTTAATGTCTATATGCCTGTCTATATACATGTATTATACATCTATATACATTCTTACAAGGCACAATCTCTTGTTTTCGACAACGGAGAAAAATTTAACCTTTTTTGAAGAAAGTTTAAGCCCCTAACATAAAAGTAAGGGGCTTACCCTTTTCGCTATATTAGCTTATAGGGAACGGGTCGCACTATTTAGATCATTTCTAAAGAAACTTGTAAAAATTTTGCTAATTCAGCTGCTTGTTTTTCAATATCTTCTAAAGTTGTAGGTTGCCCTATTCGAGTTAATGGAATATCACGTTTATTCTGAAACGATGAATCTTTTGGTAATCCTACAACATTATTTTTATCTTTTGTTGAAGAATTCTTTACAGATGTTTTACTGGAAACTTTTGCTTCTGAATTCTGTGAGGGAGGAGAAAAAGTTGTATTACCTTTTACTCTGATATAAAGAATTCGCCTTGGGTTTAAGCCCTCTTTAATTTCGACTCGTATTGATTCAACATCTTTAATATCATAAGATAAATCAATACGCCTATTTTTACCGGGAAATCCCCATCTAAAAATACGAACAATTCCTTGTTTTTTATTAAATTCATTAAACCCACCACCAACGCCCCAAAAAAGGGTTAACCAAAGATAGCAACTAAAGATGAGACCTAAAATTCCATAAAAACACATCACTAATCCTTGAGGAAAAAACAAAATATTTTTTGAATTAATAAAAGGTAATAAGTCAAAATTTAAGTAACTTGAAATTCCTGTTAACAAAAATCCAAAACCTCCTAATAAGATTATGGAAGCCCACCAATAATTACTGAATCTTCGAGAACCTACTACTACATAACGACGAATTAATTCAGATTTCTGTGTTTCAGAAGAATTGATCATAGTTGTTTATTTTAATTATTGCTAAATTTTTGTCTTTCTTAGACCTGACAAAAAATGTAAACAAAAAAAGCTTTTTTTTGTTTACATTTTTTGTCAGTGTTTTAAGCATTACTTTTGTTTCAGGTTTTTGTTATTCATTTTTTAGATTTGTCTAAGGTTTGTAAAGTCTTATAAGGATTCGTTAAAAATTTTAAAGAGTAATCTCAGCTTTTCTAATAGAATGGAAACAAAAAGAGCTTCTCTTTTTTTGTATACATTTTTTGTCAAGTTTTTTTTTTAAATTCAAATATTAAAGCTAGTTAATGACTACTAATATTTTTTTGTTTTAATCTTGTCGCTTTACCAACTCTATTTCGTAAATAATATAACTTAGCTTTACGAACTTTAGCGCGTCTTGTAACTTCAATATTTTTTAAAGAAGGAGAGTGGAGAGTAAAAACTCTTTCAACTCCAACTCCTTGAAAAATACGACGCACAGTAATAGTTGAATTCATACCAGCTCGATGTTGTGCTATAACTGTACCTTCATAAGGCTGAACCCTTTGTTTATTACCTTCTTGTATTAAAACACCAACTTTTACTGTATCGCCAATAGAAATTATAGGCAATTCAGTTTTCAATTGATTTAATTCTATTTTATGAATAATTTCTTGAATTTTCATTTTGATTTGTGTTCCTTAATTTTAAATACAATTTTTTTTTATTTTTATAAGATAAGTATTTATCTTATAAAAATAAAAAAGGTTGCTTTCTGCTTTCGCTTTCTAATTTTTACGTAGTAGACAGAAAAATTATTTTGCGAAACATAACAAAATTATATTAAAGTAAATTTTTACATTAGTATAAGTAGTAAGATAAGCAATTCTATAAAATCTTAAATATTACACTTACAAAAATTGAAACAAAAATACTGAAACACTGACAAAAACAAAAATAATATTAAAAAAAAAAAATGCTGAAACAAAAAAAGAGAAGCTCTTTAAAACAAAAAATGTTTCACATTTTTTGTCAGGTCAGGCATTTTTTGTTTTAAATATTATTTTTGTTTCATCTTCTTATTTTTTATTTGTAAGTATAACCTGACAAAAAAAGGTTAACATTTTTATCTCAATTTTCGTTCGTGTTTGCTTTTTTTTTCTAAACTTTACTGATTATTGTTAATAAAAATCTGATGGAAAGGCACAATTGGTAAAGAAGCACCTTTCTTAAGGATTCTTTTCTATAAAAACTCTAAATAGATTTTATCAATAAGAAATAGGGTTTAAAACAAAAAAACCCTGACAAAAAAAGCTTTTTTTGTCAGGTTAAAAAAAAATAAATAAGAATTTAAAATTTAGTTGAAAGTCTATTTAAGAATGTTAGAGACAACGCCTGCTCCAACAGTTCTACCACCCTCACGAATAGCAAACCTCATTCCTTTTTCAATTGCAATTGGTTGAATTAACTCAACTACCATTTTAATACGGTCACCGGGCATTACCATTTGTGTTGCACTATCATCATCTGCACGAAAAGATTCAATTTTTCCTGTTACATCAGTAGTTCGAACATAAAATTGTGGTCTGTAGCCAGGAAAAAAGGGAGTATGACGTCCTCCTTCTTCTTTGTCCAAAACATAAACTTGAGATTCGAATTTTGTATGTGGAGTAATAGTTCCTGGTTTTGCTAAAACCATTCCCCGTTCAATATCAGCTTTTTGAATACCACGAAGTAAAACACCTACATTATCACCAGCAACACTTTGTTCTAAAGTTTTTTGGAACATTTCTAATCCAGTTACTGTAGTGGTTCGAGTATTTTTCAAACCAACAAGCTCAATAGATTCACCTACCTTAACAGCCCCTCGTTCAACTCGACCTGTTGCCACTGTACCACGACCAGTAATAGAGAAAACGTCTTCAACAGCCATTAAAAAAGCTTTATCAGTATCTCTTTCTGGAGTAGGTATGTAAGTATCCACTTTTTCCATCAGTTCAAAAATTTTGTCAACCCATTTGTTATCACCACGTGATAATTCTGGATTTTCAGCAAGAGCCTCTAAAGCTAATAATGCAGAGCCAGAAACTACTGGGATATCGTCACCAGGAAATTCATATTTGCTTAAAGTATCACGAACTTCTAATTCAACCAATTCTAATAATTCTTCATCATCCACTTGATCTTCTTTATTTAAAAACACAACAATATTAGGAACACCTACCTGTTTTGCTAGTAACATATGTTCTTTAGTTTGTGGCATTGGCCCATCGGCACCAGAAACTACAAGAATAGCTCCATCCATTTGTGCAGCCCCTGTAATCATATTTTTTACATAATCAGCATGACCGGGACAATCAACGTGTGCATAATGACGATTATCAGTTTCATACTCTACATGGGCTGTATTTATTGTAATACCCCGAGCTTTTTCTTCCGGTGCTGAATCAATATCATCATATTTTCTCGCTTTCCCTTTGCCACCAGCAGCTAAAGCCATAGTAATAGCTGCAGTTAAAGTTGTTTTTCCATGGTCTACGTGACCAATTGTTCCAATATTTACATGAGGTTTTTTACGTTCAAATTTTTCACGTGCCATAAAGTAATAATTCCTTTTTAATTAAAAAGTATAATCTTAAAATTATTTGATTTTGATTTAAGCCTTCAGACAAAACAATTATTTTGTTATCCATTCAGAACAAAGTAAAAATCGGCCCAAACAAGAACTTCATTTGAAACAAAAAAAGCCTGACAAAAAATGTAAACCATTTTTTGTCAGGTCAGGTTTGCTTGTTTTGTTAAATATTTGTCATTTCTTTAAAATTTATAAAGTAAAAAAAAAAGTTTTAACAATAATTGTTAAAACTTTTTTTTACTTTGGAGTTCTTAAAGATAACAAAATTATGTAAATTTTCAAGGACATTTGTGAAACTATTCATATCATAATATGAAAAATGCTTATAAAGTTTGTTTTTATTTTTACAAAAGTGTATTATTTAACAATATTGAGAAAAGCTCTAAAAAAGAAAACAACATTAAAAACGATATTCTAACATAACTTTTTTAAGAAAACAAGTTTTAAAAACAAGCACAATAATAGAAAATTTACTTACATTACTACCTACATAACTATATCCCTACATAAATATGTTGATGTAATTTTTAATTTAACATATTAAAAAAAACAAATAAATTTTAAACAAAAATCGAAACACTGACAAAAAATGGTTTGCATTTTTTGTCAGGTTTCAGTTTTTGTAGGGCAATTATAAAATAATTGTTTTGCAAAAAAAAGTTCGTTTTTCTAAGACTTCGTCGTGCTTTTAAAATCCTGACAAACCTGAAACAAAAACCTGACCTGACCTTGACAAAAAATGTAAAACATTTTTTGTTTTAAAAAGCCTGACCTTGACAAAAAATGTAAAACATTTTTTGTTTTAAAAAGCCTGACAAAAAAATCTTATTTTTGTTAAGATTTTTTTGTCAGGCTTTTTTTGTTTCATTCTTCAGACTTTAACTGCATTTTTTGTTAAGTTTTTGTTAGAACTTTGTTTAAATTTTTAACTGCATTTTTTTTAATATTGTTTTTTTTATCAGATTTTTCACTTTTTCTATTAATACAAAGTTAAATTAAATTACTAAAATCGATATTTTGCAAAAGCCTTGTTTGCTTCAGCCATTCTGTGCACTTCATCTCTCTTACGAATAGCATTTCCCATATTTTTAGAGGCGTCGAGAAATTCATTAGTAACTTTTGAAATCATACTTCTTCCAGATCTACTTCTACAAGAAGAAAGTAACCAGCGAATACTAAGTGCAGTACCGCGTTCTGTTTTTACAGCTAACGGAACTTGATATGTAGATCCACCAATTCGTTTTGCTTTTACTTCAACCAAAGGTGTAGCATTTCGAACCGCTTGCTCAATTACTTTTACGGGGTCTTGTTGAGTAGTATTTCCAATTTGTTTCATAGCATCATAAAAGATTTTATAGGCTAATGATTTTTTTCCCTCTTTCATAAGGTGATTTACGATTGTATGTACTAAACGACTATCGTAAACCGGATCAGGAGTTAATGTACGTTTTTTTGGAGTACGTCGACGTGGCATAATGTTAATATTCCTTTTTAATATAAAATTTTTTGATGTGTATTTGTACTTTAATATTCATAATATTAAAAATAAAACACATTAATGGTTTTCTAACAAAAGTTTTTGTAGGGCAAACCGAAAGCTGACAAAAAATGCTTGACAAAAAAAGCGAAGCTTTTTTTGTTTCAAATATCATTTTTGTTTCACCCCTTCGGAAAAGAATTATTGCGCTTCTTTTGTTTTACTACCCAAGGTAGCAAAACAATAAAAATTGATGAAAAGAAAGAAAAAATCAGACAAATCTATGACAAAATGCTGACAAAGCTTGAAACTTCTTAATAAATCTTTGTTTTGTTTCAATTTTTGTTAAAGTTCAAAGAAAGATATTTTTAAAAGAGTAAGTTACTTCGGACGTTTTACACCATATTTAGAACGACCTTGAATACGATTTTTAACCCCTGCTGTGTCCAAAGTACCCCGTACAATGTGATATCTAACACCAGGGAGATCCTTTACTCTTCCACCACGTACTAATACAACAGAGTGCTCTTGAAGATTGTGACCGATACCAGGAATATATGCTGTTACTTCAAAACCAGAAGTCAATCGAACACGAGCAACTTTTCGAAGAGCTGAATTTGGTTTTTTTGGAGGAACAGTATAAACTCTAGTACAAACACCTCGTCGTTGAGGACAAGACTGAAGAGCAGGAGTTTTTGTTTTTTTAGAAATATTCTTTCTTGCAGACCGAATAAGTTGTTGAATAGTAGGCATATTTTTACTAGTTTTTTATTTAGATATTTAAACTTTTTTTACATCATTACTTACCAATAGTAAATTTATAACAAAAAAAGCTTGAGACAAAAAAAGCTTCGCTTTTTTTGTCTCAAGCTTTTTTTGTCATCAGATGTTGAAAATTTTATTTTGTTGGGCTTAGTATCTTTTGAGTGTTTACTTTTTTTAAAATAAATCTAAGCATCTTTTAAAACAAAAAAAAGATAAAATTTCAAATAAAAATACGGGCAAACCTTAAACAAAAATAGAAACCTGACAAAAAATGCTTTCCATTTTTTGTCAGGCTTTTTAAAACAAAAAATGTAAAACATTTTTTGTCAAGGTCAGGTTTTTGTTTTTGTCAGTCGTTTTATTTTTGTCGAAATTTGAAACAAAAAATGTTTCACATTTTTTGTCAGTGTTTCATCTTTTTATCTTTTATTTGTAAGCCCCGTTTTATTTTTTAAATTTTACTAATCTACAAAAAAGGGTAGAACAAAATTTTTTAGCTTTTTTGTGATATCCACTTTGCAAATTAAGTAAAATTGAGAAAGCTCGACCTTTCGAGGTAAAACTCATAAATTTGTATTTTGTATTTCTATAAAGATGGCAATGAAGTGCGCAAGAATTCAATTCTTTATTTTTTACTAAGAATATAATTATATCACAACTTTGTTTTCCTTGCGTTTTTATAACCTTTACTGATTGATTTCTTTAACATCTGAATCCAGAAATTTGTAAGTCCAAATATTAAAAGACTTTCAACTAAAAGAAAAAAACTTAGTATCCCTTCGCTGAAACAAAAATTGAAACACTGACCTGACAAAAAAAGCTTAACAAAAATACACTTCTTATTTTTGTCTCAAGCTTTTTTTGTTTCAAATGGAAACCATTTTTTGTCAAGTTTCTCGTTTTTCTATGTAATATTTTTTAAAACAATTTAAATCTAGATACTAAATTAAATTTTAAAGGTGAATTTCCAGGCCAAATAAAACCACCCTTATTAGGAGGAAGCACCTCTTGAATTGATTCCGAATTTTCTACATTTAATCGAGTTAAATTTGGAGGAAAAGTATCTCTCGGGTCCTTTCCTTCCAATTCAAAAAACTCGATAAGATTTTCAACTCTAGTTTTATTTTTTGGGTCTTTTATAGATTCAAAAAGAACGTTATAAGGTATATTTGATAAACTTTTTGGCTCTTTTTCTAGGGTTAATTTTGATAATGGCCAAGTAGTAAATTCAATTTTTTTGTTAGAATCTATAAAATTTGCAAGTGTTTGATATTCTTTCCCCTTAATTTTTGTGGGTGAGTAGAGTGCATACCCTGCAAGTGATCGTGGCAATAACCGATTAGTTATTACAAGTTTCCGTAACCCTTGGTCCCAACCAGCATAAAAAGGAGTAGAATTAGATATTTCTAAAAAATCAGTTTTTTGCATTTTTTTCTGAGATAACTCTTCATGAAAAGGTTTATAATTACTTTCATTAGAATTCAAATATAGCGGTTGATCAAATTTAACTACAGGGTTCTCATTTGTATTTTCTTCAGGATCTACTGTTATTGAAAATAATCTTCGAACAACTTTAAGAGTTCCTTTAAATTGCTGATTAAAAACGCGATCTGCATAACTTTTTGAGCCATCAAAAAATTCTTGAAATTGTTCAGTATATGGCAATTGATTGTAAAATCGAAGACTATCGTAGTAAGTACCTAAAATTAAACGTTTTTCAAACAATTTTTTTTCTTCATTTTTAGTTAATTTTTGAAAAGTCGGTTGTTTTGCAAGAAATGAATCAATATCAACGCTAAGCAAAGATTTATAAATAGGATTAGAATAATAGTTTTGTTTAATTTTTTCTTCTACTTTTCTATTAAGTTGTGGATCAGTTAACAGAAATTCAAATGAAAAATTTTCATCTAACTGATCGTCTATAGGAACCTTCTCACTGTACTCTAACTCCTCAGAAATTCGTTTTTCAAGACCAACTAATTCAGTCTTTAAAGATTCGGTTTCCTCGTCCTCAAAATTATCGATTTTTTCGTTATTATAACGATTGTTTTCTTCGTCATCAGAAGCCAGTTCACTAGAAACTAAATTTTTTGATAATCCTTTAGTAAGATTTTCCTTTTTTTTCTCTTGTCCTATTTGATTTAATGCTGAAGTTTGGGCTGTTCCCTTAGGTGAAGAATTTGATTTCTTTTTTTTGGGTGATTCTCCAAAAAAGTTATTAATAAGGTTTGTTAAACCATTTTCTTGTTGATACAGTTGTGGCTGACGGTCTGTTTTACCTGTCCAAGCATACTCTCCTTGATAGTTTAAATCTTCAAAAGATTGAGATCGTGAAGATTCCGGCGAATTTAAATAACTTCCACGATCAAAAGCATTTAAATCTGTATTAAAAGAATTTGTTTTACCATCTGATAATAAAATTTGTTTAGTATTTTCCACAGTACCCAGAGAAAAAAAAGTTTTTTCAAGAGCCTTATCTTGGGAAATAAAACCTAAAGGTCCGGTAAATAAATAGTCAAGACCATAATATGGAATTGAGGTAAGGGTGAAAGCTATTGTTAATGAAATTAATCCAAAATTTAATAAATTAATCCATTTAGATAAAGTTAATTTAAAAAGTGGATAAATAAAATTACTTAAACGGATCGAAAGAAAACCAAAAAGACTTGTAAATAAAAAACTACCGGCAAGAAGCCCTAAAAGATAGCTTCCATCTATTAAAAAAGATTGTATTTCAGTATTAGAAGAAAAAATTTCCAAAGCAGTAGGTTCAGGCCCAAAGGTTAAATTACCAAAATATTGAAAAATGCAACTTTGTTCCGTCCAAGAAAGAATTAAATTTAACAAAAAAATTCTTATTAATTTTGTTTTGTCTTTTCCTTTTATATTTATTATATTAAATGATCTTTGATGAGTCATTTCATGAATAATATTTAAAAGAAGGCAAATTCCAATTATAAAATTTAAAGGTTCGAAATAAAACCAAGGGATAATAAAGGGTCTTAAGCCAAATAAAATACAAGTTGCAAACCACCATTGTCCTAAAATTGTTCCTAAACCTGCAAAGAGTCCTGCAGGAATTCCTTGAATTAATAATCTTCTTGCACAAATAACATGAGCACAAGAGATAGGTAAACAGAAAAAAAAACTATTTAAAAAACCTAAAATTAATTTATTATTACCGTATGTAGGTGTTTCTAAAAAAGTAAAAATTGTTGAAACTGGGTTATGTAAAAAATAAGTTTCATTTAAAACTGAAGAATGTAATTGTGGAACTAAAATTGGAAAATACGAAACATTTCGAAGCCACTGAAAACTAAAAATATAAGTTAAAATACATTTAATACTTACAAAAAGATAGACAAGAGTCTCTTTGATTATTACTTGAGAATTAATATCGCTAGATAATGAATCAAATACATTATTCAGCATTTCAATATAATCTCTTATAGCTGGTACAAAAGACATAGGCGACTTTTTCACTCCGACTTTTTAACAATTAAAAAATTTGTAATAGAATTTTGCTAATCAAAATCTTTATAAAATATTTAACCTGACAAAAAATGCTTTGCATTTTTTGTTTTAAACTTTATTCCTTTAACATCTAGACTGACCTGACAAAAATACCGACCTGACCTTGACAAAAAATGTTTTACATTTTTTGTTTTAAAAAGCCTTACCTTGACCTGACAAAAACCTGACAAAAAATGCAAAGCATTTTTTGTCAGGTTTTTGTTTCAAAATGCTTTGCATTTTTTGTTTCAAATATCATTTTTGTTAAGTTTTTGTTAGAAAAGATACAGAGATAATTGTTTTTTAACAAAAACTTTTTTTTGTCAGTATTTTTGTGTAGGTTTTCCCACTAGATTTATAAGATTTGTAAAGATAAACACAAACTATTTTCAGTCCCCAAAGAAATAAGTAGATTTGTAAAACAAACATTATTGGTACAGATGAAAATATTTTTTAACAATAATTATATTATAACTAATTTTTACATTTTATATAAAATGGTGGTTGCGCTTATCTGACAAAAATACCATTTGAAACAGAAACCTGACAAAAAAAGCGAAGCTTTTTTTGTCAGTCTTTTGAACTTTGTTTTTGTCAGGTTAGAAAACAATTATCTCTAACCTGACAAAAAATGCCTGACAAAAAAAGAGAAGCTTTTGAAACAAAAAATGTTTTACATTTTTTGTCAGTGTTTCAGCATTTTTTGTTTTAAACTTAGTTTTTGTTAGAAGGGAGATAATGAAAAACCTCTATATTTAGTTTTGTATCTTATAACTAAAAGGTAATTTTTATATTTTTTAAAATTTCAAATATTTTTGATTCCAACTTTGTAAAAAGTTAATTCCAAGCAATAAAAATAATGATAATATTAAAACAACTGTACCAATAACAGTTGCTCGAGTATAATCATACTGTTCCAAATTTTGAAAAATCAATACAGAAGCAATTAAATCTTTTAGAGGGATATTAGAAGAAACTATAACAATTGAACCGTATTCACCTATAGCTCGTGAGAAAGCTAAAGTTAATCCTGTTAATATTGCAGGAATTAATGGTGGAAAAATTACTTTTTGAAATGTTTTCCACGGTGAAGCACCTAAGGACCAAGCTGCCTCTTCTAATTCAATCTCCATTTCTTGTAGTACTGGTTGTAAAGTTCTTACAACAAAAGGAAAAGATACAAAAATCATTGCTACAAGTATTCCTAATTTCGTAAATACAATTTGTATTCCAAAATTGGATAAAAAAGAACCAATCCAACCTTGATCACTATATACAGTAGCTAGTGTCAAACCTGCAACAGAGGTAGGAAGAGCAAAAGGTAAATCAACAGCAGCATCAAGTAAACGTTTTCCAGGAAAATTATAACGAACTAAAACCCAAGCTAGTATAAAACCAAAAAAAGCATTAAAAATACAAGCAAAAAAAGCCATTGATATAGTAACAGTATATGCAGATAAAGCTACAGGTTCTGTAGCTGTTTCCCAAAAATTATCAAAAAGATTTTTACTAGCTGTATTTAACAAAGAAAAGATTGGAAGAATTAACATGAAAACAAAATAAAAAAGAGTGAAAAGCCAAGGCCAAGATACTTTTAATTTTTTTATTTTTTTTCTAAACGTGTTAACAGAATCTAAAATCTTGACTGCGAACTCTGAAAGAATTCGTAAACAAACTGGTAACAAAAAATGCTTTGCATTTTTTGTCAGTCTTTCAGGTTTGTTAGGGTTTGTCGATATTTGTGAACCGAAGGCTATTTTCAAAGGTGATCTTTCAAGAATAAAGATTAAAATTTTATGAAAAAAGTTTATCATAATTAAATATTTATTTATTTTTTTATCTGTATCTTTGAGAACTTTTTAATTAGTTATTATTCCATGGTTTTCTAACCTTTTCTTCGAAAAGGTTAGAAAACCATTATTTCCCGAAGGGAAATCATGATTGCGCATAGCGCAACAATTATTGGGTTTTGCCCAATCATGGTTTTTGTATCTTTTCTGAAATAAAAGATAAAGAAAAGATACAAAAACTTACAAAAACAAAGTTTTTGTTATAAAACTTAGTATCCCTTCCAAAAACTTGAGACCTGACAAAAACAAAAATATTATTTTTGTTAAGTTTTTGTTAGAAAACAATTGTTGTTATTGTTTTATGACATGTATCCCTTTGATAGTAAAACAATAACAACCATGTAAAAGCTACCTTCTAACAAAAATACTCGTAAAAACAATATTTTTGTTAAGGCTTGCTTTATGAGGGGCAAAGGTTAGATATTTTTAAAAATCATTCAATTTCTATTAGATTTATACGGTTTGTAAAGGAAACTATTTTCTGACATTTGGACTTAAATTTTATGTAGTAAAATAAAATGTTTCAAGAAAAAAGAAAAAAAATACATAATAAAAATATCTTAAAATTTATTTTTTTACTGATATAAAAATATAAATAATAGACTTTATATTTTTTAACCTTTTTTATGTGTTTTAGTTTTATTAATCTTTCACTCTAAAAGATTAATAAAACTAAACTGTTATAAGGTTAGTAATATTATACGATATTGTTATATAAATTTCTAAAACTTTTTTCTAGGAAGCTTTAATTTCTTATTTCTTTTGCGAGTCTTTTTATCAGTTAGACATCAATAAATTAATATTTGAAAGATCATTTTCTTTATATCTAGACTGACAATTCTTGACAAATCCCTAACCTGATAAAAAATGGAAAACATTTTTTGTTAGTCTTTCAAATTTTATTTTTAAAAATCTTTTATTTTAAACTATAAAGAGAAACGATATAGCATTAATAAAGACCGTGTTAACGTTTCAAATTTGTTTCAGATTTTAAGCCTTTGATGATTTTGGACTATGATTTCTAAGTGTCAAACAAAAACTTTTGCTTCGCCTAAAAAATATTATTTTTTAGGCGAAGCAAAAGTTTTTGTAAGTTTTCTTTTGGAAAACCAAAGTTTTTTATTTTAAAAAAAATTGTTTAGACAATATATAGTATTAGTTTTAAATTATATTGTTTAATTCTTTAACTTTTAATATTACTTTAACTCTTTTCGTTTTCTTCAGTAAGAAGTTGCTTTAAAACTAGCTTTGCCTTTGAAAGAGCTTTACTAGTTTGTTTTGAAGCTTCTTGTTTCCAAGTAAATTTTCTAGTATTTTTTCGCGATTTAGATTGACGTTTTTTTGGAACTGGCATAATAAAATCCTTTTTAAATTTTTTATTAAAGATTTAAGTTTTTTTATTTAAAAAATAACCTTTTAAACAAAAAACAAAGTTTTTTCTACGGGCAAACCTGACAAAAATTTGAAAGACTGACAAAAAATGGTTTCCATTTTTTGTCAGTCTTTCAAATTCTATCCTTTTCAGTTTCTTGTCAAAATTTTTATAAAAATTATCGTTACCATTTACAAATCTATAATTAAACAATTTTTTGATTAAAAAAAGGTTTTACCCGGACAAATCGAAAGGTTTTTACGTAAAACTTTATCCCTACATTATAAACAACCAAGGCCTTTACTTTTATTAAAAATTATAAAGAAAATAGATCGTTTACTTGCTTATTACGTATTGAAAATATATCTTTATTTTTTAATATTTACGATAAATAAAATCAAAGTAGTAATCATACAAAGTTTAGTTTTTGTTAAATAATATAATTTTAACAAAAATTCTGTTAGAAAAGTCGAAAGTAAAAATAATGTTTTTCATGGTTTTCCGAAGGAAAACAATTATATCCCTTCGGGAGATCATGGTTGCGCTTACCTGACAAAAAAAGCTTAACAAAAATATTATTTTTGTTAAGCTTTTTTTGTCAGGTCAGTAGTATCCCTTTTTTGTCATAAAAAAAAAAAATGCATTTTTTGTTAAATTTTTGTTAGAAAAGATACAAAAATCATGATTGGGCAAAGCCCAATAATTTTTTCCCGAAGGCAAATCATGATCTCCCGAAGGGAGATAATTGTTGCGCTACGCGCAACCATGATTGTTATTGTTTTTTTTTTAATTCTTCTTATTTATAATCCTAAAAAAAATTGAAGATATAAAAAAATTAAGAAGTTAAGTATCAAAAACACTTTTTTTTTATTAAAACTTTTATTTAAAGATTTGTCAATTTTTTAAACCTGCCCCACGTCGGACTCGAACCGACACATCGTAAGACACTTGATCCTAAGTCAAGCGCGTCTACCAATTCCGCCAGCGGGGCTATAAAATTATTATATCTTAAGATAAGAGAGACTGTCAATATTATTAGTAAAAAACTTGTACTTGTAAAGATAAAAAATTCTATTTATGATTTTAATAATAGTAGGTTGTTTTTTTTTTTTTAAGTTAAATTTATTAGTTTTTTTATTTATATTTAAGTATAATTTAGTTTTTAATCAAAGAGACAATTAAAATATATATAATAAAAGCCTAACCTGACAAAAAAAGCTTTTTTTATCAAACATTTTTTGTCAGTGTTTTAAACTTGTTTTGTAATGCGTAACATTAGCAATAAAAAATGGTATTTTTTATAGGTTTCTACCGCATACTTTAGTAAGGTTTACTTAATTTTTTTCTTTTTTATCTAATAATCTTTTTCTTTTGTATTAATAATTTATATTAAGAATAACGAAAAGTTTGCTTTATTCTACTATTGTTATTATAATATTTATTAAAAATAGTAAAGAAAATTTAATATTTAAAATGCCTGCTTAGCTCAGTGGTAGAGCGTCCGTCTCATACGCGGAACGTCACTAGTTCAAATCTAGTAGCAGGCAATGTTTTGATAAATTTGATTTAAAAAGCATAAAACCTATTTTATGAATTATATTAACTAATACTCTTGATCTTTAATTCGTATATAATGTATAATTTATATTACTTCCCTAGTAGCTCAGTGGTAGAGCGCTCGACTGTTAATCGATTGGTCGTAGGTTCAAGTCCTACCTGGGGAGACTTTATGTTTACTATTTTTTAACAATATTTATAATTATTACTAATTTTACATATTAAAAAAAGGACTTCTTATAATTAAAGCCTGAACAAACTCTTACAAACAAAAATAAGAACAAAATATACTTGAAAAAATAAAAAAAATACGTTATTATCAAAATAAATAAATCGTTGGGAAGGTGGCAGAGTGGACGAATGCACCGGTTTTGAAAACCGGCGTAGTTTATAGCTACCGAGGGTTCGAATCCCTCCCTTCCCGATCTTGGTTATATTTTTTTTCTAATTTTAGTTACTTATAGTTATTTTTTATAAAATTTATAGTATAAATTATTCAATACTCCGTTTTTAACATTATTTACAAAACTGTCCAGATGTTGGAGATTCTTAAAAAAAAATTATTAATTTGCTCAATTTTATGGTACCAAAATAATACTAAAAAAATTTTTTGCAGTTAACAATACGTAATTATCTTTATTAAATCTAGTTTTTACCTTTGTAGGCGTAATTGATAATAGAACATATTAACAATATAATTATTGCGCTTTTTTTATTTTACGTAGTAAAATGATCAACAACCATAAAAAACAAAGAGAGAGTTATGTTAAAAAAAAGAACATTTTGAAAAAAAATAAATAAAAAATATAAAATAGTGCTATTGCAAAAAGTAAAAAAAAAAGTTATAATTATATTATATTAATAAAAAATAAATATTTAATTTGGTAAAATAAAACACTTTGTAAATAAAAAATATGCTCGAGGGTTCGAGTCTTTATTTATATACATTTACAGATTTGTTTCTACAGTATTAGTTAAGGATAGTAAAAATAATCAAGTGACATAGGAAGCACATAATTGAAAAAATTTTTTTGGCAATTTTATTCGGTTTGTAAAAACCAACCTATGTTTTATCACTGATTTTTTTTTTTAGGATATCTGAAAGTAATATTATTAAAGTTAATAAAAAAAGAAAAACATAGGAAGCACAAAAATTAAAAAATTATCAACTATAGGTATATATATTTTAGACATTATCCACGATGATGTTTAAAAAGTAATGTTGAAATACAATTCTAACATTAATTGGGTTTGCAAAAACCCACCTATGTTTTATTATTATTATTCTGGCATAATTCGGTTTGCAAAAGCCAATCTATATATTGTTACTGATTTTTTTTTTAAGATGACTTAAAACATAGTTTTCAACTCTTTAAAATTATCAAAGACAATTTTAATTTATAGGAAGCACAACACATAAAAATATTTAAAATTTTTAATTAAATTTACAAAGATCGGCGTAAATCCTTCTTTTAATTGATAGGAAGCACAAAATATAAAAATATTTAAAATTTTTGATTCGGTTTGCAAAAACCAACCTATCTTTTGTTAAGACTGTTTTCAACTATTAAAAAAACATTATTAAAGTTAATAAAAAACAAAAAATATAATCCTTTACTTTAGTTAGATTAAAACAAAAATATAAAACTTATATAAAGTAAAAAATTGTGTAGTAATAAGTTTAAAATATTAGATTTCTTAAATAAAATAGAAGTAAAGAAAAATTTCTGTAAAATCCGTGAAAAAAAGCTTTCTTAATCGTTGAAAATAAATAAAAATCGACAAGACTTTTTTTATTATGATATATTTCTGAAGGGGGTTGATAGCTCAGCTGGTAGAGCATTCGGCTTTTAACCGATTGGTCGAGGGTTCGAGTCCCTCTCAACCCATAAAATTAAAATTAGAATGATTTTCAATTTGGATTAAAAAATAAATTTGTAAAAAACTTTTCTCAGATAATAAAGTATTAAAACAATTCTGTAACAAAAACACTAACGAACCAGAACAAATAAAAAAGAATAAAATTTAGAAACAAAGATTTCAAATCCTATTTTTGTTAAGTTTTTGTTAGGATGCTATCATTTTTGTTTGACCCCTTATCTTTTTAATTATTGTTTTACGATGTAAAACACTGACAAAAAATGTGAAACATTTTTTGTTTCAGAAGCACTTTTCTTTATCTTTTCTGTAAGAAAACATACAAAGAAAATTTAAAGAAAAGATATAAAAAACCCTTTTTTTATAAAAGTTTGTTATTAAAAATTTCTAAACTAAGTTAGTTAACATTACGTAGGTTTCATAAAACCTGATTATTAGAGAACTAGAATTAAATTTTTATTAGGTTAAAATTAGATTTCTCTTTTAGTTGTACTTATTTTTAAAAACTGCTATAATTTACCAGAAACCTAATAAGAGCATGTATGGCAGAGTGGACGAATGCAGCAGACTCATAATCTGCTTTCTAATAGAACATCACAGGTTCAAATCCTGTTACATGTGGAAATTATTGCTTTTACTATTAAAAAATTGAAAACAAACGTTAAATCTATTACCTTTACTATAATTTTCTACAATTTATTTTTTGTTTCTAACTTTTTTTGCAAATCAAGAACAAAATAATTACTTTATTAAAATAAAATTTTTATAATAAAAATGAATTTGAAATACACAAGATAGAAAAAAAGTTTTGTTAGAAATTTGTTTTTAACTTAAAATAAAAAATATTTGATTTTATATTTAATACATGAAAAAGGATTTAATGAGATTTATATAATATTTCTAAAAATATTTTTTTTTCTAATTAGAATACAAATAGAAGATAAACTGACTGAATTAACAGAATATTGATATTCAGAATATTAGACTAATAATTATTGCGCTTCTATTGTTTTACTACCTTAAACAAACCGGTAACAAAAACGAAGTTTGAAACACTGACCTTACAAAAAAAGCCTGACATTGACAAAAAATGTAAACAAAAATACACTTCTTATTTTTGTTAGGCATTTTTTGTTTTAAATACACTTCTTATTTTTGTTTACATTTTTTGTTTTAAATATACTTCTTATTTTGTCAGGCTTTTTAAAACAAAAAATGTAAAACATTTTTTGTCAAGGTCAGGTTTTTGTTAGGTCAAGGTCAGTGTTTCAAAATTTTTTTTCAAACATAATGACGGTATATTATTTTATTTTACAACATTTGTCTTATTTTTTATGAAAAAAATTCAAAAAGAAATTTAAAATCAAAAAATAACTTTGAAACACTGACAAAAAAAGCTTTACTTTTTTTGTTTCAAAAGCTTTACTTTTTTTGTTTAAGAAGAATCCATTATCTTTCTTTGGGGCAATGCCCCAAAAAAATAAAAACTTAATAGCCAAAAACTTTTTTAAAAACTTCTCGAACTTTTTCTCCAGAATCTATAGATTCTAAAGGATCTTTTCGTAGTCGATGTCTTAAGCATAAAGGGATTATTCGAAAAATATCTTGTGGTGTTACTTGAGTCCGGCCTTCAAAAGAAGCTATTGCTTTGCTTGCACGATTAGTAACAATATCTCCTCGTAAACCATCAACATTTAATTCAGAACAAATTTGTGATATTTTTATTCGAAAATCATAATCAATTTCTACTTTTTTCAAGAGCTCACGAGCTTGAGTTAATTTTTTTGTTAACTCATTTTGTGAATCATTATAATTTTCTCGAAAATGTAAAGGTGACTCGTCAAAATTTGCTCTTTCTTCTACAATTTTTACTCTTAAATTTGCATCTTTTACTGTCCCAATTTGTGCATGCATTCCAAATCTATCAAGTAATTGTGGTCTCAACTCACCTTCTTCAGGGTTTCCAGAACCTACTAAAATAAACCTTGCCGGATGACTAATAGAAATACCTTCGCGTTCTACTGTATTCCAACCGGAAGCAGCTGAATCTAATAAAACATCTACTAAATGATCATCCAATAAATTAACTTCATCTACATATAAAATACCTCTATTTGCTTTTGCTAATAATCCAGGTTCAAATGCTTTTATACCTTCAGTTAAAGCCTTTTCTATATCAATTGTTCCACAAACACGGTCTTCTGTAGCTCCAAGCGGCAAATCCACCATCGAAATTTTTCTAGAAGTTACTGCTAATTTTTCATTCTTTTTTAACTTTTCTCGTACCTCTTCACTCATTAATTCAGGATCTTTCGGGTCAGAGTTAAACGGATCATTTTCTACGACTTGAATTTCAGGTAGTAAATCAACTAAAGCTCTTACTGTAGTTGATTTTCCCGTACCACGGTCTCCCATAATCATAACCCCTCCGATTTTTGGATCGATTACATTAAGAATAAGAGATAATTTCATTTCTTCCTGACCAACAATAGCTGTAAAAGGAAAAATAGGTCGACTTTGCTCTAATATAGTTGTATTTGTCATATCTATTTTGTAAAATTTATTTTTTTTTGTCTAAATTATTGTTCTTAGATCTTTTATAAAAACTTTATAAATCTAATATAGAAAAATTTTTTATTAATTTTGCGAGACTTTACTAAGAATAAACGATTTAATAAGAAAAATATTAGGCATTACTAGATAATAGACAAAAAAGTAAAATGCTTTTGAAACAAAAAAAGTAAAGCTTTTTTTGTCAGGCTTTTTATCAGGTCAGGTAAAATTTTTATTAAAATTTATCTAAGCTTTGTAAAACTACAGAATAAAAAATAATTTTTCTTTTATTTGTAACAGTACTTATTAAAAGAGTTTTGTTTCAAAGTTGTTAAAAATTTGTAATAATTTATCTAGACAAAAGCCTGACAAAAAAAGCTCAACAAAAAAAGCGAAGCTTTTGAAACAAAAAATGTTTCACATTTTTTGTCAATGTCTCAAGCTTTTTTTGTTTAAAGCATTTTGAAACAAAAAATGTAAAACATTTTTTGTAAAGGTCAGGTTTTTGTTTCAGTTTTTTTAGGTTTTTTTTTAAACTCTTTTTTATTAATATTGTTGTTTTTTGTTTTTGTATCCATTTTAATAAATTTTTTCTTATTTCTTTTCTTATAATAAACCAATTTTTTAAAAAATTCAACTATGATTGTTTTTTATTATTTGAAATTATGTATATCTTTATTTTTTTAAATAGATATTTATTTAGAAAAAAAAATATATAATATAAAAAGTACAAATTATCTCTTTTCTAATTTGGACTTTTTACAATTCATTGAGTGGGATTGTTTTTTGTTGTTTTACGAAGAAAAACAAAAGCAGTAAAAACACTGACAAAAAATGCTTGAAACAAGCATTTTTTGTTTCAAAAGCTCAATAATTGATTTTTATTAGATTTGTCTTAAAGTCTTTTCTGACTTATAACAGCCTTTTCACGATTCTGCCCAGTAGTAAAAAAGCAGTTTTAGCTAACCGAATTTTTTTTTAATAATTAAAAAAAAAGGATAAATGAATTGAAGAAGATTTTATATAAAGGTTTTTATATAAAAAAATTTGTTTATATTTTACCCTGTTTTTTTCTTTCACAGTTATTTTTTGAAATAAAATAATAATGTAAGGGTTTGCAAAAGAGGCTTTTTTAATATAGCCCCAGTTTTGCGTTAACACAAAAGTAATTGAATTTTATTGATATTTAGCCCTTTCAAATCTTTAAGAATAAGGTTTTAAGGTCATTTATCGTTAAAAACCAGTTAACGTTATTTCAAAAAAAAGACTATTGATATTGATTATTTTTGTGATACACTATTTTATTATCAGTGATATTATTTTTAAAAGTTTAAAATCTGTCAAATTCTAGTTTTAGTTTTTGTTAGAAAACAATTTTTTTTATCTTTTTTGATAAAGTAAAAAATCTTAGAATAAAAAATATTTTTTTACCTCTTTTAAACAAAATAAAAAAAACATAAAGGAAAAATTTAACTATGAATGAATCTACAAAATTAAGTCGTGTTGATATTGATAAAAATACTTTTAAAGATTTTTCTATTAAAAAGTGGCCTGGAAATAAAAGGGAGTGTAACGCGTGTCTAACACAATTAAGGTATTCAGAAAATGTAGAGGATTTATTATTTGACAGTGATATTTCTTCTAAACTTCAAAAAGATCTATCTGGTTGGAATTTAAACGAAATTATGGGTGCAGCTATTTATAATAGATATCAAAACCATTTATTAAATTTTACAGATTGGGCTTTGTTTATAGCTATTTTGCTAACTCCGACAATGACTGATTCTTTTTTTTCTTTTTTAAAACAAAATCAATTCCACGAAATAGAACAAAAAAAAACAGTAATTCTTGGTGCAAAATTTCTGTTTAAACATAATGCTGTATTTTTAGAAGCAAAATCTTTAAAAAACTTTTTCGATTTTTTAAGACTAGATCAATCAACAAGTAAGGATTTAATTTCTAATATCTTATTAAAAAAAGATTTTACAGATATTTTAAATTTTCTAAAAAAAGAAGATGAGATTCTTTTAAGTTTTTCTGAAAAATAAAAATAATGAAACAAAACTTAGAACACTTTCTATTAAAAAATGGCATACCGTATTATTGGTTACTAATTTTATTAGGTTTTGTAGCCACAATCTTTTTGCCTCGTAGGAATTTTTTTTTTTAGAATTTCGAAAAAAACCTTTTGAACCGGGACTGGCCCCTTTTTCATATATAACCAATTCAAGGTAGACGTACTGAAAGGTGCAGTTGGAACAACTCCTTTTTAAGGAATTTTTTATTCTAAAACTTGAACTTTTAGGTTGTTAAGTTATTTATAACAACCTAGAACTTCAAACTTTTAAATTTCTAAAAACATTCTTTGACAAAAAAAGCTTTGCTTTTTTTGTTTTAATTATAAATTATTATTTAAATCTTTGTAAATTCCAAATTAATACAATTTTTCTTCATCAAAAATCTATTAATTTTTATAAAAAAATTTGACTAAAACAATATTTATATGTAAAAAAGGAGTTTTTAAGATGCCGAACTTTTCATATAGTAAACTTGGACGGCAGAATTCTTAACTTATAAACCAAATTTAAAATAAAAGGAATTATGATGGAAAATAAAACAAGAGACCTGTATTTATATGTAAGATTAAAAAAAAATTATTCAGAGCAGAATATTATTAAGGGTCAACACTTTCGACTTCTCTGTGAAACCGTAGAGGGTAGGGAATTAACGTACCTGGAAAAATTAGATAAGTTAAAAACGGATGAAAAATGTGTTATAGACCCGGAAAAGTACGATAAATGTCAAATACCTTTAAGTAATGCCGTAGTAGATTGTAAAGATTTAGAAGATATTACAAAAGAAGTTTTTGAAAAGAATAGTCTTTTTTTTCACAGAATCATCATATTTTGGTGACAAAGATGGTCGAGAAGAAATGAAAAAGGAAGAGAAAGCGTTTCTGGGATATATAAAAACGATGTTTCCTTCAGTCTCTGATACCGAAGTTGATTCAGATGATGAATACCTAAAGAATAAGTATGATTTACCTTCTGATTTCGACACTAAAGGGGAAAAAGATTAAAACGTTAATAAAAAAGACACATTGGAAAAAGAATAAAAAAAATAATAGAGTAACAAAAAGCCAACATTGACCTTTACAAAAAATGGTTGACAAAAAAAGAGAAGCTTTTTTTTGTTTCAAATGGTTGACAAAAAAAGAGAAGCTTTTTTTTGTTTCAAATGCAGTTAAAATCTTAAAAAAACCTGAGACCTGACAAAACAAATTTATAATTATATCATAAAGAGAAAATTATTTATGATATAATTATAAATAGAATTCTTAAAAAGAAAGAAAGTAAAACATTTTTTTATTTTTGTAAAAAAATATTTATGGGACTACCTTGGTATCGTGTTCACACAGTAGTATTAAATGACCCCGGTCGATTAATTGCTGTACACTTAATGCACACTTCTCTTGTTTCTGGTTGGGCAGGCTCAATGGCTTTTTATGAACTTGCCGTTTTTGACCCATCTGATCCTGTTTTAAACCCTATGTGGCGACAAGGGATGTTTGTTCTTCCTTTCATGACTCGTCTAGGAATTACCCAATCTTGGGGTGGTTGGACAATCAGTGGTGAAACAGCCTCTAACCCAGGAATTTGGAGTTATGAGGGTGTAGCTACAGCACACATTTTACTATCCGGTGCATTATTCGCTGCATCTATATGGCATTGGGTTTATTGGGATTTGGAACTTTTTCGCGATCCTAGAACAGGAGATCCTGCTTTAGATTTACCAAAAATCTTTGGTATTCATCTTTTTCTTTCTGGATTAGCATGTTTTGGATTTGGAGCTTTTCATATTACTGGTTTATTTGGTCCAGGGATTTGGGTATCTGATCCTTATGGTATTACTGGTAGTGTTCAACCAGTTGCACCTTCATGGGGAGCTGATGGTTTTGATCCTTATAACCCAGGTGGTATTGCGTCTCATCACGTAGCAGCTGGGATTTTAGGTGTTTTAGCAGGTCTTTTTCACTTATGTGTTCGACCTTCTCAACGTCTTTACAATGGTTTACGAATGGGTAACATTGAAACTGTTTTGTCAAGTAGTATTGCAGCAGTTTTTTGGGCCGCTTTCGTTGTAGCTGGAACTATGTGGTATGGTTCTGCTACTACTCCTATTGAACTTTATGGACCAACCCGTTATCAATGGGATTTAGGTTTTTTTCAACAAGAAATTGAAAAACGAGTACAAACGAATTTATCAGAAGGCAAAAGCATCTCTCAAGCTTGGGCCCAAATTCCTGAGAAATTAGCGTTTTATGATTATATTGGAAATAACCCGGCAAAAGGTGGTCTTTTCCGTGCCGGCGCTATGAATAGTGGTGACGGTATTGCTGTTGGTTGGTTAGGACACGCAATTTTTAAAGATAAAGAAGGTAATGAACTTTTCGTTCGTCGAATGCCTACTTTCTTTGAAACTTTTCCTGTTCTTTTACTAGACAAAGATGGTGTTGTAAGAGCAGATGTACCTTTCCGTCGAGCTGAATCTAAATATAGTGTAGAACAAGTTGGTGTTTCTGTATCTTTTTATGGTGGCGAGTTAGATGGAGTAACCTTTAACGACCCTGCTACAGTAAAAAAATACGCACGACGTGCTCAACTAGGTGAAGTTTTTGAATTTGATCGTGCTACTTTGCAATCTGATGGTGTTTTTAGAAGCAGTCCAAGAGGTTGGTTTACTTTTGGCCACTTATCTTTTGCCTTACTTTTCTTCTTTGGTCATATTTGGCATGGTGCTAGAACAATTTTCCGAGATGTTTTTGCAGGTATTGATCCAGACCTTGACGAACAAGTTGAATTTGGTGCATTCCAAAAACTAGGAGATGTTTCTACTCGACGACAATCTGTTTAATTTAACCATTTGACGTCAAGTCTTGGAGCAATTCTCTAATATCAATAACATTTAACAAACCCTAAACAAACCTCAAACAAACCTTAAACAAACCTCAAACAAACCGTGACAAACCTGAAACAAATATCAAATCTGAAACAAAAAAGCTTTGCTTTTTTTGTCACAGTTTCAGGTTTGTCACGGTTTGTAAGCAGTTATGTAAGTAGTTATGTGTCTTCCTTTTTGCTAGGTGTTTTCTAAAAATTTAGAAAATACTGATAAATCTGAGACAATTTATGATGCGAAGCTTAAACATAAAACTAACAAGAATTGGGCAACCAAATCTTGACAAACCTGAAACAAAAACTTGAGACAAAAAAAGCTTCGCTTTTTTTGTTAAGCTTTTTTTGTCAGGTTTCAAGTTTTTGTTAGGTTTATGTTTCAGCTTTGTTAAAGTTTTGTTAGCAATTTAACTTTGATTTTTAAGATCTGACAAAATTTAACAAATCTTTAACAAATCTTAAAAAAATGTTTTGTTAAAGATCTGTAAATAGTGATATCAAAGGTAAATAAAAACTACTTAGATAACCTTTTTTATTTTATTAACTTTATTTTTTTATGGAAGCTCTAGTTTATACTTTTTTACTGGTAGGAACTTTAGGAATTATATTTTTTGCAATTTTTTTTAGAGAACCACCTCGTATTATTAAATAATAGTAATAAGTTGTCTAGGTTTTCTAAGTTTTACGATGTAAAACTTAGAAAACCTTGTTATTTATACTTAATTTGATATTTTATTTTAAATATTATTTGCTTTATTAATAAAATAAAAAGCCAGAAATTGTAAACAAAAAAAGCTTAACAAAAAATGGAAACAAAAAAAGATTCTCTTTTTTTGTTTCCATTTTTTGTTAAGCTTTTTTTTTCAGGCTTTTCTTTCAGAATCCTGAAACATTCTACTGCTTCGCAAAGGCTTTAAAATTAAATAGTTTAATAAGTATTGTCGTAGCAAAAAGATAAGAGCATAGTTTAAGTAAGAAAAAGTAGTCTTGTGATCTCGGCAAATACTAATAGACCCAAAGTAAGCTTTAGATTTGTTGAAGTTTTGTAAAATCTATTATTTAAAACTTATAAAACTTAAATATCGATAATAAACAAAAGATAGTTAGTTTGTTTGAAAAATTTGTAATATATAAGTATTGCTAGCAACTATAGTTGTTTTTGGTAGCAAGTAAAATTGTTCTTTTTTTTTTTTTGTTGGGTTTTTTACTCTAAAACAATGTTTAGAGTAAAAAACCTACTTAACATCTAGTCTTCATGATCTTCAAAAGGATCTCGAAGTTCTTTTGATGGTGGGCCAAAACCCACATAAATAGAGTAACCGGTAATACTTAAAAGAAGGCACCATAAAAAAATGGTGTAGAAAAAAGCAGGACTTTCCATAATTATTAGTAATAAAAAATTTAAAACAAAGTAATCTTTGTGATTTATATTTGTAAGATCAGCAAAAAAAATAATTTGATTCTTTTTAAGTTTTCTTACAGAAATAACAGAGAATTTTATTTTTGTTATTTCTTTGTGAAAAAGTAAATAAAAAAAGATTAAAAGAAAAATATAACTTCTCTAACAAAGACTTCTACAAAAACTGAAACATAAATAATATTTATGTTTCAGTTTTTGTAGAAGTAAGATCTTTTTATATGACAAAAATTGAAACCTGACAAAAATCTGACAAAAAATGCCTAACAAAAAAAGCCTGACAAAATAATATTTTTGTCAGGCTTTTTTTGTCAGGTTTCAGTTTTTGTAAGTTTTCTTTCGGAAAACCTTTGAAAAACCTTTTTTGTTTCAATTTTTGTTAAGCGAAAGGATACAGCAAAGGGTTTTTGTTAGAAGTTTGTTTCAAGTTTTATTAATTAGGTTAATCGAAATGTTAAAGAGGTTAAATAATAAAACTTAGAAGCAAAGTAGTAACAATATTTTTGAACTTTTATTTTATAAATATTCTAACGTGAAAAACAAATTTTCTGCCATAACAAAATTACGTTAAAAAGAAAATTACTCATTGATCTCCCTTCTAACAAAAACGTAGTTTTTGTCAGAGATAATTGTTGCGCTTCTTTTGTTTTTGCAAAGTAAAAACAATACCAATCATTGATTTTTGTATCTTTTCTAACAAAAATTTAACAAAAAATGCATTTTTTTTTTTTTATGACAAAAAAAGGGATAGTACTGACCTGACAAAAAAAGCTTAACAAAAATAAGATTTGAAACACTGACAAAAAAAGCAAAGCTTTTTTTGTTTCAAATGCTTTAAATTTTTTGTTTCAAATCTTAGTATCGTGCTTTTAAAATCTTTCAGATTTTAACTGCATTTTTTTTTTCTATTTTTGTTTCCATTTTTGTCTCAAGTTTTTGTAGGTCCCTGTAGGTCCCTAAAGAAAAGATACAAAAAGTGCTTCTGAAACACTGACAAAAAAAGCAAAGCTTTTTTTGTCAAGCATTTTGAAACAAAAAATGTTTGACATTTTTTGTAAAGGTCAGTGCTTTACTTCGTAAAACAAAAGTAATCATTCAATAACAAATGACAGAAAGTAAAAAATCTATAAAAATTTATAAAACTTTATGGCAACAGGAACTACTTCAAAAACTAAACAAGCCCCATTGGACACTAGTAAAGTAACTTCGTTAGGAACTTTGTTAAAACCGTTAAATTCAGAATATGGTAAAGTAGCACCTGGTTGGGGAACTACTGTATTAATGGGTGTTTTTATGGCCCTTTTTGCAGTTTTTTTAGTTATTATTTTAGAAATTTATAACAGCTCTGTTCTTTTAGATGAAGTGAAACCAGTTTTTTAATTCTAAAGGTGTTTAAATTTTTTTTGCTTTTTATACAAAAATATTGTTTTGGGTTCCTACCTAGATAAATCTTGACAAACCTTTTATCAAAAATATCATTTTTATAAGCCCAAACCTGACAAAAAAAGCTAAAACAAAAAAAGATTCTCTTTTTTTGTTTTAGCTTTTGAAACAAAAAAAGTTTTACATTTTTTGTCAGTGTTTCAAGTATATTTTTTTATTTTATTTCAATACCAAACATAATAAATTGTAATAGTTTTGACTCAATCTCATTTTTGATTGAGTCAAAACTATTACAATTTATCTACTGCTACTTGATCAACTAAACCATATTCTTTGGCTTCTCTAGCTGACATAAATTGATCTCGATCCATATCTCTACTTATTCTACTTAAGCTTTGACCAGTCCGTTCTGCATAAATTTTTCCTACTTGACGTCGAATTCGCATTACTTCTTCTGATTCCGAAAGAACTTCACTTGCTTGACCTTGACTTCCTCCTTCTGGTTGGTGAATCATTATACGTGAATGAGGTAGGGCTAAACGTTTACCACGATCTCCTCCTGCTAATACAAAAGATGCCATAGAAGCTGCAGTTCCTACACAAATAGTAGTAACGTCGGCTTTTACATAATTCATTGTGTCATAAACAGCAATCCCGCACGTTACTGAACCTCCAGGTGAATTTATATAAATAAATAAACCTTTACTTTTTTCTTCAGCATTTAGGTATAACATAATACCAATTAATTGATTGGCAAGTTCATCATCTAAATCTTGACATAAAAATAAAACTCTTTCCCGGTAAAGTCGGTTGTAAAGATCAACCCATTGTGCTGCAGGCTCACCAGGTAGACGAAAAGGTACTTTAGGTACACCGATAGGCATAAAATATATATTCTCCTATGAAATTATTTATTATTTGATTTTGTTATCAAACAATTTATTTGATTTAAAGAAATTGTTATTGATACTGTCATTGTTAACCTTACAAATCTGAGACAAAACAATTGTTTTGTTAGAACAGTCTTCAAACAAAAATCTAACAAAACTGGGCTTACAAATCTTGACAAACCATTAACAAAAATTGAAACAAAAACAAGGTTGGAACAAAAAAAGCTTAACAAAAAAAGCTTTGCTTTTTTTGTCAGGTCTCAAGCTTTTGAAACAAAAATAATATTTAAAACAAAAAATGCCTGACAAAAAAAGCTTAACAAAAATACACTTCTTATTTTTGTCTCAAGCTTTTTTAGTTAAGCATTTTTTGTCAGGTTTTTGTCAGGTCAGGTTAGGTATTTTATTTTTTTTTTAATATTTTTAATAAATAAATTTTTATAAGTTTTTGTTATTAACAATATCATTATAAGACGCAACTTATAAAAATTGCAAAGAATTTAAAAAGAAGAAAAAAAAAAAAAACAAAACTACAAACTGTTTTTAATTACTAACATATATGAAATAAGTGAGCTAAAAAAAACTTATTTTAAAACTTTATTATATTGGTTAGTTGTAAGGTCCAACTTTACGAATTATAAAAATACGTATAACCAAAAGCTTGAAACAAAAAGACAAAAATTTTTATTTAAAAACTACTAGATAAAGTTTTAGCATCACTTTAGATGATATTATATTATACCTTTATAATATTTTTTTGTCTTTTTTTAGATAATATTATATTATACCTTTATAATGTTTTCTTGTATTATTTTAAAATATTGTGAATATTTAATAAAACAATAAAAAACATTTAACATTATCAAAAGGTCGTATTATTAATGACACTTCATATTCCTTATTATATAGTGAATAAATTTTATTGCTTTCTCAGTAGCTCAGTGGTAGAGTGCTCGGCTGTTAATATATTGGTCGTAGGTTCGATTCCTATCTGGGGATATTTTATATTATATAGTTTAGAGTCAATATAAAAATTAATAGAAAAGTTAACTACAATTTATAAAAATAATAAAAACTGATCTATATTTGTAAAAAACGATATGACAAAATAATTTTATTATTATATTTTTTATTAACAAAAATATAATAATTAATAAAATTTAATTAGATATGTAATTAACAATTTTTTGACAAAAATGAGATCTGCCAAAAAATGCTTAACAAAAAAAGATTCTCTTTTTTTGTTAAGCATTTTTTGGCAGGTCAGTCTTTTAAATTTTATTTTTGTCTCATTTTTGTCAGAATTTCTTAGAGATTAGTGAAGGATTTAGTAAAAAGTTAAAATAAAATCAAAATCTAGCTTTGGGTTTGTTTAACAACTTGATAGCGCGCTCGTGCTCTTTTAAAAGCAAAATTTGCTTCAACTTTTTGTTTTTGTCCTTCGGCCTCTTCAAGTTTTGTTTTTGCAGAAGCAAAAACACTTTCAGCTTCTTCTGAATTAATAGTTTTTGCAGACTCTGCTTCATTAACTAAAACGGTTACTTGATTCTGTTTTACAAGAGCAAAACCACCCATTAAAGCAACAGAGATCCACTCATTCTTGGAACGAATTAACATTACTCCAATATCTAAAGCAGTAATTAACGGAGCGTGACTCACTAATACTCCCATCTGACCAGTATTAGTAGGTAAAATAATTTCTTCGGCCTGCTCATTCCAAAAAATACGGTCAGGCGTCATGATACAAACTTGTAAAGTCATTTTTTTTTTTTTAATCTAACAATTTTTTTTGATTGGGTTTTTTTACCAATTAGTATATAAAAGGTATAAAAGAAACAAAAATACTCTGCAATTTTAATTATTTGTAACAATAACTATAAAGTAAACAGAACGTTAATAAACAAAAACTTATAAAAATTAAATTTTTATAAGTTTTTTGTGAGAAGTTTTACTTTGTTTCTAAAATTTATTAATATTTTTATAACTTTTACAAAATAAAGACAAAGACAGAAACCTGAAGCAAAATTGAGACAAAAGAAAAACCCTTTCGAAAATTACAAAACTTGAAACACTGACAAAAAAAGTGAAACATTTTTTGTCAGTGTTTCAATGGTTGCTGTTGTTTTACTACGTAAAACAAAAGAAGCGCAACAATTATCTCCCGAATTATCTCTGACAAAAACTACGTTTTTGTTAGAAGGAAGATCAATGACAAAAACTTCGTTTTTGTTAGGGTGTCAGGTTTTTGTTTCAGTTTTTGTTAAAATTTTGTGAAAGTTTGTTAATGTTTTTGTCTTGTTTCTATAAAGGCCTAACAAAAAAAGCCTGACACTGACAAAAAATGTTTGACAAAAAAAGAGAATCTTTTTTTGTTTCCATTTTTTGTTTCAAAAGCTTGAGACAAAAATAAGAAGTGTATTTGAAACAAAAAAAGCTTCGCTTTTTTTGCCAGGTTGAGCTTTTTTTGTTTCAGCTTTTTTTGTCAAGCGGTTAGGTTATACCTAAGACTGCGATTGAAGTGACGAAGCTTTAGAAATAGCTTCATCCATTGTTCCAACTAAATAAAAAGCTTGTTCAGGTAAATCATCAAGTTCACCAGAAAGAATTAAGTTAAAACCTTGAATAGTCTCAGCTAAGCTAACATATTTACCAGGAGATCCTGTAAAAACTTCAGCAACAAAGAAAGGTTGCGATAAGAATCGTTCAATTTTACGAGCTCGAGCAACAGTTTTTCGATCTTCTTCAGACAATTCATCTAAACCTAAAATGGCAATAATATCTTGTAGTTCTTTATAACGTTGTAAAGTTTGTTTTACGTTTTGAGCACAATCATAATGTTCTTCACCAACGATCCAAGGTTGTAACATTGTTGAAGTTGAATCAAGCGGATCTACTGCTGGATAAATACCTTTAGAAGCTAGCCCTCGAGAAAGTACTGTAGTTGCGTCTAAATGAGCAAATGTAGTAGCTGGCGCAGGGTCAGTTAAATCATCTGCAGGTACATAAACAGCTTGAATAGATGTAATAGAACCATCTTTTGTAGAAGTAATTCGTTCTTGTAATCCACCCATTTCAGTTGCCAGAGTTGGTTGATATCCTACAGCAGAAGGCATACGACCTAATAAAGCTGACACTTCAGAACCTGCTTGAACAAAACGGAAAATGTTGTCAATAAATAACAAAACATCTTGTTTATTAACATCTCTGAAATATTCAGCCATAGTTAAAGCAGTTAGACCTACTCGCATACGGGCTCCAGGAGGTTCATTCATTTGTCCATAAACCAAAGCTACTTTTGATGCAGAGATGTTACTTTCATCAATAACTTTTGATTCTTTCATTTCCATATAAAGGTCATTACCTTCACGAGTTCTTTCTCCTACACCACCAAAAACTGAAACCCCTCCGTGAGCTTTAGCAATATTATTAATTAATTCCATAATTAATACAGTTTTTCCTACACCTGCTCCACCAAACAAACCAATTTTTCCACCACGACGATAAGGAGCTAATAAATCAACTACTTTAATTCCACTTTCAAAAATTGCAAGTTTAGTATCAAGATCTACAAAAGCTGGAGCAGATCTATGAATTGGAAAATCATCTTTAGTTTCTACAGGACCTAAGTTATCAACAGGCTCACCCAGTACATTGAAAATACGACCAAGTGTACCTTCACCAACAGGAACAGAAAGCGGTTTGCCGGTGTCAACAACTTCCATTCCACGCATAAGGCCGTCAGTCGCATTCATAGAAACTGCTCGAACACAATGATCTCCAAGTAATTGTTGAACTTCACAAGTTACAGAAACTTCTTGACCTGCTTCATTTTTTCCTTGAACAATAAGGGCATTGAAAATATTAGGCATTTTCCCTGGAGGAAAGGTTACATCTAGTACAGGACCAATAATTTGTGTAGTACGTCCTAAATTTTTTGTTTTTGCAGAAACGCTCATAGTAGAATGTTAAGAATTAAAAAATATACGTAAAAGATTTAATAAAATTTGAAACACTGACCTGACAAAAAAAGCCTGACAAAAAAAGCTGAAACAAAAAAAGCTTCGCTTTTTTTGTCAGGCTTTTTTTGTCAGGCTTTTTTTGTAAGGCTTTTACGTAGTTAGAAACAAAAATACGATACAAATACTTTGCTGTATCCTTTCGTTCCCTTTCGGAACCAAAGAAGGGCCTTTTTTTTACATTGAAAAAAAAAAGACATCGCATACATTCCATAGATCGAAAAGAAACTTACTAACATCGCCTTTGGTTTTTTTCTCACAAATTCTGACAAACCTCGACCTGACCTTGACAAAAAATGTAAAACATTTGAAACAAAAATATTATTTTTGTTTTTGTTTTAAAAAGCCTGACCTTGACAAAAAATGATGACAAAAAAAGCTTGAGACCTGACAAAAAAAGCGTGACAAAAAAAGCGAAGCTTTTTTTGTTTCAGCTTTTTTTGTTTCAAATCTTATTTTTGTTAAGCTTTTTTTGTCATCATTTTTTGTCAGGTTTTTGTCAGTGTTTCAAGCTTTTTTTGTTTCACCCTGACTTTTGCTTCTTTTGTTTTACTTTTTTGTTTGGATATTAATATTTTTGTTTCAATTTTTGTCAGGCCAGTCAAGATGTAAAAAAGGTAGTGTTCCATCCCTTAAAGAAATAGAAGGCTATGTTAATAGATTTTTTTATTTCAATCTATGGACCTATAAACAAAGATAATAGTTTTGTTTCAATTTTTGTTAAAAGTTGTATAAGGCGCCTTTGGTTGTAAGTTAACTTTATCGAACAAACAAACAATAAGAAGGCGCTAAAGTTTTTTCTGAAAAAGTCTAATAGGAAGATGAACAAATTTGAGACGAGATAATTTTTTTGCTTTGCAAAGCGAAATTCCAACAAAACTTTGTCTTTTGTTGCAACTTGTTTGCGCAATTTTTCTTCTAAGTTCCAAGTTTTCTGAAAAAACTTACAAAAACCAAAAATAAAGAAACCTAGAACTTTTAATACTTTAAACTCAAAAGTTTTTCGTAAGAAAACTTATAATTCAAGAATAACATAAATATGGAATTTGAAACAAAAAATGTAAACAAAAAAAGCTCAACAAAAAAAGCTTAGCTTTTTTTGTTGAGCTTTTTTTGTTTACATTTTTTGTTTTAAATATTATTTTTGTTAAGCTTTTTTTATCAACTATTTTTTGTCAGGTTAGAATCTTTGTTAAAAAACTCTTATAAAAATTTAAGAAATCTGATAGAAAGAAAAGATTAAAAAAGTTATATGAGATTTGTTCATATTTGTGTAAGGTTACTTTTGGTTTTCTATGAAAAATTTTTTAAAATGGCAAAAATCCAAAAAAAAATTTAATTTTGTTTGACATGTCTCTAAATAGTATCAAACAACCACCATGTGTTTTTTTTATTTAAATATTGTAAAAATAAAAAAAAAACACAAAAATTTGACAATCAAAAATTAACAAAATACGACCAAGACAACAACTTGAAACAAAAAAAATTTTTGTTTAAGATTTTTATCAGAGTTTTATCAAATTGTTGTTTTCAGTTTGTTTCAATTTTTGTTAAATAGTTATTCTAACTTATAAAAGAGAGAGTAAAACGATATGCTCAAAATAATATAAAAAATATTTATTAGAAATGCTTTTCTTACTGTTTTAATGGAATTAATTTCACCGTATGGTTTACTTGTCTTTTCCCTATAGAAAAAAGCTACAATAGAGCTCTGTTAAAAACAGAAAAACTTTTAACAATATTTTATAATGTAAAAAACTAAAAAAATAAAGATATAACTTTATTTATGATTTACAAGTTTTACTAAAGCATCCTTGACAAACCATTACCAAATCTCAAATCTGTCCAAGTTTTTATCAGCTTCACAAATCGAAAATTTATAAGTCAAGTTTTATTTTGTAAAATCAAGTTGTGCAAAGCCTGACAAAAAAAGCTTCGCTTTTTTTGTCTCAAGCTTGTCTTTGTAACAAAGCCCCATGACTCACAATTACCCTCTACAATTGTTTAAAATTTAAGGTTTATAAGGATATTGATAAAGTTTTAAAACATAATAAAACAATTTTTTACACAAAAAAAAGTGAAAGTTTGCAACAAAAATACCAAACGAAAACTGCTTCTTATTGTTTTACTACCTTAAACAAACCTGAAACAAAAACTTAATAAAAATACCATTTTTATTAAGTTTTTGTTTCAGGTTTGTTTAAGGTAGTAAAACAATAAGATAGAAACGATATTTTTGTTTCAGTTTTTGAAAGGGATACTAAATTTTCTAACAAAAACCCCTTTGGAAAATAATTTTTGTTAACATTTGAAAGCCTGACAAAAAAAGCCTGACACTGACAAAAAATGTGAAACATTTTTTGTCAGTGTCAGGCTTTTTTTGTCAGGCCAGGTTTTTTTTCTTTTAGAAAAGTGTGTTAAAAATAAGGCACTTAGTGAAAATAGAAAATATTAAAGGTCTTCATTTTGACTTGCAGTTTTTACGTAAAGAATTAAAAGAAAAGAGGTCGGTATAATAATAAATAATGCAGTAGCAATTAATCCAAGAATATTAACTTCCATAATGGTCTCCTTGTAAGAAAATTTTAACATAAACAAAGTTTATGTCAAGAGTATTTATTCTCTTAGTCGTGTTTTTTTATTGATTTTGAGTAAATAGAACTTTGTTAAATTACAAATATTCTCGAGGATCATTTCAGATGTTAAGTTTTAACTTATCCAATATTTTCGATTATCAAAAAACTTACCTAAGTTTTTGTTCTTTTCACTCTAAGTGTAAGTTTGACTAGTTAAAACAAAGTTTTCTTTCATAAACATAGTTTTACACTGTAAAACTATGTTTATGAAAGAAAACTTTTGAAAAATTTAATTTTAACAAACCTTGACAAACCTTTAACAAAAGCCTGACAAAAAAAGCAGTTATAACAAAAAAGGGATACTACTGACCTGACAAAAAAAGCCTGACAAAAAAAAGCTTCGTATTTTTTGTCAAGCATTTTTTGTTTCAACCTTGTTTTTGTTAGAATTTTGTTTAGGATTTTAACTGCATTTTTTATCAGGTTTTTATTAACGGTTTGTTTAAGGGTTGTTTAGGTAAAGTTCTAAGTTTTATTATGTAAATAAAAATGAAACAAAAAAAGCAAAGCTTTTTTTGTCAGGCTTTGCGCAATCTCTTTGACAAATTAACAATTTGTCAAAAAATGTAAACCAAAATTTAGAAAAGTTCAGTTTTCAAAAAGAAGAAAGATAAAACAATGACAACTTGTGGTTAGCCTTTGCTTATAAAGTGGTTTACGAAAATAAAAGCATCTTAGATTTTATTCCTAAAATTAAAAAAAAAAAAATAAGACAAAATAAAGTTAGAAATCTAACATAATACAAAGTTAACTTAAAGGTATTAAGATTTATGATCTTAAATGTTTTGGTAACACCTTTGGTAGAACTAACTAACTTTGCTTATTAAGAATTTATAATTTATACCTAACAAAATTGAGACCAAAAAAAATGTATTATTATTACCCTTATAAATTGTAAATTTATAAAATAGACAACAAGGGCTCAAATAAAAATAACAAATTCTTTTTAAGGTAAAAAAAGAAAAGACAAAGAGAAAAGAGTAGTACTTTTTCAGAACTATTATTATTTTAGTCAAAATTGATTCCTAAATTCAACCCTTCTTTATTTTTTACATTATTCTGAAAAAACTAAAGTTTTTTGATTGATTCTTTTTTATTTTTTAAGCTTTTTATAATATTTCTAAGTTTTACAAATGCTTCTAAAATATACAAAAGTTTAAACGAAAACGATAAAATTGAAACAAAAATCAGATTTGAAAGACTAACAAAAAATGCTGAAACACTGACCTGACAAAAAAAGCTTTGCTTTTTTTGTTTCAAATGTTTTACATTTGAAACAAAAATATTATTTGAAACAAAAAAAGTGAAACTTTTTTTGTCAGGTTTTTGTTTTAAAAGCTTTGCATTTTTTGTCAGGTTTTTGTCAGGTCAGGTTTCAATTTGGTATAATTGTCGTTTGAAACAAGTACAGCTTTATAAGTATAAAAAAACTGAACAAACCTTAAACAAAAACTGCAGTTAAATCCTGAAAAATTTTAAAAGCACGATCTGACCTTGACACCCGCTTCGCTATGTTTTACATTTTTTGTCAAGGTCAGATCAGGTTTCAATTTTTATTTCTGTTTTTGTTTAAGCCCCTGCAGCTTCTTTTGCTGCATACATTAATTCTACAGTAATTTCAGTAAAACCATTTTCTCTAGCAAATCTCTCAGTATTTCTTTTGATTTTACCTCTCACAAAACCTGGAATTTTATTCAATTCCAATAGACCGTCTGGTGCCCAAGTTAAATCAGAATCGGTAGATAGAGATTTAGTAATTACTTCTTTGGTATCGTGACCACCAAAAATTTCTAAAAGATGGTCTTCCATACCTAAAGTAAAAGAGTTATAAACTAAATCTGCAATTTGATTTGTTCCTTCATAACCTAAAAAAGGGCGATAGCCTAGTGGGAAATTTTGAATGTGAACTGGAGCTGAAATAACACCACATGGAATATCTAATCTTTTACCAATATGACGTTCCATTTGAGTTCCAAAAATTGCTGCTGGTTCAATCCGTGCTATCATATCACCAACTTGAGTATGATCATCAGTTATCAAAACTTCATCGCAAAAACCTTCAACACTGTCTCTAAACCAGTCTGCATCATGTTTACAATAAGTACCAGCACAAGATACTCGAATTCCCATTTCTCGAGCTAATATTTTTGTCATAGAAGCAGCATGTGTAGCGTCACCAAAAACAATAGCTTTTTTTCCAGTTAAGTTTTGACAATCAATTGAACGAGAAAACCATGCCGCCTGAGATACAAATCTCGTCTGTTGATCGATATAATCTTCTTCTTTTTCTTCGGAAGAAGATAATAAAGAATTATTATTTATTTCAACGTTTTGCTTTTTTGGGGAATTGCTTTTGTTTTCATTTGGTCCAATTAAAGAGTCATTATTGTCTCTGACAAAAACTACGTTTGAAACAAAAAAAGCTTCGCTTTTTTTGTCAGTGTTAGAAGGGAGATAATCATGAGTTCTTATAATTTGGGCAATTTCTCGGATGAATGATGCTGTATCAACAAGACCCATTGGAGTTATTGAAACATAAGGCATACCACACTCTTTTTCTAAAAAATTAGCCGCCATTAAACCAACCTCGCGATAAGGTACTACATTGAACCAAGCTTTTGGTAGATTTTTTAAGTTTGTAACAGAACCTCCTTCAGGTATTACTTCATTAATTTCAATACCTAAATCATTCAGAAGCCGTTTTAATTCTCTAGAATCATGTTGATTGTGAAAACCCAAAGTAAAAATTCCAATAATATTGGCAGAAGGTTTTTCAGTTTTGTTCTGATTTAAATTTTTTTGTTTATTTGCTTTTTGAATGTAAAATCGAACAATTTGTTCAAGAGTACGATCTGCCGCTTGCAATTCATTAACTCTATAGTGATTTACATCAGCTAAAATAACATCAGAATCTGATTCCATAGCAGCACGATTCACAAAATTTTGTAAATCTTCTTGCAAAATACTAGAAGTGCAAGTTGGGGTTAAAACTATCAAATCTGGTCGCTCTTCTTTGTCTTTTCGTGTAATATTTTCTACCACTTTTTCTTGCGAACCACGTGCTAAAACATGACGATCCACAATACTTGCAGTTACTGGAGTAAAATCTCTTTCTCTTTCTAACATAGAACGCATAACATTAAAATAGTCATCACCTAAAGGTGCATGCATAATAGCATGAACGTTTTTAAATGAACTCGCAACACGTAAAGTTCCAATATGTGCAGGACCAGCATACATCCAATAAGCTAATTTCATATTTTGATCTCCTTTTGATCTCCTAAGTTCGATTATTTTTATCCTAAAATTATTTAATATCTAGACACCGCTAAAAGCAATGTTAGTAGGCTCACAAATCTAAGATGAAAAAAAAAAATTGAAACAAAAAAAGCTTAACAAAAATACACTTCTTATTTTTGTCAGGCTTTTTTTGCTAAGTCCGTATTTTTGTCCGTATTTTTGTCAGGTCAGTCAAGCCCTAGTATCTGATTTTTTTTTATAGATTTTTTAAGTTTTCTAAATTTTATTGATACCTTTACAAACCTTATAATTTTTTAACAATTTTGGGACAACTCTAATTGTTTTGCGGCTGAAACAACAATTGAAACAAAAAATGCATTTTTTGTTTCAGAAGCACTTTTCTTTATCTTTTCTTTGTATATTTTCTTTATCTTTTCTTGCAGAAAAGATAAAGAAAATATACAAAGAAAAGATAAGGGGTCCCTTTAGGGACCTACAAAAACTTGAGACCTGACAAAAAATGCAAAGCATTTTTTGTTTCAAATCTTATTTTTGTTAAGCATTTTTTGTCAGGTTTTTGTCACTGTTTCAAATATAATTTTTGTCAGTATTTTTGTTAAGTTTTTGTTAGAAAATATACAGAAATCATGATTTCCCTTTGGGAAATAATTATTGAGCTTTGCTCAATCATGATTTTTTAGTTTTATTTTAACATAGAATAAAGACTTATAATCTTAAATATTATTAACTTTCTTTTTTAATAAATAAAAAAATACTAAAAATTTAGTATTTTTTAAAAGAAATACTTTGCTTCTTTAGGTCCATAATCAAAATTAAAACCTGACAAAAAATGTAAACAAAAAAAGCTTAACCTGACAAAAAAAGCTTAACAAAAAAAGAGAATCTTTTTTTGTCTCAAGCTTTTGAAACAAAAACCTGACAAAAAATGCTTAACTAAAAAAGCTTCGCTTTTTTTGTCAGGCATTTTTTGTTTTAAATAATATTTTTGTTTCAAATGTTTTACATTTTTTGTCAGTGTTTCAAATAATATTTTTGTTAGGTTTTAATTTTATAATTTTTTTTATCTTGATAATCTAAAGTTTATATAGTTGTTTTAACTAAGAATATAAAAAGATAAGCTGTGTTTGTTAATATAATTTTATAAAATAAAAGTAACTAATTTCTAATGCAAAATAAAAAAATTTACGATTTCTAATGATGCATATAAAAAAGAACTCTTTTTTTTTTGAAAAACGTTAAATTATAGATTAAAAGATTCATATTACAAATATTTTTTGTTGATAATATCGGATGAGCCCAGTAGGATTCGAACCTACATTAAAAACTTAGAAGGTTTGTGTCCTAATCCCTTAGACGATGGGCCCTTTTAGCGAAATATTATAATGTTAACCTGATAAAATCAAAAAATCAAGATTGTGTGCCACTTTGCTTAAAAATATTTCAACTTATTTATAGACTATAAAGTAGTTAAAAAATAAACTTAAGTTTTTTCTTTGAAGCATTTGAAACACTGACAAAAAATGTAAAACATTTGAAACAAAAATAATATTTAAAACAAAAAATGCCTGACAAAAAAAGCGAAGCTTTTTTAGTTAAGCATTTTTTGTCAGGTTTTTGTTTCAAAAGCTTGAGACAAAAAAAGATTCTCTTTTTTTGTTAAGCTTTTTTTGTCAGGTTAAGCTTTTTTTTTTTTAATTTCTAAGAATCCTAAAAATATAGGCGAAAAAATAAGGCTAAAGAAGAAAATTATAATACTTTTTTTGGGCCGAGCTGGATTTGAACCAGCGTAGGAATTAACCAACGAATTTACAATCCGTCCCCATTAACCACTCGGGCATCGACCCTCTTTTTTTGTTGTAAAAATATTTTATCTTCTTTTAAAAATTTAACATAAATAAAAAAAAAAAACAACTCTTTTTTTTTATCTTTATGTGGTATACTATTATTATAATTTTAAAAGGGGATGTGGCGGAATTGGTAGACGCAACGGACTTAAAATCCGTTGCAAGGTGACTTGCGTGAGGGTTCAAGTCCCTCCATCCCCAATACATTATAAGACTAGGTTTTATGTAATAAAAATATCAAACAAAAAAGGGATACTACCTTTTTTGTAGCACATACCTGACAAAAATACTTACAAAAATAGAAACACTGACAAAAAATGTTTTACATTTTTTGTCAGTGTTTCTATTTTTGTAAGTATTTTTGTTTCATCTTCTTATCTTTTATTTGTAAGCCCTTTTTGGTTCAATTCTTGTTTACTTTTTTTGTTAGGTTTTTGTCTCTGGGTTGTTTCAAAATTATTCAGGGTTATCAAATAAATAAAATTAAGATTTAAAACAATAAATACTGAAACATTTTTTGTCAGGTTTTTGTCAGGTCAGGTTTCAGTTCTATTATGCACAATCTTATAGTAAATCAAAAAGATTGTAATTTAATTTTATAAAAAAATTTTCGTAAGTTTCAAAGTTATGCCTTGCACTTTATTTAGATAAGAGTTTTTTCAATAAAAATAACTTATAATATAAAAAAGGTTACTTGACAGTGTGAAAAAGGTTGTTTATAATAAAAATAGGTAGGGCTATTAGCTCAGTTGGTTAGAGCGCACCCCTGATAAGGGTGAGGCCGCTGGTTCAAATCCAGCATAGCCCACCCTACTAAAATAAAAAATAAGTTGTTGTTCTAACAAAAAGAAGCAGTTTTTATCTCAGGTTTGTCAGGGTTTGTCAGGATTTATACGCCCCTAACATCTTTAAAAAAATATTATTTGAAACAAAAAAAGTTTCACTTTTTTTGTCAGGTTTTTGTTTCAAAATGTTTGACAAAAAAAGATTCTCTTTTGAAACAAAAAATGTAAAACATTTTTTGTCAGTGTTTGCATTTTTTGTTTTAAATTTAATATTTATTTAATTTGTTTAAGCTATTTTCATCCTTTATGCCAAAATTGTAAAGAAAAAGCAGCAAAATCTCGGAATCGTAAAGTTAAAAACTTTATAAAACTCAACTAAAAAAAGTTATTCGTTCTTGAAAAAATAATAAGGTTTACAAAGTAAATGGGGATATAGCTCAGTTGGTAGAGCGCTGCCCTTGCAAGGCAGATGTCAGCGGTTCGAGTCCGCTTATCTCCAATAAAACTAGTAGAAATTCCAAATAAGAAAAAAAATTATATCTTATTTGGAATTTCTACGAATGGAAATTGTAAATAAAAAATCAGAAACTTTTGTTCTTTTTGTAAAAACTTTAAACAATTATTAAGAAAAATACAAAATAAAAAAATCAAACAAAAATAATATAAAAACATTGCTTTTTCTAAAAAAAAAGATTATACTAAAATAAAAAAATCTTGTAATCTTTAGAAATTTTCACAAACTTTTAACAAAGATGGGGTAAAGCTCTTGGGTGAAACCTTACAAAAACCTTTTGAAACAAAAAAAAGCTGAAACAAAAAAAGCGAAGCTTTTTTTGTCAGGCTTTTTTTGTCAGTGTTTCAGTTTCTGTTAACGGTTTGTCAATATTTTAAGTGCATTTTTTGTTAACTTCTTGTTTTAACATCGCTTTGACCTGACAAAAAAAGCTTCGCTTTTTTTGTTTCAAATACTATTTTTGTTCAGCGGTGTCAGGCTTACAAATAAAAGAAAAGAAGATGAAACCTGAAAAAAAAATTTGTTAGAAAATTTCATTAAAAAATTTCAGTGCTTTTTACTATTTGTCTTGCGAAATTAAATATTTTGCTACAAAAAGGTTATATAATGATAATGAAATTCTTAAAGAAGATTTACAAAAGTATGGTTTGAGTAAAAATATAATTTTTATTAAGAAAAAGTTTATATAGTCTTACTTAAACCCATAAAGTGATAAGGTTTTATAATTTAACCTTATTCTCTTTTCAAAAAATTTCAATCTTACTTCATATAAATGTTGGAGTCTATTTAAATTATGTCACATGCTGTAAAAATTTATGATACTTGTATTGGGTGTACTCAATGTGTTCGTGCTTGCCCTACTGATGTTTTAGAAATGGTACCTTGGGATGGTTGCAAGGCAAGTCAAATAGCTTCTGCTCCACGAACTGAAGATTGCGTAGGTTGTAAACGTTGTGAATCAGCTTGCCCTACTGATTTCTTAAGTGTTCGTGTTTATTTAGGTTCTGAAACAACTCGAAGTATGGGATTAGCTTATTAAAACACTTTTATTTTTAAATTACCGAAAGATTTTATTTTATTACTTCTAAATTTTATTTTAGAAACTTTATAAAAAACAATTCAGTACTGATACAAAACAGAAATAACTACTTATTTATATTTTGTATCATTTTTATTGCGATTTTGAAACAAAAAAAGCCTGACACTGACAAAAAATGTGAAACATTTTTTGTCAGTGTCAGGCTTTTTTTGTCAGAGCTTTCCAATATAAAAAAAGATAAAATTTATATTGCTTTTTTTTTACTGATCAATAATCGGTGTAAGTTAGTAATTTCTAGAGGTTATAGTACTTTGTTTATTTTATGCAATTGTATAAAAAATGTTAGATGAAATATTTTTGTACAAAATTAATAGGCTATTATAAAATACTCGACCTTCAAAGTAAGAGGTGAAATAAAACTAAACTAACAAAATATTATTAGTCAAACAATTTCTTTTTGTAAAAAGAAATTTTAACAAAAACTGAATAAATATATAATTTGTTAATATGGTTATTCCCGTTAAAATTCTGACAAACCGTTAACAAAAACTTTGTAGTTAACGGTTTGTCAGGATTTTAAAAGCAACCTTTATTTGTAAATCATATACTACAAAAAAAATGTCAACGAGACTGACGGGATTTGAACCCGCAACCTCCGCCGTGACAGGGCGGCGCTCTAACCGTTGAGCTACAATCCCTTATTAATATAATAATATAAATTATATAATAACTGTTTGTCAATCTTATCTATTAAGATTTTTATAGATCAATTTTTAACACTCTTTTTTTACTCTTAAAAACCTAGTAAATATACAAAACTAATTCTAGATAATAAACTTTATATGGTTAGTTACTTTTTTAAAAATTTCCATTAAAAATCAAAGTTTTTTATCTTTATAGATTATTTCAATAATTTTTTAAGTAAAAATCAGATCTTTGTTTTATTAAGCAACTACAGTAAGAAAGTAAGAAAAGTTAAAAAATTTACGATTCTTAAGAGTCTTCTAATTAAAAAAAAATTACATTGAATAAGTCTTTTTATGCATGGTTGCTGTTGTTTTACTACGTAAAACAAAAGAAGCGCAACAATTATCTCTGACAAAAACGTTGTTTTTGTTAGAAGGGAGATCATGCCTAAAAAGCAATACTAGTTATATAATACCGATTACACCAAGTAATATTTTTTATCAATCTTCTGCGTTTCAAGAAAAATATAATTTATTTTATTCTGAACATACTATTATTAATACAAAACTTATTCAAAACATTAAATAATTTAAAGTTACTTGTCCTTTAACATCACTTTCAAACATCGTTAAATAAAAATACGGACACCCTAACCTGACAAAAAAAGCTTAACAAAAAAAGAGAATCTTTTTTTGTCTCAAGCTTTTTTTGTTTCAAACGAAGTTTTTGTCATTGAAACACTGACAAAGACCTGACAAAAAATGCCTGACAAAAAATGCTTGACAAAAAAAGCTTGAGACAAAAAAAGATTCTCTTTTTTTGTTAAGCTTTTTTTGTTTACATTTTTTGTCAGGTCTTTGTCAGGCTTAATATTTTTGTTTCAATTTTTGTTCTGCTTTATGGTTTTGCTATGCAAAACCAAAGC
>JAABUK010000310.1_pt1 | contig 108319 bp, 117 predicted proteins | sample 5559141 | NCBI WGS metagenome assembly JAABUK01 (sample SAMN10711869, study PRJNA513367) | rock metagenome | isolation source: Antarctica rocks | place: Antarctica: Victoria Land, Pudding Butte nord | collected 2016-01-03 | reverse complement strand
AATCTTCAAAATCCAAACCCGCCGCCTCCAATCCGCCCTCCGCGCCCACTTCCACCTCGTCTTCGTCGACGGCCCCTTCGAATCCGGCCCCGGCCCCGGCGTCCTCCCCGTCTTCGAAGACTGCGGCCCCTTCTACCAATGGATATATCCCGCGAACCAACTGCTGGGCCAACATCGCGTGCGGCAGGTCCTGCGCGACGCCGTGGCGCAGGACGGAGGCACGTTTGTGGGGGTGTTGGGGTTCAGTCAGGGTGGGAAGCAGATAGCGGGGTTGCTGGCGGATTTGCAAGGGGGAGAGGAGACGGGGTTGCCGCGGTGGGAGTTTGGGGTTTTGCTGTGTGCGAGTTATCCGCCGCTGAGTATGGAGTATGCGCGGAAGGCGGCGAGGGGGGAGGAGTGGAAGGGGGAGAGTGATGGGCATGGAGAGATTAGGGAGGTGGAGGAGGGAGAGGTGATTAGGGTGCCTAGTGTTCATGTGAGGGGGACGTTGGATCCGCATTTGGAGAAGGGGAGGAGGCTGGAGAGGTTCTTTGATCAGAGGACGATGGTGGGGTTGGAGTTTGTTATGGGGCATCATTTGCCGGGGGCGGCGGGGGATACGACGAGTGAGAAGGGGGATACGGATAAGATTCGTGATGCTATACTGCAGGCATATGAGAGTCGCGCGTCGAAGACTTAGGTGATTCGGCCCTACGATAGTACCGACTGGGGGTGCAGACCGGCACGCCATGGCTTAGAGGAATTCACGAAGGCACGGGATTAGAAGAATCTATACATTGAGAAATAGACGTAACTATTGGATGTCATACCAGTATATAAGCTGCGACCGGATTATCGTTCTCGACACCAGCATCAAATTGCGTAGCGCTGTCGTGTTGACCCTGCCGTCAAAATCCTCACCAGTTACATCGCGAGACCTATCGACCCATTTTTCTTTATCCTTCGAATGTCTTCCCTCCTCGACCAACGCAGCACCGATGACTTCAGACACCGATTTTCATGATATAGAGTGTAACGCAGTCTATTATTTGATAAGCTGGATGTGTTATATGAACCAAGGGACCCTGAACCGAAGAATCTATAAATCCCTCCTTACTCCGTCACATAAAACCTCGCCCTTTCGCCGCATGGCAACCACCTGTGGTGAAAATCTTCCTTCATTGGCAGCACGTACTCAATTTGGAATCGGCGCCTGTCGGCCGCACAAGGGAGACAATCTGGCTTGTGAACTCCTGACTACTCCATCTAATTACCTCTCCACATTGCTTTTCTATTCAACATCTGTACCTAACGCCGCCATATTACATACATCTCGCTCTGAGCCTCCCCTTAGTTGGTGGCAACAATCATGCCATTCTGGCAAGTCGTCCCGGGAGCGACGCTGCCGAAATTGATCAAGCCACCGTTGTCGCAGATGAAGAACGTGTTTCCGTTAGCTCCGCAGAACAGCTGGCCGTCAGGTTGGCAATTGCCGGCATTGTTGGCGCGGATCCTGTTCTGGGTTTGGTCGCAGTAGGTTCCAGGGGCGACAGAACCAAAGAAGACCTCTCGGTTGCCATTGGCTCCGCCCGGGGCGCAAAGAGAAAATGTCGACGCACTGTTGCAGAAGATTGTGTTTGCAGTGCAAGGGCCAGTTGGGGCTGCGGCGGGTGGAGTAGTCGCGGATGATGTAGTGGTGGGAGTCGTGGATGAGGTTGTGGTGGGAGTTGTGGATGACGTTGTGGAAGTCGAGGTCGATGTGCTTGTCGTCGAGGGGATAGTTGTGAGTGTGGTCAATGATGACAAGGAGGATGTCGTAATACTGGAGGTAGGCAGCGAGCTGAGTGATAGTGACAGCGACGACGTGGCAGACGAGAGACTTGACAAGAGTGAAGACGTGAGGGATGCAGTGGACGAAGAGGTTGAGCTAGCGCTGGATGTGCTGAGTGAAGTGCTCGAAGAATCAGTCGATGAAGAGCTTCCAGTTGTGCTGGATAGAGTGCTCGAAGAGTCAGTTGAGGAGGAGCTTCCGACTGTGCTGGATAGAGTGCTCGAGTCAGTTGAGGATGAAGAAAGAACTGATGTAGAGCTTCCGGCAACCACCAGAGTTGATGATGAAACTTGTCCTGATACCATAGTCAGGAACCCGCTGCACAGGAGCAGAGCCTGAAACAGCGAAAGTGCGTTGAATGTCATCGTGCGTAGAAGGCCTAGCAAATCTTGAAATGGATAGCAGCAGTTCAACGGGAATAAATAAAGGAGAACGAGTGTATATTGCTTTCGCTTAGTCGATAGCATCTACGGGTGTACGTCGAATATATATACACGACCGCAGGCTAGTTTACTCAGCAACACAAGGAACTTACCGGAACACAGGACAACGAGCACTAAGCCAAAAGAAAAGAGTTACAGCCGCATGTGCCATAGGCGTCCATTGAATGACATCTAACGAGAATGATGGTGTGTTCAACTCCGGTCTTGGATGCTCGATCATGTGGACGAATAACTCAATAGCCTGCGCGGTATAGGCCAAGGTTTGCGTTGGATTGGCGGTACCAATTGACGGTTGATTGAATGGGAGTAGTCCAGCTTCGGTTGGGGCGTTACGAAGTGACAGTGTGATGAAGAGGTGTACTTTGGTGGTGGCACAGCTTGTATCTGTGTGGTACAACGCCAGGTAGTAATAATAGGTACATAGTGTAGGTTTAGTGTAGTGTATGCGATCTCTGCTCCAGGAGAATGGCGTGCCGCGCAAGTCCGGGCAGGCTTCGCGCCAACTGAGATTTGTTTAGACTGCACAGTCACAAGATGAACAGATAAGTTGTCAGTATGAGTGTCAGTCTTTGCGTCAATGATTCTGGCTTCGATATCCAATGTCTTGTTGTGCAACGAAGCGCGGTGCCGTTGTGATTTGCGGGAGAGCGAGGGTCGGTCAAAAAAGTCGTGTCCGATGCTTCGGTTGAGCAAGGCCTGGCCTCGGGTAACCTTCCCTCAATAGTCTTGGCATCCACTGGCCTTGCCAAAACACCGATTTCCTAAACCCCCATGCCCTAACATATAACAAGGTGTTTTCTAGTCCACATCGGCCTAGACCGGTCAAATCATCGTGGTGCTAGGCACGTTCGAAATTTCCTTTACCGTAGGAAGTCGGCGAGATTCTCTCCCGTATAAGTCTCCGGAGTATAACAGTACGCTTTTCCAAGCGATGAATGGTTCAAATTTCGCACAGCACAACCGTATGTGACCTAAATTATGTTATGCTAGGTACACTTATAGAATCAGATGAGACAGTGTATAGATGTTAGCTAAGCATTGAAAAGGCTTGTGTGTTTGGGAGCCACCGCTGTTGACGTCGACCCTCATTCAAGTACCCAAAAACACCGCTTCGCATCTTTCAAATCAAAATTCCCACACAGTCTTGCGTTTCAGCATCAGGTAAAGCTATTGCAAATATGAAGCCAATGTAAGCTGCAGTTCCCGCAGTTCGTAGAGTGTCCCTGGCAGTTTGGTACTTGAGGTTTTACTAGCCTGCAGCCATCCGCTTCGCTTGAGGGTCCGCTACACTCGATAAGCGCGGTCTTGGTGGTCTGATTCTTGAGAGACTCAGGACATATATGCCTGTCGCAACAGCTGCTGAACAGTGTATTGGATGCATAACGTCGCTCGGATCGGGGGCATATTTGATGTCAATATCCAAGTGTTGACAAGGCTGCCTGTACGAGTATCCCCAACAAGGCTTCAACACTTGCATTCCACTCGTTCCTTCCATAGATTCACAGCCTCGCACCTTCATTCTTCCTTTTATTTGCGTAATTCGAGTCGCCACTTGCTTTTACCGCTAGAGGCCGTCAGGAAATCCTCGACTCACACGAGGATGGAGCCTAATGGCCACGTCCGACAGAAACGCAAGGGAGGCCCAGTCAGTACGCTCGATCGACCATCAAAACAACTCAAACCTGCGAGAGCCGATACCACCAACAGTGATCAGTCCATAGACAGCCAGTACATGTACGGTAGCGATAGTATCGCAGACGCCATGGTGGAACCAATAACAGCGACTGGCGAGAACGCCGAGTGGCAGGCTACAATCGAGCAAGTAGTCAAGAATGTCGTCTCCATACACTTCTGCCAGACCTGCTCTTTTGACACAAGTTCGGCGTTATCTAGTGAAGCGACGGGTTTTGTTGTGGATGCCGCAAAGGGCTACATTCTGACCAATCGTCATGTTGTTGGGTCTGGACCGTTCTGGGGCTATTGCATCTTTGACAATCATGAAGAGGTGATACAACGAACGAACCCTCCCAGCACAAAGCTGACATGACAAATAGTGTGACGTCTACCCTGTCTATCGAGACCCTGTCCATGACTTCGGTATTCTTCGCTTCGATCCTTCCAAAGTCAAGTACATGCAAGTCTCTGAGCTTGTGCTGAGACCAGATCTTGCCAAGGTCGGATCTGAAATCAGGGTCGTTGGTAATGATGCAGGAGAGAAGCTCAGTATTCTGTCTGGTGTCATTAGCAGACTCGACCGAAATGCACCAGAATATGGCGAGGGCTACAGTGACTTCAACACAAATTACATACAGGCCGCCGCGGCTGCTAGCGGAGGAAGCTCTGGGAGTCCAGTTGTTAATGTTGACGGCTACGCCGTCGCTTTGCAGGCTGGAGGACGAGCTGATGGGGCTGCAACGGATTACTTTCTTCCTCTGGATCGACCATCACGAGCGTTGAATTGCATACGAAGAGGAATTCCTATAGATCGAGGGACCATGCAGACCCAATGGCTCATCAAACCGTTCGATGAGTGCCGACGATTGGGTCTTACTCCGGAGCATGAAGCAGCTATTAGGAAGGGATTCCCAAAGGAGACTGGGCTCCTAGTTGCAGATATCGTTCTACCTCAAGGACCTGGCGATGGGAAACTCGAAGAGGGTGACGTGCTGGTCAAAGTCAATGGCGAGATATTAACACAATTTGTCCGCTTGGATGAAATACTGGACTCAAGCGTTGGCAAGACCGTTGAGATTCTTGTTCAGAGAGGAGGTGAAGATGTAGAAGTCAATTTGGAGGTTGGTAACCTGCATATGATCACACCTGATCGATTCGTCACAGTTGCTGGAGCAACCTTTCATGACCTGTCCTACCAACAGGCTCGCCTATATGCCATACCTGTAAAAGGAGTTTACGTGTGCGAAGCTGGGGGATCTTTCAGGTTTGATAGCACTGAGTCAGGGTGGCTTATTGAATCCGTCGATCAGAAGAAAACCCCGACTTTGGACGCCTTCGTTGAGGTCATGAAGGGCATTCCAGATAGAGCACGTGTGGTGGTCACTTACAAACATTTGACCGACCTTCACACCCTCAACACCAGTATCATTTTCATTGATCGACATTGGTCAAAGAAAATGAGGATGGCCATCCGTAACGACGATACGGGAGTCTGGGACTTTAGCGACATCGGACAGCCCTTACCAGCAGCGCCTCTGCAGAAGCGAAAAGCAGAGTTCGTCAAGCTCGATGCTGTTGCGCATCCCGCTGCGGCGGACATCGTGCGAAGCTTTGTCCGCGTTACCTGCACAATGCCCTTAAAACTCGATGGTTTTCCTAGGACGCGCAAGATTGGGTTTGGACTGGTCATTAACGCGGAGAAAGGCCTCGTGATAATCTCTAGAGCGTTTGTTCCGTACGACCTCTGCGATCTCGCCATCACTGTGGCTGACTCTATCATTGTGGACGCCAAAGTTCGCTTCTTGCACCCACTGGCCAACTACGCAATAATACAGTACGATCCCTCCTTGGTCGATGCACCGGTGAAGAGTGCGAAACTTGCAACAGAGCCTATCAAGCAAGGTGCATCCACCATATTCTTTGGCTGGAACCAGAATCTTCGTGTGGCGATGACACCCACTACTGTAACGGACATTACTACCGTGGCCATCCCGCAGAATCTCTCTGCACCTCGTTATCGAGCCATCAACCTTGACGCTATCACTGTGGACTCGAATCTTAGTGGTCAATGCGGAAGTGGTGTCCTCGTGGCCGAAGATGGTACAGTCGAGGCGCTCTGGTTGAGCTATCTGGGCGAGCGCACCGCTCATACATCCAAAGACGTCGAATACCATCTGGGTCTCGCCACGCCACCACTATTCCCAGTGCTCGATCAGATTCAGAAGGATGTCTATCCTAGCCTCCGCATTCTCAATGCTGAAACAAATACAATATCAATGTCACAAGTTCGCATCATGGGCGTCTCCGAGCATTGGATCTCGAAGGTAACCGAATCTAACCCTTCTCGTCATCAACTCTTCATGGTGCGCAAGATCGACTGTACACCTCCTTCAGGCAAGGACTCCCAGTCGCTACAAGAGGGCGACATCATACTTACCCTCAATAATCAATTAATCACTCGAGTTACTGAGCTTGATATAATGTACGACAATGAGTATCTTGACGCACTGATAGTACGAGGAGGCAAAGAGATGACCCTCAAGGTGCCAACCATTCCCACGGAAGATCTCGAGACCGATCGCGCTGTCATCTTCTGCGGTGCTGTACTGCATCGTCCGCATCACGCCGTGAGACAGCAGATCAGTAAGCTGCACAGTGAGGTGTATGTTTCCGCGCGCACGCGTGGTTCGCCTTCCTACCAATACGGCCTTGCTCCTACCAATTTCATCACAGCTGTCAATGACTCGCCAACTCCTACCCTTTCTGAATTCTTGACCGCCGTGAATATCATACCGAACAATACGTATCTTAGATTAAGGGTGTGCACTTTCGACAACGTACCATGGGTTGCCACAATGAAAAAGAACGAGCATTACTTTCCCACAGTTGAGTACCTCAAAGATGCAAGTGAAGCAAACGGTTGGAAAGTAAGGAGCTGGGCCGAGAAGGATGGGGTTCAGGATCCTGGTGGAGCTGTAATGGATGAAGGGACCGCTGCTATGGATGACGCTGGCTGTGGAGATGTCGAAGGTGTGGGGGGAGAGTGTAGCTTCGTTCAGGCCAGGTTGTGAAGCATACAGCAAGTCTGTCACTAGCAGCAGGTCTGCCGATGAACGAGGGACCGATTTTTGGATATGAGCGAGCATCTGAGCGTGTAAACATTGTCGATTGAGTTTGCCATTTCTCTCAGTTAATCATAGTGTAATATATTAATTCGACCCAACACACCCATCATGAACATATCCTGGAGGAGTGGGAGAAAGACTTTATTTAGACATTCTCCCAAGCTAGGCCGGATAAAGAGCAATCACGCTCTTTCGATGTATCATAGATCCGTCAACCCCGCAATGGGCTATCTACATTAGCAATCTCTTCCCTTCTCACTTTATCCTTGCAGAAGGTGAGATTTAGACTCCTTGATTACAGCCATGGCATCAGCAACAGGCATACCACAAGAGAGGCCCGCAACCCAGGGCACAGCCGAAGATGAGCCTTTGCTCGGTAGAGCTGGGGATGCAAGTCAGCAAGACGGGAAACCCATCGCATGGAACTTCGTCCTCGGTATCTCTGCCCCCTTCTCTTTGCTACCTAAGTTCCAGCTGGCATCCATGACTGACAACCGGTACCACAGGCACAGCTATCATCGCCCAAGCAGGCATCTGGATCGTTCGTTTACCTTTTCTCTCCAAAAGAAGCCTACACAAACCACTATCTAACCCCCATCCCAGCTCACAGCCACAGTCTGGGCCTCCGTCTTCATTCACCCTCTCATGCTCTTCTCCGCCCACCCCCTCCTCAACAGCGCTGGCATCCTCCTCACAACTCAAGCGATCCTAATCCTACAACCCACACACTCCCCCAGCCAAAAGCGCACCGGTACAAATATCCACTCGGTCCTCAACGGCACCTCCGTGCTCGCCCTCCTCGCCGGCCTCATCGTCATTGAATACAACAAGATCGCCCATTCTGGCACCCATTTTGAGTCTCCGCACGCAATATTGGGATTGATCACGTATATCGTGTTTGCAGTGCAGGCGGTGGTGGGGATCACGCAGTATTATTTCCCAAATGTGTATGGGAGTGTGGATAATGCGAAGGCGATCTACAAGTACCATAGGATGAGCGGGTATGTGTTGCTGGTGTTGAGCTTTTGCACCGTGGCGGCGGCGACGCAGACGGACTTTAATAAGACGACGTTGCATATTCAGCTTTGGGCTGTTATTGTAGCGAGCGTGATTGTCTTGGTGGGGCTGTTGCCGAGGATTAGGAAGGGGAAGTTTGGGCTCCAGTGAGCTGGGGGTCGACATAGGTGAGGGATGATAAATGTGGATGTGGTGAACGGCTTATGGGATATGGGTGGGAGGTTAAATTGCATGGTCAGGAAGTACTTCGCGAGGTGTATGGGAGTTCTAAATTATATTTCTGTGTATGGTTGGCAGCTCATGGTTATGATTGTATTGATTTATTGATAGTGACATGGCTGTATCGTATGCTTCGCTTGCTCGTGGATTTACACTTACTGGCACTGCTCTCACTGTGTTGACATGTCATGTTGGTCAATGCCATGGCGGTGTGAAATGTTATTTTCTCCGCGACGGTTGTTTATATAGTGGCTAACCACAACTTTAATTGTGAAGAGTATACTTTTCTCTCTGCCGCGGACGCTGAAACAGGGGCCAAAGTCGACCAGAGATCATCAGCGGCATTGCTGACACCGTAGACGTCAAATCTTGGAATAAAACTTCACGTTGTGGAGGGCAGCAGTTCAATGGAGTGAATGATGAAGGCTTTTTCGTCCGAGAATTGTTCATCATCGGGAGCCCGCTCCTCAAGGAATGACGGGAGGAACTTGAGTAGACGGTCTCGATTCCGTATCAGGATTTTCCTGACCTCGTCGGACTTGTTTGGGTTTGCAACGAAAACCTGGCACTCGATCAGCAAGTCTCTCCCACCCTGCTTATCAGACGTAACATACTTTGAAGACATGGAAGCCTTCATACTGTATCATCTTTCTGTCGTCTCGCAGTTGATTCATGCACAATTTCAGATGCTCGCCTCGGGATACAAACTCGGTCATGACACTATAGTTGGCTCGGTCCAGTAGGATTTCTCCCAGTAACTTGATTGACTGTCTCTTTACGAGATAGGACTTCGATTCGATGAGGACAGAGTTGTATCGTTGAAAAAAGCAATCGAAATTGATCATGAGCCACTGAGCCACGAGAGGCTTGTGTTTAACCAGGATCTCCTGAATGCTATGTTAGCTATGCAGTAAGCTTCTGTTGAGGTTGGAGACCTACCCTGAAGGTATTGAAAGCGTCTGCGCTGACTTCAAAGACACTCTTATCAATATAATCAAAAAACTCCCAGAAGACTCCGTCTCCTGACTGGGGAACCTGCGTATCTAGATCGCTGTATCTGGGACTTGGTTCATTAGCGGCGGACTGATCATGTAGAATGAGTGCCGCAACAGGCTCATGCTTTAGTATCTCTCTAAGCACCACACCACATGGCATTGAGCTATCCTTATTCGCGTATCCTCGGCATAGAGCAGCGATGATCTCAGGTCTCTCGTCGATCACGTAGGCTAAAGCAGGGGCATCTTCAGCTATACTGTTGGAAGGCCTGAAGCGTAGGACGTAAGAGAAGATTGTCTGGCTGTCTTTACGAGCTTCAAACGGCAAGAGATGTATGCTAGTTGCAAGATTCAGGAGGAAGTCTTCCTTCTTCATGTGTTCGATGAGCTCGGCGACTACCTCGGGATTGCTAGGGCTCTCTAATCCATGCTTTCAATACGACCATCTGCCGATAAGACGGTAAGGGAGGCAGACCTTGTGTACCTGTCAGCATCGACTTCATCGTCGCGAGTAGCTTTGCCAATTCTTCCTCAGTCTTGAGCGACCAGTCAGCCCCACATCCCCTCGGATATCTGTCAGGAAAGCCCACCTTCTGCAATTTTGGGGGCTCCCATAGCCTAACGAGGAGGTCATTGGCAGGCTTGACCAAATCCGTCCTTGACCTATTGCGGAAGAAGAAAGCCATCTCCGGGTGCTATGCAGCGAGCGTAAGATGGGCGAGAACCAGCTTCGATAGCAAGCGTCTTCAGGCTGGAGATGCAGATATTACAACGCCGCGCCAGCTTCGATATACTTATACACTGAATTGTGCAACGAGATAGGCCCCAGCTTTAAGCGCTCATTAGAAGGAAGGTGAAATGCTTCCGCTATGCTCTCCCAGACACATATTTCCCTAAAATCCTACACCACTTTAAAGAAGGATTTTGAGGGTAGGGTTTTGTCTCCGACTTCTATAAACCGGACGTCGTCAGGAAAGAAACGGTGCACCAGGATGACGACGTGACAACGATAGCAGAAAAGGTCCCCGGACCTGAAAATTCTGTGTTGCCTCCGCAAGTTGAAGTACTTTAAAGTATAGCTGGGAGACATCGTTAACAGGATGTTCGGGCCGAGCCGGTGCTACTGCACTCGCAAACGCTAGGACGTGCATGAAGTTTTCGCACACTCGGAGTAAAGTACATTACTTTAACGGACCCAGCCCATATCTGTGAGAGCCATTGTAATTCTTTGCAGGCCAGAAAAACACTCAAAATGGTAGCACTGGAAGTCGCTAGCAGAACGCCTGCCTCTGCGAGCAGCTCAGAAGATGGCAATGTCCTTGACTTAGCAGACGATGAAGGGTGGGAAGATCTTGAGCCTGATATAGAAACCGTAAAAGTACGCTGCCTACTGTGTGCTATGGATTTTGATGGGATTCCGTCAGTCTTGGAACACAGCAAAGCCGCGCATAGCTTGGACCTTGTCAAGGTCCAGAAGACTTTAGGTGGGTAAGCTCACTGGTGGTCTCCACGCATCCTGAGGCTTATGCTGATGGGGGTCGGGTGCAGACTTGGATTTTTTAGGAATGGTAAAGTTGATAAACTTTATCCGTGCAGAGGTTATAGCGGGAAACGGGCTGCCAGACTTAACCACAACGACTGCTTTCCAAGGGGACCACTTTTTGCGGCCCGTACTCGAGGATGATCCCCTTCTCTACAGCCTACATGATATAATTGGAGATGAATTGGATAAAGAAGTGAACGGGTTGTCTATGGGAATGGAAGATGCGATGTCGCAACAGGGCAGTCATGATACAGATCGAGTCACATATTTAGAGGAAAAATTGAGGCACGCTCAGCAGGAAATCGAAGCTCGGAGGCAAGAGCTTCAGGCTCTCAAATTACAATTCGGACTTCTCGGCAGTCCGGAAACATCACTAGATGGTAGCCAGAATGGAGCCTTATATTGTGGCAATGAACCGAGCAATGATGCGGCAGAATCTGGAAATACCGATTCTTCGTACTTCGCCTCTTACTCTGGCCACGGTAAGTTTGCAAAGCAATACGAGAAAATGCAAATCTGACGATTTTAGAAATACATGAAACCATGTTGAAAGACACAGTCCGAACGGACGCATATCGGGATTTCATCTACGAGAATAAGCACCTCTTCCAAGGCAAAATTGTCCTAGATGTCGGATGTGGAACCGGCATATTATCTATGTTTTGTGCTCGGGCCGGAGCGGCCAGAGTAATAGCAGTGGACAACTCTGATATTATCAACTTTGCGCGGGAGAACGTCTACAAGAACAGAATGGGAGAGACAGTAACGTATGGCTCATTGTGCTCTCTTCCACTTGATTAGGCTCACGGTGCTTATAGCTGCCTCCGAGGCAAAATTGAAGAAGTTATTCTTCCGGTAAAAGACGTTGACATCATTGTCTCTGAATGGATGGGTTACTGCCTCCTTTACGAAGCAATGCTTGACTCTGTCCTGTGGGCTCGCGATCATTATCTCAAAGCCGAGGGTCTAATGGTTCCATCACACTGTACACTACGCATAGCACCCTTGACCGACACAGAATATATTGAAGACCATATCCACCACTGGAAGAATGTGTATGGGTTTGACATGATGAGCATGCATAAAGATATCTACAACGACGTAATGATACGGGAAGTACAGGATTTCTCTACGCCAGCAGACTCGGCACCATTCTTGAGATTGAAATTGAAAGAGACCACGACTCGGGAGCTGACCTTCGAGAACCAACGGTTTGCGTTCGAACTGACCAACGACATAGACGCGTTAGACGGGTTCGTGATATGGTTCGATACTTTCTTCTTGACGACTCCGGACGGACAGGTTCCAACAGAAGTGAAAGCTGAAGACTGCAAACGCGATGGTGGAGAGGCCATTGCGTTCACAACAGGCCCTCACGGGAAGAGGACCCACTGGCAGCAGGGAGTCTTGTTGATAGATTACCGTGGGAAGGAGCCGAAAGCGCTCAAGAAAGGTCAGATCATTGAGGGTACCATTGGTTACAAGAAGAGGCGAGAAGATAATCGAGCATTGGATATCAATCTGCAATGGGAGATCGATGGCATCGCTGAACAGAGGACGCAATCATGGTCGATGCGTTGATGCTGTGTACTATGCCCAGTGCATGTTGAGCGCCAAAAGTTGTATATAGGTAGCATTTCGAGAACACATACTATGAGAGTCTTATTCTGAATCAAATCTCGACCTCACAGACCCACCAAGGGAGGTATTGTGATTACACCCCCTTTGCCTACGCTTACACCCCCGCAAGCGGCAAATCGGAGCTCCTATCTGAGTAGGCCCCGAAAAGCGCACCGATGGTCCCAGTAGCCCGAGGGTCTACTCTAGGCTCAAATAGCGCTGAGGTTCCCGACTTCTAGGGGTTTTGTGCGTGAGTATCTTAGGTACATAGGGGCACGGGCAGCCCCGAGCTTACCCGGGGGTTTAGAGCCAAGTGAGGAGTTACTGGGAGGGGGGTGTAATTGTAGGCAAAGGGGGTGTAATCACAATACTACCCCCCACCAATATGATAAGGTTAGGGTTAGGGTCTGGTAGTGTCCGCTTCGGCATCGTTCTACACGCATGCTCGGCATAATCGTTCACATGGCCTTGATGGCGCCATCGCAATGTCCTCATCCCGATGTCCGATGGGCATTTCCCTCCGCGGGCAGATGTCGAGCTTTCAAACCTCCCCCAGGCTGTTGAGCGTTACCAGCGCGCTATGGCTTCCGATAGTAGCTCCCTCCTGCAAAACCATAGCGAAGAGATCGGCGACAATGATAGCAACTACCAGGAAGCAGGGGAGGAAGTGGAGGCAATACATTCAGAGGCCGACAGCAACATCGACGACTCAGGCCTAAGTGCCTCTCTTCTGCAGCGCGATGACGCCCAGCAGTTCCTGGCCGAACAAGCGGAGCAAGGGCAGAACTTCACCGTTCGCGGCGTCGTTGTCGGTCTCGCTATTGGCGTCGTCATTTGCTTCTCCAATATGTACTTTGGTCTTCAAACGGGCTGGGTAAGCGGTATGACTATGCCTGCTGCTCTGATTGGGTTCGGCTTCTTCAAGACAGTCGCACGGTGCATCGACTACCCGTTCACGCCCGTTGAGAATGTTCTCGTCCAAACCGTTGCCGGGGCTTTGGGTACGATGCCGTTGGGTTGTGGATTTGTGGGTGTGATGCCTGCATTGGAGTTTCTGCTGAAGCCAGAGGAGAATGGGCCCTTGGTGCTAAGTACGGGAAAATTGATTGTTTGGTCTTTGGGGATCTGCTTCTTTGGAGTGGTCTTTGCGGTACCATTAAGGAAAGAGGTAATCATCAGGGAGAAGCTCAAGTTTCCGTCCGGGACCGCTACGGCTTTGATGATTGGGGTGTTGCACGGGGATACAGATGAGGACGGGAAGAAGAAGCCGGACAGTGGATTGGAGATCTTCAGGCAGCGAAGTCATGATATTAGGCGCTCTTCGAGCATGGATGGTGTACCCGCCGGTCGGGGAGAGGGCGATATGCAGGTTGCACCAACCGTTTACGATGGAGTCCAGAGCTCTGCCGAAGAGGATCACAGGGACGATTGGAAGGCTAAGATAAGGTTGCTAATCATAGCTTTCTGGATATCTGCTGGCTATGTAGGTTACGAATCCAGGAGTCGATCCGGCCATGAGTATTCAGCTAATACATGCAGACACTTGTATCTTATTTCGTTCCCCAGCTCCGCGGTCTCCCCGTCTTCGGCTTACCTCTAGCGAACAATTGGCTGTGGAACCTCAACCCTTCGCCAGCATACATTGGCCAAGGAATTATCATGGGCCCAGCTACAACCCTCCATATGCTGCTCGGTGCCATAGTAGGCTGGGGCATTCTCTCGCCACTATCCAAAAGCAAAGGCTGGGCACCCGGGCCAGTCGAAGATTGGACGACAGGCAGCAAAGGCTGGATCGTATGGGTCAGTCTGGCGATCATGCTTGCAGACTCGGTCATCAGTCTAGGCTGGCTTGTACTTCGCCCGTTGATATTATATGGACCATCCTACTACCACCAAGCCCGCGAACGGTGGCAAAAAGACAGTTTCTCATCCATTTTCCACTTCGACCACCTTAAGAAGGGCGACTACTCAGCGCTCATATCCTCGGACAATGATGCACCCTCCCACAATGACAAAAAATTTGGCGAATACACCGAACCTGACGCGCCCCCTCACCATCTTGTCTCCACCAAAACAGTTGCAATCCTCTTCACCATCAGCATCATAATCTGTATCCTCGCCATCCGCTACGTCTTTCCTCCAATCCCCTTCGGCGCCATCATCCTCGCCATCCTCATGGCGCTGCTACTCTCCATAATGGGCGTGCGTGCTCTAGGCGAAACAGATCTGAACCCGGTTTCCGGCATCAGCAAGCTAACGCAACTTTTCTTCGCTCTCGTGATACCCTCCAGTAACCCAAATGCAATCACCATCAACCTCCTCGCTGGGGCTATCTCTGAGTCCGGAGCACTGCAGGCGGGCGATATGATGCAAGATCTCAAAACCGGCCACTTACTGGGTGCGGCTCCACGCGCACAGTTCTGGGGCCAGATTATAGGCAGCTTTGTTGGTGCTATTGTGAGCGCTGGCGTGTATAAACTTTACACGAATGTTTATAAAGTGCCCGGAGGGATGTTTCAAGTCCCGACAGCGTACGTCTGGATCTTTACAGCGCGACTCGTTACTGGGCAAGGTCTGCCAGAAATGGCGTGGCAGTGGGCTCTCGGTGCCGGTATCGTCTTCGCGTTCTTGACAGCGGCGAGGGTACGGGGACAGGGAACGTGGTGGCAGGCTTGGGTGCCTGGGGGCATCGCCGTGGCGGTAGGAATGTACAATGTACCTTCTTTCACACTTGCTCGTGCCATTGGCGGTTTGTTGAATTGGTATTGGCGCATCTACAGGGGAAGGGAGGATACCCCTGTCATTGTCCTTGCGAGTGGACTTATATTGGGCGAGGGGCTTGTGAGTATCGTCAATCTGGGGCTGGCGAGCTTGCAGGTGCCACACTTTTGATACATTACATGCACTCCCGGAATAGGGAAAGGAGAAAGAGGTATCTGAAAGCATTGCATAGCATCAACAGCGTCATGGTAATGATACACGATTGCAAAAGACTGTATCCATACTAGCTTCGGTACATTATTTGATATACGAAAGCCTTGCTGTTAGGAGCTGTGGTTGTGATACTATCGGGTACTATACCCCTGTTGTGGGTACCCTTCCTGAAAGTCAAGGTAGTCTGGCTCCTGAGGGGCAGCTGCTGCTTCTTTCTTGAGATGTAGGAATTACCGAGGAGCTAGGGAGGTATTTGACTTAGACGACTCTGTTCATGGTGATCTTAAGCTCAAAAGCAAAGAAGAACAACGAATAGCGCGGACGCTTGCGGGCAGAAGAGGCCAGACGTATGGGAAAAGCCTGACATTTGCTGATGTCAATTGAACGAGCACGCAGGTTTATGACAAGTTCCACACCCCATGGCGAGCCCACAACCCCTCACCATTTTGGCTTGATATCGTTGTCGAATCGTCTTTCCGCATAGTAATTTCTCTCAAAATGACAGGCATATTCAGGCTCCAGCTGTTCGATTCAGTCTAGATTTGCCTTGGAGGTAGGCGCATCTAACCGGACTCAGACTCGGCCCGGCCCGAAAATCCCGGCAATTGATTCCCGTTTGCGTGCGGAGCCGGGCCGTTTCTATTCAGATCTTCAAAGCTTTCTGTCCGTTTTATTCGCAAAACTTCCAAGAAAGCCACAGATGTTTGGACCCGCCCGTGACCTACGCATCCCATGAAATGACGGTACTTCTTGCCTACTCCGCACGGCTGGTCATCAAAAGATCGCTCCAACGCCAGCACAGTCTACCACCGTCAGCAAGACGACAGAAGTCGAGTCTTTCCGAGGGATCAAGCGAGAAGTCATCACCTACAGAGGTGTCTGGCAAATCTCTGAGTACTGTGAGAGAGCTCTCTCCTCAACCATTCTGGGAGCGACTTGGGCCATTGTCCGAGGCCTTCGGTGCCTACGCCCGAAATCAGAAGAGAAGACCATGGGCTACTCAAATTGGGACCTCGCTCGTAGTGTATCTGTGTGGGGATCTTGTGGCACAGAAGATTGATGGCGAAACATACAATCCATTGAGGACGCTGAGGCACTTGACCATTGGCGGAATATGCTCCATTCCCGCCTATTCATGGTGGGCAGCAGAAAGGCTCTCTGCACGCGATTGCGAAGCTGCTAATCCCTGTACAGGTTTATGTTCCTTGGTCGCTGCTTCAACTATCCTTCCAAAATCGTCTCTTTGGCTACAAAGGTGGTGGTCAATCAGATTGTCTTCACTCCCATTTTCAATAGCTATTTCTTTGGCATGCAGGCTCTGCTATCAGGGGACAGCTTCCTCGACGCATGGGAAAGAATCAAGCGGACGGTACCCACAAGCTTCATCAATTCTTGCAAGTTGTGGCCCGCGGTGACGGCGTTCAATTTCACCTACATCCAGCCGCAATATAGAGCACTCTTTGCAGGTCAAACAATCTCACGGAATGTCATGAACATCGCTAATATCGATCCAGGGGTTGTGGCTGTGGGATGGCAATCGTATCTTTCGTGGCTGAACCAACAAGCCGCAAGAGAAGAGAGGATCAAGAGAGGCCTGCAGATCGTTGAAATGTGAAGAGACCCGGCTCCTAATCCTAGGATATGGAAGACCGTTCATACACCAACGTGCCGTCAAATGCGCATTGCCTGATGTCAGACAGACGGCAAGCACTCCCAAAGTAGCCAGGCAACCACCGCATTGGTTGACGACTGGGCATACCAGAAGGACCTCGCGACACGGGACGGACTAGTCTCAGTACTCATAACCTAGAAAGCGCGTTTCGCGTAACGGGTATGAGGGCAAAACTCTGCTAAGAGCCCGATTCAAGTGTGAACACGGAAATCTAGATCCTTACGGAATACCGATTTTCTAACAACTAATAAGTGGAACTTTTAACTAAGTGTTGTTCAGCGTACTCGAAAGGTCTAGATACCTGAATATTACGACTAAAAGTAGTCGTCGTGGGGAGTAGTAGAGTCCTACTGTGCAGAAGTAACCGCACCATTTGAGATGTCCACAAGACGACAGATTATGGACTCGTCTCTGCTGCGGCAATGGGTACGGGCTTAGAGTGAAATACAAATGTTCCTTGAGAATTTGGAGCGTGCGAGAAGCTTGGAATGGATGAAGTTCAATTCAAAAGGTCTAGAATTGGCAAAAAGAGAATCAACGTGCTCATCTGAACCTGTGTCCACAACTGCAAGCCGTTGTTGTTACTTAGGCATTACTAGATAATAGAGAACCTTTGGATCGTAGCCTGCTACGATCCTCGTGATTCAAGTCAAATGAATGGAGATACTGCGCTCATTTTTTGCCTTACTGGGAAAAGTCGATCCTCGACGCCTAGAACATCCATGACGCTCTCTTCAAGCATGCCGGCGCTACTCGACTCACCCTCGACCATGCGACCTGAATCATGGCTGCTGATGTCGGAGAACAACAGGATGGATTCAGCGACTATGGCTCAGACTTCACGCCCGACGAGGAGGAAATCCTAAGAAGCCTCTTGCAGCGAGCGCCCCCAGAACAGGATAACCCAATCACTGACCCAGATCTGCTATTGAAAGACATTGAAGATGAAAGGACTCCCAGGGGTGCGAGGGTCCGTATGCTGGGATATGAGCCCCATTCAATGCCGAACCTTACATTGGTGGAGAAGAGGGTCACCATACAGAACGATGGCGACGGCGACGGCGACATCCTCACGCAAGGTACGTTACGCGAGCGTGTTTCCGGCAGTACTAATTGACAATCAAGCGTCTAGTTGACAACACCAAAAGACGTGCCGAGAAGGAACGTAGCGCGTCAATTGAAGCTCCCGTCGATCCCAAGCCAGAGGTGCCAGATCTGAGGTCGCCACTTGAACGGTTTCGAACAAAGCCAAAGAAAGCGCTATCTGTCACGGACTTGATCTCACCCTCTTGGTGCGAGCTACAGTATTGGTACGTGCTCACGAAGCACGGAAAAAAGAGGCGCACACCAGCGATGAGGCAGGGGTCTGCGGTCCATAAGGTACTGGAAGATCAGGTTCATCAAACGGTGGCAGTGGATATCACCTCCAAGGAAGATTCTTGGGGCCTACGAATATGGAATATCATTCAAGGTCTCAAAACCCTACGAGAAACGGGAATGACACGTGAGTTGGAAGTATGGGGCACAGTCGACGGCTTGGTGGTCAACGGCGTTATTGACGAGCTCTCCTACATGTGCCCAGATCCCGAGCTTGAAGAGACTGAAAAAGAAAAAGACAAAGCGGCCAAAGTACCTCCAGCAGATCAGGCCACCATCACCGACTTTCTCGGCGGCTCCACCCTCGAAAGCAGCGGCGGCAACATCTTTCAAAACAACCGCTCTCTCAAACAATCGCAAAAGATCTATCTCACCGACGTGAAGACGCGTGGCATCAAGTCCATCCCGAAAGGTGCCTCCTTTCGACCGACGCTCATGCAATTAATGCTTTATCATCGCTTCCTCTCCGACCTCTCAACCAACAAGGTCGACGCCGAAGTGCTTTTCGATCGCTACGCCCTTGAACCGGACGCTCAATTCAGCGACAGCTTCATAGCGCAAATCGGCAATCTAAACGAAGTCTTCGATCTGCCTTCCTCCTCGGAGACCGACCCATTCCCCTCAAGCCAAGACAGCATGGCCATCCTCCTCTCCCACAACTCCCTCCGCTCCCTGTGGGCTCTCATGATCTCTGAGTTCGCACATACCATGCCAGCGGGTGTCAAATCAATCGGAAACGTCCTCAAAGCCGAATACCGCAACGCCAGCGACGGAGAGATCATGGGCGAAAAGACTTTCGTGTATGATGACAAGAGGATGCAAGAGTATCTGGATGACGAGATGAGGTGGTGGAAGGGCGAGAGGGGACCGCAGGGCGTGTGTCTGGAAGAGGCTTACAAGTGCGGCTTCTGCGAGTTTGCGGACGAGTGTGGGTGGCGGAAGAACAAGATTGAGGAGGCTACGGAGAAGATGAGGAGGTCGCGGAGCTCGGTGTGATGGTTATTAGATATTGTCTTGGATGACCGAGAAGGGTATTCCGTACATAACTTCCAGGTGACTTAGGCCCGCTTGCAGGACATATTCTGATCTCCTGACGGCAAAATGGTAACGTGCTCCAGTCACGCTCTATACCCTGTTTCACCTATCTAACAGTCGATCAGACATCTCGTCCGTTGGCAGACTTGCACTCCCCGCACCTTTCAATGGATCTACCCGATTTGCCTCCCAGGATCTGATCCGAAAGAGATAATAGTGGTCTAATTCAGCACTCGGGGTAAAAAGAGGACGATGAGCGTCGGTGAAATTTACCAGACATGTGCATTTGTATTGTCTGCATTGTTGAAAACAACAAATCCTGTGAAGTCAGGAGCAAGAGCAAAAAGATTATGAAGTCCGAGCGGGCATCAATCTGCTGAATTGCCATTCATACGCAGGTGAGGATCTAGGGTCTATGCATGCCAGAAAACTTCTACAGCCCCACTTCGACGAAGGCGCCGCAGACACGAATGGCCGGCCGTATCCGTACAAAGTCTTTTGTCATTTGATCTTTGCTAAGAACGAGATTTTATCTCACACCAATTCAAAGTATGAACATGGAAATCTATCCTTGATCCGCCGAACAGACAGGCTCATTATGGACAACTGGCCGCCCACATATATAATAAAAGTCCCATCACTTCCAACGCTAGAACGCTTTAACCCTGCCGGCTCATGCTTTCAAATTCATGTTTCTTGATTGTCCCTTTTTCCTCATGCTAACTGATTCCTGTGGTATGGTCCTCGCTGTGTGATTGTAAAGTGTGAATAGATCCACGCTTGTGAGTAGAAATGTTGAACAGTATTGTGATCCTGTCCTGTGTCGTATCGTCGAGTAAGAAGGGGGTATTTCCCAAACCCAGCCCCGAAACACCTTGCTTGCTGATCAAATAACAAGTCGAAAATCTTTGAAAGTGGAATCCTGTACTCCTGTCCCCCGTTAATCATCCCGGAAAGCCACCTCTTCCTCTCTTCATTTCCTGTCTCAGCAAGCCCAGGTCTTGCATCGATTTTTCATGATGGTCACATGCAATATCGTAATGGGCTCTAGCTCGCCGCAGCTCAACGAGGCCTCTCATGTAGTCGTCGTATCCATTGTCTTGGATATTAAACCAGTCACAACGAGAACTATCGTGAAGGAAGCTCGTTCTTGCAGTCAAAATACTGGTCATCTTGGAATTGAATTTGTTCCATTCATTCATGTAGTGGCGAATCCTCTGGCCGTGACGCTCGCAGGAGCTTCCGGTCAGACTTTGAGGGTTTCCCGGACATATCGGTGGTTGAGGAAGATCAAGGCGTTGTGGCGGTCCTGTGGTAGCTGGCTTGGTGGGTGAAGGCCGCGATTCGAAGGGAAGATTGGTTGCCATATCGGTCATGTCCCCAAGACCCTCGTTGCTGGGAGCAAATGGGAATACGTTTTTGAGATCACCAAGATTGAATTGAGCTGCACCTGCCTCTGGCTGTCCATAGGCGTTCATCCTTGGCGGTAACGTAGGAGCTCGGCGAGGCTTATGGGCAACACCATTGGGCAGGCAAGTACTGCCACTCTTCTCTGGTTCATGGGTTTTGGGAGGAGTCGGCTCATCGATGTCCATTGCATCCGCATCGCTGTTGGCTTTACTACTCTCGAGGCTCTCACCAGCAGCACTACTAGCGGTAGGTTCATCATCCAAGTCCTCGACGCTCGGCTGGGCAGTTGCGAGCTTCGGAGCTCGTGGTCGGGTGCGTTTTCGCGTATTCGCCCTGATTGGAGAGCGAGTTTGATCCGATTGTGGAATATCGAATTTGATGTCGTTCAAATGAGGGACCCAACGTTCCTCGTGATATGGATCTTGACCAGTTGGTGGAGGTGCAGGAGGAGGATGTGGCGCGGCTGTGTTTGGTGTTGCTGACGGCTCTTCGTGGACATTGAGCACATTTGCTGCAGCTTGCTGCTGTTGTTGATGTGTGCTGTCTTTGATTGGAGATCTCTCGCGGAGGGGGGAAAAAGTACGATTAGCTGGCGGCGCCTCAAAGAATTTACCATGCCAATCATCAGGGGTGAATCTAGTATCAATGCTGTCAGAGCTTTGCGTACGAAGCGGGGCAACGCCCGGGCGGGCTTTCTTGGTACAAGTCGGTATGTTGAAGCTATTGGGAAAGTGATCATGGTCAGCCTTCGAAGCTTTCGGTATATCAAAACGCGAGGCAACATAAGTATGCGCTCTTTTGCGCATCTTAATCTGCTTTGAGGGAGGAAGACTGGACGGGATAGCCCAATAAGGCGGAGGTTTTGCTGTAGCAGCTCTGGGTCTCTTTGGGGACATGAACGGCCACTGATCTGACCATTTGTCCACAGAAGGAGTACCCGAGGAAGGGGGACCACATGACGGGGAAGAAAGAAACGGGTTATACCCTTGAGATTCATACATGGGGGTTTTGCCAGCTTGACCGTCTGCATCAGGACGAGAGTCTTCATCCTTGGGTGGTGAACCCCACTTGTCTCGGTGGTCTGCCTTCTCATGCCAGCTATGCGATCGGGTCAGCGAAGGTTGGGAGCCATTTGAAGCAGGCGATATAGAGATATTTGGATTGCCAGTAGGCTTTTGTAAGAGTTCGGCATCGCGTTTTAAACGATGTTCCTGGAAGCCTTCTGGGGGTTTGTCAGCACCCAAATCGACGGCGGAATGCCGTCGAATACTGCTGTAGCCTCCTCCTCCGTCGCTTGCTTGAGGCGCCATTTTTTCGTCCCCAGCTTGCCCATAGAGGTTGAACCCACGGGGCGGCAGTGTACCCGGGGTGGCACGGGGCTGCCTCTTCTTCTCCTGTGGCATTTGTGTTTTTCCTGAAGAGGAAGGTCGCGTATCGTCCTCTGAGGATGAAGCTGATGACGATGAAGAAGAGTACATCCCCGGCATCCTGGTATCCTTCTTGCCTGACGGGCTAGTGCTGTGGTGATTCGAGCTTGTAGAGGTAGCCCGCACGTGAGAAGCAATCCCGCTTGCGGAGGGCGTTTCGTAGGGTCTTGTACGGCTGTTGCTACTTCTTGGAGCTGCGGAGGTTGCAGACCGGTGGAGAGAATTAGGCGAAAGGTTGAAATTTAACCCATCCGCGTTCCCTCTCTGGGACTGTGTGCCTCCTCGGGATGGCTTCTTGCCAAATGGATTATTGATCCCAGCTTGTTCTTTGAAAGCCTGTAAAGGATCCGGCTTCTTCGCGGTCGGTAAAGGACTTGGGGGCGGAGGCATGTGGGTCTGAGGTCTTGAGTTTGTGGGGCGATCACCTCTAGACGACACCTTGAAGTACGCGGACGCTTGTGCTTGCGGCTCGTCCCCTCCTGGAGTACTTGGAGCAAACCTTGATCGGTTGGGCGAGGGTCGAGTCGTGCTACCATTTCCCATGCCTGACATACCCGCTTGACTCTCCTGCCATCGGTCCCATCCAGATCTCCGAGGCGTTGTTCCAGTTGAGGTCGCCCCTGTGAACTCACGCCCAGGCTGAAAGGTTGTTGCTCTCGGGGTCTTCGGTGGCACTGTCCTTCCTGAAGGAATTGGGCCTTGTCCGTGCTTTGGTCTCATTTGCTCCCATGCCTTGTAATCATTGGTCTTGGCCTTTGTATCATCTGCACCACTGGTCCCCCATGGTGCTGCTGTCTCTGGTCGACTGAATCGCACATTTGAGTATTTCTGGGCACCTGGGGGTGGGGCAGGAAATTTGGACTTTGGTGTGGGCGGAGGAGGTGGTCGTGGAGGTGGAGGGAAATTGGAAAAGCCAGTGGCAGGAGGTCTTGAGGGCACGGGAGGCCTCGTAGGTGGTGGAGACGTGGCGGTATATGTATGAAGTAATCCTGCGCGGATGCGTTGTGCATCGTATTTCGCCCGTTGCTGCGGATCCGTAAGGACCTCATTTGCAGATTGTATAGCCTGGAACTTTGAATTATATTCCAGCTCTTTGCCCGGATTACGATCCGGATGGTATTTGAGAGCTGCAAGCAAATGATATCAGCGTAAATTTGGACGATGTGTAGCTACGATATACGACCGAGAAGTGAAATGAACCAAGCCATGAGATGCAGTTGGAAAGCCTCAAGCGCAGTGTCAAGTGGTATGGCCTCCACCGAAGCCCCAAAACCCATACCTAATTTCTTGAATGCTTTCTTTACCTCATTCGCGTCCGCCGAAGGCTTCAACTCAAGTTCTGCGTAGTAGTCTCTTTCTGCATCCGCCTTTACCATTCTGCCAAATGTTTTTAGCGACTGTTATGCGTAGAACAGTGACGACGAAGACGAGCCAGCCAGATCCCTTCGATACATTCGGATTTTCAAGCGGCCATTTGGTGACTGTGTATTGGCGATTGTCTTTAGATGCTGTCGCAGACCATGAAATCTTTCCAGGTAGAGCAGGGCAAATCTTAGATTTGAGGTCCGATGTCAGCGTAAAATGAGATGATGGACAGCCGATGGACGGATAAGATCGCGCAGGGGCACATGGGGCACTGGTACCTGCGTCAGTGTCTGACCTGGAGCTGGCAGCTAAAGACAGTGTAATATTTACCCTGCAGTAGTGCTGATCTGAGAGGCGATGAAGCATGTATTGTCAGGGCGAAGTGAGGCTCGTGTTGAAGTGTGAAGCGCAGTTGCCCAAGTTGGTGGCGAGCAAGAGCGAGAAGCTGAGAATGTGACGAGTCATGAAAGCCACGAATGGAGGTGAAGGTCACGTTTGATTTGTGAGCTCGTTAGCCTTTGGCGTGGATGTGTTGGCTAGTAGTACTTTAGGTACTACGAGGTAGATTGTGTGACTGTTTAGGCCGATAGTGCCCGAGGAGCGGCCCCGGGTGTCAAGCCTTACGAGTAAAGTAGCGTGTAGGCGACCCGCAAAAGACCCCTCCAGGCTCCAGACCCTTAAAGTAGATAAGCTCAGACTGCAAAGCACTCCATAGGTCATAGGTCGAAAATTGCCTCTCCTCGGTCAACACCGCAACGTTCGGTATTCCCGCGGCAACACGTTCGAAACGATCAACCAAGGAATTTGCACCGTGTAGAGAAGTTGCGTTACTTTTATGCTATCACATCATTTGCTTCATGTTCCTTTGCTTCCTCCCGCTCTCCATCTTCCCCGTCTTTGTTGTTGTGTATGTCAGCCAGCACAATCTTCAGTTCTGCCAATAACTCGTCGACCTCTTCCTTCGTCCCAACCGTGATCCTCAAGCAGCCCAGACAGCCCACTTCCTTGCCTCTGAATCGTACCACCACCTTCCTCGTCTTCGCTAAGCGCTCGTACACGGCCATAGCAGTCTCGTTGCTAGGCTTACCACCCCGGGGTTTGTCAAGAATCTCGGTCAATAAGAAATTGGAGTCGGCTCCACCTAGAAACCTACCAATCCCTGGAATCGTGGGTAGTTCCTCGAGCATCCGATCTCGCTGCTTCATGATTTTCTCTCGATTGCTTTTCATCACAGCTAGATTTCTCGGTTGCAAAGCAGCGATTGCCAGAGCACTAGTCGGACTTGAGATGTTGTATGGAGCTTTGACATTGTTGAGCAGGCTAGCAATTTCAGGAGGGGCAAATGCTACACCAAGCCGTATCCCTGCAAGGCCAAAGGCTTTGCTCAGAGTTTGCATGACCACAAGGTTGGGCCATTCAGCGATCCATTCCGCCAGGCTTGATCCCTCAGGAGAGAAGTCGATGTAGGCTTCGTCTATCACGACCACGCCATTCCATGTGGGGTGCTCGAGGACTTCTTGTATATCGGCTTTAGTAACGAGGTTTGCAGTTGGGTTACCAGGTGAGCAAATGTAGACTATCTTGATACACGAATCAGAGGATAGAGCTTGATTGATGGCCTCGGGGCGCAATTTGAAAGATTTGGCCGTATCTAAAGGTACTTTGACAATCTCTAGATCGTTGACTTGGGCGCTCACGGCGTACATTCCATATGTAGGAGGACACGTAAGGATCTTGTCTCGACCAGGTACACAGAAACATCGCAGAAGAGCATCGATAGCTTCGTCTGAGCCGACTCCTACAAATAGATTGTCTGGTCGAAGTGTTTTCGATGTGTGGTGATGAGTATTTCGTAGATTGCATAAATGCTGCTTCAGTTCGAGTTGGTGACTTCCACAAAACTCAGCACTGCCTGTTCATGAAACAGTGGGTGTCTTACGGGTCGGGGTATCTATTCAGTCCAGATAAATCGATGGCGGCTACTGTGGATCCAGCATGGCCGTTTGCAGCCCCACTGCTTAGTCCAATAGACGTGGTAAGGTCTAAGGCAGGTCCATAAGCGTTTTCATTGGCATCAAGCAAAATGTTGCTCCCATCATCTTTGTAGTCACTACACCATTAGCCCGGGATTGCAAAGGACTCCAGCACACTAACTCTCTCGCACATCTGTACGGCACCAATGCTAATATATTCGGCCTCGCGCACTTTGATAAGTTGAAGGGTGAGTCGGTATGTGGTATCATAATTGTTAGTATGCAGTTGTGATAGTGTTTGCCGAAATCGAGTCACCATAGGTATATCCGCCAAGACCAGGCAGCCAAAAGTTGACTAGCGCTGTGTGTGGACTGCTGCTGCTCGTAATTCCTGCAATAGACAAGGAATGCGAGATTGTATTTGTGCCGTTGTGTCCTGAACCCAGGACCATGTCATGACATGGATGAAGCATCTTAATTCGCGTTATTGTCTGGGCAGCCACACATGCTTCACTTGACACTTTGCCAAAAAGAGCGACGGCCCTTCGATTACGCTTTCTTCATCAAGGTTAAAGCTTTAGCCTTGGGACTAATCCTGGTAGCGCGGCCCCGGCCGGGTGCCTTGTCTGTGCACCAATCACATCAGCGATGCCCGACTCCAACCCACACGTCACCTTAGCTTGGCCTACCTGCATTACGGTCACGTTGCAATTAGTGGCTGTGGAGCAGTACCATGCGAGCCATGGCCTACCAGAGCAATCACCCCAGCTATGGACCGCGTCCCATATTCACCCCGGGAAGCGGCCCACCTCAATTCCACCCCTCACACTCGTCCCAGCAGCAACAGCAGCAATCATATCCAAACGCTTACCCTTCTCATGTACACCTGACACAAGGCCCGGAAGGGCAGATGAACAACGGCCCCAGGCAGCAGAATCTGCCAAATCAGAACAGCGGCAGTGCTGGCGGTACCACCAATATCCCCGATGATCCTTTCAAGAAGCCCTACCTCCCGCCAAAGCATGGTCGGTTGGCCCTTCCATTCAGAGATTTGGAGCTTCCTTCTTTTGCATAGAAAGCACGTGCTTACATCTTTCTTCATTCCTCAGCTCAATCTTTACCAAATAATCTCCCATACCCGCCCTCTTCCGCAGCCTCCTCTGCGCCAACAACAGCCTTATATCCTCCACAAGGACAATCTAGGCAGATTCCGAATTCAAGCACTTCACATCCAGCCCCATCCTCTATGACAGTCTCAGCTTTACCAGCAACGTCCTCTGCTCAGTCCACACCTACCTCTGAGGCACCCTCTCAAGCTACAGATACAGCGTCCCAAATCAGCAGACTTTCCCCCCTTGATCAAGAACGCGTTGACGCCCTACTCAATGTCAACAATTTATTACTGCAAGAAGTACAAGTATTACAGAAGATTGGATTGAAGACACCACAATCTGGGAACCCACAATCTCCCCAGCAAGCTAACCCCGCAAATGCATCCTCTCCCCAAACAAAGAACGAAGGCTCTGACATAACTCCTACATCAACCGGTTCCCCAGCAGCAGCAGGTGCTAATCCCCCCACAAACTCCACAAGTAGCACACCCACCACGACCACACCAACAACAGGAGTGCCCCAACAAACCTACAACCAGAAGAAATTTGTAGAATACATGAAACGCCTGCAATCAAATATTATGTTCCTGGTCAGCATGTCCGACACCACGAAACAAAGGCAAAAAGCGCCATATCCCAGCCATCTGGAACTATTACCCAATTGGCTGGCCGAAGGCATGAAAGAGGAGGAGAAGCCGCAGTTTGAGGCGCTGAAGGAGGGATACAGCAAGCTCCGAGAGCTTTGGCCGGATTGGAAATCAGGTCCACCGGGGTTGAATGCCCAACAGCAGCAGCAGCCTCAGGCGCACGCGCAAAACCGGCAACAGCAAGCGTCCGTGGAGCAAAAACAATAGCCGCAAGCTCAGTCCAACGTCCCTGGGAAAATTTGAGAGAAGAGGTTGGTGTGGGCGGGTGGGGGCCGATTCGTATACCCTCTATTGTTGAAGCAAGCTGGATGCTGTGCAACATCTTACACTACGATTTGCTATTTGGATATTTGCATCTATACCATATATCAGTCGCTGGTCATTTTCATTAGGCGTATGAGCAATATGAAACTCATGGGCAGAATGTTAGTGTATAAGAGAGATATAACCTAATTCAGAGTGTAAGAATGGCATCCTGTCCCATCAAATCATGCAGTTACTTGATCGCCTTCCTTGGCCGCATTTCAGAGGCAAGGCGATAAGAAAGAGCCCAGGATGAACGAGAACGCTCAGCGCTGAAATCCTACCCAAGCGATCCTGCACAGCTCGATTATGTTCCTATGAATATCCAAGCCCAAACTCCGATAACCATGTCGTCTAAGATACAATGCCTCGATACAATATGCCAAACACCGTTTATCCAATCCCCGATTGAGAAGTACCGGCTTTCGTGCCTCTCCGTTGCTAAGAAAACTCGTAATCGAGCACCCAAGCGATGCCACTGTTCCTCCAGTTCTTCTCAAAGCGAATGGCTGGGAGTTTCGTACGAAATTCCAACCACAAGGAGGCTCTTGCCTGATATACCAACCAAACCGCATTTTTCCCTTCAAGCACAACGAGAGTCGCGAAAGTAACCCTATCCCCAGAGCGAACGAGCTCATATCCGCAGACACAACGCAAAAAAGGAGTCAATGCGAAGAGCACACAGTTTGCTTTTCAGGGTAAATTCGTGAGCCGAAGAATTCCTCACAACCCAAACGTCCAACCTCCCTCCCTCCTCAACCTCTGCCTCGCTTCTACATCTCGTCGAATCTCCTCATCGGTCAAGCGGTCAGCTCCAGCCCAGTTCGCACTGCTCGTCCTCGATCTGAAACGATGATGCCGCTCCCTGAACATCTCTTCCATATGCGGGCTCTGCACTGGTCCAAAGACAGCGTCAGCGTCCATGTTCTCGTCTTGCGTCATCAACAGCTCGCGGAGATTAGGCGATTGAGCCCAATCTGGAAGATTGGCGGGCTTAGGTTTGGAGCCGGCGTCGGAATCGGAGTCATCTTCGCTCTCGGTGGGAATATCGTCCAGGTGGATGTTCTCGCCGTTGACATACTGGGGCGAGGATTTGGCAACTTGATGAGCGATTCTGGTCTGTGGAGTTTTATGAGGTTGTGATAGATGCGGTGGGTTCGGATTGTCGGCGAAAGGAATCTTGCCGTTTTGGTATTTGGCAATGTCAGGATGATAGCCCGGTCGTGATAACTGATTTTGGTGAGCATGTTGTTGATATGCCTGGTTGGCTGTGGTCGCTTTGAGGAGCGAGGGTCCGTTGTGATGTTGAGATGCCGGAGGAGGTGCAGTAGTGTAGCTGTTGTTAAAAATGGACGGCTTGAGACCACCCTGGCGGATACCTGACTGTCGTATGGGTGGCGCCATGGTTGGTCGTACCCGGACCTCTTGGGCTTCTTCGTCCTCTGTCTTCCTTCGCTTGCCATCGTTCTGTTGGTACACTGTACCTCCTTGCAATCGACTCTGTCGGAATGGCTCCTCATCGGCGTCAGGGTCAAAGACTCTCTTGTTGAGTGGCTTCGCCGGGTTATGGACTGGCTGATCGTTGGCTGGCCTGTTGTGATCCGGTAGATTATGAAGCCTTGACGCAGGCCTTGGCCCACCAAGCTCTTGCCGAGACGTAGAAGCGACTTGTACTTGTGGTACAGCAGGAGCCTAGCAGATTAGCAGGTGCTCACTTTGGCAGGGAATAAGTCCTGGACTTACATGATCTGTGCCTGGTCGTTGCGGCACACGCTGCTGATCTTTCTTCATCTCCATCCTTCTTTTCTCGATGGCTTGCTTCTTCGCCAGGATCTTGGGATCTTCAACGGTGATCGCACGTTCTCGCTCTCGTTGCCGCTCTGCTTCTTGACGCTGCAATTGCTCTTGCTTTCTTGCCTCTTCTTGTAGGGCGGCTCGCTTACGTTCAATCTCGCGCTTCTGTTCAATCTTGCGTTGGGCCCCCTTTTCGTCCTTACAGCAAGTCAGTGCAAGTCTCATAGAAATCAAGCCTTGAGGCACATACCTGCTCTTTCTTGCGTTCTGCGGCAATCAGGGCTTTTGGTTTGGTTGACACCGAGGACACAGAATTTTTTAGGCTGCTATTTGATGCCGTAGTATGCAGCGTAGCATTACTGGGTTTCTTAGCGACAGCTGCCTGCTTTGGCTGTGGTGGAGGTTGGCATTCCTGTAGACTTGATGAGAGAGTAGCGCTGTTCATTCGCATGCCTTGCGACAAGGTGCCCACACGAATAGCCACTGGTTGGGGCTTTGGCTTAGGTGCTGATTCTTTGGCCGGCTTGATTGGTCTTCGAACTTCTTTTGGCTTCAGCATATGAGGTTGCTGAGGTTGACCGTGCGATGGAGGTGGGCCCATGATGGATTGACCCGGCTGATCGTCCTCAACAACAAGAGTGTGGACTGTCGACGCGTCTTGACATTGCGTTTTCCTGGGACTCTGCCTTGTTGGTTTTGCGGTCTGCTGGACTACGTCTGCGACTGGATCTTTGGCATGTAAATGCTGTGGCGCAGCGAGTCTCCGGTCTTCCTCGTGAAGTCGCGCATTCTCTGCTTCGGTTCTTTCACGCTCCTTGGCTTCAGACTCCTTTCTCTTCTCCTCTTTCTCTGTCGAGCTTCGCGTCTTTCGGCCAACAGGATTATTGACTGGACTGCGCGAGAGTATCGCTTTCCGCAGACTTCCACTTTCAAGAGCTTCATCAATCGAAGCACCTTGAGCTCCTCTTATGTTGCTTATCGAAGGGGGTGGCAGAGTCTCCATTTTGGCTTGCGCGGACACGCCGGCACTACTTGAGAATAAGCCCCTAGCAGTTTTCATGATAGATTGCAACTTTGACTTCGAAGCGCTGAGGGGTCCGTCAACATACCGTTTAGACGTGGGACTGTCAACAGGTGTGGTTGAGGGTTCTGGCACGTTCGCCAACTCTACCCTCGTATGGGTGCCGTCTATGGCTGGCAAAGTAGACTGAGAGATTGAGACAGCTCTTAGAAATGCCGATCTCTCAGTCTGTGAGTCGTGGGTGCTGACTTGATGTGTAGGTAACGCTTGCTTTGCTGTACGCTCGTCGTTCCGGACACGGCCAAAATCATTGCCGCTAATGGTTTGCTTGCCACTAATCTCCTCCATGACATCTACAGAGATGCTTTTGGGCAGTTGAGGTCTGGTGGACGTGTTTTGTTGCGGCTGTGGTGGCTGGATCCAATCGTCGTCATCTTCATCGTTGGTCTGGAAAGCCACAGCTTCCGAAGCCGCACCAGCAATATGCTGTAGATGTTGCTGCTGGGGTTCCTGTACAGGCAGCTCGGGATAGCTAGGATTGGCTACAGCTGCAGCCACTGGGATCGATTTCGTGGGTCGAGCAGGCTGTGATTTTCCGAGCAAGTTGATTCTATCGTGAAGGCGTTGCGTGGATGATTTGTTGTGGAGTTTGGTCATCTTTGAATCCGCATCGGATTCTTCTCGTACCAACTCTGGTTTCTCAGTATCAACATCGACATCCATATCATCATTAGCCTCGTTTTCGTGAAAAAACTCAGGCTGCTTTGAGCTTCCCATTGATTTTCCACCAGTCAATTGCCCCAAGAAACTACCTCGACCCAGATTTGCTTTTGACTGGTCCAAATGACTGGTCCGCGACATTCTCGCCCCTATACTCTTCTTGGTTGTTAAAGGCTCCCGAGCAGGGAGTGCTGCGAATGTAAGACTGCTCTTCCGTACTAAAGGCCTCGCTGGGCTCGATCCTTGAGACGGCGAGCGCGATTCGTCCACGACGAGGTCTTCATCTAGCTCCTTATCCATGATTTCCAATTCCATTGCATCCTCCAATGCTTCGTGCTCCAGAGCTTTATCCTTGGCGGGCATCGTTTGTTCCATAGATATCTCATGGGATGGTTCGGCCTCCATCTCGATGTGCGCAGGTGGAGGCACTTCGTGCTCTGTGTTTCCATTGGCTGGTATTTCGGTGAATTCCTGATTGGCTGAGTGAAATGCTCTATCTGTGGTATCCCGTCCTTCTAAAACCTCGGCAGCGGCTGCCTGATCTCGCAATGGTGACTTTGGGAACATCTCCGCCGTTTCATTTGTTTCCGCAGAAGACTGTGGTACATTGCGTGATTCATCAACCTCCATATCATCCTCGGGAAGTCCATGGTATCCTGAATCAGTGTTTGCTTTACTTGTTTTCTTTGCCGCCGCTGGATCGATAGGGTCTTCTGCTACTTGGAACGTGGCCGTGGTTTTGGTAGGGCTTGGTTTGGAGGGGGATGCTTTATGTGTAGGGGTATTGTTCGACCGACCGTTTGCCGAGAATATGTCCGTTAGAGGCTATGCATGCTTATTAGTGGTGCTTCTTCGAGACGAAGGGCACTCACTTCTCGAGCCTCCAATGGGTTCCGCTTCTTTGCTGTCCTGGGGGTCTTCCCACGTAATTTCCCAGGAGTTTTGAAGATTTCTGTAACGTTGACTTGATTCTTGCTAAATATGTCGGCCATATGCTCATTCAGCCATTCCACCTCATTGCGAGCCGAGAAGGTAAAGTCTTCGATTTCTTGGGCGCAAAATTGGGCGACTTGGGCGTTCTCGTCACGTATCCATGACTTGGACCCCACGGACATTTGCGTAGGACGCATGGCTGCTGTATTACGCTGCGCCTGCATTGCTAGGTATTATATGTAGCGGACTGGATGTAAAGGAAGTCAGATTCGTAGCTGCGTTATGCGTCGATAGGATTAGCACAGGGTGTCAAATCCGAGCTCTGTCAACACTGCCAGATACAGCGGGGAGACGGTCTCCGAAGCCGACATGCGTGTGTATGCCGGAGGCAGCTGGAAAGACGATTTCAAGAGCAAGATGCTGAAGCTGTATGTCTGTAACAGGGCACATTGTTTTGATCGACAATTAGCGTGTGCTCAAGGTTCCGAACCCTTGGCACAGAGAAAATCGCGTACTAAGTATGTCTGCAGGTGAATTACTTGTTCAGGTAAAGCGTACCGCATCTGGCTAGCCTGCCGCCCGCCGCCCTTACTTCCAGCTACAGCGTCTTAACTCATCGGGTCTTTTCTAAGCAACCAATCCATCAAGGTGCTTAGAAGAAGAGCAACCTAGTGAATCAGCGACTCTCGTTCGTGCCAAGTGAAAATTGGAAGGCCTTCACCCACTATTGTAATACTTAAAAACTTTCTCCCTCTCAGTATCGAATATCTATTACTAGAGATATTTGGAATAACGTCTAACATAGGATAGTCGCTTGTATTAGCTCTACTAAATTCACTTACGTATACTTTCCTAGTCGCCTTTTATTTACAAAAGTATGGGTTGTGTAAGTTTTCTTCGTGCCAAGGATTATAAAGCCTTTTGCCTCTCATTTAGATACTGAATCCGCCCAAAAGATAGACCCTATTCCTATGGGCAACGGTCCGATCAACTGTCTTTCTCCAGTATAGCCTTAATTGAACGGAAGGGAAGCTACTAGTTCTGATAGCAGGAGTAGAATGGACTAAATGAAAGGTGTTAGTCAATGGTGATGGATTTTAATTGAACCAAAGTAGAAGAAATAAACTCACTCTTGCTCGCCCCGCCACCCAACACATTTCCAACAGTCAAACATATGGGTTGGATCGTACTGGTCCTTGATCTCCAGTAGTCTGTCATAATTCGTACCGAAAAAGGTCTCTTGCCATTCCGCCTCCCCGTAATGAGCCTCGTTGAAATACGCTCCTCCACCTGGGCTCAATTTCTTGAGAGGATCCAACATTTGCAGAAAGCCAGCGGTGGCGCTTTCAAGCGTGGTAGGAGCCAGCGGTTTTACCCATTCCCCAACATGAATCACATGCCAAAGTGCGCTTCTCCAGGCTGGGCGAGCTGATGTCATCTGGTTGCTATCGGGGCTACTCACTGGCGTTTCGAAAACCACTTGGGTTGCCGTGAGAGCAACTAGAGTTCGAGCCTTTTCGATACCATAGACCACAGCTTCGACAAGTGAGTCGACAGCTTCGGGGGTAGTGAAAAGATCGCGAGGCATGAGTCGGGAGGCGAGTAGCGAAAAGATACCGGCCGGTTCAGTCGCTTTGGCATCGGGAGCGCTCATTGAAAGGTAATCGGTGTAAGTGGCATAAGAAGCATACCTGTTTCAAACAACTGTCATGTCGGCTCTATTGTTCACGAACTGAAAGAAAGCTGCAGTTGCAGATTTCAACTTGGAGCCATCGTCGCCGTATGGCAGAACCGCGCCAAATGACACTTTCTCTGGATAGTAGTCTACTGATCCTGTTACCAGCTGACCAGACCGTTCGATTTGATTATTGGCATGTGCTGTAAGAACCTCGCGGAGGGTTTGGCTCTGAGTAGCATTATCCCCGGTGAAGTTTGCCACGAAGTTGTAGGTATGAATGGGTAAGGAGGGATGAAGTTTGACTCGAAACTTGGTGAGAACAGCATAGGTACCTCCACCACCACCTCGCATTGCCCAGAAGAGTTCCGCATCATTACATTCGTTGATAGTTTGTACTTGACCGTCGGCGGTGACAACTTCGAATTCCACTGCATTGTCCACCATGAGGCCGTATGTAGTGGTGAAGTCGCCTACACCTCCTCCTTGACCGAATCCGCCTGCGATACCAACAGATTCTTCATAGCCCCCGGTGATATCCATAGCATGCAAGTTAAAAAAGCGATACGCATCTCCCGCAATGACCCCAGCTCCCATCTCACCAACTTTCTGCCCATTAGCCGATGGACAATTGAACGCAGTGAAGTTTTGATAGAAGTCGAAACTGTTCAGATTGTGGGTCCAAATCGCCAGGGAGTCCGGTACCGTTGAACGTCCGAAGAAATCATGGCCTGTATTTTTGACGCTGATGCGAATGTTGTGGAAGTGCGCAAACTGAAGAACCGCCGATACATCCGATGCATTGCGAACAGCGACATAGTATGGCGCCAGTCTTCCCAGAGAACAAGTACCGTAAAGTGTTTCTTTAGGATCAGGCTCATAGAGCGAACAGCCGGATGTGCCACAAGCTTCCCAATTCAACCAGTATGTCTGTCCATAGTACGATCCTCTGGAGATGCCATCGCTATAGTTGCCTTCCACAACGTCGCAAGCCGCCACGTCGTAGTTTGGTGAATTACCATAGCAAGAAGCTCCCATCGCAATGGTCTTATGCAAGTGACCATCGATAGTCTGGTTGAATTGTTGCCATTCTTGCCAAGATGGCCAGCATTTCTGCCCAGGTTGACAGTTCCAGCCCGGATCGGTGGCCGCAGATGCTGCTAAGAGGAAGAAGAAATATGAAGATGCTACAAGAAGCATCGTGCTTGTGGTTCGATTGTTGTAGAAAATGTTCAATCGTCTAATCCCTTTCCTAAATGGAAGGGAAGCGGCAGTGGAGTATGAATTATCTAATGGAGGAAGCATCACCGTTATGGAATTTGCAGAGCCCTTCTATATATCACTCCATACTTCATTCCCAATGCTTACCACAGTGCCCAAGGCTTTGACCGAAAGAGGAGTTCTGAGCGTCAAGACTGTGAGAATAAATCGGAAACGGAGCAGTGACTAATCGAATATGAAGTTTTCTTAGCCGTTGCAGCAATACCTTGCACCAGTCGAGTAGCAGCTCGCAGAAATTTGGTAAGCGGTATACCGCTTCCCATACGATTGGCGGAAAAATGGGATATTGATAAACATAAAGTTCCACCAGTACTCATCGTTCAGAGTTTCAGATTTATTTCGAGCCATTTGTAGCTTGTAGCACTCTCATATCCTTCGGCGGTACAGTCTTACCTAGTTCTACCTTGCTGCTCGCTACTTACTGCTTATGCACTCTGATAGGGTTAGTCAGTAGCTGCATTTCCCCACCGTCCAACGAGACATTGTACTTCAATAGTGAAAGTAAGCATCGACACGAAGAAAGCGATTGCCCTGGCATTGTCATGATACTGCAATGCGGAGCAAGGTAGGCTGACTATATGTACTCGTTCAACCCACAAGTAATTAGCCTCGGGACTTGCTTGTGGTAGCATAGAATGACTATGACAGTGTCATAATCATCGTCTGACGGAGAGGGCGGCAGATATTTAGTGACGCACTTTGTGGCTAAGCATTCAACATTCACTGAACGGCGATCTCGGATTCAATTGTTGAGCAGAATGTTTTCGACTGCGACAGAGACTTGGGGCGCTATTAGCGTGAATACTATACCAGTTTCCTACCTAACCCTGACAGTATATTATCATGCCAGAAAGATTAGACGTACGATTTTCTTACCTTACGAAAGCGGCCGGACCCCGTATGTAGGCCGCTGAAGGCCGCACACTAACTTAGTACTGTTACAGCCATCAGATCGTTCTGAAAATTACCCGTCAATACCGTTACATTCATTTCGCATTTCGAGCGCTAAAAATAAGTACATAGCGAAGCGGACAAATTTCTGTCTATCTCAATATACAGCATGCCATCAACGCACAACACCTTTACTGTTGTTTCTTGCAACACCACTCAGCCTTCCTAAGACTACAAGTATCACCGCCTTGCAGTTCATCATACCTGGACCCGTCTACATCCATGCCACTACGAACTCAGATCTTGAGGCTTGTCGTCGCCCTTCCGTTCCGTGTCTAACAGTGTTCCGCATTGGACTTTGGAGCTCACCCTCTCGAGAGCAAGTAGGTGAACAACAAGCCGTTACTGGAATCTGTTCTATTTTCCCAGATCATTATTGGGCAGTGCGTGACGAAAATGGTGAATACTTGTACGATTGCACTCGAGTCTCGTATGAGATGGACAGATTGCAAAGGCACTGCGTGAAGAGTCAGGTGGTACTGGTCTTGGTATCTCAGACACCACATGGATACTTTAGACTATCGTGCAGAGTGGGGCCGGTATAATGAGTGCTCAGTCGATCGATGTCAATGCGTATGCCACTCAGTCCGTTGCAGAGCGTGCGACAGTATACCATACAAAAGACGTTGCTGCCTGAGCAGGTCGGCGGCTACTGGAAGGCATGCTTCAAAGTGACTGAGCTAAGGTCAGAAGAGAGTTCATGTATCTTTGACCCGGCAATGGCTCGAGATCAATGATTAGTACAACACTGGTCTAGGGATCCTCAAGGTAAGGACTCGAGTGGCGCAAGATGGGGATCTTTACAGCATTTCAGGCCAAGAAAACTGAATTTCGTCCGCTCAGGGCGCGTCAAAGATGATATTGCTAGCTCGCACGACTCCGTTGGAAGAAGTAGAGAAGCCATCGGAGGGTCTGCCGTGGTTCTTTCTTCATTCCGTAAGGGTGGACCTGGCCTAGAGTTTACAAGGTTTGAAAAGATGGATGGTAGGCCTTTTAATATTGACGAAGTAGTTTTTGACAATGATCGATGTTTGGCAGAGAGTCTGATCGGTGAGTAGGCGCAATCTTTCAGGTTCGTGAATTTTCGAGTATTTTGCACGGACCATTGAGTGATCTGATTCGCGGCTTCTGAGCGTTGTCTGGACACTGGTGAACTTCTAGTATTAAATAATTCCAGCGGCCTGGACACCTTGCTGCTGAAGCCGCAATCACTGCTGGTAAAAGATATGGAGTTTCGAGTGTTCTCCACACAGCGATGGGATTGCCACCTGCATGTGTTGGCTCATGGCTCTTGGGTGATGTCCAGATACATCAATTCGAGAGATACTTGTTGGCATTTATGCCATCATTCAGCAACGTGAGTGACGACAAGATCCTGCCCTATAATTCGCTCGTTGTAATCAGAAAACGGTCATGGATTATATTGGCGAGAGGGTGCTGAATTCTCGAGAAGCTATTCATCGTGTTGCTACGATGAAGGCGCTAGAAAGGAGGGCCATCTCAAGAGGAAAGCGCGATGAAAGGAGGGCCCAGCTCCTAAAGATGAGTGAAAATCAGTGTGGGTATGGGATCTTCTCATACAATACACTCATCCCCTTCATCGTTATTGTCACGCATTCTCGCACACATCAATCTCTTTCGGCCGAGTGAATCGTCGTCACGCTCGAACCAAACAGCAAATTACCCAAATATGTACAGCTTCCACGCGAGACATGATGGCGACTTGACCTGCCGGCACTGGCTCGCCGCCCAGGAAGGTTGTAAGGATACACAGTGCAGATACTCTCACACCATCACTGGAGTAATGGCGCCGCCCTCGATATTCGCTTGCTACGCTTACAATGACCGCGGTTGTCCTCTTGTCGAGAACGAGTGCCTCTTCACCCATGCTTTCACCGATCCCAGCTCACAGTATCTACAAATTCGTCGTGAGTTCAGCCGGCTCATAATGGACATGGGTTTGGGCTGATGCGCTTTATAGATCCAGACCTGTCTCTTAGGGATGTCCCCATCGCCGAGGCTGCTGCAAAGGCGGGTTTTGACTGCGGCAACTGGACAAAGCTCAAGAGTCTCATTGACGCAGTGCGTGCAGTCAATGCACCTGTCACCTACCCTGATCGCTGGACTGGTAAGACACATCATATAAGAGGAACATCCCTGGTCGACACTCTCTGTCAGTTGAACTTGAGCTTCAGGAGCGTATCATTCCTTCGAGTCTCCTCAAGCTTTTAGACCATAAGCTGACGCCGATACACGCGTAGGCCCTGCAGCATTTAAAAGCTCCATCTACCCCGACCATTGGACCCCAGCTCATCAGGCAAGGCAGGAAAAAAGCGTGATTCAGGCTTACCCCCATACTCAAAGCGTTCCATCAGTGCCAGCTTTCGTTATCAGCGCCCCTCAGATTCTCAAAAACATCGAGAACCTGCCACGAGTGAAAGGAACTGCAGGCGCTCCTGCAACGATGGGCACAGGTTCGAATCGAACTCCGCTCGGGCCTGTCTCTGGTAACAAACGCGGCGGCGACGAAGTCATCTCATCCTCGTCGAAGCGGCACAAGAGCGACCACGTCAGACAGCCAACCTCTCTCACCTACGGTGCCGAACCCGTGCACTACGCTCCCACACGCCGAACCCGTCTTCCTAAAGCATCGACAAAACCCACCAAAGCAGCGCGCAATAAACCCTCCAAAAGCCAGCGCAAAGCCCGCCAGCGCGCCGCCGCAAAAGACCAGACAAGCCGCGAAACCATAGGCACCTTGGCCCAAATCGCCAGCAAGCTGCGAGCGAGTGCTCACGCTATCGACGTCGACCGCGGCACACTCCGTCAGCGATGGGAAGTCGATGAGAATTTACAGCTCCAAAGTGTCACGGACCATCTGAGCGATCTCAACGAGTGCTTTACGAGAGCCGAAGATGGCATCAGAGATGCGCTGGAGGTCATTGAGAAGCGGCTGCTGTGAGCGATCCGGGGGACGACCAAAGGTATGGTGTTCCCGGTTACTTATCGACCGATAGGAAACGCTTTGCGCTTATCGTTGGAGACATGAGGCGCGTGAGTGATAGTGGAGGAGGATTGGGTTCAAGGTCGAGGATCTGCGCATAGGTGTTGCCTTGATGAGGACGGTCCAACTTACAGTCCCATGATTAGTTCTAGATGTGTCGAACACGGGATATCAGGTACCATCTGCTCCTGGATGATAGGGGCCTCAGTAGGCGTTGTAGGAGGCACAGATTTGTGTAACGAGCGCTGTGAGGCGGAGGTGGATGGAAGTATGCGCTAGTGTATTCAGTCTCACGGTGTTTTGGGGTTCGGTGTATCGCTGGCAGAAGGGTCGTTTGGTGCTCGAAGATTATCTTATGTCTTTCTGTTTGGCATCAAACTTGGTCTTGTGGGCCTAGAGCAATGCATTCAACGCTCAATGAAGATGATTATCACTAAATCGTCGCATCGTAAAAAGTAGGCCCGTCATGCATTATCAATATAAGGACCAAGTCCCCCCTTTTTGGCTATTACTAAGGATACAAGAAGAGCAAACACGCCCATAGCACGCATTTCTGTAGATACATCGCAGAAGCATCGGAGGATGAGTCCTATGTGATCCATGTACCGGTAGGGAACCTTACTTGCATTCATACGCCTCGAGTCTTGCTCTCATTCGCCATATTCGTGCCAACACCGTGGCCGATCAGCATCACAATTTTCCATCTCAATGGCTTCAGTCCAATCACAAGTCCGCTTTTAAAGCCTTCTGCCCTTGTCAAGTGCCTAGTAGGAGGGTTCAGCTTGTCCTCCGAATTGAGAGTTCTGGTACTGCTCCTGATGAGAAGTGACACCTGGAGTTGGCTCCTATGTTGAAATTGTCAGCATTCTGTCCTCAGGACGCATAATGGAACCGCAAACGCGAGCAGAGAAAAATTTTTAACCAAGCAAGGGCCTGGGCCCCCAGCATGACATACCTGCTTAGGCGCGTGAGGAAAATCAGAGGGGCTGTAGTTAGGTCCGCTACCTGGCTCGGACTTCATGGGAGCGTTGGAGGGCTTAGAGCTGTTGACTTCTGGGGATGTTGATCGACCACGGGCGTTGCCGATATAGTTCTGAGCCTTGGCGCTGTAATCTCCGGCATAGGCTTTGACTGTTTCGGAGGCGCGGGCGGTGTGGTGACCGGCAAGATCTTTGACTTGGCTGGCTTGACTGTTCACAATGTTGGATGCGTTGGCCATATGCTCGTCAATGAGGTCTTTGTTGGTCATGTAGATCAAGGGGCCAAGGTAGATGCAAGAGACGCCGATGAGGGATAAGCCCCAGAACGGAACGATCTTGATGAGCCAGTAGGACACAACGGCCGCGACGAAGGCTGCCGAGGTGGTCTTTACGTTCTCTGCGAAAAGAATACGTTGAAATTCGATCACGAAGAAGTTGATGAATTGCTCAAAATCTTCCAGGGACGCTTCAAGAGCCTCACGTGGGATTGTATAGTATTTCTTTGGGCGGAAAGAAGTAGCTAGTCCTTGTGAGAGGACAAGCTTGCCTGCTATCTCAGCAGCGGCTGTGACTAATAGGATGTTAGGGATGCAAAGTTCGAAAGCGACGAATCGGTGTCACTTACTACCGAGAACCATATACAGAGCTTTGAATGACCAGCGAAGTGCAGGCAGGTAGCGAGCGGCAAAGATAAAGAGGACGATAGAGATGAAGGATAAGGTGGTGGCACGAGGATTCTCCCACTAACACGGTCAGCCCAGCAACAGTACTCCAGGAACTCATACGTAAACTTACGCTGAGAAGGTTGTAGAAGAAAGAATGGTAGTGAGTCAATGGCTGCCCAGTTGCAGTAGACTGATCCGGTGTGGTCCGGGAGTTCGCCAGGTTGCTAATTTCAGAGGTCGTCTTTGCGTGTTGGTCTTTAGCCATGTCTGCAACAGGACCCTTCCCAAAGGTGTCTTTCACGCTCTGTGTAGCAGGGTGATTTTGGACCGTGTTTGCAGCGGCTTGGGCATCTGTGATGGATGTCAATGAATGTAGAGATAGGTCACGCGAGCTCTTGATAAACTATGTAACAGAGATGTCAGCCTGGCTCAAGCACCGGAGCTAGATTGGATCACACCTGACTGTTGTAGATGCTGTCCCTAGTACTCTGGACATTGCCGTTCGTAGTGTTACTGTCCATGTTCTTGATCGTGGGAACTTGAAACTCAGAACTGGCAGGAATCTGTCCAAGCTGAGGGGGAGCGTCAGTCATCTTGGCAAGATGCACAGAGAGTGAGTGAAACGGTAAGTTACTTGGACTAAGATTTGGTGCTTTCGAAGGCTTAAGAGAGAGAAATTGAGGTGGTGTTGTGAGATGTTTTCGGGAGGTTGTTGTCTTGATGGATTTTCTTGATTTGCGGTCGGACCCGGGCAATAAATTATGACGCAGCAGGCGCGGCGAACGTCAGGCTTAGAATAGAATAGGGTACTTCTACGGAGTACTGCTTTAGCTATCAGGAAGACTTTACTTGAATGAACATCATAGCTCGGCCTCCCATACATCGACAATGGTGCTCAGCTTCTCCTTACCTTTGAGCCGTCCTCCTCGCTGGCATGTAGCCAATCGATCTGCACTCCACCAGCACAAAACGCCTGATTCATATGGTGGTGTATTCCAATCGCTTGCCTGCAGATTCAGGCAACGTCAACACACTCGGTCCCTCTTGCCCTTGCACGACGCATCACACTACAGTTCTACTCATGGTTGTCTCAATTGCTCTGCAGTCCTGATTACATTGACATTCGTTGTGTGAACTGATTGGCGCTCGACAGATTTGCAGACATCCATTCAGGGGCTTTATCGCAAACGGCCCTCGTGTGTTTACAACGCGCTATTCAGCGGCAGCGTCAATTGTGCATGACATCCAAGGATCATTCCAATATTGCCTTCAAAGCCCACGTGTCACTGCTTAGAATAGTCTAATCTTCCGCGTGCCTCGAAGCCACATCCTCGGACGGACAACATCCACAACAGAAACTCCACCTTTTTGGCACGAATACTGCTGATCGTCAGACTAACATTATGTGTAACCAAGAGCTCCGTTGCCTCTTCCTATTCTCTCCCAAGTCCATCTCATGACTGTAGCACAAACAAACACCCTCAAACGCCTAAGGAGCCGTGCGAGGCCGTTGCACAAAAGAAAAAGTCGTCATCATCAAAGCCATGACATGACTACCTGACTATGCTGATGCCCGGCGCCGTCTGACATCTTTCTTCTCGGTGAGTGTCGAATCTGCCATGTTCAGCTGGATGAGGGTGTATGCGGCCCCGATCTCTGGCGTCATACCATTTGATGTGCTCGCTGGAGAAACCTTCCTTCGCTTCAGTATTGCTGGAGTTTCTGGCGATGACTGATATGATGCAGTCGCCTCGTCTCGAGCCTCGTCATTGGCGCGTGCACGCTTTGAAGGCTTCGACTTTGGGCTTCTCACTGGGGAAACATTGACCCTTGGAGTTGAGGTGATGTTTGTAGGAGGTGGGTATCGGTAACTCTCAAGGAGTGGAGTTTTGGGCGTGTTCACTGGAGTGAAGTTGATGCTTGTGGGCGATCCTGGACTCGAGGGATATATGTCGCTTCGGTCTGTGTCGGTCCCGTACCCACTTTCCACGTCCGCTGCCTTTCTTGGCTTTGGCCGCAAAGATTTTGGTGGCCACAATGGCAGCGATGCAAAGGCGGACGGTGTTCGGGGGCTGCTGGCTGTTGAGGAGTCCCTCGATTGTGCTTGGAGGGCAGTAGCGTCCTCCTTGCATCCCTGTATGATATTTCGGTCAACAGATAAGATCTGAAAATCAGGGTCGTCACGTTTGTGGCACATTGCGACGAAATCTGGTCCGAATACAGGCACAAGCACGTATCTGATGTCATAGCAGAGCCTCGCGGCAACAGCCTTTGCAGCTTCGAATGGAATCCAATATCCTGAACATTAATCAGCGGAAGGAAATGTCGCGACAGGCGAATAATAGCATACCTTGGGCAGAAATAGACCCGCCAGTAATACTATGAGAGATATCCCGGAGTCCTGGGTTTGCACTCATCACCTTGGCTGGCATCGTCTAACGTTGAGGGCGGTTAAATGTGAAGGCTGACCAAATGGAAGAAGCCAATACCTTCGAATGATTCAAGCTTTTGAGCAACGCCGTGATCCTCACCAGGCCGATGTTATAATCCCACATCACACAATGTGGGTCTTTATCACAATCGTCCCCAGGCATTCTGAAGGTATACTGGTATACTATCATGGTCTGTCAGTTTGCTTGCGCCTTGTGGATCCACTGCAGCAAATGTGTCTTGCCTTCGAAGCCATCCCTGCCTGTCTTCCGTTGAAAGGTCTTCTTGTCACTGTTGTATGGAATACGTTTGGGATAGTCGCTGATTCGGCCTACGGGTTGAACTTCGTATTTGTGGTATTCCGCGGCGGTAGTTATGTCCTGGATCTCATACGGTGGGTAGTTGACCTCACCCTTTGGCTTCCCCTTAATAAAGGTCGCTGCGCCCTTGGTCATTTTCTGCTTCTTAAGTGGCAGTAGTGAAGATGGGTATGGCGAAGTCTGCCTAGAAGAAGAAGCGGAATCAGGTGTATCTCGCAGGCGCTCGTATGAAGGTGGTGAAGGATTGAGGAGCGACGCAACAGGAACCATGATACCGTTTTGAAGCTACTTCGGATTGAGTGAGAGAGGTGAGGTGTGTCTTGGATTCCGTGTTAGCTCTGGTCGCAAATGGTACAAGCGTTCGGCCTGGGTGCCAGTGGACTTGGGAGTCGATCAGACAGAGGAAGCTATGTTCCAGAGATGTTTGGTGGCAGCTGATATCGACGATGGGCTCGACCTTCTGATATGTGATTTGGCGCCTTACTAAGGTCATTCCTCTGCGGTCAACTTCAACAACAAAGAACACTGCACGAGGAATCAAAGCGCTTCAGTCCAATGCATCGACCTAATGATCCATGGGGCTAGCGGTGAAGTCTTCTTTCGAAATGGTAGGGATGCGAACGATTGAAAGTATCGAGATGCAGACCGCCAACTGCAGTTCTTTGTTGATAAAGATGCGGACCCTGACGCACCTCTTGTTGATCCCTGCTTCTCGTGGCGAGCAGGCAGAATAAGTGCAGATAGGGGAGGGTTCGGTTGCGGTGGAGGCCCCGTAGGACAGAGTCTGTCCCAGATCTGTCCCTTTTGAGGTAGTTAAACGACGCCTGGGACCAGCGGTGAAGGACTACTTTCGAATTACAGACGTGCTCGCATGTATCGAGAAGGGCGACTGCTCTCACTATCGTATGGCTACACCAACAGCAGCAACGATGGGGACTAAATGAGAAAGTGATGTCTTCGCAAGCTTCTCAGGTTGTACTTCTATCGAAGGCTCTCGATAATTTGGTTCAGTCTCCGGGCCTCTTCTACAGGATCGGAGCAATCATCTCCACTAAATACGCTAGACCGATGTCTTGAATTAGATCATCCACCAAGCCTCATAGGCGTGTCTTTCTCTAACGTTAACCAGGCCCGTGTTCTGAGAGAAGTCCCGATATGTAATCAGAAGAGTTCAGTATGGACGATCGTTCCCGGCCAGATGGGAAAGTAATGATACCGCAAGCTACGAAACGGATCAAGGATGCACATGCTTAGCTTCAGCTACTAGGGCCTCCCTTGGGATCTGTGAAAACCAAAAGCCTCGTAACGTTGAAATCAGCTTTGGAAAACATCGGCCATCATGACCGAAAGGCTGGAAAAGCTGGCTTGTCCATGCCGAGAATCGGGTAACCGCATGGCGGAAGGCTACTCATCCCGAGACAAGGAGACAGGGGCAACGGCAAGAATGTGAGAGACTTACTTTTTGTTGAGGCTCAATGCAGATGTGCCTGAGTAAGAGATGCCCGACATACATCGACGTACACCAGCAGTCCTTTCCTCAGTTCTGGCGAGCCTGCGTGGCCAATATCGGTGATCGCTTTACAGACCTCGCACACAAACGTTGTTATTTCGAGATCTAGCGGGAGATTATGCTCAGAAGATACTCGATATAGGTCGCCCGACCACGTTGCGACTGATTGGCTTGCGCGCCCCGCTCTCTTCTAGCTTCATCCCTACCTCACCTGGTCGATATTGCTTCTCAGATAGGGCGACATAGTGCTAATCATCTAGCTGTTGCTTCTGGCATGGCTGGGAGCTCATTGGCTTCCCACGTGAAGGAGACAAACTCCACATGCCATACTGCATGTACCCTGGCAGCGTACATTCCTTTTAATCTTCTGGAACATCGTCAACTTCATAGTTCGATTGTCAGGCTTGACAGATTGAGCCGCAACAACAAACTACAAACGATCCCATTGTTTCACGGACAACATCGCTCAAGACAAACCTGAGTGCATCAGAGCTTGGAGGTGCCAGAGATCTCAAGCTGTCACGGGTCCTCTTATTGTGAAGCTCACGAGGAACATTGGACAGATAGTCGCTTTACAACAATAGCTGACGGTTTACTCAGCTTCTTTCGCTGTACTGTCTGCTGGCTTTTTTCAACAAGCGATTTCAGGTAGAAACATCTTCCCAAGACATCTTGGGATCTTCGAACTTCATTCCTCATCACCTCCAGCGGGACTTTGATGACGGTGAAGGAAGAATCTCACTGTTGTTTTACAGAGACGGCCGTCAAGATCTACGCCAAGGTGTCGAAAATATTGCGTTGTCGTTGCCCGGGATGTTAGCCGAACCGAATTCATGCTAACTCCCAATCTATGCCCATCGTGCACGATCCCTCATGATCCTGCGTGGCCAGGCATTTTCTCCGTCATATCGTCTGGCATATCCAACCTCGGGAACCCTGCATGCACGAAAGATTGTGAAAGAGGCGAGACCTCTCATCCCACCTCAAACCTGCTACTACAAGCAACAATGTCACTGGTTTGGAAGACGGCACTTGCATAATAAGATTGCCCGTTGACCCGACCAGATCCTGAGACTGAGTGGTCATGGCATGACTCGCCACTCTTTCAGCCCGGATCAGCTCCCCTTGAGCAGAACCAATATCGAAAGTTCATACGCATCTAAGATCCCAGTGGAACCCCTAGAGTCAGTTGGCCACTCACCTCTTTCATCAATCAGCTGTTGTCGTCAGATTCCTCTTGCGGCTAGCTCCGAAAATCCATCAAAGGTACGTACCTACGAGTCTTTCTGCAGGAGCGATCGACAACGCATGAATGTCTTGCATCTTACCGTCAAGGGAGCGTCGACAGGGCTATTCGATCTTGCGCTCTCAACAATTGGCCGAGTCTCAACCCGTCAAGCGAGCCAAGCGGAAGCACTCCCCGTCTCGTGTCAACAAGAATCTTCCGAGCTGCTGCAGGTCGCTGCAAAGGGTATCAAACGAGGCGGGAGCATTGCGAGTAGAGGCACCCACTGACAGCGGCCTACAGCTTTGATGGCTGCTTTCATAGGCTATGGCCGCCTGTCGTACGAACCTCTCGGAAATTATTCGGGTGGCTACTTGCAGAGGGTTTGAAAACCGGGTTGATGAAAGGTGGGGGCCGAAAATATCGAGGATCACAGGAAGTGTGAGAGAGTCCTTGTGACCTGCAGGACAACGATTGGAGACCACGACTAGATTGTTATGCTGGTGGATGGATTGAGAATCGGCACGGTATGGTTTCATGAAGACGAAACCGCCTTGATAAGCATTTCAGCTTTTGCAAACACGACCTGAGAACATCGAGAGAAGCTTATTATGGCGGAAAGAAAGGCGACGTCTCTGCAAATCGTGAACTTCTCTTACAGGTGGTAGACCCCTAAGGAGCGAAGGCACATGATTCCAGTGATGGAGCATTGCGCTCGCACTATATTATTCTTAACGCGTCAAGTTCTTGCTTTCCTGAAGTCCTCGTGCGATGCACACTCTATACAGTCTCTCTTCCCTTACGGCCAGACGTTGCAGAAACGCTTACGCGAACGAGCGAAGAAATCCATCAACCTTCATTTTTCCCATGCCAACGCTCGCAAAGAAAGTCACAAAGGGTAGTTCATCGACTCATCTACAACGAAGTGGGGCCCTGGCAACTTCCATTCACAACCGTGCTTTCTTCACTCGATTCTTTCCTTTGGGATTCCTCTATTGCAATATCCACAGGACGACCAACCTCCATCACGTGTATCGAATTCTTGAGATCAAAGCTCGGAGGCGTCTCTCCACCAACAATAGAGAAGCTTGCTTACTTTTCATGAGCTGATATTCGGCGTTTTGAGAAATCTTGCTTGTTCAACTTTATTGACTTTGTGATCATGAAAGCTGGATGTCGATTCCATTATGCAAGCTTTGCCCCAGCCCAACATGCATTCCATGCTCCAAAATCACATCGATTCTGGTGCAAGCATCATATCTGGACCTTTGGTGCAATTCGCATTGTAAGCATCTGAGCAAGGTCAGAAGGTCCTTTAATCACCGGGACTTTACTGCGGACTCCTATCCTATGTTGAAGAAACCGATCGCATTTTGAAGATGTTTGTATTTACAATATTGGGAGGATTCTTTACGTTTGTTGAGTGGCTTTCTCGCTTGCAACGCCGATGTTGGTGTTGGGAGGAGATATGGGCGCGATGTTGGATGTGAGTGGGTGGGAGGAGGAAGGCGTTGGCGCTTTATAGCATAACAGGAAGGACAGCTGACGTTCACGTTAGTGATTTCGCTCTCGAGAACGATGGGATCCTGTTTTCCATATATGAGGGGCAATGGGCTAGGGTATCACAGGCTCGTGAGTAGTGGAATATAGAACACGCTTGTCCAATCAAGTGAGAATAGGTTGCATCATATAACAGAGGATCGGTCATGCGTATAAGGTATGCATACTCGCTTTGCAGTCCAGTAGCGTGAGCCATAATCAGAGCAGTAATATACAAATAAAGCACCTCATTCGAAATCCAAATGTATCTATGATCTCGTAGAATAAATATGCGTGCTGTCAACGGATCATGTACGAAAAGCCTTATCGCGGCAAATGGAGCACAACGCAAGAAGATCAAATGCAAAGGGCAAAAGCTCAGTCATAGCTGTCCTCGTCCTCAAAAACGCCAGTCGTCTCCTCGTCCACATCCTCATCCTCATCATCGCTAATGACCCACTTCTTCTTCGGAGCAGTAGCAGCACGCCTCGCCGGTCGTCGCGCGGCTGGCTCTTCATCTTCATCATCATCGCCCATGATCTCATTCGCTACCTTTTCCAATTCATCTTCAGAATCGGCGGCTTCCGTTGCCAATTTCGCCTGCTTGGCTTTCTTCGCCGCGTAAGCTTTCGCTGCGGGACTGAGAGGCATCTTCTTGGGCTCTGGGGGTTGCGAGGCAGCTTTCGTAGCTTTCTTCGCTGCTGGCGCTTTTGGCTTAGTGGCTGGTTTTGGGGCGGCTTTCGGAGCTGGCTTAGGCTTTGACGCTTTTGGTGCTGGTGCGACATCGTCCAATGAGTCAAACAGGTCATCACAATCGGACACGACTGTCTTTTTCGCTGTAGGGGCTGATCCTTTAGCCGCTGTGGGTGGTGCCAACATCAAGTAGTTCGTGTCGTCATCGGTAATCTCGTCAATGATCTCGGCAATCTTCGCAGCCATTGACTTCTTGGGAAGGCCCGCACTACTACCAGGACGAGACATAGTTGTTGAAAATAGAGCCCGAGAATTGTCCGCGGCTCCGGCAGTTGTATTAATGCCTTTGACCATGTTGCCAATGCCGGACAGCATGTCGTCTCCATCAGATTCAGAGTCAAGAGTATTGTACTTGACAGGTCTGGCGGCAGCAGCTCGGGGATTGCGGCTGGCAGTAGGACGAATGACCTCCTCGTCTTCTTCTTCATCCACATCATCATCGGACTCGACGATCTTCTTCCTCGGAGCTGGAGCTTTCTTCATGGGAGCTGGTGCTTTAGCTTTCGCAACCTTTGGAACCAACGATCCGGCTAACCAGGCGTCTTCAGACTCCTTCTCCTCCTTTGACATTCCTGTGACGGACTCCTTCAGAGCCTTCATCAGTCCTGTCGGCTCTTTGGATTTGGCCTTTGGAGAGGTCTTCTTCGTTTTAGGAGGCTCTGGAGGATCCATGTTGAAGTATGAGCCTAGCATGCCACCTGGCTGCTTAGGCTGCTTCGGTGCAGCCGGCTTCTTGACCTTCGGTGCACTTTCAAAGTCTGAGTCCTCAGAGTCAATCTTTCGCTTCCGACCGCCGGCTGGACCTCCGCCAATTTTCAGTTTCGTTGAAGCCCGACGGCCCATGTTAGCGACTTTCTTTTGGCGCTTCTTCTCGTCGTCGATTTGAAATCGCCACTCCTCAATGAACTCATCGAGGTCTCTATTCCAAAGATCCTCTTTGCTGAGCTTGATCAGGGTATCGATTTCGAGCTCTTTGTCGCCAACTTGCTTAAGCAATTTCTCAATACGTTCCTTCGTCAATGACCAAATCGGCATCTGTGCGCGTTAGATAGATTCAAACGGAAAGGTCGTCATGACTTACACCCAGCAGGTAGTCATATGCTGCGGCTCCAACTTCAGCATTTTCTTCGTCCTCCTCCTCATCGTTTTCAGCGATCGGGGCCAATTCCCCTTCTTTCACCGAATCTGAAACCTTGGGGAATGCCTTGAAGTTTTTCTCTTTGAGTTCCTGGACCAGCACCAACTTCTTTTTCTTGGATACAACTAGCTTTCCGTCAATAATCATCTGGATAAAGCGTGCTTGATTGGTGAACTTCTCCAGCTCCCGCTGCATTTCCGAGAGCTGGTACGCCTTCCGCTTCTCGTAAAACTTCAGCCGAATGTTGAAGAATTCCTTCAAAATATCCTCGACATTTGCGTATTTGGTAATCCTGCCCTCAGCATCGAAGGCAACCAAGTTGGATGTCGCGATCGACTTGCTCAATCTGAATTTCTCTTCCAGGCCTTCCTCTAACGCAAGCGTCATCTGCTTGTCCTCCATCTTGATGACGAAGTGGACGTCTTTGTGAGTATTGTAGTCATCGTAGTCTTTGATGAAGGATACACCCTTCTCTCCTTTGATAATCTCCACAATCCTGTCTTTGAAGTCCTGCGTCCACATACGGATCGGAAGTTCAGTGATCTCGATCTCGTTGTCACTAGTCTGCTTGATGATGCCGCTGAATTTATATCTATCAGGTCCCATTCGGGTGACAGTGCCCTTGAAGTCTCGAAACCATGGAGTCATCTCCTTCATTTCCCCGCCAGCCATCATAAGTTTGAGATTTTCAACAACGTCCTCCGGGTTGTAATTCGGGATCGACGAACTCCAACCCGTGCCAATGCCGTCAGTACCATTGATCAAGATCAGCGGTACCACGGGGACGTATATTTCGGGCTCGATGGTACGCTCATCGTCTTTGTTGTATGTCAAGAGCGGCTCATCAGCAGCGTGGAAAACGCGTCTGGCAAAAGGTGACAGCCGGGTGTAGATGTAACGAGCGCTAGCACAATCGCTACCGCCTTGCAAACGACTACCAAAGTTACCACTAGGCTCGAGGCAATTGATGTTATTCGATCCCACAAAAGTCTGCGCCAGACCCACAATAGTACCTTGAAGAGACGCCTCGCCGTGCTGGTAGGCTGTAAGTCCAGAGATGGAACCGGCAAGTTCGACGACCTTCATGTCCTTTTTGAGGTTGCGTTTAAAGCAAGTGAAGAGGACCTTCCGCTGCCCCGGCTTCAGACCATCGACTACAGACGGAATGGACCGCATGTTGTCTGCCATACTGAAGAGAATGAGTTCCTTATTAACGAAGTCTGTGTATGAGACATGATGATCTGCGTGATCAAGATAGGTTCCAGGCTTGAATTGACGAAGCCACTCCTTTCGCTCGTCTGCTTTCTTCTTTGAAAATGCGAGCTCGATGAGGTTGACTTCGCTATCTTTCATCGTGTGAAACTCTTTCAGATGCTTGTCCAGATCCCGGAAGTAGACTTGCGCCTCCTCTGTGGTACTTGTCCCCAGACCCTTGTAGTACTTATGGTCCCAATTACGCTCATGCTTGTGATCTTCTTTCCACGCCTCGTATTCGGGCATAGTGAAGAAAGTTTGCGACATCTTGGGCTTCTTCGGGTCGCCCTTGTAGACCTTGACGATGGGTGTGATAAATTCAACGAGGAATCCCGGTATCTTCAGCAGACTAGGATACTGGACTTGAAGAAAATTGATGAGCAAGCCCTTGATATGGCTTCCATCGTGATCCTGGTCAGTCATGATCATGAGATGCCCATACCGTAGGCTCTTGCAGTCGGTGTACGTCGTCTTATGCTTTAGACCAAGGAAATTTTTGATGTTCTGGATTTCGGCATTCTTTGCGATCTGGTCGATCGAGGCATCGCGGACGTTGAGCAATTTTCCACGAAGAGGATAAACACCAAACAAGTCTGGAGAGACAACAGACCGACCTGCTATAGCCAGACCCTTTGCCGAGTCTCCCTCGGTCAGGACAAGGGTACATTTGAAGCCGTCTTTGGTCCCGGCTTTGTTGGCGTCTGTGAGTTTAGGATTGTCCATTCGACTTCGCCGGCTACCATCACTCTTCTTGAGGATCTGGTCGGCTTTTTGCTCGGCAAAATGCAGGATATTGGTCACAACTTCGGTCTTCGCGATCTTCTTCAGAAATTCGTCGCTCACGGCGCATTTGCTACCAAATTGGGTATGCTTGGTGGTCAATTGCTCCTTGGTCTGGGACGTAAACGCAGGGTTGACGACCAAGCAATTCACAAAAAGGAAGATATGATTCTTGATCTGGCTCGTCTTAAGAGACGCAGCCTTGTTGTTTTTCTTCTTTTTCACAATATCCAGTAACTTGTTACAGACTTGGTCTGCAATGTAATTTACATGGGTGCCACCAGAGGTCGTGGCAATCCCATTCACAAAGGACACCTGTTGGAAAGTACCGTCAGAGACTGCGAAGCCAATCTCCCAACGCACATCTGGGTTGTCTGTGATAATGTCGGATGTATCGTTGGATGCTTCGTCGCCTCTCTCCTTCTTGATGGCTTTGGTATACATCTCCATATACTTTTTGAAATTAGTGATCTTGATTCGCTCGCCATTCAACCAGACCTTGACACCTTTGCTTGTGCCTGCTAGATCATAGACGCGGCGCTTGATCAAAGATTCGAAATCGTCATCGATACCGTGCATCTTGAACTTTCGGAAGTCTGGTGTGAAGGTTATCTTCGTAAAATCATCACCCTTGTTCGCGACTATTGAAGCCTTGCCCATCTTGCTCATGTTGGCGGTCCACGTCTGCTTATACTTCTTTTTGCTCTTCGAATCTGCTGTCTCGAGTGTGAACTCTGTGCTGAACACATTACATAGCTTGGCACCATAACCATTGCGACCACCTGTGACCTTCTCCTCATCGTCATCATAATTGGAAGATGTGAGAAGATGACCAAAGATCATCTCTGGGATGTAGATCTTCTCCTTTTCGTGAATCTCGATGGGTATACCACGCCCATTGTTATAAACGCTGATCTCTCCCTTCTCTCTATCGACTGTGACCTTGACAGTGTCCATGTTCTTGTCGCGCTGCTTGTTGTCGGCAGCATTGACGAGAATTTCGTCAAAAATCTTGTAGATACCAGGCACGAAACTCACTGGTCTCCACTCCATTGACTCGGTCTCACTGTTGAAAACCCACATCGATTTCTCTTGAAATTCGACCGATCCAATATACGTATCGGGACGCTTGATGATATGTTCAAGCTGGGTGAGCTTCTGGTATGTTTCTGTTGACTTGGACCCTTTCTTCGGCTTGGGCTCGTCCGCTCCGTCGATGTGCATTGATGCATCTATGGCTTCCATTATGGCTTCGTTTTCAATTTCGCGCAGAGGTTTTGCACCCGTCTTCTTGGGTCCAGGAGCTTTCTTTTGCTTCTTCGCACTAGGTGGAGTGTTGGAGAGAAGTGAGTTGTCATGGAGTGAATGATCTTCGGAAGGGGAATTCTCATCGTCGGAGTGAGGTTTCGCTCGCTTTTTCGTAGGTTTGAGTGTCGTTTGTGACATCTTCTTGGCCGCCGCCTTCGGTGCAGCAGCAGCCTTTTTTGGAGCGGCCTTCGGAGCGGCAGCCTTGGCTTTGGGTTTCTGTAGGTAGAGATCAGAGAGGATTCACAAATGCAGAACGGAGTCGAGCATCATACTGCCACGGGGGAATTGTAGTCCGATCCATCACCTCCATCAAAGACCGAGTCCATCATCTCAGAGTCGTCCATCGTAGCGGGTCGGATTTGACTATGTTCTGAGCGGGTCCAAACAATTGGCTGTGAGGCAACCACTCTACCGCATCTTTGCTGACCACACAGCCTATTTCAATCGCTGAGAAAGGCGTGCTATTTTGTAGAAATAGAATTGCTGTTCTCTATCGCTCTGTTTACTTCGCGCTTAGTTAGCCGCCTCGACAGTAGCGCGTTTCCCCAGCCACGTGCACCTCACTTCTCCTCACTCTCTTAATTCATGTACAATGATAGTACATAGCAGCCCAAGTCTTTCGGCTAAGGAAGACACAGATCTTCATTACTAGTCAAGGAAACTGATTTGTGTCCAAGAAACCAATACTGGTAAGGGCAACGAGGAGCAAGCAATCTCAATCTCATTCACATGTCGGTTCTCAATTGCTAGAGCAAGTTATAATTACAAAGCCTCTTCAGCTATCTTCGATTCCAGCGAACCTGGCCACCGCTTAATCCATCACATGTAGTGCACCTTGGATTTCCGCGTCCAACTTCTGAACCTCTTCCCGTAGAACCAGAAGATAATGCCAGATAGACACCATATCGCCGTCAGACACATGTTGGTCATGATTGGCGGTACGTAGCCACTCTTGATTACCCACGGCGTGATGAATTTAGAGAAGCCATAGCCCCATACGTTTTTATTGACCGTGATGCTCACGAAGATCGAACCAGCTACCGGTTTATAAGAGTCAATGGCGTAGGTGGAAGCGATAGACGGTAGGGATGCGACTTGGATTCCGGTGCAGGCCCAGCCTATGATGACGATGATCTGAACGGATGCTGTCAGCGTTGTGTTTCTCACTTTCATTGTTGGGTCGGAGATCATTACCTTCCAGCTCAATCCATCCCTCCATCCGAATGCAGTAACAAAATTACCGATGAGCATCAAGAAGAAGTAAGGAATCATGCTCGGCAATCTCATCTCGGGCTCGCGGATTCCGTTGTTCCTCCTCGTAAGCTTCATACTGATCCAATCACTTAAAGGCCCTGCCGTCACTAGGCCTATGATGGCCCCAATCAGAATGGCAAAGTTAAAGAAGCCGATAGTCAATGGCGTGAAGTTGTACGGAGGGACTGCAAAAGCTTGAGTTTGCGTAAGATTGATCGTCAAGAGACAGGACGCACTCCAGGATACGATGAACGAAGCGAACTCAACGATTGGAAAGGCGAAAAGCTTCCATGGAATCCAGAGGTCCAAGGCGATGCTCTTGAACGGATGTGGATTGCTCTGGAACAGCTTGAATTGTCGTTTGCTTGGTCCTCCCTTGCCAAGATATGGATCGCGCTGAGCGGTAGCTGCGTGAGAAAGACTGGAGAGTTGAGGCGAATTTACTATTTTCACGCTGTCGAATGTTTCCTTTATGTCAATGTTGACTTTGCTGTTCGGAGATTGCATGACACTTGGAGTCTCGATTGTGCGGATTTCATCGGGGTGCATGCGATGCCATTTCGTCTCAGGGAACCCGAGAAGGCACATGAGGAATGTCGCGCCAATGAGACCGACATTGAGCCTTCAACAAGATGCTCAGTTTCAAAGGACTCAGTGTTCGGCATGTTACAGCTGGGATACGAACCACCAAAAGTTGCGCCATCCCTTCTCACCAGCGCCCGCATACTCAGCCATTGGTCCAGCGATGATCGGTCCGATCTATTAGGATATAAGTAAGCCGAGTCCTACGCCCTGTATGAAATGCGGCGATGCACACCATTAAAGAACCGAAATAGAAAGCGAAATACAGAGTCTGATAAGTGCCTCTCTCATGCAGGAACATAACGTCGGCAATAACATTAGGTTGGATGGTCTAGAGAATGATCAGTCGCGAATTGTACGGTCGATTGAAAGGCGAAAATACCTCAGCTGGTCCTGCTGCAAGTCCATTGAGCACGCAAGCACCCATAAAGCTGCGATAAGTTCGAGCTTTTGCTCTCCAGATGGCACTACCGAAGCAGAGGAGTAGGGAAGCAAGGTAGGCGGGTCGGCGACCAAATGATGTACTTAATGGAACCCTGCAATTGCTTGTCAATAGCTACATTTCTGTTCACATAGGAGAAGACAAACCAGATGAAATTGCTGAATCCTAGCACAAGGATGGCAATTCCAGTGAATTGGACGACGTCCGTCAAGTTCGAGTGGAAAGCCTCGATCAATTGAGGAAACATAGGCGCTAAAGACAAGGGGCCCATGCCTACCGGACGTTCTCGAGTCAGTGTTTCTCTTTCTACATCGAAGGCGATATTTAACGATAAATCGGGAGGCTGAATAAGAAACAAAGGAGAGTCATTAGCCTCAAGACATGTCTTAAAATCAGAGACACCGCCTGCATTAGGGACGCTTGACTCTAAGGATACGAACCCTCCACGAAAGTGGCGGCAGTGGCGCAAGTCAGTGTCGAGAACTTCCATCGTGTGCTCCAATTCTATTGAGAAATCCAGGCATTAGCGGCGGTTCACTAATTTTGTTGGCATCTTGGTCTGACCCAATCGACTTGGGCATTATTAGGCATTGGGCGTAGCACAAGACTCACCAGCGGATCGTGGGGATCATCAGACGGCTGAGGAACCAGCACTCGATCTGATGTTGTCGAAGACTTGACAAAGTGATGGGAGCCCACATCGGTCATGATTTCTGTCCCCGGCACGATCTGCGTATGCAGCTCCTCCTCGAGCTGATGCAGCGTCTAAGAATGCGTCAGCTACATATTTCAAGATGGACTAAGTCTGTAGGACTGCTCAGACACAAAGCATACATTTTCATCATAGTTCATCTCCATCTCAGGCAGAATTCCAGCTTCGATCAGCCCTCGTGTGGTTGCGAATGCGTAAAGTAGGAGTCTCGGTTGAGAAATAAGTAGATGCAGGAAAGTACGACAGACAGCAGCTGGAACTCTGATGGGATTATGCACGCCCCACTGCTTGCACACCTGGTCGCCAATCAGGGATTGGCTCTCTCATATCAGCAGTGAAGGTGGGCAGACAGCTCCTGCAGGACCAAGATAAGAGTCACACTCAATGAACTATCGCAGACGGCTACTTGATATCAGCGATCGTTCTAGATGTTCTGCCGCGAAAGGGGAATGAGGTCAAAGAAAGATGCAACCACATGAGTCCAACCATTATACAGCAACATCAAGGTGACTTCCATGTCAAGATGAAAGCCTTCAGATTGTTCCCTATGCGCCTCTCGTCGTTTGTGGGGTAGCTGCAACTTCATGGTGCAACCTCGGGGTCGCCGGAATTACATAATGAACGGCATCAGGAGGAGCGACTTGGGTGGGGCTTGGGCTGTCATTGGCAGATAAGTGGAAAGATCCTTTAGGATCGCTGACAGGGGGCCTGGCAGAGGGATCATCGACACCCACTTGGCTCTGCGTTTGGCTGCAGTGTAAGGCAACTCTAGTACGGACAGGCCCATACCGCAGGCCCACTGAGCCACAGCCTTGGCAGACTTTTGTATGGAACAGTGTATTCTATGTTTTCCCACACAACTTTTGCGTACAACGCTCGTTCCTTATCAATCAGTAGCGGATGATATGCATACATACCACGCTCAACTCTGCCCTTACTGGCTTAGTATCATAACGCATGATAGTGTGGGTGGAGCGAGGTGGAAGATTTTGGTGTTGGACCCTGTTAGGTAGATAGTGTGGCTTAGGCAAAATTTGGGTGGCGTGGGCCTGCGGTATGGGCCTGTCCGTACTGGAGTCCAGTGTGAGGTACACACGAAATTCTTGCGACTACTCTGCACCTCGCCCTGATGGAGAGGGTATAAAGACCAATGCAGGCACTACGGACCTGTATCACACGGTAGATGAGTTTGGACATTCATGAAAACGGCAGCTCAATATGGTATCGTACATGAAAGAGGCCTAAGGGGCTGCTGAGAGCCTGGAGAGTACTGCTCTGTGATATGGGGAACCTCCTACGCCTGACTCGAAACAACAAAAGACCTATAACGTGAACTGCTATTAGTGATTCCGTCATGATTCTGGAACCACAATCGTGACGGCAGGATTTGATGCCGTTCTCTTGCCCCATCCGCTAAAGAATCCGCCAGTTGATGTTGCTGATAGAGGCGCCATCTTCGGTGCCTCCAACGGCTTCAGAATAGTTGTCGCATTCGTTGATTTTGGGACGCAGGCTTCGCTAGCACTTGGCCGATGGCCACTATTGTTTGTGGCTACTGCTGCTGCTGGCCCACCCCCTATCATCTTCCGTAACGAATCGAGCTTGCCCTTCACCTCCTCCAATTCCTGCCTTGCAACAGCCTCGGCTGTCTTTGCGTTGACCAACTCTAGTAGAAGGGCGTCTTCTGAGGCGGGTTTGTGATCCTCAGTAGCTAAGACCGCTGAGATACCAAGACTGCTGGAACGCTTGGAGAAAGCTGGCACAGGCGCTGTATTCAAGCGTAGCGAACCAGACCTGCCAAGCTTGAGTTCACGGAGACCTCCAGCTGCAGGTGGTACATCTACTGGAGTTGCTGGGACTGAGTCGAACTCGCTATCGGTTGAGAATCTTCGAGTCCTCATGTCTTGAAGCGTCTTCTCTAGGCGTTGCTTGTCTTGATGTGCATCTTGCATACGCGTACGCATGTCTCGGAATTGCTCGAGTATCCGAGCGTTCTCTGCGCGTTCGTCGGCAAGTTGACGGGTTAGATCAGCTGATCTTGTGGCTTCGACGTCATACTGAGCTTTCCATAACTTCAGATCTTCGCGCAACTGGTGTTTGGATTGATGTGCTAGTGAGGACCTCTTGTTGGTCTTTTCTGCGAATTGCACCTCTAATTCGGACAGAGAATCTTCAAATTCCTGAAGTTCTACAGGAATTTGGGGAGAAGTCGGGGAGTGATGTGGTTCACCCTCTGGGATAACCATCAAGGGAGCGGGTGCCTTGGCTTTCTGAATGAAGTGCTGCACAGATGCATGGTCTTCCTCCCGATCTTCTCGCTCTCTCTGCAGCTCACCCGCAAGATTCGTTTGCTCTCGCTGCATATCACTAAGAGCCATAAGGAGATCCTCGATCTGAGTATGAAGATCTCTGTCTTGACTAGGAAATCCAACTCCAGCGGATGATGCAACACTGACACCGAATGACACAGCTTTCGCGGGTGTACAATCAGTGGATGGATTCCTTGACATCGCCGTCGCCTCAGTTGATGCTGTGCTAAGGTAGCTTTCGGTACTCTCAATTGAATTCAGGGTTGATGCCATACTCTGCTTTGAGGGCGTTCTGCGAAGGAAGCTCGAGGGCCGGGAAGGTCCTGCTATATTCAGGCTCGATGTAGGTGAGGTCACTTTCGCAGTTGAGCTGGCTCCTGTCCAGAAACGTCCGAGGAATCGAGATGCCGCAGCCTGAACATTGGGCGGAGAAATGCTCTTAGAGATCGACCCCTCGGTACCAACATCCTTGAACGCCACTTCAAGTCTCTCCAGACGCTGTCTGGTCACGAGCCCAGTCAAGCCCACAAAATCATTAACCAATTCATCCGCATTACCTCCGTAGGTATCCCACAAAGCCCTCGACAAGAGGAGACCCATGATATCCTCCAATTCTGTACAGGCCATAATCTTGCTCTCGTTCCTCCGCATAAGTGAGAGTGCGACTCGCATCAGAGTCTCCGAAGCTCCCTCCGTCAAGATGACATCGTAGATCCGCAGAAGCATAGGTAGCGGGCAAGTGACGGCAAAGAACGAGAGGAACCACTGTGACACATACAGAGGCTCTATCTGAAGAGATTCTAGATGAGCGGCGAGAGTTGGCAGATGCTTTGACAATAGATCCTGGAACTGATATATTCGAAGATGGAGGCCGGAGAGATCTGGCAAGAAGCATGATCGGAGATCGTAGTGTTCCATCAAGCTTTTTCCAATTAGCAAAGAAGCATAAGTAAATTTGACCGGAGAGAATCTACCGAACAAGTACGCAGAAAGCCTCCCTGTCACCCATGTGCATTAGTAGAGGGCCAACAACAAAGCCAAGACCTTGACAATATCCAATCTTATGATCGTATAAGCTGAAGGCTTTCAGCACTCTGCCAAGCATATGTTGACCTTCCCCCGAGGGATCTCGAAACATCTCAACCCCGGGGAAACTCCGGCCGATATCTTTGCCAATTAAATTCTCGTATGGGCTTGACTCGCCACAGAGTCTCTCATACTCGTTCTCAAGAAGTGGATCCCGAGATCCAGCTATGCTCATCCATACTACCCCTCGCAGAGGTGGTGGAACACCGCTCCTAATCTTGTTCGATGTCAAGGTGGGTAACCGTTGGGCAGTCTGTGGGTAGTCGTTCACGAGAGCAGCCCAGAATTCGAGTTCTGTCATGGGCGGGGGTTCGGGTACCAATGAGTATCGGAGGGAAGGTTTCGTTGGCTCATTCACGAGCTTCTTGAGGTGCTGAATGGAGGGCGGCCGACCTTTGGTTCCCTTTCTGTTCCTAGTAGATCTTGCCCTGGCAAGCGCAGCTTTCGGATCGGTTGCCAAGGCATTGTTTTCCTGCTCGAGTCGAGCAAGAAGAAAAGCAGTCGACTGGGCCAGTGTCAGAAAAGAATTTAATTGTCCACCGCACGTGCACCTACCTCATCTGATCCTTCATCCCGCGGTGCTTGTTCCTCGCTCTTCTCTAGCTCCTCCCAGTCGACTTGAACACTGTTACTCGAAGAGAAAGACCCCGAGGTATCACTCCTTGAGCGTATAGTCCCTGACGTGGCTATTGAAGGCTCGTCCTCGACGACGCTTGTCATCGACGCCATTGAATCTCTTGCCATGTCCTGGATCTCTTGTCCAGATATGATAGCATTCTCAAAGGTATCCGAGATGCTGTCCGTTTCTTCGACCAGCGGTGCGACATGGTGGTGTGATGGGTGGATCTTCTCCAATGAAGACGCGACTGGCGGATCTGACAGCCTCACGGTTACCATTGAATCTGTCGGCAACGGACCACTCATGATTGTGGAAGTCGAGGGGTGTCGGCTATGACAGTGAGAAGCGATCCCAGCCTCCTCCATTTGGTTGGTTCCCATTAGCACTACTCTGTTATTTCTTAGTACAATTATTGTTCAGTCTGTTTCCCCTGGACGAGAACGCTCCTGCCGAGTTGTTGACTACCTGTGCTTTGTGGGGTCCAAGGGCGGAGAAATGCATGTAATGAGAGGGCTAAAACTAAACAAAGAACAGCTTAAAGAGTGAAGCTGCCTAGATGAACAATAGAATCGGAAGGTCCTGCCTTCGAAATGAGTGACTTCGCAAAGATTTAGAGACAGATGTGTAGGACAAAGGATCGTGGATGAAGAATGTTTCAATGTTTAAGGGGGCCGTGGGAGCACCAGGAGATTGGCGCTAAATTGTCGTAGGCTCGAAGCCAGTCACCCGAGGCTCCACCTCCGTTTCCTTCGACTCTACATACTCTACCGTACATATCTAAGTTCCCATGCAACCGCAATGAGCACCATTGTATGTCTACCTTACATCAATTCGTGATGAAATGTCCCAAGTTTTCAGTCAGCATTACCTTGGATTGGATCGCCGGAGCATGCGTTCGATGAAGACGCTAGCTCTTATCATTTCATGGTTCCTCACTATTTACTGAATTAAGTATCATCAAGACAACGACCTGGTGGGTAGCTACGAACCCGCTGGTCTTCTAGCATACTTGTTTTCTCAGAAGCATTCGACAGATAAATCAGTTGGCTCCATTCGTATGCTGACGATGGGCGCTATACAAGCAACAAAAATTTGATTTTTCGTTGGAGTATTGATTCGTGAGCGATGGCATGAATAGCGCGGCCAATGCCAGAAGCACGGGTCCTACGCGTGACAGGCAATGCACGATGTCTCTCGCCAAACTATCATTCCTTCTTTGACGATGTCATTCAATCGACTGGAGGGTTCGTGGGCGGAACTGGACTTGCAGCATTATGCGTTACCAACCACCCCACTGTCTAGATATAAACCACTATCAATACACACGCATAATTGCCAAATTTCATCGTGTCGGACCAAGCAGTCGTCCCCAGGCAGGCTGGTGCCTGCGTCGCTTTCGGAAGATCGTTATATCTCTAAACCTGAGAAAGATGAAGTCCCTGTGAACAATGCTGCATTGGCAATCAATCCGCTTGATTGGAAGATGCAAGAACTCGACTACTTCACTGAGTCATATCTCACAAGGCTGGACAGCGATATCGCCGGCACTGTGGAAGCTGTTGGTTCAGGCGTCCCCCACTCTAGGTCGGCCGACAGGCTTACAAGCTTTACCGATGGATTTGCATAAAGGAACTTTGATCACGCAGCTTTCCAGCAATACATCACAGTCAAAGAATCTACTGCAGCCAAGCTACACAATTCCTTGAGCTGTGGATACGGTGCAATCCTGCCCGTAATTTGTTGCAACCGCTGCTATGTCCCACGCCTGTCCGCGGAGCACCAAGGAGGCTTTTTGGGTTGGGGTGCACCATCATCTGTAGGCACTGCTGCAGTCCAAATTATGTCCTCACTATGCTACACAGTCTGCTCATATTCTGCTTATGGACAAGAAGCTCGGCGCGCATAAAACTTTCGATTACACAAACTCGTCCATTGTCAAGAGTATTACCCAGAGTCTCTAAGCCTCACGCCAACAGATTGGTCTCGGCTACGACCATACATCCGAGAACGGCAGTGCGCCTCAATGCCCAGAAATGAATGGTTCCTTTGTTGGTGGTAAGTTTGGCCTTACACTCCTGTATCCTGAAGTTTAGGAAATTGTGAGTACCTTCCCCACAATGGTCGCGAGTGGGAAGAATGTTGGGGATTGGCTCTTCAACGAGTGGCGCGAGAAGTCTTCAGCAGACAAGGTATACCTGTCAAGTCCTGCGATTGAGAAGTCTGATGGAGGCACACCAGCTGCATAGAATGCGTTGGATCTATACAACAAGCCTTCGAGTGGGAAAAAGCTGGTCCTGCCCCTGTAAGCAACATCCATACATGGGCGTCAAAGAATAGTAAATGAGTTGAGATGCATCCCGAAGAGAAATGCATCAGTACATTCATTGTCCAGCAAACATTCGACATAGTATATCGGAAGGAAATAGAATCCAGAGCAGCTCAAATGCAGCATATCTTGCTTCCCGCTCTGCTTCCAGCTCAATCGTCATCCTCATCAGGGTCATACAAATCCAGGCCTGAAAACACGGCCGGCTTACTCTCCTGCTCCCTCCGCACATCTCTGCCACCTAAATCAGCCATCTGTTCCCTAACCACATCTTCCATGCCTGAACCAGCCTCCTTCACACCGTCTTCCTCCGCACCCTCAGACTTAACATCAGCAGGATCCTCGCCCCGCTCAACCAAAGCCTGGATCTGGGCCAATGCGCCCCTCCTCATGGTATCATCGTCCACCCATGGTACGAATGGCATTTGCATCAATGGTTCCAACCATTGCCGCTCATCTGCTCCCAATGCCTCTGTGCCTATACCCTTGCCTTCTTCTCCAACTTTCTTAGGCCCTTCGGCATCGCCGTTGACAGCCGGAGTCGGATCAGCAACTATCTGTGGTTGCGCCGGCGGCAGAGGCGGTCGAGATGCGGGCGGAACCGTGTACCGACTTATCCGCTTCGCGTAGAGCAATATTTCTGTATAAGGCACCTTCCGTGTATCTTTGAGAGGCAAAGAGGTGGGAGTGGAAAGAAGATCAGTCCTCAGATCGGCGAGAGCCGCAACTGTGCTTGTTATCTGAGCATTCTGTTGATCTATTTTCTCATGAAAGCTAAGTATGTGCGCGTGGTTGGCTTGATGTCGGGCCAGTTGTTTGAGGCCTCTTTGCAGCTCGTCATCTGCGGCTAGGAGAGTGTTGGCTGCTGAGATCGAGGGGTTGTAGGCAGCGATTGATTCGATGAGGGTTGTGAGGGCAGACTCGACTCGATTAAGCTGGGATTGGATTGCAGCGTTCATTGTTGGATTTGTGAGGTTCGACAGCTGTAGATCAAACAAAGAGTGGCTTGAGACAGGAGTTCATGCAGGAGCGTTTCAGAGCAGGCCGAGCCAAGGCCCCCACATTGCCGTACCCCACTCGCTGGGCATGCGGCTGTGCAAAGCAATCCCTCTCCGACTGCCTCGCCTGCATGACAAACCCAAGATTCGATACAATACAGACACTATTTGATCAGCCTTTATTGAGTGACCATCCTGCGCTCCATCCTGCCTTTGTCCTACTTATCCCTCATCGACGGCCTACAATAAGAACATCAATCACAAGCCCCGAGACTGTGAAAGTCAAGTGCTCATTCAGGTGGTGGATAGAAGCATACAGGAGGATGGGTAATCGGTGAGCGATATATGTTCCTCAGTCGATTTCCCGGTGTGTTGCCAGGCATAATGTGCCATACCTCGTACTACACCAGTCACGACCCGGATGGCAAGGACCAGAAACTTTGCTTCTTGCTACTGTTCTTCCCTTCCAAACCCCAATCGTTGTCACACTCAATACATAGCAAGGATGTGCCTACATACTCGCGCAAAACGCTCAGTGCCATGGCTCGTGCCTGCGGCGGCAAGGAACCGGAATAGCAACCACGGAGGCTCCCGAGTTTTCAGAACGACTTCCTGGACTCTATCCACATATACGAGCTCCGCAGTCCTGCGCAAGTGCGAATGGTTATTGAAAAAGCATTGTGTCACCTTGGAAGTCACCTTTGAGGCCAGCCAAAGGTCAATCGGCTGAATGTATGCTGCACGTGCTGAACGGCGTATCTACCGATGAAATCATCGTACATGGCAGACTTACGCTTCATTGTCTTTATCTCGCTATAGGCTTTATATCTTCATCATTCGCGATATAGAAGAAGATTGATATTCATTACTGACAAAGGCGTTTAGCCAGTCAAAGCTCTCGCAAGAGGAATTGAATCAGCTACAGAAAGACACCCATTTCGACAAGAAGGAGCTCCAACAATGGTACAAAGGTGAAACCCCTGCTTCTGGATCATTTGATAGACCAGCTACTGATGAGAGTCCTGCGTCCTAGGCTTCCTCAAAGACTGCCCTTCCGGCATGCTTACGAAACACGAGTTTCATAAGATCTACAAGCAATTCTTTCTCTATGGCGATCCTACCTCTTTTGCCGACTATGTCTTCAACGTCTTCGACTCAGATAAATCAGGCTCAATCGACTTTAAGGAATTCATATGCGCGCTCAGCGTCACTTCAAGGGGCCAGATGGAAGACAAGCTGACTTGGGCATTCCAACTATATGATATCGATGGAGATGGGAAGATTAGTTACGATGAGATGCTGCAGATTGTCGAGGCTATCTACAAGATGGTAAGATTTGTCTCCTTCCTTGCTTGTGATTCAATATTTCTACTACCCACAACAACACGCTCATTATCTCTCAGGTCGGCTCAATGGTCAAGCTGCCACGCGACGAAGACACACCAGAGAAGCGTGTGCGCAAGATTTTCAAAATGATGGATAAGGATGAGAATGGCTCACTGGATATGGCGGAATTCAAGGAAGGCAGCAAGCGGGATGAAACGATCGTATCGGCTCTCTCGTTGTACGATGGTTTAGTGTGAGACGTGTGCCGTTCAGCGTTCGTGTGTATACGTGCCATTACTCAGGCGGTCTTTGAAGGCGTTATGGTAACGGATTATATGTGTATACGAGGGTACGAGAGCGTTGGACAGTGATTGCGGATCGAGGAATGAGGCTCCATATCACGATACCATGCGCCGTCACTTTCAAAGAAATATGCAAATGCATGGAGATCACTTGCCTATTTCCATGTTCGTTCATAGTCTCCCTAGACTCCGGAAGCTTCGTTACCCATTCTCAAGAGCTATGGTCCGTCATTGCCCAGTAGACAGTACTTGGCCAGTGGAGGAAACAATTGCCAGCGCAGAGCAGATAGCCTCAACAGGTGTCGTAGCGTATGCGATGAGCGTACCGGTTTCAAAGACTTAATTAACAAATTTATACATTTCCGACCCCCCGGGACTGGTTAGCCTAGCGTATCAGCATCAGTATAGCTCTTTCGGAGAGACCTTTTGGTCTTCTCCTTAAGCATTCACATACTCACTTCGCTCCCATTGAACAAAGGTAATACACGCAAAAACTAGTTTTCTCCCATCAACAAGTCAGTCAAGCGACATATAATCGAAATAACCTTACCAATATGCTTCACAACCTTATCAGTAATATTCTCATGGTAACCAAGGGAAGTTTCCCCGGTGAAATAGTCGATAATCGCCTCAACCCGGTTCACCTTGCAATTGCGACGACTGGGTTCCGCGTCCAGTCAGGTCAATTACATATTCCCCATCGGATTGGATTTTTCTCGCCTGGAAACCCCCGCCTCCAGGTGCATGAGGCTGCATCCTTAATCTTTTTAATGTTCACATCCTGCTTTGCAATCGTCTCGGGTGGCTTCGTAATCTTCGTGATCAGATTATACGGGCTGCCAAATTCTCTAAAGGCAGGTGCAGTGATGTTATCAATGATAATCGCTCAGGCGATTGCTATCTGGGTTATAGTGTGTTGCGACCGTCGCCGCGTACCAGGGTATGACTGGGGAGACTGGAAGCTGCGGAAGGATTGATATTGATAACTGCCAGTGATTATTCGGTTCGTAGATGACTTGCTTCTATCCCATGAGTTCACACAGAATACTAAAATGACACTTAGACCTCCCCTTCAGGGTGCAAGGCACTCCACCTAAACCGTGAAGAGTGTTGAGACTCAGGGTGCTTGGGGAGCTAGTCACTAGCCTAGTCATGGGGCTGAAGCATCACACTGTTGATGCAATACTCTTAAGCATCCAGTTCTGCATGCATGAGTCTCATCTGCTGTGGTTGTAAGCATACTTTGAACACAAAGGCAGGCAATAACTGCAAGGCATTGACTCGACACCAAACAGGGAGTTGCTGTCCACGACGGCTCATCTAATATTGTAGATATCTAATGTGTAATCATGAAATCATTAGCTTTTTAAGCTTTCTGCGTTGTGCTTCCCACATCTTTGCATACATAGTGATCCACCGATATGGCCATCGTAACTAAGACCTACAACGATCCAGTTACTTTACTCTGGGTGCGAAGCGGGCGGAAGCTGCGGATTTCTCGTTTCAATGTATCAATTTACCCGCGCGTCTGTCCTGCCGTTCCGCTTGTCAGGGATTGTCTGGCCAGATTATTTCTCCCTTCAAACCAAAAGCCACGCACCTGCGTATTCGCCAACTTGCGCTGCTTCACGGTCTAGTCAACTAAAGTCCTCGAGGATATCCTATGACCAAGCATAGTAAAGATCCTTTCGATTAGACGAAGGCCTCGCGTCCCACGCGACAATAAGCGGTTAGTCGCAAGCTGTCAAGCTAGCTTCATGCTCCGCCTACGCTCTTAAAGGAGCGTAGCCATGGAACATTTTACTTCAATGCTGATACTGTTTTCCATAGTCGCCTGATTTACGCCTGTGATGCACGTCCGTAACTTGCCCGCTCCGTGCGCGGCGCTCTCAGTCCTACTCATCTCGTCAACTACATCAGCCTTCTATCTACCTGGCGTTGCACCAACCACTTATAAGGCTGGTGACAGGGTCGAGCTCAATGTAAACCACCTGACACCCGCACTGTCCGAAACCGACTCTCAATTACACTCAGTCTTCTCCTTTGACTATTATCATCCAGCCTTTCGATTTTGTCGGCCTGAGCCTGAACCGAAAGATGTCTCTGAGTCACTGGGGAGCATATTATTTGGGGATCGAATATTGAACTCGCCCTTTGAGCTCAAAATGATGGAAGACGAGAACTGCAAGACCCTATGTGAAGGGCAGCCCTTCGACCAGAGAAGTGCCAAATTCGTGAATAGGAGGATATGGCAGAATTATAATCTCAACTGGTTGATTGACGGGCTTCCAGCAGGCCAGTCGTATACCGACCTCTCGACAAACACGAACTTTACAGTTCGGGGGTTTCCGCTAGGAATGGTGGACAAGGACTCGAAAGCGGTTCTGAATAACCACTATGACATTGTCATAGATTACCACACTGCAGGTGCCGACAAGTACCGGATCGTTGGGGTGCTAGTGATACCCTCCTCCAGAGAAGACTCGAAGAATAACTGCGGCGACCCGGAAAAACATCTAATACTTAATGAAGAGGGTGACACGCCCGTGACCTGGACTTATGGTGTATACTGGGTGGAATCAAAGACGGCATGGGCCACGCGGTGGGATAGCTATCTTCATGTTTATGATCCTCGAATACATTGGTTTTCTTTGGTCAACTCGGCAGTCATTGTGATCTTCCTTTGCGGTAGGCATTAACTTCACCATTTCCTTTAATGGCAGAAGCTGATAGGGTTCACATAGGTATGGTTGGAGCCATACTCATGCGATCTTTGAAGAAAGATTTTGCACGCTATAACAGACTTGACTCATTCAATCTGGACGATCTCTCGGGTACGAATGGCGATGCAGAGGATGGAATCCAGGAAGACTCCGGCTGGAAATTGGTCCATGGAGACGTCTTCCGCACTCCCAAGAATCCACTCCTTCTAAGCATTTTCCTGGGCAATGGCTCTCAGCTCTTCGTGATGGTTGGCACCACAATCACGTTCGCCCTGCTCGGTTTCTTGTCCCCGTCGAATCGAGGTTCTCTTGGTAATGCCATGATGATGCTCTACACCGTCTTCGGCTTCATTGGCGGTTACGTCTCCGCACGCGTTTATAAGTCGTTTGGGGGCGACCAGTGGAAGCTCAATATTGCTCTCACACCAGTCATGATACCCGGGATTGTCTTCGCAACATTCTTCCTACTCAACCTCTTCTTATGGGCTAAGGGGTCCAGCGGAGCAGTGCCGTTCACGACCATGCTTGCGATCCTTAGTATCTGGTTCGTCATCAGTGTCCCTCTGAGCTTCGCTGGCAGCTGGGCGGGTTTCAGACACGCTGTGAGTATTCTTAGGCCTCTATGATATCCAGCGTCCTTTTTGCAGATGGAAATGGTATTGACTATCTTGCAGCCCGTCCAACCACCGGTTCGCGTCAATCAAATTCCCCGCCAGATCCCCCCATCAACAACCTACCTCCGTCCTCTACCGTCGATGCTTCTGGTTGGCATCCTTCCGTTTGGCGCCATATTCGTCGAGCTCTACTTCATCATGAATAATATGTGGTTTGGTAAAGTCTACTACATGTTCGGCTTCCTCTTCCTCTGCTACGGCATCATGATCATCACCTGCTCTGCCGTCACTATTCTCCTGGTGTATTTCCTGCTCTGCAGTGAAAATTATCACTGGCAGTGGAGGGCGTTTTGCACCGCTGGGGCGAGCGCAGGTTACGTCTTTGCAAATGCATTGCTGTACTGGATCGGTAATTTGCGCTTTGGAAGCTTCACGAGTGGAGTACTTTATGTGGGATACAGTCTTCTCATTAGCTTTCTGTTCTTCATCTTGACTGGTAAGTCCTTAATCTGTCCAATGACGAACGACCGAGGCACTAAAGGGACGCAGGAACCATCGGTTTCTTTTCGAGTTGGGCCTTCGTGCACCGGATATATGGATCCATCAAAGTCGATTAAGCGGGAGGGTCAGGATTGGCAATGTGTGTGTAAAACAGCGCGGCGCTTACGCTGCATTATGAGATGATATGTGAATATATCCGTTCTTGATAAATCTATCCATTTTTGCCTCGTTTATGGATTATGGTGTATACTTTCTATCGTGAAGTGCTGATATCAATGTGCGCTATGCGCCATGCTCCATGCTCCGTGCTCCATGCACCATGCACCAATCGCTATTTCATAGTATGCCCCACCCCATGTACACGTCCCCCTAATTATGTTCAAATCATCCTCTTCATAATTCGATCATACCACCCTACCCCTTGACAGCCTCAACCAAAGTCCTCTCCCTATTCCCTCCCACCACATTCTGCTCCAACCAACTAATCGGCCACAGCAACCCCGCGCCCAAAACACACAACCCCGTCGCCAACAGCTGCGCCGCCATCACCAGCACCGACAATATCCCAAACTGCGACGCAAACTTCACAAACTCGTTCACCTGATAGAGGTCGTTCTGGGCGCGTATCAGGTAGCGGGGCGGGCTGTAGTGTTTCTGCTTGACGAGATGGAGGACTGTGACGAGGGAGACGTCGGCGGAGATGAAGGGGAGGGCCCAGATGCGGAAGAGTTGGTGGATGGAGACGTAGAGGATTAATTGCTGTGGATCGTATGCTGTGATTCATACTTGTCAGCTCAACTTCCTCCAATCTCCCCCCCTTTCCTTTTCTCAGTCTTGGAGTGTATAGGGGAGCACGTACCCACACTATCAACACTGAGTTCGATACGCGGACTCATAATCTTGTACCAGCGGTATATACACCATATCAGCCACCGACTGCCTTCGAAAGAGCCGGTGCGGCAGAAAGGGTGCGTGAAGCTGGCGTTGGGGAGGAAGTATTTTTCGAGCGTGGCGCGTTGGGTTGAGGGTGGGGATTGGGTTAGGAGGTGGACTATTTGGGGGATCTCGGTTTCTGGATTTGCAGCGTTAGTGGGGGAAAAGGGGGGGTGAGGGGAGAGGAGGTATGTACGTGGGTCTTCCATCTTGGCAATCGTGGAGTGGGTGCTTTGGATATTGGGGTGTGGATGTTTGGAAGGAATGAAGGTTGAATTGGAAGATCAATGGGGGTCTCAAAGGTGCACGAGGACCGTGATGGAAGAGCCGGCGAGAAGCGCGTCTGTGATGTCATTAGCTGTCGCTGTGAGGCAACCTTATGATATTGATATACCTGTAGGATATTGTGCAGTAGCATCCGCCGGGCTTGCTAACGAAAAAGTGGCAGCAATGAGTGTAATGTCCCCAATCACATTTACCCAAGAATTGTTGATAGGTTGTGGAGGATGTGTTCTTAAGAAATTGACGCATCTGATGTACTGAAAGCGCTACCCCCAAGAGCGTACCTCTCTGACTACGCCTTTACTGATGACTACCCTGCCACACAATTCGCCCACATCTTCGGAGCTACATGGTAGACGAGAACATATTTCCAGATACAAGTTATGCTTTTGCTGGTCCCTGTGAGGGTTTCGTATCTATGATCTATGTATAAGCAATTCAATTCATACCCATCATGCCACGCTCTGCTCTCATGTGCCACGAACATTCATTCATGGTATTGCTTCTGGGTCCCTAAGCCGTTCCTTATCTGCTCCTCTCTTCTTACCACCTTCAGTGGTAGTGCACTGCCAATGCCAGCGAAGACAAAGAGAGCCCACTTCCACCTAAATGGATTGATCACGATGCAGAACACGAACCAATATATTAATTCGGAGTATGTGAAAAAGTCAAATGCTCCAGTTGGGGCGTACGACTTCAGCATCCTGGTCATGTCGATCCACTTCTTCATCCAGTACTCTTGCGGTCGGGCAAGAGGATCGACGAGGAACATGAGAAGCAAGCGAGTGTAGATGCCGATATGGTAGTTGCCTGTGTGTTTCGGAATTAGTATTGCCTTCACACGATAGTTATTGCCACACAAGGAAATGCAAAGCAATTCCTGACTCTTCTCTTCCAATCGAACAAGGAGACATTCAATCCTAACAGCTCCCGCAATGATAGAAGCTATTCTGCAGAGCTGATCCTTTGACGTTGTTCGAGAGCACGCCCGTCATTACAATCGACCTTCCCTCGCTGACTTGTTTTGAGAATGGCCGTGTTTCACGCGCAAGTAACCGGACACACGATAGGAGTAATGGGAGACAATACATACCGACGGTTCCGATGGCATTTAAATATGTACAGTTATCTGCAGAGATTCGGCTTAGCAATTTGCTTTTCAGGCCCCATTCACCGACAACATAATGGTGACTTACTCGCACAGATCGACATGTGTTCAGGCTGATAATGATCCCACAGTCAGTAATTGCCTTTCTAATGGAGCACCCTGACTCCTAAGACGTGTTGAAGAAGTACTCCTGAGACATGTCTAGAGACTCATCTTTCGGTATTAAATAGGGAATGCTGGGCTAGGGAACACCTACAGGGAAGCATTGAAGATACCAGTTTGGTGGCTGGTATGGGGGCTTGAATACTTCGTCAGGCAGGAAAGCCAGGCTGGGGCGTTGATATCCAGTGGCCATGATAATCATGTCTCCCTCAATCACCTCTTCTCTACCAGGTCCGCCTTTGGGAACACCCTTGGCACGGTGGTTGAAGCGGATACCGTTTTTCTCGAAACCAATAATGTCACCACGGAGCCATTCAGCTTTTCCAGCGCGAATCTGATGAAAAATATCGGAATTTACCATTGGGGTTTCGGTGAATAGACCTTCGGATTGAGGCGCCAAGTCGTCCAAATCGCGGTAGAAGAAGACGCGCAGGATAGTCTCGGGGATCCAAGAGAAAATAGTCTCCTGGCCGAAGATGTTGAAGGCGAGGAGTGTGTCGACGAAAGCATTGCGAGGAATGATCCATTTTTCGGAGCGAGCCAAAACCGACGTAGATTTGGCTCCTGTGTGAACAACGAATTCGAGAGCCTCTACAGCAGACGCCCCGCCACCAACGATCAATACTTTCTTGCCTTGAGCGGTCTTGCCGTCAAGTTTCGAGGAGTGGCATACCTCGCCTTTGAACCTTTCTTGACCAGGCACGTGAGGCATTTTGGGGTCACCACAGCTTCCAACAGCAGCCATGACTCCATCAAATCGGCCATGAGAAGGGTCATTGATGATCCACCGTCCCTGATTATCCTGGAAAACGGAGGTTACACGAGTATTGAATTTTGTGCGCTCTTGTAGGCCGTAACGTTTCCACAATTGAGTGATCTGAGAGACGATTTGCTGACGATCTGGGTAGCCCGCGCTCCATTTTACGGATGGGTGAAAGCGGTACATAATGCTATGTATCTGTAGGCCAGAGGTATTGTTGACTTTCTTCGTAGTCGGTCAGCCAGCGTCCTACCTTGACCAGGTCCCGTATGGTAGACACACGCTCCAAATACCGCCCAAGCTCTTCTCGTCACCAGCTTCGAAGATAGTAACATCGAAACCATGGCCAACGCAATGTGAAGCCGAGGAAACTCCAGTAAGGCCTGCACCAATGACAGCAATCCTGGGTCTGCTCAGGTGGGCATGAGGTGTGGGAGGGGTTGGCGAGAGGATCTTGTCCAGGACCCACTGAAGTATCGAGTAGAGGAAGAGGATTGGATGGAAAGATGCCATGGTGTACGGCCAGCTGGGCTGCTGGCTACTACTCAATGAATAATGGAAGGGTTATGCGGAAGTGGGGGAGGTTATGAGATTGAGATTCGCGGATCTGCCGGCTGTCGGCCCGTCAAGGCAGAAGAAAAGCTTGGCACTGGCCGTTACGCTAGCTCAGCTAGCGCGCATGGACGCTGAGTCACCCATTGAACGCTTCCAGTCGACCTTTGTTGACATCGAAATACTTGTGATCATATTGTTCATCGAAGGGTAGACGACTGCCCATTTCATAGCCCCTAAATTACATATAGTCGTGTCTTTCATGGTCTACATCGTTGTCTCGGTTATTCTACGGATCTCGGCCAGGACTTCTATCTAAATCTAATGCGCGTAAGACCAAGGCTCAAGAATGAGTCCTCCCAGAATTGACGAATTCCTTGGAGATCTCGTTAAAGTATTGCTGGCGAAAGACGGAATCAGGTTGCAGCAAGCTTTGATTCTCGAACCTCCACTCCCACCGTTCTACAATGCAGTTGTCAGCGAGTTGAGGCAAGTTTATCCAGCGAGTAGCCAAGCGAACCTGGAGAAAAAGATTGGGTCTTTCATACCTGAGCGTGATGAAGATAACGCTGGTGGCTCGAGAGCCGCTTTCAACGCTTTTGTTGTGAGATATTTCTCTTTCCTTCGAGATGTCAACGTAGACAACCTCCTCGAGACGCATGATTTGCTCAAGGCTTTGCTCAGGTACGTTCTGCACTCCTTGAGCAATAGCAGTAGATTAAGGACTGCTAGTCAATGTGTCCTTGCACTGAGTTCGCCCATGGGATTGGTAGTTCTACCTACGGTCGTATCACTTTCCCGGACCTTAGCGAGGCTTGCAATCGGCCTGGATAAAAGGCCTGAGCTGATTCAGCACCTGAGCAGGCGGGAGTCCACTGTAGGTGGCGAAGAGGGAGCGGAACGGGTCACTCTTGTTGAAGGCTCTGCAAATACCATTCGAGAAGCTTTCAGCAAGTGCCTTAGTGAACGAAGTGGGAACGCATCGGGTGTTGACAGCAATGGAAGACCCGAGGGTCGCAGGATTGGGATTTACATGACGGCTAATCTCTGTCTAAAACTTTTCTTTCAGTGTCGAAAGCTGCGTAGTGCTGAACAGGTCTTCGGCAACATCTATTCGCAGTCACCCCCACTAGCTCTTTTCCCAGCCTCACAGCGTGTCACTTTTCTCTACTATCTCGGCCGGTATCATTTCGCTAATAATCACTTCTTTCGAGCTCAGAACGCTCTTCAAGGCGCTTATGACCAATGCCATGTTCAAGCCCTCCGCCAACGCCGCCTCATACTCATTTATCTCATCGCAGCCAACGTTATACTGGGCCGCTTCCCGTCTTCTCGACTTCTCCAGCGGCCCGAGGCTTCCGGCCTCCAAGAAAAATTTGGACCACTCTGCAGGGCTATTGTCAGGGGCGATTTGGCTTCCTTCCGCCAATACCTGGATATGGACGGTGGAAACGCGGATTGGTTCCTAAGCAAACGCATCCTTCTACAACTTTCCAATCGTTGCGAGACTCTCGTCTGGCGATCATTTGCACGCCGAACATTTGTGCTCTTTGGTTTCCAAGGCGATGTCGCTAATAAAAAGGCACCCACGCTTTCCTTGCAGGATATGCTGCACCTGGCCATCTTCCTGGAAAAGAAGGCTCTTGGTTTGATTGATAAGGCCCCAAAACTCAACGGACTTACAGATGGCCAATTTGGTGCGGTTACTCAACCGAGGGGCTACACAGACCCTGACCTTCTCGATGTTGTCGATCCAGCCCCTCCGCTGCTTCCAACGATGGAGGTGGTAGAATCCATTGTTGCCTCACTTGTCGAGCAAGATCTACTACATGGTTTCATCAGCCATTCTCAACAGCGGTTTGCTATAACGGGCGTGAAGGGTGCATTGCCCGTAGAGGTAGGCTTTCCACGGGTGTGGGATGTGACCAGTGCAAGAGCTGATGGTGAGGTGCCGGGATGGGTGAGGGAAAAGAAAAAGATTCCCGCGTACGGTGGAAAATTCGGACCAGGCATGGTCGTCAACCTGAGCGGGGCCAGGCCAGCGGGTAGTGGTCCCGCTTAGGAGGTTACGGCAGGTTTCCATTAGAGAATCTCAATCTCGTGAACGAAGAAGCGATGATCCTAAGCTTCCTAGGCTCTCCACAATGGGATATGCTCAGGAAGAAATCTATGGAGCTACTATGATACTGAATGTCGAGCAAAGTATCATGATTTTCGGCGATAATCAATTTGCATTTCATCACAGGAATCACCGTTTATTCCCAACGCTGGAAGAGTCGACCCCCAAAGATGCCCTTCTTTCAGTGAAGTTGCAGCTCCTGGCTTGACCGACTCATCTGCGAGTCTTTGAACAATCGAGAGATTGTGCATAGCTTGTACATTCCGTGGAAACTCGATGCACAGCTGACACAGATACTAAGAGGTGGGCCTCACCGCCTCAATATGAGGAAGGATCAACTAGAGACGCTAGAATAAAGGAGACAGCCCCCCTGCCTGCGTCATCGCGGGAAAATCTGACCGATTCCTTTCTTTTTGGCTTGTGGCTTCGCCGTCTTCGGGTCGATCCCATGTTCTTGAGTGCAGTACCTGAGCAGAAGGAGCGTGGAACCAAGGCCCACATATTTACACTCCCGGAGGAAGGGAGTGAGACGATGAGCAGCGGGAAACCACCGCGACACCATACGTTTAAAATGGTTATAAGCATGTGGAAGAATTTCCCACGACAAGTAGAAGTCCTCTCACACAAGGGTAGTGTGAGCCGGCAGTCACTAAAAGCGCCCAATGGCCCGGAATGGATCCCATGATAGATGTATTGGTAGGCTCTCCCTCCCTTTCAATTGGGACATTTCCACGAGAGTACGGCGGACAAAGCCCTGTAGTAAATGTGTTTACGGGGCAGGAGCTATGCCACGATGCGCCATTGATCTTTGCGCAGTGGGGGAAACATTCGCGGCAATCCATTTTTTGACTTCTTGAAGCGCAATAGTAACATGCTCACTTGGCTAAGTAATGATACTGTACTTTAAACTGGTGACGATGGCGAATTCTCCAAATAGAGCGGGCATTCATGTGCAACAGGTAGCTTTATTTCGACAGAAATCCCAAGTCTTCAAGGTCGGACTTGCTCGCTCTTGATTAGTGTGCCACAGCATGAAAGTGATTGGAGAAAGACTTGGAAATGCTGGGATGGTGTGGTCAGTAATAGCCCTTTTTGACCTCCGAGCACAAGGTCCGTCGTAGTATGAGGCTTGGTTGTCTGGAGTTTCATGAAATAGAAAACCTCGGCTGCTGCCATGATCTGTCTTGCGCAGGCTGTCGGTTCACATATTGGCACAGATAGTCTTTGAAATGAACACTCCTGTTGGGCGAATGGTTCAGAGTGCATCATCACGGTCAATCATGATTTCCTCAGAGACGTTGCGTAGCATCATTCGGTCTCACAGCTGATCTTGAACGTTTGCCCGCATCTCATCGCCTCTTTCTTCCCACTCCCTTCTTTACCCTCTTCTCCCACCTTTCCCCTACCCTCTCGCCGCCCCCACCATCCCTCTCCCTCTTCCTCTTACCCCCCTTCAAGTCTCCAAAGTCCACATCCCCCAATCCCATCAATCCACCGCTCAGATCCTCCCCTCGCCTCTTATCTCGTTTGCTCTTTTTCTCCCCCGGTAAACGCACAAGCCTCTGCTCTTCGTAACCCCTCCTCTCTTCCTCTCGCTCCTTCTCTCTACCCTTCAGTCCACTACCAGCGCCTATGGACGGCTCAGCGATCGGCGCATCGTCCATCTCCTCGCGGATGAAAGTGTCGAGGGTGGTCGATTTGCGAGGCTTGGTAGTTTTTGCCTGCTTGCGTTCAGTGGTTGGAAGTGAGGTGGGTGTGATACGGGGTGGGCGGTAGAGTCCAGTGCTTCCTTGTGCTGCGGGTCCGTCATTGCGGGAGGGACGGGCAAAGGCGGAGGGATTGGGACGATGGGCCAAGTCTGATATCGCGGCGGCGTGGGTTGGCTCATCTGCTGACTCGCTGCCCGAGGCAGCGGCCTCTGTGAAGCCGTTGGAGGTGCGAGATGGCTTTCTGGCCCCAAGCGTAGCAGCTGTGGACGTGGCTTCTGACGCAGCAAGGATGAGCTTGTCAATTTGATACTTCAGTCGACCTTCGAGGGGTCGGACTCCTTTCTCGATGTAGACGCGAAGCTCGACAAGCTTCTTGGTAACTTCGTCATTGAGCTCTTCGATGCCGTGCCCACTCGAAGGGCTTTGAAGCGCTGCTGTATATTGGTTGCGTACTTTTATTAAGATGAGGAAAGCAAGGTTTTGAAGGTAGGAGAGGAGCAGCTCATTCTTGGTATCTAAGAGTGATATGCCTTCAGTTGGTATTGCCAGAGCTGTGGGCTCGGGCAATGAGGACGTTGCAGACGCGAGAGACTCAGTCAACGTCGAGAGCAGAGCTGGTACAGTAGCTGCCGCGGCCATGTTGTGTATGGAGATCTTGATATAAGTGAATAACCTCGAAGATTTTGCTCCAAGTTGCGTTGGTACGTCAGACCTACTTTGATTGGCCGGCAAGCTGACCGCTAAGCCTATTGAGACTAGCGGTCCCTACAACGTGGTCCAGCACGTCTTCTATTCACTTCGATAATGTCTTTTGCGTAGTGGTTTCCCAAACTATTGCAAAAGCTGGCCGACTACGCCACACCTAGTCTAGAGATCCTCCGATATCTCCAGGTCTTAGAATCAATTTTCGTTCCATGTGTTCACTGAGAAAAGGTGGAAGTGGCGATGTGTGAGATCCACTTTGGCGGAGAAAACGATGCAACAAATATTATCAGGACACATTTTCCACGGTCGTTACATCGATCGCAATGTGTCACGTCAGGCTGCTCGGTCCAATGGCCGAAAAAGTTGCCTGGCATAAGATAGGAACTTTCAAACGTGGAAGGCAAGCCTTTTCGACCCTTCAGAAATGAGGGCTACTACGGTCCTCCAGTAGCGAACAAATTAAAGTATCGTTCTAGAGCCAAGATTTTGATTTGACTGATGCTCGCTGTCCTAGGAAAACGTGCAGTCTTCAAGCACGTGACTATGTATCCTAGTAGGTATCTTTCTACCCCTCACCATGTGCCGATAGAAGAATGCTCTACCTCGAGGATTCCCATTCCCACCCTAGGACCAGGGATGACCGCAGCTGCGTAGGTGTAGACTCGAGTCGGGTACCCAACTCGAGTTCGAAGTACCGACTCGACGCGGTCAGTCTAAGTATATCTACACTGTGGTAGGGTTTCTACTCGACCGAATACTCGTACTCGAAAGACAAAGAAGGTCTGCAAACTGCTGGAGAAGAACCAGCATTCATTTAGGCCTCTCATGAATAAGTACGACGTCTGGACAATCTACAATGCGGTAAAAGAGCCTCTAGCCGCTGGTATCTTTCAATCAAATTCGAAAACTAAGACACACTTTTCTGACTTATTCCGATCCTCCTATTAGGAAGAGAGCGAGTGATCCGATTTTAATGCCACCAGGTCTGTGGCGGACGCCATTGAAAAAATAGTACCATCAGAGGAAAAGAATATTAGAACGTCGCACGTTACAAAGCCGAGGACCCCGTCATGCGGTAAGGACAGCCTCCCTCTAAAAGGATACATGGTTATGCTAAGCTGAGCTCGAAGCGCTATATGCAGATTCCCGCACAACAAGCTTGCCTCCTGCACGCCAATCAGCCAGCCGCTTGGTACTCTATATGTGCCCTACAAGACACAGCAGCGTCTTTTCATAATGATTCAAGATATGCTCGAAAAGTGCTTCTTTAACTTTGGGTGTCTCTGGCTGCCAGGGTCCTCAAGGCGAGGTCATGTGAATGCGTGGAATACTTGTCCTCTGCCTTAGAGCGCCTTACTTTTGGTGTAGGAGCTGTGAGGCTGCGTGTCGACTTGATTATGCCTATCAGCGCGCCTCACTTGATGCAGGCTGGCGCTAGGGCCGGGGATTCGGGTAACACCCATCAAAGCCCCTCCGACTTCATACCAAGCTGTCCACCTGCAGAAAAATCCAATTTACTCGTAGTATCAGTCGGTGAACTTGAGGAAGCGTGCAGCCCAGTCGCTCGAGTTGCGGTATGAATGACGGCAAATAAGAGCTCTGAGCTGGGCTTGACGCCAACACTCCTGCCGAAAAAAGGTACTAACGCCATGCTTTCCTCACCAGATCCCTAGTAACCAGTCTTTCTAAAAGCTCCCACTTCGAATCTCTAGTAAGGCTGTGTTCGAAAAGAAGTTAGCTGATTTACTGTGGAGACCATAGATAGTATTGATCGGTGCAAAGGCGATGAGGCCGCATAAGGGAAATTCTTCCTCACAATCTGCCGCTATGCGCCTTGTGTGATGAGTCGGAAAAGGAGAGCCTATCCATGAGCATGGGATCCACAATACCATATCACGTCGACCTGTCGCGGATTATCTCGAAAGCGGGTTCCCCTCCGCGGTGCCAGGTCATGTTTGCCTTACCCTGGGTAGTGATGCACACCGCCTAGACCTTGAATCTTATTCACGTTAAAGGTGTGGAGCAGATTATTAAAACCATCAGGTCTATGCCATAAGGCTCCCATCGATCGCTCCTTTTTCACACCAAAACTTTCCCTCGGAAAACACACCAAAATGCGTAAAGATTTGAACTACGTCATACATCACGTCTTCCTCCCTTTAAAATTGCCACAGAAAGATGACAGCAACGCCACGAAGAGTGCTTCGTTGACAGAAGAGGTCCTTGCAGCATTAAGGTTGCTTCAAGCTCATACTCCGAAGCAAGAGCGCTCAGAATGGGTCCCCTGCACCAAGATGGTCGGCAACATGCTCGGGCTACGCGACCACTTTGGAGGGTTGGTGGCCGAAAAAGTGGAAGCTGCGCTGAGAGGAATGATAGATGGAGGTGCGAACGTACCAGCCTTTGGGGATAAAACGGATGTCTTAACCTCGTTTACGTTAATTCAAATATCCTCGCGTTACATATGCGCGGCCAGAACGCGGGACTCATCGTCCGGAGGTCTTCTGACCAATATCTATTCGAGTCGTTCGAAGTCTCGCCAACCACTGAGGCCGTCATCCAGACGATGGGTAGACTGCGACGGTGCTTCCCGGGCCCAGCCGTGGCAATTGGACAAGACCGAATCGCGGATGCCAGCTTTCTCAAGCCGCTGACCGAGTTACTCGTCAAACTTGATGCAGAGACGCCGGAGGAAGTGCTGCCAATTGTAACAAAGGCACACTCGAAGGTTGTTGAGACCAGGGATACAGTGCACCCAAGGTTCGTCACAGAGATGCTCACCGGCATGCTACGGGCTATTGGGCATTCGCTCGAAGTTCCTCGTATCTATAAGCACACACGCGACGACGTCCTATGGAAGGATGCGCTGAAACCGTGGCGACGTTGCCCTTTGTGGCTCTTCCTTCGCGTTGCATTGCAGACGAGTCTCATGCATAATGATGTTAAGGAGCCACACGTGCGGTACAAGTCGTTCATGCTATTCTTCATGGCCCGCGTCTTGGAAGGCGCCCTGGAAGCTTCTCTGCCGAGTGACACGCTCTTTCTGATGACAGCCAAGATCAGCCGCCGTGCGCTGAAACTTGGGGCAGTGGATGGAACAGCCTGGTTGCAGTATGTCGAGATGACAACGAGGGCTGTTCACCAAGAACTGACTCGCAGATGGACCTCGGTGGAGAAGCATCCGGATCCCCACGAGACGCAACGTGACTGGGCCCCGTCGCAGCTGTCGTTCCTCTCGGATACAGAACTAACACTCTCAAGGCTGCGGCCCTACATGGCAAAAGTGTTAGCGCGGCTGGCGTCACCGTCGACTTACCAACGTTTTACGTCGGATTGTGGTCAACGCATCTCGCAGTGCAGCTCAAGCTTGCCGGACCTGAGTCTATTAACGGAGGGGAACGGAGGCCAGGTCCGTCTGCATCTGGCAGATGTGGAACTCTGGGTAGAGCGCTATCTCAATACTTGGCTGCACGCGAACATGGAACGTCAAGACGCCTACACTGCACTCGCCAAGCTCATTGATACCTACACGTCGACAGCTTCTCTCGCTTACAAAGGTATGCCGGAAGATATCTCTCTAATGCTCCTCACCTCGATGGATTTGTGGGTTGCGCTCGACAAATGGGCGCTGGGCCACTGCACTTTATTACACGACTACAGTCCGGAGTTCCCGCTGTCGCTATTCGAGCCGTTGCTGTTGCCCAAGAAGCCTCAGATGGAACGACTCCTCCGCGTTGAGCAATATCTCGCCACCAGACGAGCAGCAGCTATACCGGGAGTCCCGTCGATATTCCGGTCCATCGACACCACGAAAAGCTTTGCCGTGCGGTACGTTCAGCAGTCCCCACACCACGAGGAACTACAACAGAGAATTGAGGCGGAAGCGAAGAACGACAGAGCTAAAAAGACAACCGAGCTCGCAGAGAAATGTCAACAATATCACAAGCTGATCACAAAGTCGGATGGCATGAGTTGCCAATACGTTCCTCGTTGGCGAAAACATGAACAAATCTCCGAGCACAGCGGCTCCTGTAAGAAATGCCAACTGAAATCACAGGCCAAGGGACTCACCATTGATGTTCATGAGTGGCCACTTCCGGAGAGAGATTTGGAGGCGAAGGCGGCGGTGTTTGAACTCGATGTGCCGACTGTTGTATCCAAATGGCGGGATATCACATATAGCATTCTTGTTGAAGCGTTGTCCGTTGAGCCTGGCGCTCAAAGCCCGCGTCGAGGCAAAGGCAAGCAGCAAGGGGTCTACAGCCTCCGCGACTACGCCGGTTTGCAAAAGTTCGTTGGATCGTACACAGGACGACTCCAGCTCGCATCGACAACAAAACCCTTTGTCGTCTCGCACTATCGAAATCAGAAAATTTCTCAAGCTGACAAGAGCAACGTATGCGTCAACAACGGCTTGCACTATGCTGTGTACGATTCGAAGAAAACGAGATGGGCGGAAGAGCTCCTGGATCGTTGCGGTGTGCGCGAACAGTGCTCGCCCAAGCTTCCAGCTGGGCCGTACAGGGGCTTGCAATACGCCATAGACAACACGATCCACACGTCTAATGAGGTGATTGCGAGTCAAGCCAATTGTCCTGAGACGCTGACGATGCACGAGTTCTACGCCTTTGGCACGTTACGGTCAGGCCATCGGTTACAGTGGCGGAATATCGCTCGGGAACTGACGGCTCGTATCCTCAATCTTAATTGCCATGAGACGCACGCTTTGATCGTGCAGGCCGCTTGGCAGGTCGGCCCCTTCAGTGAAGGACAGGTCTGTCGAGAATCCCATGCCGACCTTGAAGAGATCGAATTTGGAAGGTCACTGCTGTTGGCCTTGGACGACGCGGTTGGGACGATCGAAGGCAACTGGCAGGGTGCCGCAGCGGCCCGTACGTTGGTCGCTCTTGCAACTCGCTTGCTCTCTTTTTCATCGTACAAGGTGGTGCGCGAGGGTTGCTTCCGTTTCCTACGAAGAGCACGAGCAATCTCGTTGCGCTGGACCCGCGAAGTGGGGCAAAAGCTGCAAGAAGGAGAGGAAGAGGAGGAGCTAAGAAATCTGAATACACGGACGCTCGAGATGGCCTTGACCTGTCATGGGACGTTTGATGTCGATCCGCACCATCTTCCTGATCTCCTCGAACGGGACGAGGATATTGCAGTCGTGACTGAATGCTCAATTATCGTGCACGATCGATGCCCGGTGGTGGTAGACGATCTACCTGCCTCGATAAACCCCCTATTGCAGCGATATCGGAGGCTCTCATGCGTCCTAGAACCCCTTCTGCGCCAGCGGATCCTGGAGGTCCGCGACGGTCTCGATAGAACTATCGGTCGGCTTTGGGTGGGATATGCATCGGGATCCCCATGGACGGCCTTGGATACGCCTAGCGAGCGGTGGCTCGTCACGGAGACATCGAGTGAAGGTGGCCTCTCGTCGATGCTGGTCCACTACAACCTGCTAGACGGGAGTTTGCTTGTGAACGGGTCACCACTCACAAGGCTTCCCCACTCGTACGAATCCCACCCAACTTTCCAGCGACTCTTTGGCGAGGTAAAGTAACACTCTATTCGAAACAGCGTTGGAAGGAGGGCTAACCGATTGGTGGGCGAGACAGAAAGTTGTCGATGTTATCCCGTCCACTATGAGTGGGATGGTTTTCGAAGCTCGGAATGAGTTATTCGACCACCAAGTAAATATCCTTCTTTACGTTTTTCTTTTCCCTGGTCCTTTCTGTGCACGTAATGATGGAGGTACTTGTGGCGCTAATGAACGCCATCATAGTTGCACTTTGGCATGTACGACTCCGAACTCATCATCCGGACAAGAAAACAAGGACAGGTCTACGAGCTGCTCCCAGTGCACACACTTGACGGCGACTTTCCACAGACTTTCGTTGACGACTACGCGCATTGGCTGCACATCAACACGGGCTTCGTTGAATGGCGACCGTTAACCCATGCTTGGACACCAACTTCGCAGAATTGGCAAATGCGGTCCGGCAGCGGAGAGGCAAATGAGGTGCTACTCCGTGGGCCGTCGAGCTTAATAGACCTTCATACCCCAACAGCGAAGGCCGTGTCAACAGTTCTGAGTCCTTTAGAACAGGCGACCCATATACACATCACGCTCAATCGTGAGACGGAAACATTGGAAGTGCAATTGCCACGACTGAAGCTTGATTTCTTCGTGAGGAAAGGTGCCACACAGCTTGAATCGAAGCAGTTCCGTGGAATGACCGTGGATCCCAATCAATCGACTGGCATCCTAACCGGACTGGTCAACAAGCTTGTCCTTCGCGGAAATACCGACTCGTCGCGCAGTGTCATTATCCCTCACGGCGACGTTCGCTTCGAACCGGAGGGCCACCACGTACGGGTACATATCGACACTCCCCCACAGCATCTTTCGTACCACCTTTACCACATCGACCCTCAACTCGGGCGACTTGTCGACAACAGCAGCCTTAAAAGCAAGCTGTTTAAATGTTACCTTCACGCGGTCACAGCCCACTGTCTGACCGACGAGCTCACGGGTCGGACCGGCACCGAAGAAGCCCTCTCTACCCTAACATCCCCTTCGGTCCAGTCCTTTCTCAGGCTCAACCAAACCGAAATTGACCTCCTGGTACTCCTTGCACAACTGACTCCGTGTCGTCACTACTACCCGCGGCACCTCCGGGTGATGCAGGAGGTGGGATGGGAGAGACTTTCTCCGATCTCACAGCATCCCTCTTTTTCCGATTCCGTGCAGTCAATCTTCGAGCGAGTGCGAACGCTTGAACTGTTTGATGACAAACCCACGGAACTACCGGATGCAAAAATCTGTGGTGACCATCACCTGCTTGAGAGAGCCGGCGTCCGGGATGCTGTATACCGTGTACACGGATTTGGGGCCGAGCATCACACGACAAAGCACGACGTCAATTACATCGCCCGAGACCATGTCTCTAACAGCACCCGAGAGTCTCAGGTTTGTCACACTGTGAAGCTAGTCGATAGCTGGTCGACAAATTTGAAAGGCTGCTCACAGTTGCTCCGTGAGATCGAGTCATGGGGGGAGCCTCTCCATGGTTGCGGGACCGAAGGACCCATCCCTCTAGGCTACGATATGAAATGGCTGGATCCACCCGCCGATTTCCTCCCGAGGGATTGGTGTACCCTGCAGACGGCTTTATCCGATAGTGTGGTCGAAACAGATAAATACAAGATCATGATTTTCCTGTCCACCCTGACGTACTCGCAGCACGCGAAACAAGAGCTTGTCCAGACCCTTTTGGCTTTCGCAACAGTCCCTGAACTTCGTGCAACCAGGCCGCCGGACTACGCCTCCTTCGAGCTATCGCATGGCTATGAACCAAATAGGAGGATATTGGTGAACGTGGCGAACAACACGGGGCGGCCGTTTGATTTCTGTCCGGAATCCAACCTGCCTCAATTTCCCCTCGAGACTTTCTCAGACGCCGACGAGCGTCGCCAGGGCGAGCATCGAACGGCGGTGGAGGAATGCCTTGCCCGGTTCGTGAAAGCTCTCATCTGCCAGTGGCCCGAAGAAAACGTGCGTGATCCAGTAGGTACCGGTTTCAACATTTATCTATCCGTCAATGAGGCCACGAAGGATGCACGGATCTGGTTTCACAGCTGGTATCGCAACGCCAAATTCAAAGAGTCTATCGGCCAAACGCAAGAGATACTAGATGATTTGGACGCCGGAGATCAACGGCTGCTGGGCTACTCCTTTTCGCAGCCCTGCTACCATTATCGTCCAAAGCGAAGTCATGTCGACTTGAATGATATCATGGGGAGATCTGCTCCCAGCTTTTCTCCGCCACGTCTTGAAAATTTCGATTCCTGGGTCGGTCAGCAAGACGAAGAACGGGGGGACCGCAGCGAACTCAAATCACTTTTATCGCGCCTCTCATCGAAAGCTTCCGGTCGCTACGAGCAACGATACGCCAATGATTTGGTGGAGAGCTTCGACTCGCTTCATAACCGTGCAGAAGGCAGACTCAGCGGATCACCTAAGGTGCTGAAGCCACTGCTGGAAGAACATCTGACGCGGTGCAAGGACTACGTCGATGAGGTGTATCAGACGATCCGTTATCGCCTCGAAGCCGAAACGTCCACCACGCGTCGGCTGGCTTGCGGGGCGAAAATGTGGCCTCGCTTGTCGACCACCTCGCTCCTCCAACAACTGGCACGTGGCAAAGTCGCTTCGTTGCGCGACGACTGGAAGCGTTCTTTGATTGAGTATGGAACGGCCATATCGAACCTGCAACGGGCCGAGCGCCTCGTCACGTGTCTCGGAAAGGAGTCGGAACTGCTGAGCGAACTCGACAACCCAGGCCATCAACATTGGGACCCGATCCACTATCCGGACTGGCTGCTTCTCGAAATCGAGAATAACCTTTTGATCCGACAGGTGCAAGCTCAAATCGCCCAGGAGATGATGTCACCGTCGTCCGGTGCGAATTCGATCTTGCAGCTGAACATGGGCGAAGGAAAGTCGTCCGTCATCGTTCCCATTGTGGCCGCGGCTCTAGCCGATGGAACGAAGCTTGTGCGGGTCATCGTCCTCAAACCACTGTCCACCCAGATGTTCCAGGTGCTGCTGAAGACGCTCGGTGGCATGCTTGGGAGGCGCATCTTCCATATGCCGATCTCACGGTCGGTTCGAGTGGACGTGCACAAGGCGAGGCAAATCCAAAGTCTGTGCAAGGAATGTATGCGCACTAGTGGCATCCTTCTCGTCCAACCCGAACACCTCCTTTCCTTCGAACTGATGGGCCTCGAACGACTTCTGTCCGGCGAGCCGGAGCTGGGCAATACCCTGGTCGAGACACAACGTTGGCTGGAGGATAAATCCCGTGATATCCTTGACGAAAGTGATGAAATCTTGAGTGTCCGCTTCGAGCTGATTTACACCATGGGCACACAATCCGCAATCGAATTTAGCCCGGACCGATGGACCATAATCGAACACGTCTTGGGACTTGTGAGCCGCTTCGCAGCGCCAGTCTTTCAACTATTCCCACAAGGCTTGGAGCTCCGCTCGGTGTGCCCGGGAAGTTTCCCTCGCATGCGGATTCTGCAGCCTTCCGCGGCCGATAAGCTTCTAGAGATGGTAGCGAGAGAGGTTTGTGAAGCGGGTCTGCCGGGAGTCCCCGTGTGGAATCTTCCCAAACACGTGCGAGCAGTCCTATTTAGCTTTCTCATGGACCTCAACATGAACGAAGCCGGCACCGAGCCATTGCAGCATCGCGTGTTTGCTGTGGACTCGACGAGAAAGAGTTTACTTCTTCTCAAAGGCCTAATTGCGGGTGGGGTCCTAGCATTTGCTCTACAGCAGAAGCGATGGCGAGTCAACTACGGGCTTGACCTGTCCCGGACCATGCTCGCGGTACCTTATCGGGCAAAGGACAATCCAGCCACGCGGGCGGAGTTCAGCCACCCTGACGCCACCATCGTTCTCACCTGTCTCAGTTATTATTACGGTGGCCTGTCAGATGAGCATTTACGCACGGCCTTCGAAAAGCTGCTCTTGTCAGACCACGCCCAGGAGGAATACGAACGCTGGGTGCAAGACGCTCCGGACCTACCGTGGGTGTTTCGACAGTTGACCGGCGTTAATCTGAGCGACGCGGCGCAGTGTTCTCGGTCGGTCTTCCCTCCGTTGCGGCTCGCCAAAGGCGCAATCGATTTCTACATGTCAAGGATTGTCTTTCCAAAGGAGATGAAGGAATTTCCCCACAAGCTGTCTTCCTCGGGCTGGGACATCGCACGAGCTAAAGTTCACCCGACGACGGGTTTCAGTGGGACAAATGACAGCAGATACATCTTACCACTGTCCATCGAGCAGTGCGATCTCCCGGCCCAGCTCCACACAAATGCGGCAGTGCTCGACTGTCTGCTGCGGTCCGAGAACTCCTTCAAACACGCCGTGGAGGAGTCCGGAAGTGAAAGCCTCGATGCCGAATCGTTGCTACGAATCGTCGTCAGGCCGGAGCCGCCCGTGCGTGTCATTCTCGATGTGGGAGCGCAAGTGTTGGAATGGAAGAACGAGGAAGTCGTACGGAGATGGCTCTTGTGCGTTCCAGAAGCACAGGCAGCCGTGTTCTTCGATGATCGGAACGATCTGTCGGTCTTGAGCCGTGACGGGATCACGGAATCGCTGATGATTTCACCTTTTGCGAAGCAGATGGACCAGTGCCTGGTGTACCTCGACGAGGCTCATACACGAGGGACAGACTTGAAGCTACCGACGAATTACCGGGCCGCCGTGACTCTAGGGCCTGACCTCACCAAGGATCGACTTGTGCAGGGTATGACCTAACCCCGATGAATCATGTTTCTCACGGCTAACCCAAACAGCGTGCATGCGGATGCGGAAGCTAGGGAAAGGCCAATCAGTCATGTTTTGCAGGCCCATGGAAGTTGAACGCAAAATTCTCCACTGTAGCGGTAAAAGTCGATGCGATACCATTGAGGTAGCCGACGTGTTACAATGGAGCATTTCGGAAGCCTGCATCCACACGAAAAAATGCGTTCCGCTGTGGGCGACGCAAGGGGTGCGGTATCAGCGTCGCCATATAGTATGGGCAAAGTCTTCAACCGGTGGAGGCAAAGGCACTGCTCTGGAGATGGCAAAATCATTTCTCGAAGTTGAATCCCAAAGTCTCCAGGATCGATACGGGTTCGGAGGACGACGATCAGAAGAACAGCTCTTGTCACATAACGGGGGAGATGAATCACTTTCCGGACGAGAAACGGAATTTGCAGCCATTCGGGCCAAGTGTCGAGAGTTCAAAATGGCATCGTTCAATAACGCAACACTTCGGGAGGAACAGGAGCGCGAGCTATCACTAGAGAACGAGCAGATGCCGTATGATTTTTGAAGGCGATCACATGTGGAAGAACGAGTTCGTACCTTTAGTCTTCTGTATGCAAGTACCTCGCGGTTCGCCAGTCAGCTTCGAGAAGCGCGAAATCCCATCCGGCTGACTATCCAGCTCCCCGTGACGCGTGAAAGCTTCCTTGGCGGTCTTTATCTTCTAAGTCCAGCAGTCACTTACTATATCGCCGCCCCAGACATCAGATGTATCTGGAAATCTGCCTTCACGTCCAAGACGCTCAAATTCTTCGGCATAACGTAATCGCTCTTGAGTCGTTTTGAGAATCGAGGGCCCGTGGGGAAGGTATCCAACCATGATAGTGTACATGCTAGAGCCCAATCCGAATATCTCTGTGGCTTCAGTGACATCTAAAGATTCACTTCGAGGATCAAAGAAGCCATAATCAGGAAGCCCTCCGCCATCAAAATCTTCATTTTTTGAACCACCGAAATCACACAAGGAGAGATCTAGATTGGCATTGGGGAGCATGTTGTCGGGGCGCAGATCACAGTGCAGTACCGTTTGTGAGTGACAATAGGTGAGGGCTTCAGCTGCTTCTCTGCACCACTTAACTCGTAACCGATAATCAATTGAGTTACCATGGACATTCAAATAATTCTGCACACTTCCGTTGACAGCCTCCGCGAAAAGAAGGTCCCTACCGGGTTCTGATGGTTGCAGAGGCCCTACATATCTGACCGTGTAATCAGCAACCACATAGCTAAGGTAACGCCATTGATAGTACCTACTGGACGATTCTTGGATGTGCGCCCAATACTTTTAGGATATGTACTTCAATATGAAACTTGACTTTGTGTCGCGGGTCTTGTGGCTCTGTCGCTGGAGACTTTATGACAACGCCGGCAAGTGTTGGATGTCGCCAGATGTTGGCAGTCGATCCGGTTGCAAAGTGATCTGTTGCACCAGCTGGGGTGTATTGCGTCACAGAACAGGCTGCCTGGTAAGACAAACAGTAAGCAGGAACGCCACGAGAAGGACCTGGGACGCACTGTTGCCATTTGTCAATGACTGTCTGCAATATCGCTGAGCGTTTGGAGTAGAAATCGGATGCTCTTGCTATTGAAGCCATGGTCGTCCTGAACAGCATGAACATGAAGCTGCAGAGCGAATGTTTCTTGGACTGAAAGCACAGAAAGTTCGAGACAAGGTTCGGGACGTAGGTTCCGCCGCCGCCTCCGACGGTACGAGGGGTGCCTTAGGAACGCCCACCATTGTAAATGGACCTAAGTCGCATGAAGAGATAAAGTGAGACATTCCGCAGATGCCATCGGTGACATATCAGCGGAGGTACGAGTGTGCTTTACGCTCTCCAAGCCACGCAGTATAAAGTTTGGTTCAGTATATTTTTGTGTTACGATGCTCAATCTCCAGGGATTGCGCCTGTCACCTAATGTCGAATACTGATAGATGGTTCATGCCGTTCTCCATGAGATCAGAGAAACGAACTCTCGTCGAGGCTCATGCTGTTGCTTGGCTCTGAAACTTGTTGGTGGCTTATTCGACGAGACCCTTAGCGGACGATGTGGCTATACAGTCGGATTTCCCGCAGAGAACGCCAGCAAATAGAACAATGCTTCCCATACTCTCCGCCGATGACGGCTTTGGCATTGGCTCATGAGCCTCGACTGGAGGATCGTTGAATAACTCATATCTTGACCAAAGAAAGGTCCCAAAACCGACTTGTCCTCCACCACCCAGGTCTCAAGCTACAGTCATAGAGGAATATGACGTTGAATGCTCTCCTGGCTCCCAGTCTAGGCTTCGACGAATGCAGGCGAGTACGGTTCCAAGGTCGGTAATTACCTGGACGTTTTATGATGTGTAAGGAGCGATAGCCTTGATATGTCTGAGTCGGAAAGCATTGTACCCAAGGTCGAACGAGAGATTAGAGCGATATGTCGCCTTTCTATACCCCTGGCTCGCGACAAGCGTTGCAGTGCATTCGTACCGTGTAGAGACCAAAGACCACAGGGAACCTGTTGAAGACTTTGGACCCTTCGGACTGTTGTCAAAGGTTAAGTAGTTTAAAATAGATTTAGATTGGACGGAGGACAGGGGTGCCCGGCTCTAGGGGCTCGAGGGGTTCCTCGGCCCTACCGCAGTAAGGTACTTTATGCTACATAGACGTCCACCGTGCCCGTGTTCATAGATAAGCTCGCTGGGCATGGGATGATTGACTCACCTCGACTTGAAAGAGGCTCACCCAGTCACGAGATGACGTGTTCGTCAGGTATCACTCGGAAGTGGAAGGAGGTCGAGTGCCAGCGTTTGATTGGAGAGAAAACCACTTGATATGCATCACTTCGATCTCGCATATGCAGGCCTGCATAATGTACCTTACGACGCTTCAACACTTTCGATATCACCCGCGCGCTTGGAAATTTTTGGTATCCTACGTTCATTTGAGAATACTGGTCGCTGTCGCTACAGATCTTACTATCGCGTCCTGCAAATCCTAGCGCCTCCAACATTGCCGTCATGACGTTCTCTACTTCCGCTTTCGCCCTGCTCCTTGTATCCTCTGCACATCTTACAACCTGTAATAGTATCTTGGAATCTAGGGATGGCTGCGATAAGAACTATGCTACATGCAGTCCGAAAGGCGCCTCTACGCAAGCCGAGCCTCCAATCGGTAGTGCGCTGTCCCCGTTCTATGTCGACATTGTGAACACTGTCGATGTTGGCAAGAATCAGAGGCGGGAGATACATGAGAATAGGGAAGTGCTCAAGGCGAGAGCATCCGGAGGTAGTCTATGCTGTGAGTCTTGACCAGCAGTAACCACAGGAAGTGCACTGATCCTTGATACAGGTGATGATGGAACGCAATGTCTGCTGCTTCAAGGCCTCAACATTCCATTTTGCTATGTAAGCCTAGGTCTAAGACCCACACTGTCTTGACGCTTATCTCGAACTAGGACAATTACACAACGAATTACTTCCTGCCGGGCGGCTCCTATGGCCAAATTGTTTCTGGCAACTACACCTCCTCTGACGGCTCTGTGGCAAATCTGATTAATGGAAATTATACAATCAAAGGCGGAACTTCAGGCAACATCTATGGCTCCCCTTCGCCATCAAAACCAGACACAGCGACTTTGCACATTCCTACTCAATATACTGCCTCTGGCAGTGGGAGTGCTATCCCCGTGACAGCGCTTGGGCAAGAAATTACATACACTACGACCATTCCAGGCACCACTGTACCGCCGAGCATACTACCAGCAACAACCACTAGTGCAATAGTCTCCGCTGGAAGTACCATTGGTACTGTGACGACTACGGAGGCTGCGAGCACAATACAGGGGACCACCGTTGCGCCACAGGTCAGCACCGTGACGACGAGGCTTGCAGAGACTGCAGGGACTTCAGCAACTAAGAAAGGCTCCGCAATGGATCTGAAACCAAGCCTCTCGGTATTTGTTGTTGCTGCGCTCCTGGTTCTCATCGTGCAGGTTTTCGGTCACCAATAGACAGGGTGATATGATAGTGGTTATGCGCCATGCGTTCCTTCTTCTTCTTCTTCTACCTCCTAGATTATCAAGATACCCCTTCTTCTGTTAGATCCTTTACGTACGCCTGAGTCGTATAGAAATGTCGTCTTTAGTGTAGCCTTGATGTATGAGGATATGGCGAATGTATAATAGCATCCCTGCTTAAGGGAGTTGTTTGAACAAGCTTTCTGCTCGACTGGGCAATCTGTACTTCGATCCTTCATATTGCAACCATGTTGACTGCATGATATGGCCAATGCTAGGAAACGACTTACTATTAGCAGGAGTAGCCCGTAGCCCAGAAGTAGACCGAGCTTAGCCGGTTCCGTCATCGGGGCTAGAATGGAATACTCGTTGCTCCTTCATTCCAGTAATACAAAGCCCCAACAATTATCGAACCGATAGAGTCTTCATAAAAGCCCGAAGCAAGATTTATTGACTTCGCGCCCGTACCAAGGTATTCAATCTCCCACGACCAAAAACCCCGGACAAAGCGCCCTGTGCGCCTCGACCCTTCATCTCCCACTCCCAAGCCGCCCCATACAAGATCCCCACTCTCCACAGATCATCAGCAACACCATGGCCGGCTCAGCAGCCTCCGGGCTCTTGAGCCGCCAGCTAAAGCAAATGCAAACCGACAAAGACATCCCGGGCATAAGTTGCGGCCTGGTCGGCAACAACATCTTCGAATGGGAGGTCATGCTCATGATCTCCGACGACTGCAGATTCTATGGTGGTACGGACATCACCACTATACGTCTAGACAGGATTTCGCACACAATGTTGATTTGAATGGTATAGGAGGATTCTACCGCGCACATCTCACGTTCCCACCAGAGTACCCACATTTACCACCCAAGATGACGTTTCAGACGCCGATATTTCATCCGAATGGTATCGCGCGCCCCTTCCCCTTGTATTCTCGAGTCCCAGCTAACACGAATGCCTTCCCGCCAGTCTACCCCTCAGGCGACGTCTGCATCTCCATCCTCCACGCCCCCACCAACGACCCCTACGGTTACGAATCCGCCTCGGAGCGCTGGTCGCCCGTGCAGACGCCCGAGACGATACTGCTGAGCGTGATCAGTATGCTGAGCAGTCCTAACGACGAAAGCCCTGCGAATGTGGAGGCGGCAAGGATGTGGAGGGAGGATCTGAAGGAGTTTCGGAAGAGGTGTAGGGCGAATGTGAGGGCGAGTTTGGGGGAGGAATAGGGGGTGTTGGGATGCTGTGTATATTATGGGCTGGATGTGGGATGTTTATATGGGTTATGGGTTGAGCGGGTGCCTTGGCGAGGCGTTGTTGGTTGTGGGGGTGGGTGTGGACACCGTGCGGTCGTGTGATACTGTCAGTGGGTTTCCCACGCTATTGACGAGAGTCTAGGCGGCATGACAGAAGCGTTCCAGGTCCCGAGTGCTCGCTTGCTTTCCATCCAGCCACGCCACATATCTCAAGAATCCCTGCATCATCACTGCCCTCCCTACTTCGCCTCCTTCGCATCCTGATCACGGAAAGCCTGCTGGACAGCCTTTGCCTCGTCATCGTCGTCTTTTTCATGGAATTTCAGCCTTGTATGCTTTCGATATCAGTATCTATTTGTTAGGTGGTGGGTAAGAGATGGCTAGATATTGGAAGGGGTTATTGGTCTATGCATGCAAGAAGGGTTGAGGAGGGTACCCATAGCTCTCTGCGAACTCCTTCGAGCGCCTTGGCTTTCTGGTCTTTTGCTGGATTGACTGGCTGATGTGTTGGTGGTGGATTTGCTGCTGGATTCTTGGATGGAGGAAGGCGTGGTTGGTGAGGAGGAGGCTGCTTTTGTGGAGGGTTGGGGATTGTTGGTGGTAGGTGTGGGGGTAGTTGAGGGTGTTGGTGGAGATGGGATGGGAGGGTGAAGTTGTGTTGGTGATGAAATGCGATTTGATGATTTCGCGATGCGTGCGATTGAACGCGTGGGTTGATATTTGCGATGCTTTACTGAATGGGGCTGCAGTGATGTTTCTATCTACATTCGAGACACCTGGCTATGAGCGATGAAAGCGAAGGTGTTGTTCAAGGGCATTGATCAGGATTCTTGGGTTGTTCAGATCCATGCGTCAGATTGTCATCTGTGCGAGAGTCTTTGGACATCATACATTGAGAAATTCGGATGATCATAGGTAAGGGCTATTTGTTTCGGCGGCCTCAGAAATTTGATGAAAACTCAAGAAGTAATCACATGCGAAAAATCAAGGGCAGATGTTTGAATTTTGTTTTGATTCATTGCTAAGGTACTGCTTCAGCTCAATGCCTATCCCATAAACACCCTGAGCTAATGAGAGCAACAACAATCTTCGCTCGCAATTCATTCAATCGTTAAGCCCCATCCTGTGCTTGATGCTGCATGAAGATAACTTTTTCTTGAGTAAGAGGCTCCTGTCGATGGAGAAGTTACTCGACTTGGATCCTCTTGCCCTTGTGCTCGGTCGCCTTCGGAACGACTACCGATAGGATGCCATTGTTGAGTTTGGCTTTGACGGCATCCTGATCGACGCGCGATGGAAAGGTGAAGGCACGGTGAAACTCCCCAACCGACCGCTCAGAGACCCAGTACTTTGGCCCAGCGGTGGCAGATGCGCCGCTGGATTTCTTCGAGACTTGAGTGTTGCCAGCGCCATTGTTCTTGGTCTGAGCTTTGTCTTTGTCGGCATCGTCATCCGCATCCTCCACGGTGACCTTGTGGCTGGCATGTCCTTCGGTGACGTCGCCGGTGATGCGGCCTTGAGCCTGGGGAGCGCCTTCGGAAGAGTAGTCGCGCTCGACGTGGCCCTTGATGACTAGAGTGTGGGGGTCGGCGAATTCGATGTGGACGTCCTTTTGATCGAGGCCGGGCAGCTCGCCTTGAAGCTCGTAGGATTCTTTGTGCTCGCGGACGTCGAATTTGGGGTGGAAGGCTCGAACGGCGGAGGAGAGTCCGCCGCTGCTCTGGGTGTAGTCGTCGAGCAGACGGAAGAGTGGAGTGATGTCGTTGTTTGGGAAGCGTTGGAAGAGAGACATGTTGTGTGTGGTTTTAGTGAAAAGTTTTGATGTGTTTCTTGGATTGTGGAGACTATTGGTATTTGACTGATGCTTGAGGACTTTGAAGACGGTATGACTGAAGAGGAGTTGATGGTGTTCATATATTCATAGAGAATCAACCTAGAATATTCTAGTCATAGCGAGAATACGTGGAATATGTGACGTAGTTGTTTAATTGAGGTTAGCTGATCTCTTCGGGATTGCTGCCCGCCAATCATAACAATCGCAGCATCCCCACGTTAGAAGACCGCAGGTTCTAGATACTTCACGAAATTGGGTCTTCTCTCTCCAAGTAGGAGGGTGATTGGTGAATGAACACGGTATCACGTGACTCCGTTCCCGAAGGTTCGCGTAGTTTCTACCTCTCAGAATTACCTCAACCGCTAAGGCGTGCCGCATTCGGCTAGCCTCCGCGTTTAGGTTGCTGTCAGAGCACAAGGCTAGATTTTAGCGTCTTGGCACTTTTCTACTAGTAGTATTGCTCACCAAAAGAATCCCTGTCGCGCCAACAAAGAACCCCCTGGATACTCCGTAAAGTACCTAGTCACCTAGTACAAGGATCTCACAGAGCGAGGCGGTCTACGATGGCACCTGGTGCGCTGAAAGCCTCCCCGCCTTTCCCACTCGCAGCCTCGATTGCAGAGTATCCGGAATCCGCTTTGGTAAATAATCCATGAAAAGCGTGTGTATGTTAAGGACCCATTCAAATCGATGGACAAAAATTACTGAAGCTCGAAAAATATATCTGGAAGCCCAGGAGGCCGTCGTCGTTGATCTGGCCAGAACTGGCCAGATCTCAGGATGTTCTACATTCTATTACGTACATCCATTTTTTCTACAGTCTTCCAAGACATATCATCCCAACATACAGTATAAATTGCACACGAGAATTTCATTGCGTCTCTAAAGCGGGCTCGACCACGTCCCCATACTATCGCGCTCCTTCTTCAACTTCGCAAGCCTTGACACCTTGCTGTTCGTGTTGCTTCCCGCATTGGGGTCGCTGTTTTCGTCCCCACTGCTCCCGTCCTCATCTGTCCAGGCATCGTTCATATACTTCAACCAGTCATCCAAAAATTTCTCCGCCCCAGCCCTCGCAATTTCAGCCCGGGCTTGCATGAAGCTGTTCCAGGCATCTTTGAAGTTAATTTTCTTGTATCCCTTGTCCTTATCCGCTACTTCGCCGTCCAAGCGATCCAAGAGCGCGGCGACGCGGTCGCTCTGTTTCTTAAGAATGTCCTTCGTTGTCCCATCCTGGTGGTATTTCCAGGCAGAGATGATATCCCTCATCTTCTTGAATGCTTTGTTGTTATTGGCGTTGTCGTCGACAAATTTCTTCATCAAACTATCGTCAACGAGCTGCTTACCGCTCCACATCTGCACGTCAAGTAAGCGGGCAACATCTAGGACGTTGGGAACAGAGGGTACTCACGCGCTCTTTCATCCCGTTTACGTATTTGTCGAGAACCACGAATTCGGAAGCAAACCCATTATCCCTGCCTGGGAAAACTGTCGGAAGAATTTCAATCGGCGTCCCTTCTGTACCATCCACATTGACGCGGATATTGCCTGACCAATATGCTTTCATGTAACCACACAAGTTTGCAGGCTTCCCCGCTGCGTCCTTCCATTTGACTCCGTCGTTTTTGCTCTTACCCTCAAGGAAGATCTTCAGAAGTTGAAATTCGAGAATGTGTTCGGTCGCATATTTACTGGTATCAGTAGGGATGTCAATCAACGCAAAGTCATAATCATCACAGTCGGCAGGATTTTTGTACCCGTAAGTTTTGATACTTGTCTGTTTCCTGACAATTTCACCAGAGGAATCGTACTTGGGGGATACGACCTTCAATTCGTCGGCACAAAATGAAATCTTCTTCTCGGCTCGCTTCTCATTAAGATGATATTCCAGAAGACCTGGAATATCTCGCCTGGACACACTTCCTGGATCATCAAGTTTATCAGATTCATCGATGCCGTCGGCGCATTGAACCTCCGCATCGGTCGTTGGAGGACAAAAGACGCACGACGGTGGAAGCTTAAGAAGTGGACCTCCAAACTGTCAGCGACCGTGCTTGAAAGGGCGGGACCGCTCAAAATCTTCGATATCAGCATCGCGGGAAAGAACTCACCGGAAACCTCGCCTCGCTTCCCCCATTGGTGTCCTATGCTATCGTTGGTACTTTGGACACCGGCTAGATACCGCGGGGAAACCCCAACAAGAGACAAGTCTTCGACATAGTCCACTGTGCCGAGATTGCGTTTCTCTATCTGCGGGCATGTCCCACCCTTCTTTGCAGCCACCGGCTTAACAGCTGCAATGGGAAATCGACTTGGTTTCCAGCCGAAGGCTTCTGGTGCCTCTACTGTAGCGTAAAGGTCGGCACCGAGATCTATACCGTAGGTGAAGGGACAATTGCCTTGACTCGATACTCCAGCGGCTGCCATGAGGCGGGTCCAGCCATCGGCGACCACTGCAACCTTTGCATCACCTACCTTCCACATCTTGTCGAAGACGATACCAAACTCGAATGTAGGTTTCAGGTGGGCGATTATTTCCCCTTTGGTGGTGATAGAGTAGTCAAAGGAAGGCTGTTTCAAGCCCTCGAAGTCTCCCGTCCCGTCTCTACTTGGATCGCTCAGAGCTTTGGGACCCGCGTCTGCACCTTGATCCGGATACGTCTGCTGAACATCCCACTTAGCGATGTCAACCCTTGACTCCAAATGGCCAGCTAGCGTTACTGACGCCTCAACAGCACCAAAGAGCTTGAAATTCGGGCCTACAGTCAGCAGCTTTGGAATTCCAAACGTTGCGCCAGGGAAGTTTTGTAGTCCAAGGAGTTCCTTGTCTCCTGTTTCGAATTTGACCCGGCCAACAGCATCAAGTGTGAATGTTGCAGACACCTCGCCTTTATTCTTAAAGTAAAGATATGACTGGCTGAGATCCAAGGGAGTCCCTAATTTGGTGATAATAGTCAGACCGAAACTTGTCGAGACCTTCACATGTGTCTTCGCCTGAGCCAGGAGATTCGCTTGAACGTCAGCACCTTTCACCTTACAGGGGCCCCATTGCTCCTTTACTAAGATTGCGGTGAAAGTTGTGTCGATGTCATGTGTGAAATCCGGCTTGATTCCCCCGTTAAAGAGTCCTTTGACCCAATCCATGACGTCTTTGCCAAACCACCGCTTATGGAGTTCCTCATGACTCAACGCTCCATTATGGAAATCGTCCCGCCATTCTTCCTCGAGCCATCTTTTGTGATTGCCGCCGAAGTCTTCGAGGGCACGTTTGCGCTTTGTTTTCGCAGCTTTAGCAACAATGTTATCCCAGTAACCCTATAATGCTACTGTCAGCATGAACTTCCGTCAATATACTTGACAATGCAAGTCTTTTTCTGAAAGGCTTTTGTCATCGCAAAGAACTTACCACTTCGTTGCTAAAGTCAACTCTCATTTGCGTATCACCAAGGTCGCGGCGCACGCGGTGCCACTCGAAATCAAACGTCAGATCGTAGACTGTAGGCTGATGGCCGTAGTCTCGCTTTTTCAGATGCTCTGGCAGCCTTTGATCGGCGGCAGGAGCCATGGATTTCGCTACCGCGTATTTGCTCGGACCACAGCCAGGTGGCATTTCTAGAATGGTGCCAGCGACAAATCCTCCCGAGCTGATTTTGTGGCAGTTGCTGTTTTCAGAGACATCGGTACAGAGCATCTGTATGGTCTGTTCATCTTCGCTAACAGCGTCGTTGCAATTGAAGAGCTCCCAGTGTGACCCATCTCGTTTGTCCAATGAAGTCTGCAGCTCCTCAGGAGATGTGAGGACGACAAACCCGAACGAGGAATCGTTAGGCTCCTTATCGGCTGTGTCAGCCTTCCCATCTCCCCAGGTGTTATCAACTTCCAATCTGTAATCTGAATCGACGTGTTCCCCTGTTGGCGGATGTGGGAACAAGTGGTCTAGTGGCACAGGCAAGAACGGCGATTTGCTGTCCGAAGGGTCGCAGCAGAAGACTCGATCACGTTCAAACCGAGGCCAGCAAGTCTCCCCGCGCCCGTAAGCATTCGTTGCTAATTGGACTGAATGGCCAAGTGGACATTGATTATCATTGCAGCTGCCGGGCTTGCCGTGCCATCCACAGTTTTTCCACTTCTTCATTTCGTCAGGAGGACAGCAGAAACGCTTCATCATGTCCATCTTCGTCTCGTCCAAGAGTTTGTTCAGTGCCGCTCCCACGAGCGAAGGTGGGAAAAGATCGGCAACGGTTTCGGCAGCGGCTTCCAGAAAAGTCCCAGCAAATGTGAGAGGCTCATCACCTTTCTTGCATTGGTCGCCCACTCCAGTCCAATAACATTTGTTTTCCTCATCGGCAGTCTGTCCACAGCAATATACTTTCTGGCCGTCTTCACAGTACTTACCATCTCCCCACTTGTTGTATCCCAGTGTGACTTCGCCTGTTTGACAGTGACCATTGCAAGAAGGGGGTGTCCCACGCCATACACACCTCTTCGGATCAGGAGCGCCGCTGAGTGGACAGCAAAGACTGCTGTCCTTCTTTTCTGAGTGCCGGGTCACTGTGGTGGGAGACTCAGCAGGCATTCTCTGATTGCAACTCAAATGTTCATGACAATGGCCCAGCCGCACTCAGTGAAGAGACCGGAAACATGAAGGAATAAGTCTAAAGTCGCTCGTCAAGTGAAATATCTGTCACATTTTACGGCTCAAGAAAAGAGATTTGGGTTAAGCACAAAGGCCTGAGTACGCCAGAGAAGCTCGCGAATGCTTTGAGGAAAGACGCACCTGGTTTCGCACCACCGCATGGTTGATGAGTGATGGGAATGAAGCCAGCTTTACAAATCCCACCGCAATCTGTGGTGTAGCAATCTGCGGCGGTCCCATCCTGTTCAAGTCAGTCGAAGTGGGTCGTGCTCGCTTGAATTCGGGTCCCACTTGCCTCCCAAAAAGAGGAATCCTTTTCTTTGTCTGCGAAAGCATTGATTTTCTTGGGAGCTAGGACCGCTTGCAAGGCTTTCAAATCAGGGGTGTCCAAGTCGATCTTTGAATTTGTCAGTAAAAAAAGTTGGGATTGGGCTCCGAAGCGCCAATTACAAATATGAGTCCCGTAGACACAAAGTTTCTGGGGACAGCGGGTCAGGGGTTTTACTTACCGCCCATATAAGTAAGCCACCCAAGCCCACTTTGTTGGCAAAATCGATCTTCTGCTTGAAAGTTTCTTCATCGTCGTACGAGACCCACTGGTCCTGATCCCACACTATATACTTGACGGCATTTTTCTCGTCGTATTCAGGCTTAAGCTTCTTCTGGTCGATAATCTCTGTAATCTCTTTATATGACAGTGTACCCGAATTTTTGGTACAGGATCCGGGCGATGCCCCAGCTTTGAAGTTGCATCCCGGCTTCGAGCACCCAGGGTCGGCCAGTTGAAATGAGCGGCCATAGAAACCAAGACCAAGATTGAGCTTTCTAGCGGGAACATCGTTCCTCCATAGTAGATTAAGTGCTTCTTTGATCTCAGTCATGTTCGTATGAGCCAGGACATGGCTCCCAATCGGGTTGGTGCTGTCCCAAACACCATGTAGATCATAGCCTATAAAGTCTTATCAGCCTTGCGATTGCATGACATCCGCTAAAGCCTGCATACTCATGACATTGATGAAGTCAACGTGTTCGACAGCTTTCAAATCAAACCGCCTTAAATACCAATAGCTGGTAGGGATGGTGAATGAAGCCTCATAGTGGCTGCCGTCTTTGATGAAAGCGTCTTTGAGTTCCTTGAGGAAAGTGGTAAAGTTTGGGCCGTCCTTTTCATGACCACCTCGATCTGGTGCGCCCGGGTATTCCTGGAGGAACGCTGATCAGTACCAAAAAGTCGCGAGAAACTCCGGATACACACCCAATCGAAGTCTACACCATCAAAGGCATTTTCTCGGAGGAAAGTCAACAGGTTGCTTATAAATATGGCTCTGTTGCTAGCCGAGCTGACCATATTGCTGAAAACCGGTTGGGATTCGGTGCCATTGTCATTGAATGTCCAACCCCCGAGAGCGACCACCGTCTTCAAAGCACGATTCTTCTTTTTCAGGTCCGTAAGGTCCGAGAAGAGTGATGCTTTCTGGTTATCCATGGGTATGATCTTGAAGTCATTCGGCGATATGTATCCGAATGAGAAGTAGAGATGTGTCAAACCCTCGACCGGTATCTTGTCAAATGGCAACCCACGACAAGCACTGTCGTGTGCCCACGATTCGTAGTATCCAATGACTCGACTCTGTACATCTCCGCCTGACGCGCCAGAGTCAGGTTGTTCGCAGCCACTCTGGCAGCCTTCGTCCTTATCTGAGGAAGGGTCACTTAGCTACACTCCCAGGAATCGAATGCTGCAGAAAGCACTGAAGTGTAAGGGTCTCAAGACAAGCATACCTTTGCCTTTCTTGCAGAATTCCTCAGTCATACCGCAGAAGCCAAATTGGCTGCAACACACATTGAGAGGGCATTTCTTGTCAGCCTCCTTCGCGAAGCGACCACATTCTGCATAGGCATCGCAACTGCTCCAACACTTATCGTTCGGTGATTTACCATCAGTCCCGCAAGCTTCGGGGCGGTAGTTACAGTAGCCTGTCTCCTTTGAGCAGCAGGCTCCGTTCTTGCAAGGTTTTGACTCCGAGCAAGCGTAGTCATCTCCATTGCCGTCTCTAGCGAACAGAAACTTGGCTGCAGCAGGGCACACATGCGTGTCGGCATCTCGTTTGACTTTCACAGAGTAGTCGAAAGGTCTGCAACGAAATCCACCCAGACGTTAGAGAAGCTTCAACCAAGACAGTGTGAGATCCACGGTCCACAAATCTCAGACTTCATGATGTAGCAAGACAACTTACGAGATATTCGAGTTGTGACAAATTTGCGACTCATCACTTCCACCAGTTTTTCTGAATTCGACGGCATTTGAAGCAGATTGTGGACGGCTTTGATGCCTGTGCAATTGAGGGTGAGCTGACACGGATGTCTGAAAGATGCAAAGCAGAAGGGAAAGAATTAGAAATAGCTGTCCAAGTCGGACTCGACCTATCCTGGCAGCAGTGCCATAAGCAAATGCCATGCTGCTGGGTGGGCAGTTGAAAGAATATATGCCAGAAAAAAAGGACCCTCATCCAGGAGCCTCTGAAATTGTTAGAATGGGACAGTCAGTCCAAGAAAAGGCGCACACATTATACTGTACCGGCAATATCGGAAGTGGAGATGAATGGGAACTGCTCAGCAACTTTAATGAGTTTTCGTTGCAGGACTTCAGGGCGTTTGTGGGTTGCTCTGGTCCGGAGCCAAAGGCCTTTCTGGCAATCTCACCAATCAACATGGGGGTGAATGGATACTCTGTTTTAGCCGCTGGCTGAACCGTCCGTCAGCTCCAATATGGCCAACGGAGCGAATGACCGTTGGCGCAACCCTTGCGAGAACCATCATTCTCAAAAGCAAGGCTGAATGGGGCGATGCATTGCACGTGAAACACGTTCTTCGCCGTACTGATTTCAGCATCCTGCAGTACTCCTGCATATTTGCATTAAGAGCGTGAAAATAGAATCCTGAAGTGGTGGGCTTGAACGTAGGGATTAAAGATCCCCACGCATTGGGCGTATTGGGTACTTGGGGGAGCCGCCTGACCGGAGCCGAAGGATTCAGATAACCGCCGTCTACTGGGAATGAGACTGTCAGCCAAATTTGCTTTTGGCGGACTGCATCGACCCCGAAACAAGGAGGAAAGGATGCATCAGCCTCGTGGCACAGCCGCGCGATCGTTTCAGCAGCCAGATTTGGATGATCTGACTCCAACAGAAGTTATGCCAAGCTGATCAACTGCTTACATTCTTGCTACACTTATAAGAAATAGTCTTGTTGCTGCATGTTTTTAGTACCCAAGAGTGCCGAGTGTTGTCTCACGCTCGCAGTGATGACTCCCACGCCGGTAGCACAATACTTCGGACACACTTGGTACGGGGATCGGTGACAAAAGTTAATTCCGAATTGTTTTGCTACCCGCGCGACTCCTCAGACATGCCGTCAAACGAGCTACTAAACTCTTTCGGGTTAGTAGGCTGTCTACGCTGGTGGGGTTCATGAGTAGGCGTCCAAAGGGGCGCCATTATTTGTTTCCTCAGTTCGAGGTAGATTCGGTCACATCTGACTCAAGGTTCTAGTCGACTTCGGGCATCCCAACTTGCAATGTTCATTGTTCGAATCGGCCTGGGATTCCCGTCGCTGATAGAGCATCCTGCGGATCCAATATCCTCCTGTGAGGCCTCCTTGATCAGACGGACAACAGATATGGTATACCCAACTCCTTGATCGTGCTCAGAGCCTTGCCACTCCAATTTCCGGAGTGACAAAATCCTTCAATTGATTGGAGAATCCGGCCAGCGGTAAGGCCATCATGTGGTCTCTGGGCTTCATTGACCCATCTCCGGGTTGTACTGTTCAGCGCTAATCCCCAGCTCCTGTGGCGTAGCCCTCGTTTCCTATATGTCAACGTCTGACTTCGAGTCTGCAGTACCCTAAATTCCCTTGTATCTTTCTCTATTTCGTTCAGCATGTCTTGCTTTTCTATGCAACATTACCAGATTAATAGTTGGCTTGTTGTTGTATTGACGCTCATTAACGCATCAACCGCATTTCGTGCGTTTACCAACGCATCATTAGCTTCTAGCAAACTCTCCGCACCATGTGTTGGTGCTCTATCGGAAGATATCGCCTGCAGTCCAGCCGTCGCAGGGCTCCGCCTGGGCGAATATTATCCAGAAGAGACGTTGAGTCGAACTTGTACTGCCGATTGTGGACAAGCGCTCAAGCAGTATGCGAACTCTGTCGCTGCAGCATGCGAAGAACAAACTTGGAAGGGGTACGAGGACACAGACTTGCCTATCGCCATCATACCGGACATGCTGCGGTACCATTACAACTTAACCTGTTTAACAGACTCTGGCCGCTATTGTAATGCAGTTGCCGCAAAGGCAGCAACTGCACTAGACTCTGAAGGTACTGAACAGTCACTCGAGGTGTCAAAGAGTTAGGTAGAAATTCATGAGAGCTGACCACAGGTTCATCCAACAGTGAGCCGGGGCTTAATTCGGAGATCGATGGGCATTAACAACTCCACCAATTCTACAGATGCTTCCGATTCCTGCGATTTGTGCTTCATCAAGAATCTTCAGTTCCAGGCCAGTTCCCCTTACTTCAACGGACCTGAGCTTCAAGAGCGATCGATCTATCAGTCTAAAACATCAAGTTGCGGGATCACAGGCTACCCGTTGGCCACAAGCACCATCCCTTTTCAATCGTATGTGAAATTCCTTTGCCCTGTGCAAGTATCGATGGTCGAACTTGTTGACGTGTTATCTCAGCCCGCAATCATTTACCGGTCCATCATCTGCTGCAAACACCACTGAACCAAATGTCTCCTCCTGTAGAGGCGCGACATACAACATCAGGCCTGCTGATGACTGCCATTCCATATCGACAAACCAGAAAATCGGTACAGGCTGGCTTCTGACTGATAACAACCTGCAGGCTTACTGTGCCAAGTTCCCTAATAGCGGATCTCTGTGCCTGGTCAATAGGTGCCATGTGTACACCTTACGCCAAAACGATACATGTTCAGAGGTGGCTAAATACCACAGCATTACGGAAACTCAGCTAAAAGCGTGGAATCCAGTGAGCCCTGGTCGCCACAGTACTAGGTCGCGTGTACTAAAATCAAGCTCAGATCATCGATGGCGGCTGCTATAATCTGAAAAGGATGAATGGGACCCAGATCTGCGTCAGCGTACCAGGAAAGCTATCGCAAGCGCAAGACACAACAGGACCGCAAAACATGACGGTCCCTTACTCCAAGGGCACATCGATGATCACTTCGGCGCCAGTGGCGCCAGTGCCCACCAACGTCGCGCAGCAAGTAAACCCGCGCTGTGGCCAGTACTTCACAACTGTCAAAGGCGATTACTGCAATTTGCTTATCATGAAGTTCGCCATATCCCTAGCCGACTTTCTCTTCCTGAACAAAGACGTCAATGCAAATTGCACAAACCTACTCGCTCAATACAGCTATTGTGTAAAGCCGGTTGGAGATAGTAAGTCGACTTCCACGATGTTTCCTGGCTCTCCTCTAAAGTGCTGTAGTAAACACATATAGTGGTCGTCCTGGATATGCCAATACGTCGTCGATTGAAGCCACCCCGACAGTCAAATATGCGGACCTACCCGAGGCTACTTACACCAAGAAAAACAGCACGACAACGTCTTTCCCACTAGCCAGTGGAACGCGCAATGGCTGCGGCTACTACTTCAACGGTGATCGCTTCCAAGGAAGCCTCCAGGGAGACTGGTACCCTTCTCAGTGTGCATTCGTCGCCGACGTTTACGGTGTGGACTTGGATGATTTTGCAAATTGGAACTATGGTATGCTGTGCCGAGAGATCATGCAGAGTCATGAGCTGACTGCGACAGGACTTGGCGATGTACGCGCCCAGAATTGCTCCTTCCAGAAGGACGTCCAGTATTGCGGAAAATACTATTGGGGGGAAGCAGCCGCCACGACTGAAACCTTCACGCAGGCGACCACCGCATCAGGTGCCGCAGAATCAGGAGCTACCTCGTCAGGAGTTCCGATGACACCCACCGCTGCTTCAGACGGTACGCCATCAATTACAGCCTCTTCTGACACCACACCGACAACTGCCGCCTCTGCAGATGCCTCTTCTTCAGGCGATGTTGCCCCATCCAGTCCCGCATCATCAGGTGTTAGCAAGTCATCCCTGCCAGTAAGAGTAAGTCTCCCAGCACACATTGCATTTCCTCCTCCTACCTCGAATGCCCCTTCCGCTTGCCTCACTTCAGCCTCGGCCTGTTGGTAGTCAATGCTCACATGCCTCCTAGGAGGGTGCCTCCAAATCCTGCACCCGCTACGTCGACGTCGCCGAGGGTGAGAAGTGTGAGGACGTCCTCAAGAAGAACTCGCTCAAGATAGAGCAGTTCTACAAGCTGAACCCGGAAATCAAGGTGGATTGCTCGAATCTGTGGCCGAGTAAGTGTTGACCTCCTTATCATACAAGTTTGGGGGTGATTTTGCTGACCCCTGGTGGTCAGAATATCAGTACTGTGTTGAGGCTTCTGAATAGTGAGTATTGACAGGTATCAGAGAGGGAGGAAAGGTGGATTTTTATGATTTGGGTGCAATATTATTGTCACTAATGGGCGTACTGGGTGTTGGAACTAGATACTTCTAATTAGGTTCGATTCCTATTGGCGCTAGTTCAATAGTGGAGGTATCTTTTCTCTGGACTACTAGAATGGCGTCTTGGGGTGTCGATGCTAAGGGTACATACTTTATACTTTACTTTATGTAGGCTGATGTTCCGCGTACACCCCATCCCCATAGGCGTACAACGCTAGTCGCTTCAGCGTACCACCCCCAGCATTAGGCTCAACTTGGCACCTTGCTTGGCAGTCTTTGGTATGGGGTAAGACATGTTCACCTACATATCTTTTGCGCATAGCTCCCGATTCTCATCACTGCGCTTCAATGTAGCCTCATATACTTAGAATTATAGCCCATAGTCGCCGAGGTGAAGTGTGGGTTTGGGGTTGTCCGTAGCCAAGTTGCATTAGGCTTAGCGGCCTGCTGCCGGAGCTTCCTTGGTCCGTGTCAAAAGCTATCGAAATCCGGTGAAATAAAGTCAATGCTAAACAATAGTAGCTTAGTACTTAGTAGTAACTCTTGAGAACACCCTTACTGAAACATGGTATCCGCATTTCCATGTGGACTTCATTCAGAATCCCTCCCTTAGCGCAAGAGTCATAAGGGAAAATACTTTATAGACTCCACCACTAAGCGTAATATCAGGGAGTGTACGCGGAATACCTACTAGCCTGTGTGTACAACTCAGATATGCCCAAACTCCGCCACACTCTGCATAATGTCCCCCTTCGCCTGCCTCCATATCTTCAAAGTCGACTCCTCAGGCTCATACCCCGACTGACCAATCACCCAGTCTAGCCTCGGTATACCAACATTCCTTGACCCAGCGCCCCCGTCTGTCCGTTCGCTGGGGGCGAAATACGTCATCGCAAAAGTGAACCTCCTATAGGCTCTGACCTCCGTCTTAAGGGTCATGCGTTGCAATCGCGGCATCTGCGCCGCAGCCTGCGCGGCCGCCTCGAAGAGCGGGTTGAGCTTGCCGGGGTCTGCTCTACTGCGAAATTCGCGGTAGGGTTCGTCGCCTATAGCAAGGGCGACTTTCTTCTCGTTGTAGGTATCTGGGGTGTCGGGGTCGGGGTTCTGCTTTGTGGTGGTGTCGTCGGCTCCAGAGCCATCAAAGCTCGCAGTATCGGATTCGGCGTCGTCGTCATCCTCTGATTCGACATCCGCATTGTCATCGCGCGTGAAGTACCAGTCACCATCGGCTGTGTTCATGCTAAACTGAACTTCGACCCAGACGAGATTTGGCCAAGATGGTTGCTTGGTTTGGGTATCAGGCCAGAACAGTGACGGCGAGATTACGATGTGATTACCTAGGTCAAGATGTGTCAGGTTTTCAGACTGTGAAATCGCGTGGATAGCAAGGCTCAGATGGTCGGTTGTAGGGAAGGATGGCATGATGGCGCTCAAGGGGTTCAACTCCTGGTTGTTCAGGGGCTTGTTGTGAAAATCCAATGCTACTCGCTTCAGTGAGCCTTGAGGTATCATTGACAAGGCTTCAGCAAAGTCTATGAGTATTGATAGATCTTGTCAGCCAGATTCTATGATGTAGTGCCCGTCAAACTGAGAACATGTAGAAGTGACCCACCCAAACGCGTCTGCTGCCTTAATGGAGGATCCCTCTTCTCATTATCCTCCAACATCCAAAGAAAGCTGTCCAATTTAGGAAATTTACCGGCGATCATTGCAAGTGAGCGAGGCTCGATGTTGCGATTACTCGGCGTTTTATAGAAAGAAGATATTTGTGGTATTTCTTGAATCCCCTCAAGTGATTCAAGCTGGAGAAGAGAAGACTCATATCGGTGCTGAAAAAGATCGTGACGGCGTCTATGCTCCCACTCTTGACAATCCTCTTGGTACTTTTCCCAGCCTCGGTATTGGCAGTCCTTGGGAGAGTAGCAGTCTCCTATGGATAGACGTAACAACGGTTCAATGGGAGGATCACTATCGTTCCCAGTCGTCTGGGACTCATCGTGCCAAGACCGAAGCAAAGCAAGAACATCTGTGATGGCGTTGGTAAACACTTGGTTGTTGGATTGCTTGTCCTTCTCGGTTTCGAACTTTGCACAAGCCTGTTCTGTATATGTAGGAAGGATGACATTGAGTTCGAGCCGTCTCAGCTGTTTACGGCGGTGGTTGACCACGATTTGAGAGAAGGCTTCTATTTCTGTACTTTTGACAGCAATCTCGCGGAAAGTTTGACATTCTATCGCGTATTGCCATGATTGTGAGATGCTAGCGTAAGCTGGCAGCAGAGCCTGACCCCTTTCCGACGAGATGTCAACGCGATCCTCGTGCTCCCAACGCTGTAAGTACGAAGCGACGAGAATTACTATCTCTTGGGAAAGGCTGGCAATCCCTACAGACATGGCATTGGCCGAGGTAAACAAGAACCAGGTAAAATGAGCTCGTGCAAATAGAAGATTGTCAAGGCCAGCCTGTCATCGTCTCATTTCACAACAGTATTGTGCAGCCGCTCAGCTGTGCTGTGTCA
>JAABUK010000309.1_pt1 | contig 108486 bp, 120 predicted proteins | sample 5559141 | NCBI WGS metagenome assembly JAABUK01 (sample SAMN10711869, study PRJNA513367) | rock metagenome | isolation source: Antarctica rocks | place: Antarctica: Victoria Land, Pudding Butte nord | collected 2016-01-03 | reverse complement strand
AGTATAAGTAGATAAGATAATAATCTAATAAAGAAGAAGGATTTATAATTATATATAATAATTATAAAAGCCTTTTATAGTATACTAAGAGGTTAATAATCTAATATATATATTAATATTAAAGATTAGATTTCTAGATTTATTAATATACTTATAAAAGACTTCTATCTTTAAAAGCTTATATTAAGTATATAGATTAATTACTACTATTTATTATATATATAATAATCGAATAGTAAGATATATTACTAAGAAGGTAAAGAGTATATATACTAATATATTAAGCTTACTTAAATTTAATTTAAGTACTTATTAAAGTCTTTAGTAAGGCTTCAAGGCTATTATAATAAATATCTATAGACTAAGCCTTTAACTCCTATCTATTTATTACCTATTTACTTATACCTTGATAATTAGAACTCTAATAAGCTATCCCTCTTTCTATGTCATCTTAAAAGTCTTCACGCTCCCTTCCTAGCTCGCTATACCTTTCGCCAGAACCTCCGGCTCCCTCGATCGCCTCTGTCTGCCTTGCTCTGATTTCCTTCTCCAAGGCTTCTAATCGATCGCTAAAGTACCGTTGTCGGTTATGGTTGATGACCTTCATGCTCGAAGCATTGTGTCTCCTCCCATATTCTGCACCCCGGCTCGCACCCCTCGACTGCCTTTTATCCAAATCTTCCAATTCTACTTCGTATGTTGCCTTTCTCTGGCGGAGTTCTTTGTATTCATTGTACCCGGCATTACCGCCAAAGCAAATTCCAAACCCTTGACAATGGCAGATTTCTTCTGATGGGCAGTGGATGCTATTTCCGGTGAATAGGAGCTGCCATAGATACTCCCAGATCCTGCCTGAGACATAATCACTCAACGGTGTTCTTGAGATCCAATCTCTGTAAAAGACAAAGCGACTCAATGGTATGGAAAGGACGCGCTCCTTTGACAGAGCGAATTGCGCACAGCATGCCTGGCCTAACGCCTCTGGAAGCGGTTCAGATGGAAATAGCTCCTGCCAGCTCTTTGTGAGCACCACTTGCTCCTGCTTGACCAATGTTTCTCGGGCATCGTGTGGATGCAGCCAGTCAGGGCAGCCTGGATACCACTGACATCGCATATTTACGTATCCTTCGTGGATGACATAATCATTGTTCAACCGCCTGACCATCTCGGCGGAGTCATGGCCAAGGAGTTCAATATTGTGATGTGTCCAACGATGTGCATGCATGAAAATGATAATATCAGGCAATTCGTCATAGTGGTCGATGATGTATGTCAAGTATATCATGACTTCATGTCCCCTGTTTCGGGGTGGGTGTAGTGGTGCCTTCGGGTCGTTGGCCACGTAAATAGCGGCGTCAACTCCGGGTAGCTCCTTCGTAATCCAGGATACGTCGTCATCCTCGAGGCGGGGAACGACCATCAATCGAGAATACGTGGAGCCAGAGGGTTTGGGCACTCCATGGCGGAAATTTGTAGATAGAGCACGTGCGGCGGCCTCCAGTGGTTTATGCACTCTATGGTACGAATAGTTGCGGCCAACGGAAGATGAAATTGAAGTGTCTAAGAAGAACTCGTCATGCCTGCTGACTCTGAATCTGGCTTGAGATGGGTCGTCGGTGTTCAGCTTGTGGAGGAAGGTAAGGAGAACAAGCAAGGCAGCGGCGGCTGATAGTCTGATGGACTTTCGTAGAATGGACATTGCTAGGTGACGATGATACGAAACGCACTCTTGTATCGCGATCCAACAAATTGGAAAAATGTGGAAGTGGAGAGGGTATCAGTACGGCGTACGCTGCAGAGAAGGATATCGACTATGATCGTAGTGTGCCGTAAGTCCTAATCAAACATAGAGAGGGAACGCTGATGAACAAAGAGCGATGGCGCCTCGTAGCGTTGGAGCAGACTCTGAAGCCGACAGAGTGAAAGTGGCATGGACACACGAGATGGTAATGGACACTTGGCATCGAGGTTTCCAGATCAATGGGGAAGCAGCGTTGAGTACTGCGTCGGACAGTTACCGTTTCGATACGAGTGATCACCTCATGACGTTTATCCACAATGAAAGATCTAATTTGAACTTATTCAGTGGGAGGACAAAAGTAGTGTTGATTTCGAATGCATACGGCAGTGTCGAGCCTCATCATGCCTGTGCCTTCAAAGTATCGATGATCCGCCCATGAAGAAGGGACGAGGATGTTCTACTCCTTTCGTTCCGAGTTGTTAATTGAGCGCCGTACCATGACATCGGCATCGGGCCCTCTATCAACACCCATTGACTGGTAAGACTATCGCTCTTCTTCTTGCGATGCTTAGCTTTGATATTATACAACATAGGTACAACTGATCGATACCAGGAATGCTAAGAGTACTTGCCAAATCTGTACAAGCCTGACGAGATTTAGAGGCCTGCGATAGTTCTCCCTAAGCTTACCAATCTCTCTTGCTACGAATTCCGTAAAGCTATGGCCCTCGCCGCCTATGACAGTGGATGCTAAGCAACGTATGATACCCATGGAAGGATCGGAAGGCCAGCATCGTAAGGCGAGTGTCGCAATCAGAAAAGCCATATGGATACTGATTGTGATTTTATGCGGTCAGAAAGGGTAGGTTCCGGTGAAGCCAAAGATAGGCGATCGTTGATGGTCTAGACGATGAAAAGGGCTCTGGGGGAAGCATATTGCGGCTGTGAAGGGTATCATGGTGCAATTAAATAAGTACTGAATTGGGTGACGCTGATCTGATCGATCCATTATGTGGGCCGTTCCTGGTATGTTGATTTTGATGAGCTCTTGGTGGATGGTCGCTCTGCAAAGAACCTGCACCGCTGGGACGGCCAGTTATCGACTCTCCGCTGCCCCCAACAAGCTCTTGCCCATCGCGAGTTGAGCCATACACCTTTCCACGGTGCGGGGCGACTGGTGGTGCCTGCTTCCACCTCCTGCTGAGTTCTTGATCGTCATCGACAAGTACCACCATCCACACGCCGATCTGACCGTTGCTCCCCAACAGAGGAGTGCAGTGAATCCAACGATTCCTACCGTCTTCGTCGGCTTTCGAGACCCAACGCACCTTAGCTGTCACGCCTCGGCCTTCTGCAAGTGCAGTGGAGAGCTCATCACGGACTCGGGAGGAGCCGCCGATTCTGTCCATGAAAGGAGACTGGAGTATACCGGGAACTCGAAGGGTTGGCGAAGCAAATAATATACGGAACGACGGGTATGGCCGAATTAGTAGATACTAGGCTTTGTCAGTTTCTTTTAAACCAATTGAAGCCAATCCCTTACGTTTTGGTAGATACCACTAAGTCTTCCACTTTGACGACTGGCTTGCTCATAGCTCGGATTGTCGTCCGTCGTTGGCTCTTGCAACAACAGTCTTGGCATATGGGGTGCGCCAGTACGGGATGTATCGCTCTCCTCGTCTTGGTATTCTTTATGCATGCGCCCGCCATACTTTCTCACCGTTTCCAACTCAGCCATGTTGAGCATCTCACTGAGATCTTGGAAGTCGTCCTTAGCTTCCTGTTGCCCATCGATATTGCTTCCGTCATTGTCGTTATGCCCACTCTGCTCCCGGATTATGAGCTGTTGAAGAGATTCCAAATCCGTGCAATCTTTGACCAGGCCGCTAACGTCAACCTGAGCTCCTATGAAATATCGGATCTTTCCACGGCTATCACAAAGGGGCGCAATCATAAGCATGTTCATAAACGGCGAACCGTCCCGTCGACTTCGGAGATTAGCACTGGGCGTCTAAAAGTTTCTAGCATGACTCACTAATTGAGAAATACCTCACAATGCTCCTTGCCCGCCCTTACGGCCTCTCCAAGCCTCATGCCACTTCGGGGATGCGTTTTTGGACCTTGCAAGAAACGGCAATTCCGCCCTATCGCATAATTCATGCCATACTGTGTAGTTCGATGGAACTCTGATATGTCCTCGTCAGCAAAGTGATTAGCTGGATATGGACAGCTAACGTACCTTCAGAAGCGAAGACAATTGGATTGTCAGGCCTTGATGGGTCCGTGAGGCAGAAGACCTCAGCCAAACCCTCAGATGCTTCCCGTAAATGGGGAGCTAAGGTCCCCGTAATCCTTCGAGAAATGCTCAAGCTGACTATTTGTACATACATCTGGGTGACGAAAGCAGGAAGATCCTCTTGGGTTAAGACGTCAAAGGCTGATGCTGCTTTCTCCTCAAGTTCACGGTTAGTCGTGGCCTGAGCAAGGTTGACAGTGAAGTCATGGCTTTGTATGGGGCTTAGAGCCTCAGCGATTGCATTAGCATACTTGATAGCTTTCAGTGCCTTGAGTGCGTCTAGATAGTATATTAAGATGGGAACCGATTGTGGTCGGTGTGTGCTTAGGAAGGCCGTGAACCTCAACAGTGTTGACGGATTTGAGAATATTATCTCCAGGTGAGCCCGCGAGAATAGCTGCTCGGAGCGTGTCTCCAGCGAGAAGACCTGATGGTGGCTTTCCTCGGGAGGAGCAACCAGATCGAAAGAGCCAGCAGGATCCCCAGTCAGGGGTTCCATGGTATCAAAATCATCGAGGGCTGACTGAGCTTGTAGCGCAGGCAGCTCGAAGGAAGTCGCTTGTGTCTCGTATGTTCCATTCGATGACCTCCTCGAAGCTGGCGACAAACTGCGAGAGATACTATAGGCCTTGGGCCGCGTTTGGGCACTGTGAGGTTCACCATTTTGGGCGCTGTGAAGCTTGACGTCAGTCCTCATCGGTCATGACCTGTATTTCAGGGATGCCAACCTTGAACGTTCCTGTGTCTGCACAGGCGGTGGATGGTAGCTGGGCATTGGGGATGGGGCATCGTATTTTGCCCGTGGTACCGGAGCATTACTGGCCGTGGTTGGTCTTCGCGAAGGAAATTCTTGAAAATCGTGTACGCCGATAGGAGGGAAGATCTTGTGGTAAGCACCGTTGCTCATGCTGTTTTGTCCATTGGTGCCTGTATTTTGATGTGAGGGCTGCCCCTGCTGTCGAAGTCCATCAGGATGGCGCATGGCCTGATGAGAGGGATACTGCCGCAGTGGCATATTGGCTGAAGGCATGCTTTGAGGACGACGGGGCCAGCAGTATCACGGAGGTTTCCTTTGCAGACAGCAAGAGACGAGGTCCCAATCCAAAACATGCCATCACCCAAAAGCATAAAGACCAATTGGGACTTTCCCCCTAAAAGGGCGCCGATCCGCACTAAGAAGGAGCATGGCTTGGATGTTTAAGGCAGGTATCGGTCATCGAAGCCGTTGAATTACCCAATCAAAGGGGATCCGTTCAATTAGCAGCAAAGTAGATCGTAATGTGGTGATCATTGCCGGTGCATGATCAGTATATAGTATACTGGTGACTGGGAAGAGGTAGTGGTACATGCAGCTGTTTATGAGGCTTCAAAGTTTCGCGTATATCTTAGCGGGGAGGCGGGCATATGATCGATCTGCTGCTCCGAAACCTTACAAGTGCCGTCCGTACCTTAGTGTGGACATGATCAAGATGATCCCCCCCATCGTGCCATGCACCATGTTACCGGGAATGCAAAAGATCGACACTGCTCCAAGCCTCCAAGCCAGCGGTTCGAACATTATTACAGGATACTGACCAGGCGGCTCATTCCCGAGCTATGAGTATTTTCCTTAGCGTCCAAGCTGCATTTGAATGAGCAATCAGAGAGGGGCCGGGACTGCCAAGAGCCTACTCGGCATGTACTAGTAAGGGGTTTGCAAGCCAATACCCTGCTGTGCCTGTATGACTATGATCGCGTATACAGTTGGTACATGTCCTCCTCCTCAACATTCAATACATAGAGAACTGCGCCCAAAACTCCTTCGCTAATGCTGGTAAACGAAGACATAAATTATATGCCGGGTTTATACGAGCAATTCCCTACAGCCATTCAATCCACGTCTTCGGTGGAGTCCTCTACCGTGGAAGCTTTTCCTTTGCCTTTAGTCTGTCTGTCATCAGCAAAGGAATGGGAGATTACACCTTCGCTCGAAGAAATAGTCCTATCTTCATCCAATTCCACGGATATGGAGCTTCCTATAGCATTCGTGTGTTGCTGATCGGCACCCGATTTCTGGGCCAGTGATCCCCAACGAGGAACGTCCGATTGGTGTCGGATACTTGAAGAGGCTACTTCGCTGTTGGCGGGCTGTAGATGGCTTGAGGCTTTCGAGTCCTCTCTTCCACTAAAGACAGGAACCGATTTTTGAGGGGACGATGTACCTGCAGGTTTTAGCGAAGACGGGAACGCTTGCTTTGTTGTTTGATGGGTTGCAGCAACATTGTCATTCTTTCCAGCTGGTGGCATTGAAGAGCTTTCGTGGGTCGGAGTTGAGGCCGTGTGCGAGGTGGTTGTTGAGGCAGCATCACTTGGCAAAGACGCGAGTGCCGGATTGACGCCCGGTGCTAGTGATTGAGCATTGGATGTACCTGCATTGTTAATCTCGTTCGAGTTGGCATTCGTCTGGTCCAGCACTCTCTGTAGTGGCATGACAGTCCATCCTAGGGGTAGTGCCATGCCTGCAGGTAAGTTGGGATGGCCATGGCCCATTGTTTGCTGCTGGGGGTTTGAACCGAAGCTTTGTCCGACCTGGGGAGTCGGTGGCAAGTCCTCGACGATTCTAGACTGATTGACCGCAGCCGGCGGCGCGGCGAGAAACAATTCTGGGTTCATTTGTGTCGTTCGCAATCTAGCTAGCTCGCCTTGTAGTGCTCGCACAAGGTTCAATTGATTCTGCTGAATACGAAGTCCATTAATTTCCCGAACTAAATGCTGCTCGATCTGATGCAGTTGTAATTGCAGATTAGTTGGGCTGAAACTAGCAATCGTTCGATTTCCCTGACGTTGGGGTCCGAATGCGTTTGCCATCCGTGGTATCTGCGCAATTGGTACCGGTCCTTGCTGAGCGGAGGGTGGATGGTTATTCATTTGCTGGGGAGGACCTTGAAGAGCTTGCCTGGCGCCAAAGGCGATTCGGAAAGGACCTAAGTTAAACACATTTTGTGCCACGATCGGTTGCTGGACGTCCCCCTGAGGAGCGACATGGGCCGGAGGATGGTTGGGATGACCATGGCCCCTGGCATCCTGGTATGCTACACCAGGCTCGGAAGTCCGTGCCACTGTCCCTATAGCAAGTACAGGCCTCCTGCAAGTCGGGCAATTCTGTTGTCGCTCAAGCCAGCTGCGTAAGCACGCAAAATGAAGAATGTGACCGCAAGGCAGCTTTTTCGGCCTCAAGCGCTCATCAACAGCCGTTGGGGCGGCTCTATTGGCCGTGCCATCGTCTGCCTGTTGTTGAAGTGGCGTAGATTGTTGTCGCCAAGGCCTCATGTCTTCTCGACAAATGATGCAGACATCCTCACCTACAACTTCTTCTGCAGTAGCATCTGGATATTTGGCATTCATGTCCCTTGTAGCTTGCCGATACCGGATGAAATCGGTGATACGTTTATAAAAAGATCGAATGGTGAGAGCAACATCGCGGATGATGTGTATAGGCATGCCGTAGAACATGCAGAGCACACAAAAGAACGTGATGTACAAAATCAGTTTGAGGAAGTCTTATGTCCCGATATCAGCGAAATGCCTGGATTAGGGAAACCAATGGCTTCATACCTGTAGTAAGATCTAGATAGAAGACGAACCGACCTTTCTCTTCCCACCCGGGAACATCAATATCAAGTGAGTCAATATCGTCTTCTGTACTCGTAGAAGCCACTAGGGTCTCCGAAGGCCTACTGTCAGTAGCAGTCGACTGAGAATGAACAGATTCCATCTCTCTCCTCAACTGTGCTCGACGATCTCTAATCTGAGTCTTGATGACGCTTGCCTCGTGGAGAGATATCGTGTAGCGAGCGGCACTCGAGAGTGATGTAACCGTCAGAACTGCGAACTCGAACGCAAACATGACCATCATATTAGGCCGTGCATGACGCAGGACGGTGTTGATTGAGTAGCGAAGCACGAAGATATCAAACAGGGTCGAGATGAGCAGCGAGACGGACAGTCGGGCATGGAAGAGGCGCGGGTTCGTTGGCGGCTGTTGTTCCAGGATCTCGACTCGACCCTCGCCAATCCAGCCCCAAACTTTCCCAATCAAAAGGCAAACGAACATAACCAGAAACCATCCCCCCACCTCCTCTCTGAATATAGTCATGGCAAGACATGTTTCGGTGATGGCAAACCAGGCCTTCTCATAAAGTTGTTCAACCTCGATGGGACGCAGGGGACCGTAAAAGAGCCGTTGAAGTCCTAGCATACCGGTGCATACACTAAGGAGTGCGATGTTCGTCAGAACCTATGGGTCAAGTAATGAGCGCTGGAAGCTAGCTTAGGACCTATCGAAGCCTTACCATGAGGCATGCGTTACTCTGAGCCAGATAGGCACAAGCGGAATAAAAGTTCGTGCGCTCATGTAGGGCACGAATGATGACTCCAGTCGCCAGGACCATAGAAGTCTACACCTACAGCATCAGCATCATCGAGGCGGAAGTAGCACCTGAATGAGCATATACCCCAGCATAAGCTGTAAATCTCATCTTTCTCTCCGAGTATCGGCTACCCCTGCCAAACTTCTGTTTCGACCTTCAGTTCAAGAAGGAGGGGAGCCCCATCTTTACCGAGTAGGTGGATGAGCAATGAAGCCGAAAGATATATATGTGGCAGCTTTGTTCCAACACGTACACTACTTAGTTTATGTAAGTCTAAGCATGTAACGCGCGGCAAAACATCCGCTTCCCGCATAGCGCCATCGCTTCTACTTTCGAAGTCTTTGATTCTTTCATGCATTACTGCATTCCGAATTTCCCAAATTACCTTGTCTATAGACCAGTCAATGCCTCGCCCACCAAAATGTTTACTGCAACGCGACTGCAAGCGGTCACGTACCTGTTGGGCGTTTGCTTGTTCTCCATTGCATTTCTAGTCTTCCTCAATTCTTCCCTCTCTTTCGTCATTACTACCCTGATCAAGCAGAGAACCCACGTTGGGGATGCCGTTGGGACCCTGGGGTTCGCAGATGAATTGGTAGCGCTTGTAGCATGTCCGGCTTGGGGCGTAATTTCCGACCGACTTGGAGTCAGAACGGTTGGTATTCCTCTTATTGAAACCCCGGACAGTCTTTCGGATTCAGATTGTTAGTGCGTTTCGAATTGGGACTCTGCGTTGCGGACTAGGACCGTGTGAACTTGGTCAAGAGCCTGTGCTAAAGCCTTCCGATTTTCGTCGACCAAGATGTGTGAGTTAAGCTAAACCTTCTGATAGGTGTGTGCCTTGGGCTATGCGATCATCGGCGTTGCGCTGCTACTATTTGTACAAGCAAAGAATGTGTTTCCTCAACTGCTGCTTGCCAGGCTTTTCTTCAGTATCGGTGGCGCAGCAACCTCTACCATGATTACAGCAATTCTGCCATCAATGATTGCCTCACCCAATCATGATGAAGAAGATCTCAGGACCCAGGCTCATTCAGATAGCAATGTCCATAATATTGCACCATCAATATCTTCGGAACTTACGATCACCCCCTACAGGCTTCAGACCAGATCGAGCTCACAGGAATCGCCATCTCCAACACGTCTCGCGGGGATCGTAGGCCTTTCTACAGGCTGTGGCGCTCTTCTTGCGTTAGGATTGTTTCTTCGTCTGCCAGAGCTTATTCAGCGCACTGGTATCCAGGCAGATTTGGCTCTCGCAGATAGCTACTACCTCGTGGGACTCCTGTCTCTAGTGCTCTCCCTGGTGTGTTTCATTGGTCTGAGACACCTGAAAGGCGAGGAGGGCAAAAATTGGCGAGCTCTCGTGTGCGGTAGAGCTGAGGACCAATTTACTGGTGGCCCCAAGGCGATTTCTAGCTTCAGATCCTTGTTTGAGTCTATAATATTGGGGTTCAGTAATCCGTTGTTGGGTTTAGGGTACCTTGGTGGTTTCGTCGCTAGGGCTTCTTCTGTGGGAATATCGCTATTCATTCCTCTATTTGTCAACGCCTACTATATCTCGTCTGGTCTCTGCGATGAGGCTGGGCACAATCCTCAAGACATCAAGGCAAAGTGCCGTGGAGCATACGTCCTCGCGGCCGAGCTCACTGGTGTCTCGCAACTTGTTGCCCTTCTCTTCGCGCCAATCTTTGGATACTTCGCGGACCGGTACTGTCGCTTCAATCTCCCGCTTCTCTTGGCTGCTCTGGTAGGGGTCCTGGGTTACGTAGGACTGGCAACCCTCAAGAGTCCGGCAGTAGGTGGGCAGGAAGGTAGTCCATGGATATTTGTCATGATGGCGCTCTTGGGAATAAGTCAAATTGGATCCATAGTGTGCAGTCTAGGCCTTCTGGGGCGTTGTGTTTTAGGGTTCGAGCAGGGAGGTAACCCAAAGCATGCTGCGAATACTGAAGGTGCTACACGTCCTGGAGGTGATGGCCCGGATAACAACCAGGACCAAGAGAACAACGGAGATAGTATTGAAAATGCGCCGTTGCTTCCATCAAAGCCTCACTCAAGAGCTCATCTGAAGGGTTCAATAGCTGGGGTATACTCGCTCGCTGGGGGTGTGGGGATCCTTATCTTAACGAAGATAGGAGGGCTCATGTTCGACAAGGTCGCACAGGTCGCTCCCTTCTATATGCTCGCGCTCTTTAATTTGATGTTGCTGGTCACAACGACGATTTTGGGAATATCCAACGCCTGCAAGGGGACGTGAATCTCCTATGCAATACTCATCTAGGATGAGGTATCTGATAGGTCGAGTTGGAAGCATCTACTATGCATGATAGACGGCATGATTTCGAGAACTTAGAAGCGACTGAATTCACCGCCAATGCCTTCCCAAAAGGCCATCCCCGGGATCAAAGCCAGAAGCGAGACACCTATATTAAATTACCCATCGTTGGTTGCTCAAGCGACCGCAAAACCAAGCAACTGCTGCATATTCTCGAAACAGCAATATACTGCTAAGGCTGCTATGCACCCGTAGCCAATCGCCGGATAGCGGTGTACATTCCAGGCCTCTGGATTTTGACATATCCAGCTCTATCGGCAAGCCCGTATGCGTGAGTATGGTTTCCTGGTCGGATTGCGCCTTGCTGCGAGCGAAACATGTCACAGCTGAGCCAGGCCTACGCTACGAACAGACAGGATGGGACTGCGGTGACGACCACGACCACGACCTAAACTCTATGTTGCACATAGCAATATAGCTGGTCTGCTTATGACATCTCTCTTGGTTTCAAATAAGCCAACCTGCGCAAAGACGCAAGTCGTCGTCGGAATTTTATACACGGGCTGAGCCGTACATAGACACCAAGATCGGTTTGTTAGATTCTCTATTATTGACACCCCGCTCTTGATAATATTTAGCGATGCAATTTCTTTCTCGCTTGGTCATAATTGGTTGGTATACCAATGGGGTTGAAAAGAAAAGAAAGCTCTTCCTCGTATTGACGTAATGTCTCAAACTGGCCTTGGGTCTTAATTATAGTCACCAGGGTACCTGCGAGCGATATAACGTTCAACGCGATTTCGCAGCTTTTGTCATACTCCTTCCCTCTAGAGCATGATAGGGCGCGCCTTCTCTCGTCGAGGGACAGGTAGCCATGGTTGCAATCGCCATGGCATGACTGTCGCGAAGACTAACAGGTTGTTGATTGGCCTTCTGATTGTCAGTCTTGGTGCAAGAGAATCCATGCTCAGCAGCTCTAGCTTTATTGTATCTTGAAGTATACATATGCGTCCGCTTGGAGGAATCAGGATCCTGTGGTATGCTCGCGAGAAAAGGCAGGAATGGCTACTGTTGTATGTCTTCTAAAGGATCAGCGAGAGACAATACAGTGGTCTCAGCGTTCTCTGATCATTATGTTGCTTGTGTCTTCGCTCTTGGCCTCCCACGCTTTGAGGCACATCCAAGTGGTTTGCAAGTTGTTTTACTCCATGAGCTCTTTGTTGTCAATGGTGGTTCAAACGAAGTGTCTTGGACAAATATGATATCAAAATAGCACTAATGTGTGTGTAATACCATGGAAACGGAAGTGGGTTACAAGGAGTTCCTTGGGATACTTGAAGGGACCGAATCTTGTCTGGTTTGCATTCCGCTGCGAATTCTCTCGGCTGCCCACGAGAACTAGCTTTTCGATCAAGTAGGGTAGTTCCCCAATTGAAAGAGAAACACACCATCATAGCCTACAACGTATTTAGTTGGGAAGGTTGTTACATAGCTCTAGTAGCCTTGTAATGATACTCCGTTGAGCCTAGATTATGCTCGATTTCACCTCATGAGCGTCTGACCACCAAGGCCGCCACTAAACTGTACCGCACCAAGAGGATCTTCGCAATGCCGGGCCCCACAGCATGACCTGCTTTACCTCAAGTGCCCCATGGTAGTAATACACCGAGAGAGGAAAGCCTAAAGTGAGCGAACAATCTGCTTTAACCATGGTCAGCATCTATGTCGTTGCACTCATCTGATTCGTACGGCAATGGTGGGTGCTATTGTTACTCCAGCTCTGCTCTCGTCCATTCGATCGACCCCTCATCTGCCTAACAATGTCTACTTCTTTCTTGCCTGTTCCACCTTGTCGACTCTCAACCTACCCTCAGAAATACCACATGTGCTACGCTTTGCACTAGAACGAGGTGGTGGTTGCAACGATAGCAAGCCGGAGCATGAAGATCAGCTGAAAATTGTTCGCAAGATGAGAGAGTCCATCATCAAGTTGGTGGCCATCGCTGGGTTGCCAAAATCTATCAACGCCATGAATGCTCTCAAGTCGGCAACACCTCCTAACCTCGTCGACGAACCTTTGGGCTACTCTCCTACGGGAAGGCCTTCCGAAATATTCGATGTTCCCCAGTCAGCTGTCCTCCACCGAGGACAGCAATTATTCAACGACATCTATGGAAAAGTAGCTGGGGGTGTGATGAGAAATATGGATCGATCGGGTACCGAAGATCTTGGACTCATGGCGAGGTTGATGTATGGGTATGCATTGAGCAATACGAGCGTTTTGAGTGCTAGGGATACTAGCTATGTTCTGGTCGCAGGTCTGATACCTCAAGATGTTGGCTCCTCGTTTCCCTTCTGGAAGATGAATAGCATTCTGATTATGTAGGTCAACCCGCAATTGAAGGGGCATTTGCGCGGCGCCGTGAATAACGACAAGTCTACTGTGGAGGAGGTGAAAGCGGTCAGAGAAGTGGTGCTCAGGATATGCGAAGCTTCAGGCATGAAAACACTCGATGTCAATGTCCCTGTGGGCTGGGGATGGAAAGCGGCAGTAGCTAGCCTATGATCACAATTGGCGCTTATGTCTGATCTCTGGCATGGCTCTGATACTCATTTCCGGCCTGGAGATCCTTACCACTGTCACGCCTCAATTGATTGATTCTCCTTCGGGCATCGTTCATTCAAGGTGTAACAGCCCAAACAATAATAGGAAGTGACTACATGTGGTAGACGAAGCATAATATAGATGACGGGTGATACTCACGATGTAGGCGACTTCAGATATATCAATGGATCGTTTGGAGCCCCCGCATCCTCCATGGAAAACATGTATGGATGATTAACGCAGCAAGGACAAACAGTCCTCCAGGACCCCCTACGGTCGGAGTACTTGCCAATATCAATAGTGCTTGTATGGGAGATCAGGAAGCGCTTAAGATGTTGGCAGTTCGAAAACAGAAGTTTGACTTTGAATTAAGGGCATGCCGGGCGGATAATAAGAATGTCTCCACTGCGTTTAATAGTCGCTGGTAAACTTTCAAGATGCTCGCTCAGTTATTAAGGTTCGAAGATAAGATTGCTAATCTAGTAGATTTGGTAGGGACGGCAGGGGCCTGCGAATGTGCAACGACACAAGGATGCAAGCGGTGTGAAATAAGTGGTTCGGAGTCACCGAGCTTAGGCGAAGCCGTCTCGCGATATCACGATGCTGCATGATGCTGATGGCTTACAAGTGGAAGGACTGGACATAGATCACTCGGTAAGATCGGAGAGGACAGAAGACAGCTTAAACAATAGCGATGCCGAATTGGAGCTGCAGTACGGAGAATTCCGTACGTACTACTTTGTAAAGGTTGGTAATCATCTACTATTGTAAGAGGCTAGAAAGATCCCTGCTCGCATAGTGCAGCCCTTCGGGGCTGCTAGTGGCATCCCGCAACGCCACGTGGATCCGTGCCATCACGCGAGGAATTCTGAATGCCGTCGTCCATGGGTCGACCTTATTTTCTTTGGGCCGTTTCCTGTCATCTTCCTACTACTAGTATGCTACTGTGGTATCCACCGAATTAAATGTTAGCGTGACAGGGATTGTTTTGGTGGGTCCTCTCCCAAATAATCCCTGTCACGCTAACATCTAACTACCTGGATACATAGTAGTCCAGTAATGCTTGATTGCTTGCACATCATCATGGTGGAGGATTTTCGTTTTTCGTGATCATCTTGCAATTGTTTCAAGATCCAAGATCAAACACCTTCGAATTCAGGCACAGTGTTCCTCCGGACTGGTGTCAAATTGCCAACAACCGTGGCATGTCATGCATGGAGAGCGTTGTCTGATGGGTACGATATGGACAAATCAACACTCAAGATCCCAATCCACCTCCAAAAGATGAAACGAGAGCTACGCCTCATGTCCTTGCAACCGGTGAGAGCGGGAATGAATCATATCGCACGCTGAGATTATCATTAGGTGCGCGAACCTGCAGGACATTCTTGTGGGAACGTCCGATCATTGGTCCCGGAAATGGCTTCCCTGGAGTTCGCGCCTCATGCCGGCAGCAGAGAGTCGATCGATTCGGGGATCACCACGTGGAAAATGAAACATACCCAAGAAGACAGCAAATCATGCAGGGTAATAAATTCCTTCCAGCCAAATACTCTTCATCGAACCGAGATTGCAGCTCGCATCTGCAGTATCGCCTTGCAGCCCGTGCAGCCCTGCACTTTGCGCCTGATCATTGACGATTGGCTGGCTAGAGTCCCCCAAACATTCTCCTGTTGCGGCGAGTCAACTAATCTGGCCTAGTAGAAGGAATGTGCTGTATTTCGATGGAGACGAAGTGATCTTGATGTGTTAGCTTTTGCACATTCACAAGTAATGTTTTCCACTTATTCCTCTTAATTAAGACCACGCGGCGCTTATTTGAAGTGCTAGCAACACGTATTCCGCCAGAGCAAGTCACAATTCTCGTCACCTCCAATAAGAATATACTAGAGCCATGTGCCCGAGAAGAAAAGGCGTTTCCAAAAATAAAGCAAGGCTGAGCGGGGGAAGTGCTTACTTAGCTGCACGCGATACCTCATCTGGCACTTACTAGCGGACACAGCCGACTCTATGGCTGCACCACAAGTCCACAACAAGGCTTCCTCACAATTCACCGCCTGTCTGCTCCACTTCGCTTTCCATCATCTGCACCATCGATACGCATTCACCCACATTGAGCACACGGTGGCTGCATGACAAACGAGGGGTCAGACGCATACGGTGACTGATGGTGAGAGCTAAGATTTGCTTGTTACCTCCCCCACGCGACGTCGTCGACCCCGTCGCTATTCATACCACATGTCAGCGAGTTAAACGCGAGGCTACCTCCCTCAGGACAGAGCAGCAGCGAATGGGGACTCTGGGATATTGACGCCGGACGTGCATCCATTTTTGGTCGTTTGGCTCCGAGGCTAATAATCCGCTGTCTGCTCTAGTTTGGGCGGGATGGTCCCTTTAGCGCAGCGCTCTGCATCTCGTTTCCTGCCCTACGACCCATGAACCCCCCCGTTCCTGGCTTGCTCCTGGCTTGTGCCTTGTGGATGCAACCCTACCCTTGACACTAGCTCTTAGCATCGACTGCGCACCGCACCTTGCCCGAAAGTATTGTGCTATTTCGTTCGAATCATCATGCCCGGCAGTGGCACTACTACCCCCCAGTCTATAACCATGGGCCAGCCCCCAACCTGCTTCAGTCCTGTTGATCCATCTGTGACCACCCATACCATCGTCACCACTCCTCACCAACGCCCGCTTGCTCTCCTCCATTCCCGACAGCTGATCAGCGCTTTGTCCGACTCGCGTTTCATAACACTGATCGACCACCTCTTTCCCTATCCCGTCCAGAACACAACCCTCCAGTCCTCACCTCCACCCTCTATCGAGCTCTCTTTGACTCCCGTGGCCCCGTCCTCAGGTCCCTTCCCTTTGGTGCCTGCACTTGAGAGGCTCCTTCGCAGGTATATTCCTCTCCGAAGTTTGCTTGCCTGTATGTCCATTGGCTCACCTAACGACAGGCATCAGACCCATTGAACGTTTGGAACAAATCTACCATACCGCTCCGGCCAAAGGCCTCAACCGCGGACCTTGGGAATGGCTGAGGTTTACAACAGCGCCAGCGATTTCATCCTTTTTCCTCGAGATCAAGCATACTCAGATACATTGGATTCAAGAGCAGGGAGCGAATTCATAGGCATGCAATATAGTTCTAGCTTCGCTAGCGACATGTATCGACACCAAGACTTCTCTGGCCGTGCCGGCGCGCTATACGAATCCTACCCGCCCGTCTCTGCCTACTCTTCTGCATACTTTGCAGCTCCCAGTAATCTATTCGACGCTCACAAACAAACCGTTGCACAGTCCATGCGGCGAAATCCATCCTCTGGGTCTCCATCGCCCTCAGTCTCACAGATTTTCGACCATCCGCCTTCAACGATCTCATCGGCGTCGGGCGCTTCGGCACATAGCGCAGCTTCGTCCGCTCATGGTTCGCCTTTTGCCAACGCGACACACAGTCTCCCATACCAAGAGAAGTGGCCTGAGCCATTGCGTGGGTTGGGCATTGCCCCAGATATTGTGACTGGTGAGACTTTCAATAACGAGCCTTTCCCACCATCCAGCTTCGACAATGAGGAGATGTTGGAGGGCAGCAAATTTGTCAACTACATTGGTGAGTGTGAAAAGGATTTCTCCCAGTCATTTCCTAGGAGTCGTCCTATGGCTTCTTCAGCTCCTTCTGCTTCAGCGTCGCAACATTTTGCACCTGCGTTTTCTTCACCACCAATGGCACTGGACGTAACGACAGGCCCGCGAGATGTCACCATTGATTCAATCCTTGACGAAGCAAACAGCAAGATCAAAAACATAACTCATTTGGTCTCACCGATTTCAGCGGCAACCACAGCGGCCTCACCAACGTCTTGTACAGACAAATTCCAGAATGCTTTGCCCTTTGAATCAAGGCCTTCATTCAGATCTCCAAGGACGCCAGCATCTGCCACATCTCGTTTTCCATCTCGTGCCGTCTCTCCTCATATTTTAGGTGATTCCAATTCTCAGAGACTTCCATCGGAGGGCGCAAAGGCGCGAGGCGATCCGCAACCGCCTCCACGTCGATGCAATCCTCACAGTCGTCCAACACCTCCTCCTTCTCATGGTCACTCTCATTATGAAAAAACTCAAAATCATTTTTTTGATCAAAGTAGTGGCAGATTTGTTGCTCCACTCGAGTCATCTTGTTGGTTTTCCTCGCTGTCTCCCTTTCGCTTTTCCCTTCAGAAAAGATAAACACTTTCCTTAGCTGTTCACTCAATTCTCTTGCATTGCGAATGATACCTTTATGACTGCTGGCTAACGATATCATTTGGCAGATCCTTCTCTTATTCAACACTTCGATACCCCCATTGGTCACAATACCACCACTGAGCCTTATCCAGAAATGCACGCCTTTCACCAACTCCCCACGCAGACTTTCCAACCCCCATCACCGGCAGCATCAGAAGAGTCAAGCCAAGATTCGCACCGTCCTGGATCTGCCAGGTTTCGAACTAGTACCACTTCGCCGTATCTGCACACATCTTCTTACCAGCCCTATCCTCAGGGCTTGGAAGCCCGAAGATTTTCACTCGCTTCGAGCCATTCGCGTAACTCGCTCGAAAGTCCAGGATCTAACAGCTATGGTTTTGATGAAGACGGTAAAGAGAGAAATCGCTGCCCCCACTCAGACTGTGGCAGGCCGATCAAGGATCTCAAGGCACATATGCTCACCCATCAGTCAGAGAGACCGGAGAAGTGCCCCATCACCAATTGCGCGTACCATCACAAAGGTTTCGCTCGCAAATACGATAAAAATCGCCACACCTTGACCCACTATAAGGGCAACATGGTTTGCGGATTCTGCCCAGGGTCCGGCTCTGCTTTAGAGAAGAGTTTCAATCGTGCCGATGTCTTCAAGCGTCATCTGACCTCTGTCCATGGCGTTGAACAAACCCCTCCAAACAGCCGCAAGAAGAGCCCCAGCTCCTCGGCCAATAAAAAAGTGTCGACACAAGCTGTCGATGCTACTGGCAAGTGCTCTACTTGTTCAGCGACCTTCAAGAACGCGCAAGATTTTTACGAGCATCTGGACGACTGCGTTCTTCGCGTTGTGCAGCAAGAAGAGCCCAGTGAAGCCATCAACGAACAGCATCTCGGCGCTATCACCAACGACGACGCTGTACGAGAGACTATGGATCGCCACATGCTACCTGCCGAGACAGATCTCTCATATATGGCCACTTACGACGACGATAACGAGGATGGACACCTTGACAGCCTAAAAGATGAATCCAGCGAAGACAGTCAAGCGTGGCCAGTCAGTGGCAAACCTCGCTCGGGTAAAGGAGAGATTGCCTCCAAGAGAGGCAACTCATGTTGACAACCAACACATCCCCGGAGTGTTGGTGAACACGTTGGGGGTGGCAACTCCGTTACCAAACCAGGTCGCACGACGTCTGGTGGGAGAGGTCGTGGCATGATATCTTCGAAAGGAGGAGTTCCGTTGGTTGGCAAGGGGCGAAGAAAGAGAAAGCACTACCCCGTCTCCTGGGGCTGCCCTAAAGAGCAGATGAAAATGAAGAAGAGAGTCCTTTGTGTGTACGATGGGCCACGGCGTCTCTGGAAGGACGACATGATGCTAGACAACGAATTCGAGGTCCGCATGCGTCTTGGACATGGCGAATCGTACGTGACCGATCTGGATGTCGAGACTGTCAAACGTGCTGAAGCTCTGCACAATGTAACGGAGGAGGAGAAGGGACCCTGGATCTAACATGGGTGAAACATTCAACAGCAATACACGATGTGTTGGATAAGCGAGGACGACAAGCAGTCTGTAACAATATTGTATGTGTTTTCTGGGACCTCGGAGCGATTCTTTGCGAGCGATGCGTCTTCTTCTGTGACGGATCATGACAGCATACCCCATTGATGACAATAGACAGGCTGTCATGAAGGCAATGTACGCGAAAAGGGATTTAGAATGGCCATGGTATGGCGATCTGTAGCGGGATTTGCTCCGCTGCTATGTATCTGTACGAGTAGCTATGTAATTCGAGTCGAGTCCGCAGTGCTGGCCATGGCGATGCCTCGAGAATATCAAAAGTTTGCCAATCTTGAAGATACAAGTCTATGTGCTGTAGCCAATCTGGTCATCAGAAAATCCATGTCCCGCTGATCTTTCCTGGCCGAGCTGGGGAGAGGTACCACGGTACTTTACCTCGAACGTATGGACTTTGAAAAAATGTAAACTGATATGATAATACGGCACTTTATCCGTACAACTCTATTCAGGATTCCAAATTCACGGCCAAATATATCTAAACTTCCGAGAAGTACAAATTATAGATAGCGTATATTTTGGCCTCTATTACAAGTACACCCCGTCCTTGTCCGCGTACACCCTATCCTTGTAGGCGCACACCCGTCTCTATTAGGCTTAGTGACTCCTGTGTTAGGCTCAGCGGCCTGTCAGCGGGGTAAAACTCCCTCTGAAGGAGCCCCCGGGCGTAACCCCAATGTTGAAGCAACCCGGGCCTAGCCTTAACGTTACCCCCCAAGGTATTACCACGCTAACAGGCTGCTAAGCCTAACATGGACGGGTGTACGCCTACAAGGATAGGGTGTACGCGTAATACAGACCTATATCTTAGTGTTTTCTACCTAGGAATAATTCAGCTAATAGTGATACTATAAATTTCCTTTACCATGGGATTTCGAAGCGAAATTGTCTTGGCATGAGTCTTTTAGCCTTTAAACACGCATGGTGCACCGTATATGGACGAAATTATGTTATTCCAGAGGATAAGATCTATCACTTGTAATCCTGAGAAATTTTGATCTATAGATGTGGCAGTTGGTGTTTTCGGTGTTTTCGGTGTTTTGGATCCTGAATAGAATTGTACGGATAAATTGCCGTATTATTAGGAGATAAGATTGGCACATGGAGTAGCCGACGCGTCTTCTCGGCGCGCTGAAACCATCATCAATTCGCTATGATCCGACAGGACTTTGATCGGATCGACCCGAAGCGAAGGAGTACACTCGACTACAAGAAGAAGCAATTCGCAAGTCCTACCTATAAACAACAAGAGTATCCTTTTCGACTAAACCTCTACGAGATCCCTCCGACCATGGAGATCACGCTTGAGCAATTTGAGCAATGGGCTATCGATAGACTGAGAAGTATTGTCCATGCTATAAGACATCACTGTTCTTCTGTCTGATGGTCTACAGTATTGGCTGAAATTGAGGCTTGCTCGTTCCGTAACAAGACTCCTGCTGAGACAGCTGCACACATCACACCCTTGCTCCAGAAATGGCTGCCACTTCACTCGAACACTTCATCCTCCGCAGGCGCTCAAGATGACATGCTAAGGCTGGAACGACAGAAAGATCACTATTCACACTTCATACTCCGTCTTGCTTTCTCCTCGACCGAGGATCTACGTCGGAGGTTTGCAAGGATCGAGAGCGCACTATTCAAACTACGATTCCAGAACGATGATGCTTCGGAAAGGCGAAGCTTTGTTGAGTCGCTGCAACTCGACTGGGAGGTGGTGTCTGAAGACGAGAAGAGATCGCTGGGAGCCGAGCTCCTGAATGCAACACCGGGTTTGAGACGCCAGGAGATAGAAGAAGGTGGGTGGTTCAAGGTCGACTTCGAGACGGTACCAGAGCTGGTAGAGAGCCGAAGGATCTTTCTGAAGGGCGGCAAGGCATATGTGCCGGTCAGAGAGCAGATGAGCATGGTTCTCGCGGGTTTCAACAATCGCCTGGATAAAGGCTTGGAAGTCTGTAACACCAACGATTCTTGAGTCTTAAGAACGACCCTGACATGATACAGCTGGCGGCGCGCGCCCTTCCTCGCCTTGACGAAGACGATCGCCTGACTCCCATATTGAATCATCTTTCGAAGAATTTCGCTACCCCCGACTCCACTCTCTCAGACTCCGACAGTGCTCTAACCGGCGCACCCATCAACGCCGCCACCATCGACCCCCTTTCCCATCATTTCCCTCTCTGCATGCGTAATCTTCACATGACGCTGCGCAAAAACAGCCATCTGAAGCACTACGGCCGGCTGCAATACACACTTTTCCTCAAGGGCATCGGGCTGAGCTTGGAGGATTGTCTCATCTTCTGGAGGCAGGCTTTCAAGCTGATCACTGACGATACTTTCAACAAAGAGTATCGCTATAATGTGCGACACACATATGGAGATGTTGGAGGCGACAGCTCCCGGAGGGGCCGTGGGTGTGAGTCAAAAGGCAATCAGAAGTGCTGTGATGGGGCCATGCTAACCCGAAAGCAGACGCGCCTTATTCCTGTCAAAAAATCTTGACAGAACATCCGCCTGGCAGTGGAGAGTCACATGGATGTCCCTACCGGCACTTCAGCGTGGACAATCTGACCACTTTGCTCCAAACGACAGGTGTCAACGACAAAACTGTTCTTGCAGGGGTGAAGGAGGACGTGGCCAAGCAGAGATTCCACATTGCGTGCAACCGCGTCTTTGACTGGGCTCACAGCGTGGAGATCAAGCGAGGGAAGGAGGATGGGAGTTGGGGTGCTGCAGATTTGGACACAATTGTGCATCCAAACACCTATTTCAAGCGGAGTTATCTGTTGAAGACGGGAGCAAAGGCTTCATCAGGGCCCGGAAAAGGCGAGCAAATGGAATTGTAGTATGGTCAATGGTATTCACATGGTGTTCTAGTCTGTATATGGCAGTGATGGAGTAATCTACGTTACTGTGGACGGCATTTAGAAGTGCTGACGAACGAGTCTCTAGACGGGAAAGACAATATTCCCAACCACCGCAAGGCTTGTAGCTTGAAGCTAGGTATTTGTACATGATTATTGTGCGCAATGGCCACTGATCGAGCTGTCGGTCAGTAAACGGCACTTGATCGATTAAAAGAGCGAATGACGTTAGAAGCATGGGATATTGACTTGATTAAGGTCCTGGGACGCACATGAATCAGAACGGCTAATATTTCGACCTGCGAATCTACCGTGCGACTCGCTTGAAACCCACTTGAATTGCCTCTCCAGGATACATGATGCCGCAAGAGTTGCCGAATGTTTAGCGGAATGTAGCATTGAATAGCAATGATCTAACCATCATGCTGGGGTTGTTGACGCTATCCATCATTCAGAAGCAACAATTGCTGTTCCCCTGCAACGATCCTAATACCCCGTCTTCTTTCATTCGTCCTTACCATTCGCAACGGCCATCTCGTCCTCACTTCCACCTGTTTCTTCGCCCTCAATTTCGGAATCATCAAAGAATACCCCACTTTGACGCTTGAGCTCCTGAATTACGCTTGAACGCCTGTCCTCTTTCTGCACGAGATGCGGTTCATGCTCGTCATCCGTAGCAGATGTTCTCATGGCCTGGCCGTGCATGTGCATGCTTTCTCGGTCTCGACTTCCGATACCTTCCAGATCAGCCTTGCCTGATCCCCCGATTAACAAGCCCTCCTCAATCAAGCGCTCGATCTTCATTCGGTTTTGGATAAAAAGTAGCTTTGGAAATGTGGACTGCTGGCCAACCAACAGCATTCTCGCAAGTCTTGCGGGCGTCGGGTCAGAGAGAATTCTCCAGAAATCGCTGATGCGAGTCTTGGGCCATATCGTGATCGTGCCGCTGAATTGTTGTAGCCAGATTCCTGACCAATCTTGGCCCAGTGGGCGAGGGAGTAGCTCAAGATGTTTCGAAATTTTGACGAATTTCTGTAATTCGAGTTTGAGATACTACATATGTTTGTGGAGTCAGTATTGCCATTCGTCGAAGGACATATAGCGAGGTAGGTAGCACGCCTGGAGGATATGCAGAAAACAAATGCTCTCGAGATTAGGGCTGCGCGCAAAGCTATGGTATGTATCGAATAACAACAAATTGCTCCAGCATTGTTCGTGTTCCCCGTTGGGGGCATGTCAACTGTGCGTGAGCGAGCATTCTAATTTGAAAGGGCTCCCAGAACACCAGCCTCATGCACTATATTCGGTACCGAATGGGATATAGTGCCTCATGATTTACGCACCGTTTCTGTTGCACTTCCGAGATAGCCTCCCCGCCAGCCTCGCCCCCTACGGTGAGTGACAGGACGCCCAACAGCCCCTCTGGAAGAGAAGAAAAACAGGTTTATGTGGGGATTCACTTGAGAGACTATCGAGAAATTCACACCAAAGTGTAGATTCAGAGCCTTGAGTGGAATATCAGTGCGGAGACTGTCTGATATCAGCATAGTATATATAGGAAGGAATCCGCACACACCTTCCATCTTTCCACTTATGACCAAAAGAGTAGGGCGACAGAGTGCCGTTGGGTGATTTGATCATAAGCACAACAGGGTTGAGAATGCCAGGGACCGCTGCCGAAGCCAGGACGGCAGACCATATAACACAGTCTGCGGCTGTCAGGTAGTTGGCCAGGATTGTGGGTGAATGAGGGTCCGAAGGGACGCAAGATACATTGAGAATTCGACCCGTACGTTCATAGGCCTCTCGGAAGGTAGTGCTACCTCTGCAAAACCAGGAACAGTGACGCGCCCACTCAAGAGAGTCAAACCTAGCGCCGGTACGCTTCGATTATTGGAGAGTCAGCGTTTCTTTTTTGGGCTGGAAACAACGAACTTCGAGATGTATTGAAGTAGCAAGATCATCCAAAAGCACTCAAGGCGCCAAACGAATTTTCTACTTAAGGAGCGGTGGGAGTGAAGGAAAATATACTAACCCACCAACGAGGAGCCCACGTAAGGAACGTGTCTTCACACGCTTTGATGCGATGGGCCAACGCCGGCACCAGAAGCTTCCGTAACTCATCGTCTGTCCTATCACGCGTCTGGTAGTCAGCATTTGTTGACCAGGAAGACGAGATTTGGGACACGTCTGAGAATTGGAAAGCTCTTAAGACATGGCTCGAGCCCCTGGACAATTCTCTGGTGTTGAAGGGATGGAGCAGGAAAGTCTTACCGTGTGGCTATTAGAGCGGCAACCAAGGCGCCCCCACTAGTCCCTGTAATAACATCTCTAATTCATTAGGTATTAGTAATTCCCTATCAAGGCAAGAATGTGGTTCTTAAGCTTGGCTAACAGGCCGGTACTGCTGAATCAATCTTTACGAGACAGGATCTCAAAGGGAATAGACTCGAAGAGCAAAGACGACTTACGGAAGAAGCGATGCATCGAGAAGAGCTTTCGCCACACCAAAATGATACCATGCGAAAGATGCTCCGCCGGAGAGACAGAATGCTGTACGGCCGAAATTGGTGTGCAGATGCTTAGCAAACGAGTATTTCTCGGCTTGGCTAAGTTTTGACGAGTGTAGAATATAAGCTAAGGTGGCATACAGCTCGTCGACGAAGTCCTGTGCTAGATGCTTAGTACCATAGTATGTCTCCTGAACGAGGTTTCGAGTCAGTATGCTTCGTTCCAGATTGGGATTGGATTGGCAGAGGAGACCTCAACACTGGTCAGCGAAGGACAAGGAGTCGCTGCTTCCAAAGACCGCCGTATGACTCGATGCACTGCCTGCATTGAGGAAGGATGACTCCGAAAATACGTACGCTGTAGAGCCGAGGATTCTCGACACCGACAAAATTGTTCTTGACACATGCCTCCACAAGGCTAATCAGCTGATCGAGAGCCTCTTTTGATGATTTACCATTGAGCTGCTCCTGCGATTTTGCCAATGCTCTGCCCGCCTTAAGCTGCTCCTTTACCTTTATCACTGTTGTGTAGTCATAGTAGGCGTAGTCGTCCGTCTCTTTCCATTCTTCATTTCCGAGGTGCGCATCGAGCTCGCGCGCAGCGGTCCTCCAGTCTTCGTAATTGGTCTTCAATCGCACACTTTGTCGTAGCTCCTGCCGTTGCCCTCTCCATGTCACGAGGCGCTCATAGGCCCATATGTATGTGCGAGTGAGCAGATAGGAGAAGCCCAAGAACAGAATCCAGCCAAAGACGACCAGAAATAAAGGCCATTTCAGCAAAGTATAAACGAAGCCTTCTCTTGTCTCGTCGGTACTTCGCCGGGCCTTCTTTCGCGGTCGAGGGCGTCTCCGCTTGACTCGTTGGTGGACAGGCCGCCAATCGTTAAGTGCTATGACAGGCGCGGACTCGGGTGCATTCAAGGCCTTTGCAAATTCCTCGATGTCCGCCTTATCGATGAACTCAGTGTCAATGTCGGGTAACGTGGATGTGTCGAAGGAGCTTTGGGGAAAGCCAAAGGTGGACGACTCAGCGCATGGCATCCCGTTTTGCACAGGGGCATGTAAGGAATATGATAACGCATGAGTAGGATGACAACGAGTCGGTTCTATACATGGAGTGTTACGTCACGGGAAAAGTCAAATGCATCAAAAATCTGGTGTTGCCGAAATCGGCGCGACCACTTCGTCTGCTCGATGCCTCATTGTCACAAGCAATCAAGCATTTCAATATCATAGGATCGGACGCTCTTGGAAAGCGGAATGTGTTTATAATGGCGCGGGTCACGTGCAGATGCAAGGTTCCCCCAGGACCGAACCGAGCCATATAATGCACTTTAACGGCATCAAGCTTTTAAGCCGCATGGTACCTTGCGCCAGATCTGCGACAGCGAGCATGCAATCGCACTTGAGCAATTCACAGGACTTAGTCCCGGACGATTGCCAGCTTTGATGGATCTCCGTGGGGCCGGAAAGACCTGGACTGGTCAAAATTTGCCTTGCGTGTACTTGCATGTGAGCTTGTTGGCAGCCATGCAAATCGCTGAGTGGACGTTGTATATACCTAGGCGATGAAAAGACGAATTAAATAAGTAAGAGGGAACGCGCTTCGACGAATTTCGAGATCTGAAGCGGGGTCAAGGCTAGTGGCTACTGGCTTACAACGAAGTTCCGGCTAGCGTGCAACTCACATTGAATAGGCTGAACCGGCTTGGCATTGGTCCAACATCCATGACCTGTTCTGTCATGACCACTTCACTCCCAAAACATCTTAGAGCCTTTCCTCTGAGCTGAATCTTCTCGGCAAGCCTGCACACTGCGCATACCCTATTCACTCGTTTGCGACACCTTCACGTCACAACGGAGATCAGGAAAAAGGTCCGTCGTGGAGCTAGCCCGATTCTTCTAGAGCCATCGCATCGAGGCTGAGATACGGTCTTCTCTGTCTGTGACACCTGCTCATTGTCCTGGTTTGGAGAAGCATGACACATACTTGATTGAAGACGTGATGCATCGCACCTCCGATCTGACTGAAAGCGCCTACTACAAAGCCAAGTGTCGAACCACGTATCACAGTATTCGTTCATCGCCACATCATGCCGCCTCGATTTAAACGAGGAAAGCCAGGTGATTTTGATCCAACCAAGTCTGACTCCGAGGACGAGACTTATGGCACCTCAATCACGAAGCCGATCAAGTCGAGATCTTCCAGGAGCCAACACGGCAGCTCTTCTCGAAAAAAGCCGCGTCAGAGACGGAGCGGCGACGACTCCGACGAAGACATCATCGAAGAAAGCGATTTGAGCGGCGGACTGGCTGAAGAAGATATTGAGGATGATGAGGAGGTCGAGGTCGGACCAAGTGGGCGACCGAGACGTAAGGCAACAAAGAACCAACCGAAATACGAGGAGAGCAATAGCGACGAGCCCTCTGAAGCGGCCGTTGAGGTTGAGCAATCAAAGAAGAAAAAATCCAAGCGATCACTTTTGATAACGCTAAAGGCGACTCCTAGGTCCGCGAGGCGAAATACAAGAGCACGGAGTGGTAGCGTCAGCAACTCCAGGCCCACCTCCTCTTACAACATACCTTCTAACATGCGACGAAGTAGTCGCATCGCTCATGATGAGACAGAGCCAGTCGTGGCCCTGACAAACTCTGGTCACCACGTTGATGTTTTACGTGCTGGAACACGAAGCCCGCCGCCCGCAGATGTAAGACCAACGAGGGGTGGTAAGGGTGTTAAGAAGGCGCCTACTTCTAGCATTGTCTATGAGGAATCTCAAGAAAGCTCCACCAGAGCAAACAAGGGTAATCCGGGCGCCAATGAGCCCCTGGGTGAAGGCTATCGTGAAATTGCCGCAAGTCTTGAAGATTTTGGTGATGAAGGCGAGGAACTTCAGCAGATATCATCAGATCATGAACGTGCGCAACAAGAAGATGCCGAAACCATCCAAGCTGAAGCCACCGACGACGTTGCTGTAATACCCGAATCAGGTGCAGAGGATGATCGCAATGAAGATGAAGATGAAGATCCAATCAGCAAGCCTGGACGCACACTGAGACAGCAGCGTGATGGTACTACTGTAGGACAGAGCGCTGGGGGAACGACAAGACGGGAGGGTACTCGATCTACACGCCATCAACTCCGCTCAACCCTCGGAAAGCGTAAGACTCGCAGCTCGCAGAGAAGCACACATCAGGAGAGCAGCGACTTTGAGCCTGGTGCCGAGGAAGGCGCCGAAGAGGACGTCTCGGACTCAAGTGCTTCATCCGGCTTCCCACCCAAGTCCGGCCAGCACAATGAAGATCACGACGGCAGTCCTCACCGAAGGAGCGCCAAGCGGCGAAAGGTCAATCCGCGAAGCCAGCGAGTGTCAGACGAGCATGATAGTGAAGTCGCAGATGAGCTGGCTGACGAGTTGGATGAGCTTAAAAGCAGTCGTTCTCGGCGAGCTGCTAGGGCCGCCATTATATACGACGACAGGAAAACGCGACAACGAAAACCCGTAGATTATCGCATTCTGCGACCCGACCTTAACCTGACTGTTGAAGACGATGGGGAACCACCTACAAACACGCCTACACGTAAAGGTCGTGGCGGTGCTGGGGGAGCATGGCAACGAACACTGTACTCAACATATGGTCCATTTGGCGGCGCAGGCGGACCAACACCAGTTTTCGGTGGTCCTGGTGGTATTGGCGCTGCTGCTGGCGCCGATTCCGACAGCAGTGACGACGAGAACATGCAGCGTCCGCGAGCAGCTGGCCTTGGAGGGACTGTTGGTATGACACCGACTACCGCACACCCTGCAGGTTTGAGCCTCTTCCCTCCGCCCGCCGGTCAACTAGCGGGTGGTGATGCTCTGCAAGGTCCATTGGGAACACCCGCGAACCTCGGCAAGGTTAAAGATAAGTCTGCCCTGGCCGACGCGGATCCTCTAGGCGTGGATCAAAACGTAAATTTTGACAGCGTTGGGGGGCTGCAGGGTCATATAGATCAATTGAAGGAGATGGTCGCCCTGCCTTTACTCTATCCTGAAGTTTTTCAGCGATTCCATATCACCCCCCCTCGAGGTGTGCTTTTTCATGGTCCGCCTGGAACTGGCAAAACATTGCTGGCTAGGGCTCTTGCCTCCAGCGTTAGCTCACAGGGACGGAAAGTGACATTCTACATGCGTAAAGGCGCAGATGCACTTAGCAAGTGGGTTGGAGAAGCAGAGCGTCAACTTAGACTCTTGTTTGAAGAGGCACGCAAGAACCAGCCAAGCATCATTTTTTTTGATGAGATAGATGGTAAGTAGTGATACGTGTACCTTACGTTTGACGGCCGCTGATGATCCAATAGGTCTTGCACCGGTGAGATCTAGCAAGCAAGAGCAAATCCATGCGTCCATTGTTTCGACGTTACTAGCTCTCATGGACGGCATGGATGGGCGTGGTCAGGTCATCGTCATTGGAGCCACTAATCGACCTGACTCGATCGACCCTGCCCTTCGCCGCCCTGGTCGATTCGACAGGGAATTTTACTTTCCGTTGCCAAATACAGAAGCCCGGCGTGTTATCCTGGACATCCACACGAAAGGCTGGGACCCTCCTTTAACTCCTACTTTCAAGGACGAGATTGCGCATCTGACGAAGGGCTATGGTGGAGCGGATCTTCGCGCGCTATGTACTGAAGCTGCCTTGAACGCTGTGCAACGCCGATACCCTCAAATTTATAAGTCCAATGAGAAACTTCAGATCAAGCCGGAGACAATTACTGTAATCGCAAAAGACTTCATGATATCGGTCAAGAAGATGATACCATCGTCAGAGAGATCTACATCTTCTGGCGCAGCACCTTTGCCTGCCCAGATCGAGCCCTTGTTGCGCAATCAGCTCTCGGATATCAAGAACATTGTCTCGGAAGCACTACCGCAACAGAAACGCCTGACCGCTCTTCAGGAAGCAGAGTTTGAGGATGCAGAAGATGATCGAGGAATGAAGGCAGAACGCATGCAGCAAGGTAGCCTCACCGCTGTGTTTATTGATGTCCAAGATTGACGTTTTGTTAGAATTCGAGCGATCACGCATCTTTCGGCCACGACTGCTCATCAAGGGTGTACCTGGTATGGGCCAGCAGTATCTCGCCGGAGCTCTCTTGAACCATTGTGAAGGTCTTCACGTACAAGCTTTCGACCTTCCCACTCTTTTGAGTGATTCGACTAGAGTAGGTACGGTTTCCTGACATAGTATTGCTTGCTGACAGCGTGAAAGTCCCCTGAAGCTGCAGTGGTCCAGCTGTTCACCAAAGTACGGCGGCACAAGCCTAGTGTCATCTACATACCCAATGTTGATGTCTGGTACAGGACTGTGGGCCCAGCGGTAATATCCACATTCCTTGGTCTCTTGCGAACGTTGGCGCCTACAGACCCGGTCCTTCTTCTTGGTATTTTGGAGTGTGAAGAGGAGTATGTTGATCGGAAGATGGTCAAAGATTTGTTTGGATATTCACAGAGCAACGAATATGATATTACACGGCCAGAGAGGGTGAGTCTTCCAATGTCTAGGACAAACCTCACTCGCTAACCCTATCCAGCCATCACGCCACGAATATTTGAACGCTATCATTGATTACGTGAACGCATCGCCCGCTGAATTTCCCGAACCTGCGGATCGTAAGAAGAGGCAGTTCGAGACCCTCGTTCCGGTTCCGCCTGAGCCACCAAGGGAGCCACCGCCACTTTCCAAGGCGGAGGAGAAGGCACAGAAGAAAAGGGACAGGCTGCTCCTCAATCAATTAAAGCAGCGTATACAGCCTATCATGGATCAAATCAAGTTGAGAAATAAGAAGTTCAGAACAGGAGTGATCGATGAAGGTACGATAAGGTACCTATATGAAGAAGAGGATCCCACTTTTGTCAGTACCGATTTACCGCCAGAGCAGAGGAAATTAGATCCTTCGCGCCCCTATGAGAAAGCGACAAATGCACAGCATGAGCCTGGACTGGTGCATGTAGCTACAGGGAAATTCTTCTACAATCTTGAGACCGTCACAATCGAAAAGCGGCTGTCAAATGGATATTACAAGAGACCCAGAGATTTTACCGCGGATATTAAGAAGCTAGCAAAAGACGCCAAAGCAATGGATGACCCTGAGCGTATCATCAGGGCAAACGAGCTCTTGACCAATGTCGAGGTCGACATGGAAGATATTGTGTTACGAGATCCACAGTTGGTAGCAGAACTCGAAAATGTCTATGCTCGAGAGAGCAAGCGTGAGAAGGAGATGATCGAAAAGGCTAAGGAGCTAGCAGCCGCCGAGGGGCGAAGGATTGGGGCCATACCGTCCAATGTGCCACCAGTCGACACTGCTGCATCATCGGTTGATCAGTCAGTCGGTCCCATTGTTCTCGGACAGCCGGTAACGAACGGCATCGTGCATCATCCAGTTACGCCGTCCGATCCTTCGCAGCGGAGTACGCTCACCAATGGCTTCTCAGGTCATATCTCAGACCTCAGCGACTTACAGGGGCACCATCACAGTAACGGCACTTCTGTGCCTTCTCGAGGCGAAGGCGATGTCAACATGTCAAACAGTGATGATGTCCAGTCGACGGAGAAGGGGACACAGAGCAGCTCGTTTGGGCCTTCAGCCCAGACTCGACCTATGGAGTCCTATACAGGAGGACCCACATCCTTAGAGCATCGACGGTCTATACCTGGAAGCCTTTCCCAAAGGAGTTTCATCACCCCAATGGCAGAAGACTCGAACTTGAACGACTACACTAATTATGCATCGACAACATCGTCAGAGAAGAGGAACACGGGATCTTCAGGCGACAAAAACACACAAAGCACGACAGGGAGGCAGGAGGGTCCTGATCTCTCCATGTTCAACGAACTCGGCGAAGGCAATTCTCAGCTTCCCGATACACGCGGTAACACTCAAGGTGCGTTATTGAAACTCTACCCCATGCCGCTGTCGAGGAACCAACTAATGCCAAATGCCAGGCTCTCAGAATTCCGTCCACCCTAATAGCAATCCTTCGGGTTCCCAAAGCCAAGGTTCACCACCCGAACGCTCGTCGCAAACTCCCGCCGTTCCTCAATGGCCACGGGAGAAATCCAACATCAATTCTCTCTTGAACGACCCCACTCCTGATCCATCCAGAGCTCTTGCTACCATGCACCCTCAGCTTGTTCTTGATCCCATTTACACGTCCAATCTGCTTGAGGTCCTCGTGACCAAAACAAGTGGTTGTAGCGTGGAGCAATTGGAGCAGATATACTCTGCCTTGATGAGCGAGATTTGGAAGACGAGAGCTGACTGGAATAGAGGCAGGGTGGCCAGGCGAGTTCATCGTCTCTTCGACAACGTGCTTGACGATATCAATCTCTGTCAGGGGCTGGCTGCGAGAAGCATGGAGATTGATGACGCAGATTGAGGACATGCAAGAACTGGATGAAGGCTTTCGGTTGGATTGTGAAAGGCAAGCGAGGCGTTGATGGTGTCGGATTTTTAGGTGTCGAAGGTGGATTTCCTCGGACAAAATCGGTACTACAGGATTGTCCTTCTCACATACCACTGCGGCTTCCATGTGAACAAGTCATGTAAGAAAGGCTATGAAACGTAATTAAGTATGGTGTCGGGAACATGAAAGTGTTAGTTACGTTGAGGCAACTATCCTTGCCGAGTCCACCGACTGCGGTCTGTTTGCATCGCCTCAATCGTTCTCTGCAATTCCCATCAAGCACCCTCTCGGAGATCTCCCAACTTGTCCACCCAAGCGGTGGGGACCGTCTTCCCATCCGCCCAATCCTCCTTGCTTCTCGTCACCCCAGTAAGCACACACAGAGTGCCACCCAATCCGCCCTCAAGGCCGAATGTGATATCTGTGTCCAGCCTATCTCCAATCATACAAGTCCGTTTCCTTTCGAAGTGGAATTTCCCTTCAACAGCGTCCATCATCGCCTGACTTGGTTTGCCTAAGCTTGTTGGCTTCTTCCCACCCATCATGGCAACCAGTGGCGCTGCGCATGCACCTGCGCCTGGGAAGAGGGTCGAGGCGGACGGCAGTGCGGTATCGATGTTTGTGGCGAGGAAAACCGCACCGCGACGGAGGTAATGGTAGGCGAGGCTGAGCTTCAGGTAGTTGATGTGGAAATCGAGACCGCATAGAACGACACCAACGGAAGGGTCCAGGTCAGTACCAGATGCTATTGAAGCGTAATCTTCCTTTTCCATGATCCGATTCAAGGTAGGGTCCGTACCGCCAATGTGTCGGACGTGTTCGGAGTCCAACTCGGTCTCGATTCCTGCTTCGCCGAGAACGTAAACAGTCTGCTTGTCAGAGGGCAATTCCAGGATACGGGAAATGTAGATCGCGGCGCTGTAAGACGACCCAAAGACTTCATCCTATTTTGCGCATCAGATTGCTCGATTGTCCGGTACGGGTAGACCGACGGTATTTGCCGGTATTCCCATCCTCGTGAGTTTCTGCTTGTAATCCGCACGTGACTTCGTGCTATTGTTCGTGACGAAGACGACCTGCTTGCCTTGCAAGCAAGTCAGCGCTGGAGCTACAAAAGCGATTGGGAAGCTGAGGTTAGGACAACTGTACCTTTGCTTCTTAAAAGCTCTAAGGTCTCGACGGTCCCTTCAAAAACGTGTTCGCCGGACCATAAGACGCCTACCCTTTTTATATGGTAAGCCCGAAGTCACCTTAATCTTGGTGAAGGTGATTATGCAATGCAAACGCGACTGGAAACATGTGTGAGGTCTACATACCGTCGCAATCGAAAAGGAAAACCTGACAGAGATGTTAACCTAGAATACTAATGGCACGGTAGCATGTAGTGGATTATTCCTGTAGTAAACCACAAACCATGATAAATTACTCACATCAAATCTATCTACGAACTCCTTGATGCCTTCTCGGTCACCAGTCAGATATTTGGACGAAGAAGCCATCGCATTGTGTGGATGCAAAGTTCGGAGGTTTTCATAGGATTGCAGGGCGAGAAATGCTGTAACCCTAGCCCTAAAGCCTTTATCAATATGACCGGGTAGTATTGTGATTACACCCCCTTTGCCTACAATTACACCCCCGTCCCAGCAACCCCTATGCACCCAAGATACTCACGCACAAAACCCTTAGAAGTCGGGAACCTCAGCGCTATCTAAGCCCAGAGTAGACCCTCGGGCTACTGGAGCCATCGATGCGCTTTTCGCGACCTACTCAGATAGGTGCTCCGAACTGCCGCTTGGGGGGGTGTAAGCGTAGGCAATTGGGGGGTGTAATTGTAGGCAAAGGGGGTGTAATCACCAGACCTCCCATATGACCAAAGGTTGTGTTCCTCGGTTGTCTCTGAATAGTAGGTGATGCTAGTTGGGTCTATAGCTCGTACTATCTTGCTAAGCCTACGATATGGACAGTGTTAGGGATGCCCTTGATCATCAGGGTCTTTTTCTATTACACGACCTAATCAATTGTAATCTTCCGGGAGATTTCCGAAAAGTGTTGGAAGAAGCTTTCAAACAATTTGACAGCATATTCGACATCGTAGATGCCGGAAGTCTCCCGTATGCTGTGCATACTCATCTGGGGATTTCCAAGGTCCAAAGTCCTTGTACCCAAGGCCGCCGAGAGCATCGGACCAATAGTGCCCCCGCAACTGGAGTCATTTCGTACAACAAAGAGCTGCAAGGGCACCTCTGCTCTGCGAGCAGCTTCCTCAATCAGCACAATACCAGGCGAGTTGGTAGCATAACGGGCGTTAGCGTTGACCTTGATCACAGTGCCTTTGTTCATCTCTGGCTTGTGGTCAGCCTGTACGGGGGTTGGGAGTCAGCATCGCCACATGAGAATAGATGGAGGAGTCGCAGGTGAAGTCTAGAGACTTGATGGGAAACAAAAGAGTCATTGCCCCCGCAATAATGCCCATGACCAAACAGTTGCGTGCGTTGGGCGACATTCGGCCGGATAGACGTACCTCGTAGTTGGCTGCATAGTTTGGGTTTACTGAGTGAGCCATGTCTGCAGAAACAAGGAATGACTTTGACAAGGTTTGTTCGTACGCGTCTACATCAGGCACTACGTTCTTCTGGGCCGGCAGAACGGAGAGGCGACGTATCATGGTTGGTAGGAAATTCGAGTCGGCTCCTTGAGCGGTTTGGCTGCCGATTTCTTCGTGATCGAATAGGGATATTAGGCGTACAGACTCCTCGTCATCAAGTGCGGAAGCCGAACTGACGGAGTTAAGAAGACCTATTGTGCTACAGAACGACATTTCAAGATTGTCAAGTCGTGGGGAAAATAGGAGCTCCTCGTTAATTCCTCCGACGCAAGACTTTTGGGTATCGTAGAGAACCATTTCGAAGTCGGCCACTTCTGACGGTTTCACCTTGGCTTCTTTGCTTATCAGCTCAATTATGTAAGGATGATGTCTCTCGCCCAGTGCCTTTAGTGGACTGGATGGAGCAGGTCTTTCACTGTCTTTCGTGGTCTCTGTGGTCGCACTTTCTTTCTTGCCTTGACGATTGAGCTCAGCTGCGACGAGGCCTGCGATAGGAAAAAGGTGTGTTTCTTTATTGAATGTGAAAGGTTCCTGTCGATCGAGATGAATCGCAAGGGTGGGGATTCGCAGAATTGGCCGTTCAATCTTGACAAGCTTTTGAACATAATCTCCGTTGCCATCCTTGACCACTACTCGACCTGCCATGCTCAGATCTCGATCGAACCATGTATGCCACAGTCCGCCGCCATAAGTCTCGACGCCGACCTGCATGAAACCATTACTTTCTTTCTTGCTGACCGGCTTCACCCGAAGTGTGGGCGAATCCGTATGAGCACCGATCATAGCAACAGGGTTACCTGGCCTCCATTTCTTGCCCACAGCGAAAGCCAAAATGGTCGAAGCGTTGCGTGTGAGATAGTACTTTCCGCCTGGGACACAACGATTGCTCCATGAATCCTTTTCGTCCAAGCCTTTGAACCCGGCTTTCTCGAGCCGTTGCTTGACCGAGTCGACAGCGTGGAAAGGAGTGGGTGAGGCATTGATGAATGACAGAAGCTCATGGCCAGCTCTAGCAGAGACATCCATTCTCGAGCTTGTTGTGTTGTAGCGCCGAGGTGTTAAAGCGAAGGGCGATACCACTGAGGCGTACGCCTGTGGTTGACGCTGTTGATGTTTGTGATATTTACGCAAAGCCAACCTTATATGTATGTATATATGTAATGTCAGTGTAGTCCGAGGCGGGAGCAAGTTCAAGGCGAACACAGGGCCAATCATGAATTATTGTTAGGCGAAATCCCAAACGCCTCCGTTTTTGATGCATAAGTAGCGTGGTAGCGTATCTTGGTCAATCATCATTCATAAGGCCCTCGACGTGGCTTCCGCGCGTAGCCTTTTTAGATGCATCAACAGAGTTGACAAGTCGGGTAGCAAACCATCTCCAACTGAACACTGATAGGTCGTTTGCCTTGTCTTTGAGCACTTCGTGTTATGTACGAGTCAACAAAACCCAACGAGGCTAAAGAGCGGAACTGCCCCTAGCTCACTTTTCCACGAACTTCAATAAACTCACTTGCCTATCTACACCACTTCGTAACGACCACGATAACTCGCTGCGCGCCGGCGCAGAGATCGATCAGTCGCTGCTCGTTCTTGCTCCATGCCGCCGGCTTCAGTACAATAAGAGCACTCGATCCTACTTGGGCACGTAGTGAAGCCTGAAACGACAGCTGTGCAACTATCACCAGGGGCTGGTTCCTGGGTTCGCTATCCACAGTCCATTGTCCGGAAATCGCATCATTCTGTGCTGTCGTCAACACACCCTCGCAGGACTCTCGGATTTTCATCCCGCCAAAATGCCGGAAATCACAGCCGAATCATACTTACCCTCGTCCCTAACTTCGAGGACCGTGGAGAATTCACATACGCCCACCTTGGTCTCACCACCTCACTCAAAGACACCGCCCACAGCAACGGGCAAACGCTGTCAGCTCAAAGGTCAAGAATCGGATCGCGTCGAGAGAGCGGATTCAAAACCCTTGGATCCGAATGCCCTCAGTAACAGGTTGAAGGAAATGGAGGACATAGGTCGAGCAAGAGAAAGGACACCAGGCGCCAGTCCGAGCCGTAAAAGGCAACGAATATATGGTGATAGGTCAGTTGAACATGTAACAGGGTCTCTGGGACAGTTTCTGGCGTTGCAACCGGATGTACTATCGTTTGTCGTGGTCTTAAACCCACCAGTCGGACGATGATTCAGACGACCGCAAGGCCATCGCGATATCTGATTGCTTGCATGCGATGTATTTTTTGGAGCGTTACATGCTGACCATCGCTCACTTACAGGTTCATTCCAAACCGTGACGGTCAAGACTTGCAAGCCAATTTCAGCTTATTACGTGACGACGAATCACCTGCCACACCTTCCAAGGCAAAGAGGCGAACCCCTCATGGAGAGCTTCATTTTCAGAAAAGTAAGTTCGAACCATGCAGCTGGCCGGAACGCATCAGAATTATTCCAGCTAACATCTAGCAGCCGAGGAAGCGAACCGAACATTTTCCACTCTTTTGCGATCCGAGCTGTTTGATACAACGATACCTCAGCCCACACCACCAACACTCTCCCCTGATCTTACATCGACCCACTCAACAACTATAAATGACCCCTCAAGATCAAGAACACCACCCACAAATCTGTCATCGTCCTCACTACCTTCCGCCAGTCTCACGCCATGTACGCCCCACAAAAACCTGTTCACCTACATGTCGCCGCGGCATCATACAAATATATCTGGTCATCCGACGCCGTCAAGAACACCCCAAAGCCGGCATGGTCCAAATCTTAACACCCAATCAGACCTTTACAGCTTATCCCCTGTTCGCTTTGACAGTCAGCGCCTTCTTCTTAGCCCTCGAAAAGCACCTCGAGCCGTCAGTAAGGTCCCATTCAAGGTTCTCGATGCTCCCGACCTAGCGGATGATTTTTACCTCAACCTTGTAGATTGGGGCGGTAGCAATATCTTGGGTGTAGGCCTTGGGTCTTGCGTCTATATGTGGAACTCAACGTCAGGCCGGGTGACGAAACTCTGCGATCTCCAGGACGATATAGTTACATCTGTTTCCTGGATCCAGCGCGGCACGCACGTTTCAATAGGGACGAATAAGGGTCTTGTTCAGATCTGGGACGCAGAAAAGCAGCGTCGCCTGCGAACCATGACCGGTCACACTGCTCGAGTGGGTGCATTAGCATGGAACGACCACATTCTGACATCCGGGTCTCGCGATCGCTTGATTTATCATCGCGACGTTCGGCAACCCGATCAATTTCTCAGAAAACTCTCAGGTCACAAACAGGAAGTCTGCGGGCTGCGGTGGAATACCGAAGATGGGCAGTTGGCTTCTGGTGGCAATGACAATAAATTAATGGTTTGGGACAAGTTGTCAGAAACACCTTTGTTTAAATTCTCCGAACACACGGCCGCGGTCAAGGCGATAGCTTGGTCACCGCACCAACATAATCTCCTTGCTTCCGGTGGTGGTACCGCAGATCGCCGGATCAAATTCTGGAATACAACCACGGGCCATTGTGTCCAGGAGCTCGATACGGGATCGCAAGTCTGTAACCTCGCATGGTCGAAGAATAGCAACGAACTTGTATCTACCCATGGCTACAGTCAGAACCAGATTGTGGTTTGGAAGTATCCTAGCATGACACAAGTAGCGAGCCTGACAGGGCATACCTACCGTGTGCTCTATCTTGCAATGAGTCCAGATGGGCAGACCGTTGTCACAGGTGCCGGTGACGAAACCTTGAGGTTCTGGAAGTGTTTTGGGAAAAGGGAGCGAGATGGGGTCGGCGGAGATGGAGCCGGAGCAAGGATGGAGAGATGGAGTGTGATTAGATGAAAAGAGATAGTGATTGAAGCTCATTGATCGTGTGTGATATGGGCAATGTTCTAGCTGGATGTTGCTGAAATCTTGAGCAAATAAAGCGCGGCGAGCATTACGAGCAATTCGCGATGCCAAACCTGATTCTTAGCATGGCGCTGGACATGGGACGCTCATATAGCGGAGTGCGAACAAGCTGCAGGGTGGGCGGCTTTGCCTTGCAGAACGAGAGCTCAGGAGCATGAACACAAACTTGTGCATATAGTGCATGATCTTGAAAGAAACATTACCTCACAACATCAGCTTACCGGGCTCAACCTGTAGGATGGTCTTCACTCGCTCTAGGAACACTCTCGCTCGCTTCTCCTCTCCCCTCGACGCACTGACACTAAATACACTAGTCGCACAGGCTGGTTTCGAATCAGCCATGGTCCCGGATGGCAGCAACTCAGGATTGTTGCTTGCTTTGGAAGAAAATGTATTGCCCGCCAATATATCGTAAACGTCCGGTTGCCTTTGTGGCATTGGTCTCTCGGTAAATGGCTTGTTCGGTAAGGCAGTCATTTGCGGGATATAGCGTCCCCTTGACGTCTTAGAGCTCACCTCGTTGAGACCGAGGACATCATTAAACAAATCGTCAGCTGTTGGGCTCGCGGCTGTCGATCGGGGCAAATCGTTGTTTGCCAGCTCCGTGGCCCGAGCGATGAATTCTGATAGAGGAAGGGTGACGCCTAATGTAGTCTGGATCCGGTTTTGGACCGAAATAACAGACGATAGGGAGATGGGGACAGCTATTTCTGTATCTACGAGCTCTGGTGCGGCCGCTTGCGGGTTTTGCGCTTTGCCTTGCGGTAACGCAGGTAATTCCTTAGGAGGAGCTGGCTTGACGTTGCTGAGATCTAAGAGTCCAAGTTTGGATATCCTGATCGACTGATCTGAAGAATAGGAGGAAGATATTGTGCCGAAGTAAGCTAGGACATCGCCCTTCAGCAACCGTCCTTTGGGGCCACTGGCAGGGATATTATCAGCTTCTGAAGCCGGTATGCCCTTTTCATGGAGGAGTTGCGCGATGGAGGGGTACAAGGGGTATAGCTGTTTTCGAGGTTCGCCCGAAGCGTGTTGGGGAGCTTTAGCGTTATAGGCTTTCATGGGTGGCCTATCTTCGGACTTCGATGATGGAGGAGCCTTGGCTTGCGATTCGGACGATTGCAATGGATCAATCCCAGATCTTAGGGTATCTTGAGGTGAAGAGGTCGGAGCAGATTCTTCTGCAGCGATGTAGAGGGAACTCAGATCGTCGTCTGTCTCAGCTAAGACTGCTATTCGAGTACCCACTTTGACGCCTTTTGCACCCGCTTGTTGCTATAATTCAATTATTCTTAGTAAGTGTGACCAATCCTTGTCTGATCGCCGAAGTACCGTGATTTTGGCCATCTTCCCATCGTCCTGTGCCTCCACGTCCATTTGAGCCTTGTCGGTCTCGATCTCCAGAAGCACATCGCCGGTGGTGAAGGAGTCTCCTGCAAGACAATCTCTCAGCTTTTTATAGGCTTCCTCGTCTACCCCTATTTTTGGGGAAATAACTTATACCCTCCTTGACTTTCCAACTGGCGATATTTCCTTCAGTCATTGTCGGTGACATAGCCGGCATTGTAAAATTCTGAGCTGCCAATGCCTTCGAATTGCTTTGGAAGCCTATTGCAGCGGGTCAGTAACGAATTCACGCAAATGAACAGGGTTTGGGCAGACCTCTAATGAAGACATGACGGCGAAGTGGCCGGCTCGCGAGTCTAGAAAATTCTTTGGCTACTTTGCACGACGACGCCATATCTTTCTTGAAGATTTATCAAACCAAATTTGTCAAGATCCCATGTGGAATGCGTCAGCCGCTACGCGGAACGCGCTTTCTAGGGTATGAGTACTGAGACTACCTTATGTATCAGTTATTGCTGTAGCGATTACCGAATCGTTGGGAGCTTCGCACGGCAAAACCTCGGCGATCGAAAACTGACCTGGGCACGCTAGGATTGAGCTTGATAAATGGTTGAAGTTTTGGAAAGTAGTAGCAGCAACAACAGCTTATTGATGGTACCGAAGCCACTCAACCCTCGACTTGCCCGATCCGACAGCAGATCACATCGCGATTATATGTAAGGCAAAAATGCTTCGATCGTGCCGGACGTGCTTTCAGGCCTCACCTTTTGCATTTGACCGATCTCAGCTCGGTCCGTCTTCGTTGAGATGTAGAATCGGCTCTGGTATTCGAGGGCTTGCTCAAAAGAAGGGTCGTCTCTCGCATAAAGATGCAAAAGTTCATGGCAAGCCAAGCCAGGCCACACCCTTGGTTCCTTACAAAGCGGCACCGTATGAGTCTCTGAATAATAAGCTGGCGAAAGGCAAATCTCTGACTGTATTGTATCAAGCCGCATCTCAACGGCAGGTTAGTGCCCTGCAAGCATTTCTTCTTCATGAATCTTTGGGTTGAGTTGCAGAAATGACTCCGTAACCAGGCCGATTCCTTGCGGGCTGTTTACTCTTTATGGGATAGAATGTCCCAGATTTAAAGCAATGCTGATTTCGAATTTGTTTGCAGTACATCATTGGCTGCTATACGGTCGGAGTGTTTCTGATCTCCATTGCAGCTTATAATTTCCAGACACAATATCTGTTCCCTGCGGCAGATCTGCCAAGATACGTGCCAATCTTTATAGGTGTTGGTAGTTTCATGATAGCTTGTGGCGGCTTCTGGATGATTTTTAGGGCACGTAGACTTTTTGATCCGTTCCTTTGTGAGATTTAGCTGATTTCACGTCAGACACAAAACATCGTTCGAACCATTTATTCTATTCCATCACGATCCACAGCTGGACCACGAAATTTGCTTCTACAAATAGAAAGAATGTCTACCGTGCCATTCAGGGAACCTATAGTCGTGAAAATATCTCCTCGTGATGTGACTCTTTCATCACAACTATGTGACAACAACGCCGAGCAGAAGATCGATGGCTTGATCAAGGAGATCACTGACCGAGAGGAACAGCTCAAAGCATCCATTAAGACGAATCTTCTTACACTGCCCTTCAGGCAGGCGAACTACTGGATTTGGAGAGGGTTTATCGGGGTCCGGAGGGCTTTTACCAATGAAGGTTTCCATTATCTTCACGTGAAAGGTCACAATAGGGTATGGAAGCTTGATAGCGATCCAGCTTGGGCTTTGGATGACGGGAAGGCCTTGGATAGGTTGGTGAAGATTAAGATTGCATGACCTCCTGGCATGCACTTGGAGGCATCGAAAACCAAACTGCGCCAGTCTGCTCCTTGATGAGGAAGAATGTTGGTTATCGGTCATCAGATGGAGGTTTAGCATGGAATCCTGCTCTCCAATCTCAACCCCTGCATGAATCTGCCTCGAAAATTGTCTCTGGAGCCGACTGAAATTGAATTCAGCCAGGGCTCTACTTCCGGTGAGAGGAGAATGCGGAGGCGACGTACAGCATGTTGTAAAACGAAGCAATAGATGTAGACCATTCGGGAAGGTTAAATTTTACGGCAGGATTTACTAATACACCAAGCTGTGAACCATGGTAGATTCAGCGCTATATTGGGAGAAAACATCTGATGTTCCAGCTAGGTACAACTAGTCCACGAGCTACAGCGTACATCTTTCTCAGCGTATGTGAAGCCATAATTACATAACAAGCATTTCCCGCTCAATATAATGTCGTTTGTCGTGTACTCCCACGGTACTGCTACTGATACTTCCTCAACTATTATCGACGCGTCAGCTAATCAAAGCCATGAGTAGCACACGGAAGGGCGGCACTCACATCAAGAGTTAGAGACTTGCTCGAATTCGCCCCTTGGTCCCTATAAATTCCCACCAGCCCCTCGCTGTTCTGAAAGAGACCTGTCTTCAAGCTAATCACGATAAATTGCATTCCGGGTCTGGCATGCTCCCTGATGTAATTCGCAATCTTGGCGACGTTTGCATTGTCGAGTGCGGCATCGACTTCATCGAGGACGAAGAAAGGAGAGGGTTGATAGCTATGCACAGCGAACAGCAGTGCAAGCGCGGCCATAGTCTTCTCACCACCAGAAAGATGCTCCATGTCCCGGAAACGCTTTAGCGGAGGCATGGCGTGGTATTTGATACCGTCGAGATAAGGCTCGTCACCGTCTTCCATGTCGAGGTAGCTTTTTTGAATTAGCACTCCCGCAAGGAATAATCCGGACGATGAACGTACGCTTGGCCGCCCATAGGTAGCGATGCATCTCTCGTGAGATCCTTATATATAGGCCCGATCTGCTCGGATATGTGGGAGAAGGCTTTGCTAAACAGTTCGAAGCGCTTCTCTTTGACTGCTTGGAAAGTGTCTTTTGCCTTCTTCGCACTTTTTCGGGCATCCTCGAAATCTTTATCTGTGGTCTTCAGTCGGTCTTGCACTACTCCCAATCGTTCAACGGCGCGCATATTTGGAGCCATGTTTTCTAATTCATTGTTGAGAGCCTTGACATGATCCTGCAATTCCGTGTCTAGCTTGTCGTTATTGCGCTGAGTAACCTGTCAGTAGGAGAGACTGATGTAAGTGCTCTGTTACCTACCTCTCTCAAGTCCTCATCGAGATCGTCAAAGTCTATTTGAATTCCGTAGTCCTGGACCTCAGAAGGCTCAAGAATGGTTGCCTCTTGGTCCTCATCCACGTCCATGGCATCAGAATTGGTTTGAGCAACGTCATCGAGAGGCAGCTGATCAAGGCCTCTTGATTCTTGTTCAAGCGAAATGTTGATATCTTCAAGCTTGCAGCGCCGTAAGAGAGTGTACCTGCTAGACGCTTTGAGCTGTCTAACGGCTTCCAAACCCGAGATGGCCTTCAACGTGCCGTCAACATGCTTGCTTCTCTTCTGTACTTCGCGCCGCTGCCCCGCGACTTTCTCGGCCTTCTGATTATGCTTTGACTTCAGCTCTTCCAGCTGCTCCGTTAGCTGATCTAGCTCTACAGTCAGTGTATCGATTTCACTCTGTGAGGATTCTTGTTCTGCGTGAAGCTCCCTTATGAGCGACTCGTCTGCACGAGCTCGATCCTCCAAGACCTTGATGCGACTATTGGTCTCTTGCAATTGCTGCTGTTCGTAGCTGATCCGACTCTCGAGACGAATTCTCTGCGTGCTAAACTCCAATTTTTTCTGGGCTCCTTCCTGCTGCAATGAACCCTGCTGAGCCTCATATGATCGGATGTTGTTGTACCCAAGACGACTGCAAAAGTCAGCAAAGACTTCGTCCTGTACCTCACTAACAGCCTCTTGATCTTCAGTTAGACTGCTCTCGAGGTCTTGGAATTCGCGAAGTTTTTGCTCATATTTAGGTTTTGCCGCCGCTAGCTCTTGTCGGACGTGAGACAGCTCTTTTTGTTTACTGATCTGGTTGCGTTCGTCTGCTTTGGCCTCCTGCTGAAGATAAGTCAACTTTTGCTCGAGACCGGTCAACTCGCCTTGTAGCATTTCTTCTTCGGATGAACCACGGCGGGATTCTGGAAGCGCTGCTAATTCAGAGACTAGCTTCTCCTGCAGCTTCCGGAGGTTCTCGACCTCTGTCTCTTCCCATCGCCGTGAGTCTGGCTTCGCCCCTTGACCTCCAGTCATGTTTCCACCCTTGTGGATGATTGAACCGTCCAGCGTTACTGCCTTGACATCATTGCGTTTCTCCCAGCAGATAGTCTTAGCTATAGCCAAATCATCACAGATGACAGCACTACCACAAACATAAGAGAACGCACGCTCAAGGGATCTTTCGTAGTCGATCGTGTCAAGAGCGATCCGACATCCTCGATTTTGGCCTCTGAGACTGGAGTTCAGCGAGGTAAATTGGATTGTGTCCAGGGGGATGAATGTAGCTTGACCGCGGCGTTGTTCTCGTAAATATTGAATGCATTCAATAGCGGTCTTCTCGTTCTCCACGATGACAGCATCAAAGTTACGTCCAAGGACCGTACTGACTGCTGTTTGATATCTCTTTTCGACGGGCTTGCAAAGCTCGCTTACTCTTCCCTTCACACCAGAGAAGATGCGCTTCATTTCGGCCACAGTGGCTTTGAGGCGGATGTCCTTTTCATTCTGTTTCCTCCCATCCTCAGCTTCTAAAAGTTTGGTAAGAACTTCTTGGAGCTTTTCATCTTTCTCGGTCCTCAATTGGGCTAAACGGAGTCGTTCGGATGCATGTTCATTAAACGTTTTCTTTTTTCCGTTGATGTCCTTGATCGTCTGCTTGATCTGCTGATTTACGCTCTCTTTGCGCTCAACGATTTCGCTCAGCTCCTCTTCGAGTTTCTGGGCCTGCCATTCTGCCGTATCGACTTTGCTTTTCAGGCTCTTGACAGTTTCTTCATCTGCCTTCCGCTGACGGGAAAGGTTGTCTAATTTGATCTGTTTCTCGGAGGTCCTCTTATTGACATCCTCTTTCAGTCTATTATAGATATGCAAGTCTGTTTCGTTGAGCTCACGACCCTCCTGCTCAGCCAGTATTCTAAAATCGCTCTCCCACTGATCTTGAGCTCTCTCAACGACTTTTAGTTCTTTGGTTGCTTGCTTCACGCTATTGGCATGGACGTCTCGCTCCTTTGAAATGGTTACAATACGAGCATTGTATTTGCCGAGATTTCTGTTTGTGATACCAATCTTCTCCGCAACTGGTATGAGTCCATTCTCTTTCCCCTCAATGTCTTTCTCCTTCTGTTTGATATCTTTCTCCAATTTGGAAATATCTCGACCGACTCTAGCCTGGTCCTTCTTGGCTTCCTCTAGAGCTTTGTTGTACTTTTCTATCCCACGCCTTTGCTCCTTGAGTTCTTCCTGGTGTTTCTGAATTTCTGCCCCAGATTCTTCGATCACTCTTTGGAAATGGTACAATTTCCACAGAATGTGCGTGACGATTGCCTGGTCCCGCTCGTCCACTTTCTTAGCATAGTTGTCAGCCTCGTTCTTTTGCTCAGTATATTGCTTGATTTCCGAGTTAATGGCTCTGCGCTTATGAAGATTGATATTTTGATTCTCCAGAGCCTCTTCTTGGGCCTCTTTCAATCGCTCATAATCTGCTTTGTATTCAAGACTTCCAGAGATTTGTTCGATGAGGCGCGTCAAATCTCGCGGTGATTGAGATGCAATGGCTTCCACATCGCCTTGGAAAACCAGGAAATTGCGTGCTTTGATGAGAATATTCTCCGCCTCTAAAGCTTCGTTATACTGGGACGCAGTGACTACGCGCTCGTTGATTCGGTATTCGCTGACTCCCTGGTTCGTGATGGTGCGCTTCCAATATTGTTCATCGCCGGCGTCATCCTCGTAGACAGCCATGACCCAGGCACTCTTCGGATCGTTACGCTCCTGAGTGCCAGTCGCCTCATCTTCGCCGTCAGATCCTCCATCCCCGTTCGTATGTCCATTGACGCCGTTCGTAGTCGCTGAACCGTCACCATTGATCTTAGAAGTGCGCAACACTCTGCCTCGAAACACCAGGTCGCGAAGATGAGTGGAGCGCAGGTGGGAAGACTTGATACCAAGGACAAAGGAAATCGCATCCATGCTAGTAAAGAATAAGCCCAGTGTCTTCGTAAACTCCACAGCACCACCTACGAGTTCGACTTGCCAGAGCCATTGGGGCCAATGATTGAAGTGAAGTAGGAATCTCCAAGTAGTAGAACATGATGGCCCTTATAAGACTTGAAGTCTAGGGATTGTTAGTGCATCAAAGCATCACATACAAGGTTATGCAGACACACTGTAGAGCTCGAGGCGAATGAGTTTCCCCATTGCTACAGACGAGGGGCAGGAGGCAATGCGTCAGACTTGAAGCTGTGACCGATGGATCGTGGTCAGTCCGTGGATCATTTGAGCATCTTGTAGCTTTAAGCGCCCACAAGGATTGGCTTTCTTGATGAGTAAAGTATGGAACGAGAGATACGACTTAGATTCAACGCGTTTGACGCGCCGTTGATGGATTAGGGCTAAAGTTGTCCCCAATCGAAATTAGCGTCTTCGGAGATCGTGGCCAGAAAGTCCGATGTGCTTTCGTGACCAACCAGACCTTTTTGATGTAGCACGCCCTTCTTGCTACTTTGACGTTCGCAGCAACCTTTCATTCCTGAGCTCGCGGAAGGCGGGGTGCAGGTGCAGGTGCAGGTGCAGGAAGGTGTCTCGAGACTCTTTGATATGTGAACAAATATCTGCTTGTACGCATGTCCTCTACACATACCTACAAGCTTCCCCTTCCATCCCTAGCATGAAACGAACACAGGACCTCTTACGATAGACATAGGCTGACATGAGCACTCCAAGCCATGGTAGTCACCGCACGTTCGGCACCAAGCACACGTCTCTTACTGGCGCTCTCATCTCTTTTAACGAACAAGATCCCGAAATGTCCGACAACCCAGGCATACCGAAGACCAGTTCGGAGTCTTATATGTCAAACGACAATCTTGCTCCCGAGGTCTCAAGACCCATGACGCTTGGCTCGTCAGTGTCCTCAACAAATGGAGGGTCCCCACCCGTTGGAGCAAAGACGCCCGAAGGCTCCTCTCAAGGGATGCCCAGCCCAAAGCTGCTCTCTCGAATTGCATCAACGTCTGATCTTAGCGCTTATCAAGAGGATTGGGAGACTCCACCAGAGACGCTCACCGTATTTGACCTGCTTGATAACCTCGCGCTCCCAGCACGGCTCGAAAAATGGCAGACCAAGATTTCGGTACAGACCGAGAAGGTGCGCAGGCAACGCGAGAAAATCAAGTCTACAACCTCCAATGCGAAGGATCGAGTCGTTGAAGAGTGGCGCAGGCGACTTCCGCCGCCTGACGAGCAGCTCGACAGGTACAGGAAGCGCATGAGGGACTCTGTTGATCGTTTAGGCTCACGATGGAACGATACAAAGGCGGTAACAGCCCGAGAGAAGCTTTCTTTCATTGCAGGTGTTCTAAACATCTTCATAAGTGGGTATCTCATCGGAGCACACCCGGAGCTCTTCTACTATTGGTTCTCCGTGCAGCTTTGCGGCTATTTTATGCCTATAAGGTGGTACACATATAAAAAACGGGGCTACCACTATTTCCTGGCTGATATGTGTTATTTTGTGAACTTCCTCCTGATCCTGACTATATGGGTCGCACCACAGTCGAAGCGACTGTTTATAAGCACGTACTGCTTGGCCTATGGAAACAACGCAGTGGCAATTGCAATGTGGAGAAACTCGATGGTGTTTCATTCTCTGGACAAGGTCACAAGGTTAGTCTACTTTCGTACCTTTGGAATTTCTGACTGATATCGCCAGTCTGTTCATCCATATCATGCCGCCAGTCACTTTGCACTGTATCGTACATCTTACCTCCTCGGATGTACAGCGAAGTCGCTTCCCCGGTGTTTATGCTATCAAATACAGCTCGGTAGATAGTAGCATACACTACTCGTTGCTAGCCATGATGCTGTGGTCGTCGATTCCATATGCCATCTGGCAGCTGTCTTATCACTTTCTTATCACAGTAAGACGCAGGGAAAAGATTGCTGCAGGGCGACCAACGAGCTTCACCTGGCTGCGCAAGTCTTATGCTAAAAGCTGGATTGGTCGTTTGATACTTGGACTACCTAATCAACTTCAGGAGCCTGCCTTTATGCTCACGCAGTATCTATATGCCCTGGGAAGTATGCTGCCTTGTCCCCTATGGTTCTGGTACCGGTGGCCTAGTGCAATTTTCCTCCTTTCACTGTTCTCCTGGAGTATCTATAATGGAGCGACATATTATATCGACGTCTTCGGGACTCGATTTCAAAAAGAACTTGAGCAATTGAAGAAGGATGTTGCAAAATGGCAGGCAAGCCCCGATGTCTTCAGTAGTCCGTTGATGACGCCGAAAGCTGAAGCGGGATCTCCAACGACCCCACATCCTATCGATCAGACTGAGACGAGCAAGGAGGGTGTACACAAACGAAGCTCAAACAGCATTGACAAGATACCTTTACTTGACCACCTGAGTCAAGGATCTACCGGCACCAGCGGGGCTGACGTTGAGGGCGTCCGCGAGAGGAAGTAGTTTGGGTAGTGAATAGGTTGAAGAAGGTGCGATTCCTTCTTACGAAAGCAAAGCGCTTGGCGGTAGCATTTGCTGAGCCTTTTGCATCGGGGAATGCGAAGCTTCTCGTTTAGCGACAGGGTTTACGTGACTGCTTTCGGATATGTCGAGAGCCAAGTGTGATTGAACGGAGTCTTCAAGCCATTGTTTTGGACCGTGCACTGTCGTTGCATTGTGCACCATGATACCCCTGGATATGAATTGAGAACACTAGTGTAGTCTTTCAATTTGATGATCGTCGAACAATCACAAGGAGGTATCAGCTTCCAGGCATCTGTAGCTGCCATAAATAGTCCTTTTGGTGCTTCATTAGAACCGATGTTGAGCAGTTGACACCCAGTCCCTCAGCGGTAATGAATCCTCGCGCATGCATTACCGTAAACGTAGCCCTAATGCAGGCATGCGGACATCCTTTCTATCAAGCAAAGGGCTTGATGTGTGAATTCGAGCTCCTCCACATTCTCCCCTAGCCAGCGACGAACTCGATTCGTGCTCTTGGGTGCACTGGCATACGTACAATGCTTCGAGACTCCGGATGGCCGCACACTTGGTGCTTCATCCTTACTACAATTGTGTGAAGCTTAGGCATTGAACAAATCCTGAACGCGGAGAAAGTTCGAACGTCGAGTGTCTTAGCTTTATAATTCAGCAAACATGACGCGAAGAATCGTATGTCTACCCAACAGAGAGCTTTCGTACTAGTGATAATCAACTGCCCGGCAGGTCCGCACTACAACTCAACTTGGTATTCTTACGCTCATCATACTCCTTCTGGTCTTCTTCCTCGATAACCGCTTCAATGTCCTTCCAGACGCTATTCATAATGCACTACCAGCTCACCACCCGGGTCTCGTAATTACTGACATCACCGTGGCGACGTGCTCGACGCTTAATATACTCTCTAGCTGCAAGCTTGATCCCGGGAAATGGCATCGAGTGGACAAGGATCTCTACCTTTCGGGAGGTTGGCTGACCCACGCCTTTATACACATTGAACGGAAGAAAGAATCTGAGCTCACGGAGAAAGATCGGGTTATCATGGACGCTCGCGTAGGCAGTTTGGATCCTGTAGTCTCGGAAAAGAACCAGGGTGCGGAGCGATGGGAATCCAGACCCGGGGGCATTTGGTTAAAACGAACAGAAAAGCGCCGAGAATCTGATAACGTGAATGCTGTGACAGCGGTTGATGTTCTTTTTGGTACAGATGCAGTCGAAACTCGCCCGGGTTGGAAGATTAGCCAGCAACCCTTGATATTGCCTAGCTCTGGTGGAGACAATCAAGAGGCCTACCTCACCATTCGCCGTGGTCCTCCAGCTGCTATTGAGAAGCCAACCCTTCATGTCAATAAGGACGGCAAATTCAAAATACTCCAAATAGCCGACCTCCATCTCTCCACAGGTCCGGGCATATGCCGTGACCCGGAACCGGCTCTTCACAATGGCGGTAAATGTGATGCAGACCCTCGAACACTGGCTTTTGTATCTTCCGTCCTAGACAGTGAGAAACCGGATCTCGTCATTCTCTCGGGTGATCAGGTCAATGGAGATACAGCGGCAGATGCCCAATCAGCCGTCTTCAAATTCGCTCACCTCTTCATCGATCGTAAGATCCCCTTTGCAACCATATTCGGCAACCATGACGACGAAGGCTCCCTGTCACGAGAAGCACTGATGCAACTCACCCACTCGCTTCCTTACTCACTTTCCGAATACGGCCCATCCACAGTCGATGGTGTAGGCAATTATTACATCGAGGTTCTCGCACGGGGTGGGTCCACCCACTCGGCACTAACGCTCTACCTACTAGATACCCATGGCTATAGCCCCGATGAGCAACAATTCCGGGGCTATGACTGGCTCAAGAAGAACCAGATCGACTGGTTCAAGACAACTAGTTCGAATTTGAAGAACAGCCCGTCGCACACGGGGTATACGCACCATCACATGGATATGGCCTTCATCCACATCCCGCTCCCCGAGTATCGACTAACTGACGACATTATCGCCTCTACTGGAAGTCAACCGGAGAATCCTACAGCTCCGGGCTTCAACAGCGGGTTCCGAGACGCTTTAGTAGAGGAGGGTGCATTAGCCGTCAGCTGCGGACACGATCACGTTAATGATTACTGCTCCCTTTCAAAATCTACGGCCGGCAAGCCCGAGCTGTGGATGTGCTATGCCGGTGGTAGTGGGTTTGGCGGCTACGGTGGCTATGGGGGCTACCATAGGCGAGTGAGAATCTTTGAGTTCGATATGAATGAAGCGAGGATCGTGACGTGGAAGAGAATCGAGTATGGAGAGACGGATAAGCAGCTACACAGAACTGTCATTGTCGAAGGAGGCAGAGTCGTTTCTGCGTGACCCGAAAGGGCATTGTTTTTGCGCACCCTTAGCGACTCACTTGGAGCGCATGGCGTTCTATGGAGGCATGCATGAGATGTAACAGGTTGATAAGAAACATCGCTTGCCATAGTCAAGTAGAGTAAGGGCAAAAACTGGCCGAATGCTACGCCAGTAGCAAGCAACCTCACTTCGTGCAAGAAAATGTGTGGGTATATATCAATGCTAATTTCGCACGCTACGATCCCATCCTAAGGGACCTCTCCCCCCAATAGATCCCTAATGATGCTCCATGTTTCATCGGCTTCGAACACTCCTGCAAGCGCAAGATCCTAGATGTTGATGCCTAAAATTTATTTATTCCTCTTGCTCTGCTGTAGCTGTAGCGACTGCCGCTTGCGGGGTCTGGTCCCCTTCTGACGTAGGCTCGGCTCTACTCTGATGGTCTAGTTGTTGCTCTTCGCCTTCCGGTTGATCATCACGCTGTTGAACCGACGCGGGAGCGAGTGCTGGGGGCTTAAAAAAAGGTTCGCCATCCTCGTCAGCATCGAGCTGCATGAGGAAGGTCTCCCAAAGCTCGATCAACTGCACTTGAGTTTAGTCAGGATGATAAAAATGCGATGGAGCAATAAACCTCTTTCTGCGCCTCGATGGCCCCTTCCAGGAATGTTTCTACTCCACTCTTGAAATCCTCTACTTTCTCTTGCTCGAATCTATCCAGCTCTCCCCTCATCAACCGGCCCATGTCCTCAAAAAGAAGTCTCGCCTGGTGGCTTCTTCTTTCACCATCGCTCACGTCAGCCTGCAATTGATTTAATCGATCTTGCTGCGTCTTGCCAGATCTTAGTACCTTCTCCTGCGTATTCCTCCGCTTCGATAACTCGGCTTCTGCACTGTGCCAGGCGTGAAACGACTTCTGACGCTGCGAAAACGCCAATTTGATAGACCCGATGAGACGAATATATTCGTCGACAGTGATACCAAGAGTGAGTACGTCTTGTTGGGCCTGACGTTCGTAAAGCTCGCGAATGCGGAATTGCAAATCTGAGAGGCCTTCGAGGGGTATGGAGAGGGAGACGGAAAGTTCGACGGCTGACAGGGCGTGCAATGAGGCAGAAAAGTCCCCTGCTGCTTCAGCAAGTGCTTTTCGCTGGGATACGACGGAATCAATAGATTTCAATAAAGCCTTCAGTTGGTTCTCGAGAGCATCAAGATATATCTTGCGGTCGTGGAACCAATCATCGTGTTCAATAAATTTGCCGCTGGTAGTACCACCAATGCCAAGCGAGCTGAACATGCCCTTGCTTTCCCCTAGTCCTGGCTCTTTGTGCTCTCGATGTTTGACGTCCATGTTGAATGCATCGCTTTCCAGAAAGATCTTAAGGTCACCATCATGCTGGAGTATAGGATGGGCGGCGGTTTTGTTCAACATTTTCTCTAGCGCTGATCTTCTGGACTCAACGAAATTGCTGTCGAAGCGGCCGACCGCCTGTTTCTCTGGCGGTGGTGGAACCACTACTCCTGGGTTGCTGCTATGTAACGCGTTGTAGAGCCAAAGGAAATCTCGGTATCGACGACTAACAGCAAATTCGGGCTGCTTATACGCTTTCGAGGATGTCTAGTAGCAGTCAGCCAAAAATCCGCATCTCTATATGTAGCAGCTGGTCCACCCGTACCTTTGTCCGCACTTGGTATACGATGTGACTGCTCGTCAAGTCTCCTACTTTATTGGGATCACCGACTGTAATACCAAAGCTAGGTCTTGCAGCTTGCTCGATAGCCACACTGGGTTGAGTCTGTCTTTTCTGGTTTTCGTTGCCGGGAAAACCCTGACTCTGGGAAAATTGTCGTTGTCTTGAGGCGATCAAGCTCCGGTCATCGTCACCAAGGTCTGACGAGTCTACCATGCTTTGACTCTTGGGTGATTGTGAGGAAGGTGTTGGCCGTGCATTTCGGACGGGCAACGACTGTTCCTTGGAGGGAGGTGCAGGAGGTAATTCAAGTTCAGAAATATTTGAGGATTCGCCCAACGGGCCAAGTGGCCCTAAGGAATCATCTATGGCTTCCAGTCGTGTGGCCTGTGCTCCAACCTTCCGCGGAGTCCGTGGGTGTCGACCAACTGGGGATCTATGTGCGGAGGACGTGGAGAGCGATGATTGTTTTGGCTGCTTTGATTGTGTCTCTGCATCTGCAAACATTTTAGTCGAAGCTTCCAGTAACGCGTTCAAGGAAAAAACCTTGTTCTCCGGCCTCTGCAGCTTGATTGGCAAGGTTGGCATTCGAGCTTGACCGCGAGGGAACATCTGGAAACCGTGAGTCTGAAATCATATAGGATATGGCTCTTTAGACACAGACCTCCCCATGGTGAGTCTTCTGCGTCCATTGGGAATATAATTCTGGGGATGTTTTGACTAATATCGAGGCTGCAAAGGGTCTCTATTGAAGCTCGTGGCTCTGCGGGTTCAGAGAGCGGGTTGCCTGCGGAGGCAGGTTTTGGCGCGCGTTTGCTTGGCTCAACAGGGGTGCTCTCTTCGATGGACATGTTCTCCTTCGAAGCCTCATAATCCATCTCGAGAGACAGTCAGATCATCCAAGAGTCAGTTTTCATTGATACAGATAAAGCTAATTTCAATTCTTGTTTACCAGAAACAAAGTGTTGCTCGAAGAAACTCAGCTACACAACGCTCCTCCCTGATTCACCAGCTTTACGGTTCCACGATCAACAAGCGTGTCACTCATATGGAAAATGCAGGCCATTTTCTATGAAGCACTCGAGTGCCTCTCTCAATGATGCTCCTGGAAAGCTTTACTTGACAGGTCTTTATGTCTTAGCTGAAATACTAGAACGACGACGAAGGCAGTTGATCGGGGCACGTAAGTTGTTGGGGTGTCCATTCGTCCTAATCTGCACTATCCTGACAGCTTCTTCGTAGCGTGACGCCGCTGCCGATGGTAGAAAGCAGACATCCGATTGGGTATAGCGGCCTCATCTTCAACATAGTTTGTGAATCTGTGAGTTTAAGTTTGCTCCATTCGCTCGCTGATGTGCTGAGCATGAGGGCATTGCATTGCTGCGGCCTCCCCTTCTCTTCGGATATTGGCTCATTGTACCTTGCTGGCTTTACCTCCCTCAAAGTCCCGGACAAATTCTTGAGCTTGATCCCACAGTTCAGCCTCCATTTCTTTTCCTACGCGATCATTTCTGCTGTTCAGCCAGCCAACATCCAAGCTCCCAAGCCCTCCACCAGTGATCGCCCCTTTCCCACTAGCTGTCAGCCTAGACTGCGGTCCACTGGATCCATCTGCAGTGGCAGAAGCCCCCCAGGGGACAGCCAGGTTTCTCTGACTCTCTTTGAAAGATGCCTCAGCAGGTAATATATCAGCTTCTTCGAGTGCGTAGATCTGCCGCCGTAACCGAACATCTAGGGAAGAGACTAGGGCGAAATAGCTGGATGTCGCCGCCGTAAAGGACTCCTTCTGCTGCTCCACTGAGATAGATTGACACGATGAGTCTTCATTAGATGCAGACATCGTTTCTGTGAGAGCCTTGACGGCAAGACCGGCAGATTGGAGTAATTTAACAACATCCTGGTTCCGGATCAGCTCTTCCACCAACGGACACTATGTTAAAACCATACTTTATCAATATCATTGAGCTGTTTAATGCGATAGCTTGCTGTGAACACGTTCCCAGTGTCGCCCGGGACCATATCTGTTTGTTGGTACTGAGCCAAACTCACGGACAGTGGCTCTCAAATATAGGACTAGAGTAGAATGGAACTAGCGTTTTTGGTGCGGCTCGGCGGCTACCGGTGACTCGGATTTGGACTCTACTACTCAGAGCAGTCTACTCTTCATTCAGGCAAAGATCTGTTATGAAAACCATTCGCCTTACTCTAGAGTATTGTAGCCGTCGCAGTAGGCCCTTGACCACAGCCACCGAGTGTGCCCCGCAGTCTCCACTTGATACTCTTGTGATTTGATATCGTTCACCAAGCTATGAGATCAGGGTACTTTGGAGTTTCTTGGGCTTATACGCCCACGGGGTGAAGTCTTTCAACAATTGCGCCAACGATCATGTCTGGTCAGCCACCTGGTAACGCTTCGGGGCCAGCTCGCTCTGCTATGAACGGCACTGCGGCCGGAGGACTTGGACCTTCCCAGCAGAGGCCCAGTGACACTCAAGCCGGATCAAGCTCGACGAGTAGTGGACAGGCTGGCAGCATGTCACAGTCAAACCTCAATAGCATTGTAAGAAGACCATTTCTGTTGCGTGTCTTGCTCTTGTTAGTCTTTTTCTAGGTATCTGATACTTCTGTATGGCACAACCTGTGCGTTGGTGCATCATCATTGAATTTCTGAGGGAGAATGGCCTACCCAGGATTTCAAATTCTTTTGGAACTTGCCAAAAGATTTGTGTATCATTTCAGGATTTCTGCTGCAAGATCGTGGAATGAAAAATCTCTCGTCGTTACCGAATGCTTGCGTCAAGCGGCGCAGGATTGTTAGGTCAATCAACAACTCAAAAACAGCTTGTACGACACCACGAAAAACCTCCCGCATCATCGAATGCATGCTTCTTATAGCTGGCAACTAGTCCCTGATTTCTCATCGGCTGCTCCATGTACTGGTGACGCATTTCTGCCCAAAATGGCAAAGCGAGGGCTAAAATGAGCGCACATATTGCATCATCTGAGTCAATGAACGCATCTACGCATTTGACGGGCCAGAGTAGAGATCGGAGAGGGGCAAGAACAGGCCAAGTACGATACCACCCATCTAAGACCACCATGGATAGCCAGAAGCATCCTACCCAAGTAGCCCATCATCGTGATCGTGAGTCGACAATGATTCCAGAAGAGGGGATGCTACCATACGTTTCTCGATTCGCATATCGGGGGCAATCGGGATCCTTTAAGACCTTCAGCTTCTCAGTCGGTGACCCATTGTCCGCCAACTGAACTTCGTCCTTAAGTCCGCCTTCATTGTGAAGTACTCCAGGATCTGTATCACGTCTTCTAGCCCACCAACACAGCTTGCTGGTCTCTGGCCACGTAACCTAAATCACAATGCTCAAGATCTGGTGCTCGCGGCTTACCATCATCCTCCAAACTCGCCCACCCATATATGGACGATGCTGTGGAAGAGAAGCCAATCGAGGCTAGAAGGCGACTCCGCAACAGCGGAGAAAGCAGTGCCACCAGTAGTTCCACACAAGGACCTGCTCCATGGCGGTGTGCAGCAAAGACATCGCCGATGAAAGGGTTCCCCAAAGAACCCGAATATTGAACCAACAAAGTGTGACTCGAGATCTAGCGCTATTGTTGCTAGCCTAAATGGCCGGAGTCAAGATGGTGCCCCCGTATTGAACCACTCGTCGGCCAATTATGAAAACCTCCAACCAGGCTATCACGGATCTCCTTTCTTCAGAGATTTTCCTATTACGCTCAGACGATACCGATGAGCACCATGATTTTGGAAGTTGGAGCTATGAGATAGTGTGCAGTCAAAGTGTGGTACTTGATCACTATAGTGTTGGACGAGACTCTTGCACCGTTCCTTCCAATGAATGCGTCACTGTCTTGATCTTACATATTCCCGAAAGATCCCACCTACACTTTCCTTACCTTCCACACTTTTTCTAAACACAATCACAGAGTCAGCAGATATAGATAATATTCTAAGATCTCTTGCCACGATTCTCTATCTTTCTCTTCAAAGTCACTGCTTATAATTCGACAATAATGGATGCTAACCTCATACTGAAGGTCATCGATTATCTCTCGAAAAAGGGCTACAGCAAGACGGAGTCTATGCTACGAATAGAATCTGCGAACCAGGACTATGACGGCAGACCACTAAACGCAAAAAGCGAAGAGACTGGAGGAGTGAAATATCTACGAGCCTTTGGTGAGTATTCTTCCGAGATGTGGTGGTCGATCGCAATATTAATTCCTGTCAAGAATTTATGCAGCGATGGATTGATGAGAATCTGGATATCTACAAGGTGAGTAATATGATCTATCCCTCATAAACATCCTGACAGATTTCTAGCCTGATCTCAGACGCTTGCTTTGGCCGATCTTCGTCTATTCGTTCCTCAATCTAGTGTCGAACTTCTTGCCCAAAGACAGTCGAACCTTCTTCAATAAGTTCAAGGCCGATTTTGAGAATGAGCACGAAGACGACATCCGAGCTCTTGAGCCCATAGCTCTCCCTGAACATCTGCAAAGCAATGAAATTGCCAAAATCTATCGTGGTAATAAGTACCGAGTGACTCTGAGCCAGGTGGCCTTCTACAATTTAGTACAATTCTTAGAATCTAAGGAGAAGGATGGAGGAGCAGTGATCGTGGGCGTTATTCAAAGCTACCTCAACGTTGTCACTATCGATCGTGCCGCAGACGACCAGTACAGTCTTGCGAGATTGATCAATCGGGCGAGAACGATCGAAGGATTTCCCGCCGAGGATGAGGGAATTCCTGGCCACAATCCAGGATCCGCCAACGTGGACAGGACTGCGGGGTCAACAGTGTTAACACGGTTGAGGCTCGGTCCCATGCCGATGGAGCCTGATTTGATGGGTGACGTTCGCGCAGAGCTGGAAGAGGAAGATGCAAAGCATCCGCCGGTAGCTGGCCAAGACTCCTTAACGCAGCATTTTGAACAGCATATCAAACGCGAAGAGAGTGAAGAAGCTCCTGTTCGTATCGAGCTTCAACTACCGCCCTCTGTTGCGCGTGACGTTGCTATGGAGGTTCAAAAGGTCAAGGAAGACCGTGACCGATTCAAGATCGAAGCCAGGACTGGAGGCATCGGACCTGGTGTTAGTGTCACGATGTTCACGTTCCACAATACTTATGACAGGTAAGTGGCTATCGCTTTAGCCTCTCCGGGTCCTGCTAATCAAATTTTACTGAAGCATCAATTGCATCGACTTCTCAGAGGACAGCTTACTCGTAGCTGCAGGTATGAGCGAGTCCTATATCCGCGTTTGGAGTCTCGATGGCAAAGGTTTGCCATCTTCACTCCCTCGTGGCTCTCATGAGCCATCCCCATCTCGTCGCCTTATCGGACACTCTGGACCCGTATACGCGGTATCGTTTTCTCCGTCTATCGCCTCATCAAATCCTATCGCCACTTCAACAAGGTCGCAGTACCTTCTTTCTAGTTCAGCAGACAAATCTGTGCGCCTCTGGTCCCTGGAGACCTGGACGTGTCTAGTAATCTACAAGGGACACGATTCTCCGGTGTGGGACGTGACCTGGGGTCCCTTTGGACTCTACTTCCTCACTGGGTCCCTTGATCGGACGAGCCGTTTATGGAGGACCGATCACATCGAAGATCTTCGTATGTTTGTGGGCCACGACAAAGACACAGACACGGTATGCTTCCATCCCAACAGCGCCTATGTTTTTACTGGAAGCAGTGATAAGATTGTGCGCATGTGGGCAGTTACAAATGGGTATCCGGTTAGAATGTTCACAGGACATGCTGGCAATGTTACCGCCCTGGCGTGCAGTCCTAGTGGCAAATTACTGGCATCCGCTGACGACACTGGCACCATCATACTGTGGGACCTTGGCCCAGGCAAGCTCAAAAAGCGGATGCGAGGCCATGGCAAGGGAGCAATCTGGTCGCTAAGCTGGAGTGTAGAATCTACAGTCCTGGCTTCTGGCGGCGCAGATGGCACAGTGCGCGTTTGGGACGTTAGTGTAGCAAACGATGCTAACGGACAAGGAAGGATCATTGGAGAAGGCGGTGCAGGCCAGAAGATCGATGGGAATGCTGCCCAGATGCAGGCTGTAGCTGGCGCTGGTACGAAGAAGAAAGGGAAGGATGTTGTGGTCACGTCAGATCAAATTAGCGCTTTCCCGACCAAGAAGAGTCCAGTCTACAAGGTCAGGTTTACGAGGCAGAATCTCGTGGTCGCTGGTGGGGCGTATCTGCCGTAACAGACGCGAGCAACGTTTGAGTAGGCGTCCTTTGGTCAAGGCAGACAGTGGCGGCACAACTGAACCGACACCACATCCGAAAATGGAAGGATCGGGGTTTGAACTTTACACAATCACTAGAGACGGGATCGCTGATCAGTTCCGCATGTTTCAGATAATTCTATGCTTCGACCAGGCTGTGATCATCTCTTCTACATGCTCAGGATACTGCAGGCTAGCATAAAGTCAACTTCATTGGCAAAACTAGAACTAACTGAACTCGCTAGCAAGGCAATGTTTGTCATATATTGCATCCTGACCACCGTGCTACGTGAATGCTGCCTGCAGCCCAACCTTCGAAAGTCCTCGTAGGTGCATATTCAGGTGGCTTGCTCAGAAACCGCTTCGGTCACTGAAATCTCCCCCTTTTGATGGGTCAGGTAGCCCAGCAATCTCCATAATTCAACTTGCACTTTCACAGTCGTGCGCTTGGCCTTGATGACCGCCATTCGACCCCCAAAATGAGCTGGCTTGCTTGCTTTCAAGGTCTGTAGATGTGTATGACCAAGGAGAGCAAGTAAATTGTGATATGGCACGTAATGATCCTTATAGTGGTGCATTGCATATGGCGGTGGCCCTTGGTCTTCGCACTTTGCTGTAGAATCGGAAGAGGCCTCCTGGGATGACGCCTCAGGATCTGGTCCAAGCCACATGACTGCATTGAGTTGCGTATGATCTGCAATGTTATCGTAACCCTTGCAAGCAGCTATATAGGCTGCCGGTCTTGATGCCAAATATCTCAGATCTCTCGCGACACTTTTGCGCAGCATTTCGAGCACAAAAGTGTCCATGTCTTCGCGCCAGACAATCTCGGAGGTTCTGAGGCTGGGATCCTCCTTCCAACGGTAAGGCAAAAGTCTTCTGTAGGCTGGTTTAGTGAGCTTTGAGATATATGCGAGGGCAGCGCGGGAGGCGACCAGGTGGGTGCCAGATGCCGTGCGAATGGACATCTTCGGCTCCAAATCCGTAGTGAACCCTGGTGACGAGGACGTAGGCGAAGGTGGTATTTGGTCGGCTTCTGTGAGGTTTGGAAGCCTGGGAAGGTGCCAGATTGCTCCGGTCTTTGGGTGCTTTGCGACTCCGAAGGGAATATGGAAGTAGCTGGGTAGTCTCACGCCTGTGAGGATACATAGCCGGGGCGGAGTTGACAAAGCTTGGGCTATCGGTATGTTTAGCTTGATGATGATAATCCTTGAGGACGCATGAATTGATCATACCGTATGGATTTCTCTCCAGCTTCAACTGGAAGGGCGAGCGTTCTTTGGATGGTGGTGGCTTTTCTGCTCTGTGACGGGCTCGAGCGGCTACTAGTCGAGGCTCTGTCAATGGCGAGCGTGGTAAAGGAGGAGAACGGGCAGACAATTGTGAGAAGCTTTGAGGTAGCTCCTCACGGGTTTGCACCGTGATATCAGAAGACTTCGGCTTGGGATCTGAAGTGGGGGTAGCATCTTGCTTGCAATCTTGGACAATTTTCAATAATTCCGCGTTGTTCAACTGCTTGACGGCTCGAGGTCGAGAGCGCGGCGAGGTTCGCAAGCTGCGGCAGCCCCATAGTCGAGTAGGCGAGAAATTCTCTGCTACGGAACATCTTCTCATAACCCTTGAAATGTACAGTATACGATCATGGCTCTTGTGAGGGATAGTTGAGGTAGACGCTGTGAAGAGGTGCAACCACGGGGGGTGGTTTGCGGAGAGGCGGAGAGCTCCTGGGAGTGAGTTTCTATACCAGCGCCGTGGAGCTCCTTGGCAGTTGACTTCCTTACATAGTACATATTCTACCTCATGATAGCCTGAGCTTTCTGGTGTTCCGATTCTAGATCGTCACGTTATTCGGACTCTCTCTTCATACATTCCAAGACTCTGAATCTGGTATTGAGGGCGCCAATGCCTCCTACCGTTGGGTTGGCCCCTCTCCGGAACATCTCGAGGCTGGGTCTGCGACGCTTTTCCGGCCAAACTGCATCACAACCACCGCGAGCATGGGTTCCAACGCCCTATGTTACCGAGACGATCGTAGGCTCTTCTCATCTCTTCAACCTCAATCGTTTCCGGCTGACCAGCTAGGGAGGGGGCTTTCGCACACGTAATTTACCTCATCACGAGTGATCACGAGCCTTTGCTGACAGCTTAATAGACGACATATTCTCCAGGTTATTGATGGTGAGTTTGCCATGGTTGTCTTACATGAGCTCTGCTGAGGGCTATGTATCGTCAGGAGCGCATCATCTGTCTGAACGGCGCAGTCGATGAGTCCGTCTCTGCATCCATAGTAGCCCAGCTACTCTTCCTTGAAGCCGATGCCCCCGAGAAACCCATACATCTCTACATCAACACTCCCGGTGGCTCAGTCACAGCTGGCCTCGCGATATACGACACGATGACCTACATCTCTTCTCCTGTGACCACGACTTGTGTCGGTCAAGCGGCCTCTATGGGCTCCTTGCTTCTTTGCGGCGGTTCTGCTGGGAAACGCTTCTGTCTACCTCATTCTAGCATCATGATCCATCAGCCTAGTGGAGGATACTTTGGCCAAGCAAGCGACATCGCAATCCATGCAAAGGAGATTTTGAGGGTAAGGAGGAAGCTAAATGAGATCTATCAAAAGCATTTGACAAAACAGCATAGCTTAGAAGAAATCGAGCGTTTGATGGAGAGGGACAAGTTCATGGGAGCGGAGGAGGCATTGGAGATGGGACTCATCGATGAAATAATGGACAAACGGAATAAGGACGAGTCAAAGAAGGAGTCATAGCAACTGATATCAACCTTGATTTGATATCTAACAGTAACACTACACCCTTCAAAGGACTATGGACCATGCTGTCACGACATGGAACCGAGAGCGAGTTTCTTTGAGAATAAATTCCGTTTCGACCATAGAACAGGAATGAATGGTGATGGCCTGTGTAATTCAAAAATCTACCTTTGGCATATGTCAGGAAGTCGGACCCGTACTTGAACCCGAAAAGGATAGTCGAATACCCAGAGTCGTCAACTGAGGACTTGATCAGCGACTGCCTGATCAATTAGGCCAAAGTCACTCAACTTGACGATATCTTCCACATATCCTACGAAAGGCTAGCCTTGAGGCTCAATGACTTCGAAAGTTTTCCAATTAGTGCTAAGCTCACGTTACAAATAGGCTAAGTGGTGCCGTATATGCTATACAGGGTAAATATTTTGGGCTGAGATCTCTCGGAGGTCTGGCATTCACCCTTAAGTGCGTCGCTGAGGTGGTTTCTTTCTACGGGCTCCATTTTGCTCAAAGTAAGTCTTCAAAACGACATTCCTGCGGGTAGTTGCACCCTCCAACCCTTCTCTTTACATCCGTTACCGCCGATACAACGGAAGCTAAAACGTAGCTATCCTGGTCCTATTACGCACTGTTCTTCTTCCTGCAAGCAGTCACTCAGAGAAGTACGAATCTAATGGCCCGTAGGTCTTCCAACAGGAATGTGCCCGCGGTATCTTGCTCGATGGAAGGAGACTGACTATGGAGAGCTTATTGCCTGGAGTAGCTTAGCAACGGGAAAGCCTCCTAACCAGAGCAGGTATACTTGTCATTGAGCCTCTTATCGGTCACGTAGGCCGGCTGGGTTACGCTAATCCTACATGGCGGATTTGGGTGACAGCCTGATGTTGTCGAACAGTTTGTTGAACTGAGGCCAACAATTGGGATGCATTTGGACAAGTCGAAGAGCAAGTATATAGGCTCTACAAGGCTCGGTCTAAACGATTTGACCAGCACCGGATGTACCAGCCTTCTCGACCTCCTTCGCGTCCTTCAGTACTTCCTTCTCCACAGCGGCCAAAGCCTCTACTCCCATGCCATATTTTTCGTACAAATCTGCTTGATACCCCTCTGCCACCCTCTCGACGAATTCGTCCTCTTTCCATCTGCTCTCAATTAATTCTTCAAAGGTCTCCCCAGGCTTCCTCTCCGCCGCCCAAACAGCATTGTAAGCACTGCCCAATGCGCACGCATTCCCGCCAACGTCAAGACGGTAAACCCCTTCAACGCCGCCGAGAATCTCTCCAGCAAGTCTTGCAATGGCTAGATTCTGGCTTCCACCCCCTACTAGGTAGATTCGTCTCGGCTGGGCAGGGAGATTATATGGGTTGGGAGATGGTGGAGCGACGATATTACGACTTCGAAGGCGGAGAGATAGAAGCTGGCTTTCAACAATGGCGCGGGGATCGTCATGGGGGAGGTTCCAATTAGCGGGCGGTGAGAGGCTGCGGGAGGCCGGGTTGTAAGTGAAACGGTAGGTCCCTGCAGAGACGTTGGGGACGATCTCGGGACGTGGAAAATAAAGAGCCATATTGAGTGGCGAGCTTGGATTATTCGCCCCAAGAGGTGGGTTATGTGTAACGTGATGGTTGAAAAGTGACCATGGATCTCTGCTCCCGGATTCTACCGGGCCTAATGAATCGCGGATTTGCTCCCGAACAAGGCATCCGTTCTTGTAGCAGAGCATGAACATGTAGAGACCAGCTGTGGTGGGGTGATTGAAAAAGTGGACGGCGGGATCCGGCTCATAGTGGTGTGTGGACATTAGAAAGGTAGTAGAAGTCCCGAGGGAAACAATAGCGTCGAAGGGTCGAAGGGGAAGCGCGAGAATGGTCGACGGGTTGTCACCTGTGAAAGGTGCTATGGAGCATGAAGGGTCGAAGCAATGACGCTCGACGAAGTAGGCGCTGATTGTCCCAAAGCTACCTCCTCCGTCCTCTGGTACCCCACCAAGCTTACTTTCGAGGTCTTTCGTGTCCGGGGAGCCGGCTGCTAAGGACATGAGTTGCTGGTTGTACTTGCCGCTTTTAATGTCCCACAGGTTTATCCCACAGACATCGGAAATATCAATAGGTGCAGTCTTGCCCAGGAATATCGAGGCGAGGAAGGATGATACAAGCGAAATACGGGATGTCTGCTGGTATTCTTCCGGGTGTTTCGTCCTGAACCGAAGTATCTGTGGGCCTGTGAAACGCTGCACAAATAAAATCAGCCTTATCTTGTATGAGTTACTCATATTCTCGAACGCTTGAAAAAAAAGCCAGTTTCCGTGCTCACAGGAGTCAAGAAGTCCATGAGAAGGAGAGGAATAGTAAGGACGCCAACGACATTGAGTGCAGCGCGCCGCTGGCAGGAGGAGAGCTCGGCTTACATGATGAGCCTTGCTGCCCGTGTGTACAGCTAAAGTCATCTCGTCACCAAGATGCTTGTCGAACACGTTACATTGTTCTTCAGTGCTAGAATCTTGCCAATTCGGTGAATATTTGAATGACAGCGCGTCACGAAGCTGAGGCTCCAAATCCTGGTGCCCGCGAAGGTTTCTCAACGCACGCTCGCCGTCGTGACCCCAGTAAACATTTCCATGCTGCATGCCTGCACCACTAATGCCTCTGACCCTCCCAAATTCAAGGCCTTGATCCTTCAATTTTTGCAGGACTGCATCAAGAGCTTGCAACCACAAGGCCACCGGGGCATACACTTCTCGCTCAGCTTCATTGATGAGTACGCCTTTCTTGACCTCGAAACCAGTTGAATCCGCGTCAAAATCAAAGACAGCTTGATATTGAACCTTGAGGTCGGGAGTGACTACAATACCCTTGAGCTGTTGGGTAGAAAGATCGAACCCCATATAAAAGGGACTCGGAACGGCCATGGTTCCTCAGAATGGTTGATCTCGCGCGATTCTGGAAGGAATAAAGTAGAGACAAAGCTCAATGCTAGGAATTCAGCCGACCTAATATGCGATCACAAGGATGACGTCTGATCGAAAGCGCATGGTAATCTATTAAAAATCGTGCGTAAGGTGTCATTAGGGTCTTGAACTAAACATGAACTGAGACAGACACAAGATAAGCACCGAGCAAATTCCTGTGTTTTCCTTTTCACAGAGTCGGCGTCGTCGTAAATTAAGACCAGACCTGCTGGGCCTAGTCAGGCACTCGGTTAAAATCCTCTAATTCTTCCGCCGGACTGGCACGACTGGGTAATTCTACCCGTGTACGGAGTACTTATGTGAGTCTATCCCAATGTGAGTGGGAAACCACGCACCCGGTGCGCCATCGCTATGCTCTTTTGCGATGATAAGCAGTCGTGTTGACCATCTCACAGCTGCAGTCGCGTTGCGATCTGTGCTTCGAGGTTCTCAGGTCCACGAATAGATGCAGCCTCAATGCCTACTCCTTACATCTCCGTTGAATGAAGGCTTGTCATGATCACGTCCGTGCCCTTCTGGCTCAGGGCTACTCCTAGGACTAACATCTCGTCCGATGAATTCGTCGGCGAAGTCCGTAATTCCAGTTGCCTTCGGAACAAATCTGACTCTGACTCGTCGCACACCTCTGACTTTGAAGCCGACGCTCTCCCGTACGGCGTCCTCAACAGCCCCTGTTTCCGTTACCGACCAATCACCAGGAACGGCAAGTTCGACGTTCATCAAGTAATTCTGCCCGGCTTTGACGCCTTGGATAGCTTGAACCTCCACTTCAGAGCCGGTCATACTATCAGTGGAAAATAAGTTTTCAGTCAATGCTTTCACTGTTGCCTTTCGGACGGAGTCTTTGATATCCTCCGCGACACCAACATCAGCCAACTCTAGTAGTGCGTTACCAGTATTCCCCCACCCAGCTCTTATGACCATCAATGAAACAAGGAGCCCTCCAACCGGATCCAACCACGAGACGTTGTTTAATACGTGAGAGCCCAAAATGGCGACAAGGGCAACGATACTGGTGAGGGAGTCGATGCGATGGTGGACAGCATTGGAAGCTAAGACCGACGATTTGCGCTCTTTCGCAATCTTCATAGCTACAAGCCAAGTTCCTCAGCATTCCTTCTGTAGTGACTGACAAGGTGACTTACTAGCGCGATATAAGTACTCTTTGACAACGATCGAACTCCCGGCGATCCAAGCAGCATGAACATTGGGTATTCCCATGTCAGCTGGGTTATGACTATGCGAATGACTGAACATTCCACCACCATGACCATGATCGTGACCGTGACCGTGGTCTGCAGCTGCCATTGCCGCATCGAGGAAGAATTGGGAATATAAAATCTCAACAGAGTGCCAGCCTAAGCCAATACCGCCAGCAAGCAACAGACTGCTGACGCCCAAAGACCCCAAGCTCTCAATCTTGCCATAGCCACCAGGAAACTTTGATGTGGGCGGCTTCAGAGACCAAGACACTGTTGCCAAGGTCAGGAAATCGGAGACCATGTCTGTAAGGGAGTGGAAAGCATCGGCGAGCAAGGCTTGTGAATTGAGAAAGTAGCCCCCAAGTCCTTTGCCAATGGCCATTAGAAAGTTGACATAGAGACCGATTCGGGTGATGCGGACACCTGCATCTTTCTTGTTTGTTGAGGTCAAGTAGGTATTGTCGTGATGGTGGTGATGCGCGTGCCCACTGTGCTGGCGGGCCTGCGCTGTCAATGTCATAGTGGCAGTCAGTCGGCGAAGGACAACATAATCTGAAGCGTGGAAGAATGAGCTGGTGTGGTAGGTAGTATTCGTGACTTTGACTAGCTTTGTTGAGAGGGTGACGGAGTTCGGTCGGACGAGGAGGAGATGTGGCTTCAGCACAGGGGAGCCTCGACCGAAGCCGCTGGCAGTGAAAGGTAGCCGAATTTCCAAGCTGCGTAGACCGAACGCGCGAGGAAACGGCATATGACCGAGCGAGTTACCCTCACCGCCAGGGTGAGAGTAGATACGTTAGGACCAAAGCACTTGTAGCTGTCACTGCCTAACATGGGTCGAACTGCGGTTATCAATTGAGCCCTTTCACTGTGTCGAATTTCACTTTTCACTTTTCAGAGCCAAAATGGCGGGCCATGCGCGGAGGCAAAGTTCTAGGCGCCGGCTTCTAGTCTCTAGAACTATAGTCCCGCTCAAAAGTCTTAGCACAAAACCTGATTTTCATATTAAAAGTCGTACCTTACATTAAGTTATAACTTTTCCCCCCTAATTTAGAAGTTTCTAAAATTTTAAACCTTAATCTAATAATAGCTAATTTATATTATATTAAATTCTTAAAAAATTATATCTAATATTAAAGAGAAGGAATAGGAGTAAATTAGAAATAATTGACTCCTTATCTTACTACTACTTTATAAGATTATAATATAGGAATTATAATTTTTTATAAATAATTAAAGATATAGGAAGTTTAGTTATCTAAAGTTCTTAAATTCTTAAATTTCTTAGAATTTTTTTTAGTAGGTTTTAAAAAGTAATAGAGGCGTGAATAATATGACTTTTAACGATTTTTGGTGTAAAATCGTGAGGGGTGCGGAAACTTATGGCCTAGTACTATAAAGTAAGGTAGTGTATCGACTGAGCCTAAAGTACTGCCTAATGACGTCCAGATCTCAGTTCCTTCGAGTACTTTAATTACCACCAGCAGCCGCATTCATGTCTCTTCATGAACAAAACTTTCATGCGAATACCCTACACGGGCCCCTTACGTAGGTTTCCTCCAGCCCTCATGATTTGCTATTTTCCACCCTTGAACCTTTGGGAATTATGATAATCAATTACATTGCGAGACGCGTACCTTTTCTCGAAATGGCATTTACTGATTGTAAGGACCATCTTCAGCTCCTCCAATTATCATACCCAGATTCGCCAATACACCAGCTGGTGCAGTCTATGCTCTGACCAGGTTCTTGTCCGCTCCAAGCAATGATTCCGCGAAGACTGTACTTCTTACAGGCGCCGGGATATCGGTGGCATCAGGCTTAGCTGACTATCGTGGTACGGGAGGGACGTACACCTTGAACAAAACCTATAGACCAATTTATTACAACGAGTTCGTCACCAATCATGAAGCTCGAAAGAGATATTGGGCAAGGAGTTTCCTTGGGTGGACCAACCTACATAAGGCGAGACCGAATGCTAGTCATGGGGCGGTGAAAGAGCTTGGGAAGATGGGGCTCATCAGTAGCGTAATCACCCAAAGTCAGTCACCCTGTTCAATGCAGTGACATTGCGGTATATGAGAGTGGGCTGTGGCTGATTTGTCAATGCCGAGCTAGACGTGGATTCATTCCATTCTATGGCACATCCAAGCTTGTCGACAATAGAACTTCATGGCTACCTTCGTGGATTGGTATGTATCCACTGCCACAACCAACTCCCACGAACAGACTTCCAGAGATTGCTCTCGACCTTAAACCCTGAATGGACTGCATTCCTGGCAGAGATGCTAGCGACTGGGGCGTTAGATTCTGAAAACCCTGCTGAAAGAAGGGCAAAAGGATTGAAGAGCAACCCCGATGGCGATGTGGACGTTCCCAATGCTCCTTATACGACGTTCAGGTATCCTGCATGCCCTACATGCCTCGAGAACCCTCCCACCTTGGCCAATGGCACCAAAGCTAAGGTCGAAACTGATAGCGACGGTGCTTTGTTCCCAGATTCCACCGCTGGGGTTCTCAAGCCTGCTGTGGTCATGTTTGGCGAGTCTATTGCCTCTGAGATTAAGAATGCCGCGGAGAAAGCTATCAATGATGCCGACCGAATTCTTGTCATCGGAAGCAGCTTGGCGACCTACTCCGCCTGGAGATTGGTCAAACAAGCCAAGGAGCGGAATATGCCAATCGGCATTCTGAACCTCGGTGGAGTCAGAGGCGAAGAGAACTTTTATGCAGGTATAGAGCCAGATGACGATGGCGATATGGGGGTCAGATGTAGCGAAAGTGCCGATAAAGTCCTGCCGAAGGTTGTAGAGAACTTGCGACTGTTGTACTCGGTCCGTGTCAAAGAGAATGATTTTGGCCTTCCACCAGTCTGACCGTTCGTCTCTCCGGTCGGTTACGTCCAGCCCAAGGTGCGCTCATGTGAGTAGATCGACCTCGCACAACAAAAGGCGAAAAAGCTTCGGAGGCATACACTCAATTCAGAGGGCGGTCTTAAAGGTACACGCTAAATCAACTCCAGGCCACGCCATCCTGCTGACAGGTATGGCGCTTATCTCCACGACTCCCTTAAAAGCACCCCTTGTCAGATTTTACGGCGGTAGTGACTTGTGCAGAGGCGTCCCGAGTAATAGATGACGAAGGAGCGATAGCAATATAAGCGATTAGATATCATAGATATTCCACTGAACTATAACTTCATATCACTCTGTGTAATTTATCTACCTTTGACTATGCAGATAAATACTAGTCGCCTTTGGAATCCGACTCGAAGGCCGAACCGGAACGCCTCTGGTATGCCTTTCTCCAGATCCATCACAACAGCTCCTCGCAAGTCCAATCTTCATACCATCCATCCGGCAGATACCTCCTCACAACCAGGGGAATCTTTTTTTCCCGTAGCTCTTTGATTGCAATCTGCAAGGGGTCTGTCTCGCCTTCTAGGTCGACCAGCACAGGCGCATTCATGCTGTATACCAAATCAAGTCAGCAATTGATTCCATTTAATCATCTTCTACCGTGTCTTGAGCATGAACCCATTTGGTAGTTTTCTGCATATCAAATGCACCATACCTAATCTGCAACGCTCTGGTCCCCAACACTCTCGCCCTCTCATACTTTGTCATATAAGGCGTGGTCGACCTCTTGTGATCCTCTATTCTCTTTTCCTTCAACCCCAGCACAGCATTTTTCTTTACTTGCTGCCCAGCGCTTTCCCCATTCACCTCTACCACCGTCCTGGGTGTCGTAGCCGTGCCATTGGGCACTTGCGCGTCTGGATCCTCGGTGCCAAGAGGACCTGGCGTTGGGGCAGCGGTGGATGTTGGGAAATCCGGGTCTTCGGGGTCTTGGGGCTCAAATTCGGGCTCTTCCTCGTCGAAGGTGGGCTCGTAAGCTTCGTAGCTGTGGGCGATAGAGATTCAGCGGGAAGGTTCGATGTGTGGAAGCGGCATAGACCAACCCGTCGTCGCCGCCGTCATCTCCTCCATAATCTGACATTCCGGAAAGACCGGACTGGTAGATATAGTGGAGTCGTCTAGGGATGGGAGGTGTTTCGTGTGGCCAGTGAAGATGTCCAAGTCTTGAGATTGCTTTGGACCCAATAGCGGCGAGACCGTTTGAGTGCACTAGCTCTGGCTCTACGGAGTTAAAGACGGGTGGACCGGTTTACATGCCACCCTAGGGGCCTACGTTACTAACACTTCGGGCAGATCTCATATTGAAGCTCGTTCACTGCAGCGTCATGGACAAACCTCTTGCTAGTGATTGACATGAATGATGACCCTATGACTGCCTACCCGTTCATTCAGATAGAATGAATGCGTGAGCTCTAGGAGCGGTTCGACTTGCCGTCGTTGAAGCAGAAGCAAAGAGTAAAGACGGAAGCACCACCAAGTATCCTAGTGACCAAACGGGGCCGAACGCCATGGGTGCACTGACGCCAGTGTCCAATGGGGAGAGCTCGCCTGAACAGCCGCAGAAAGTGTCATGCTCTCCGGACGACCAGTGGGAGGATTGGATGGAATGGGACCCATCAATGGATCGTGTTTCTCCTTCGGCAACAAGTGGAGAAGACTTGGTCAAGCAGAGCATAATCAACGAATCCTTTGGCTCTGTCACTCCCTCCAGGAAGCGAAAAACTTCCGAGGACCCCAATAGCACGCCTTCATTTGTACAAGATAACACCGGAAAGTCAACCTCGGTCCAGAACAAGAGCCACAGCCTTGTCGAGAAGCGCTATCGGACCAATCTGAATGAAAAGATTGCTGTATTGCGTCAGAGTGTGCCAAGTCTTCGTGATGACGGCCAGTATCCCAACGATATTCCAGTATTGGCACCGGCTCTAAAGCACAACAAAGCCACTATCTTGACGAAGGCGATCGAGTACATCCAGCATCTGGAGAAGCGAAATGCATTTCTGGAAGATGCGAACAATGTGCTGAGGAATCATCAATGTGACCCAACCGTGACAGCTCGAGAGAATAGATACGTCTTTGAGCAAGACGCCTTGAAGCCTCGAAGCAATACCTCCGGCAACTCTCCAAACATAAGCCAAGCTTCAACAACCATAACAGACGAGCCTCGTGGTATGATCCCGGTGCCAGAGGATATTAGGAAACTAAGGGAAAGCGTCCCACCACAGTCTCATTATGCAGAGCCGATGTCTTATGAAGTGGATGCAGAGGGCACATCTTCCGGAAATGTTTCCATCAGAGGAGGCAAGTTTGTTGGCAAACTCATGCTTGGGTCTTTGGCCGGTTTGATGATCATGGACGGATTTTCTGGAAGTCGTAAGGAGGGCGGTCGTGACCGGGGACTGTTTGCTTTGCCTATATCCTCTTTGTTGCCTTCATTGAGGTTGTTGCGGACCAGTCAAACTCAATTGGTCACTTTACCCTACGGTCACTTTCTTGTACCATTGACAAGGGGCTTTCTGGTATTCGCCATACTCGGTATCCTTCTTTTCTTATACCTTTTCAACTCAAAGCCAAGGCTTGGAAAACGGCGTGTGACACACGGCGGGAGCAATACCAACTCCTCAACTTCCCCCATGGAGATGCGACAGAATGCTTGGTTGACCGCCATTCAGACTGTTTGGGTTCCGCGACATACCATGTAAGGCAGATCCCTCAGGCTTTCCCCCGAAGCTGCGAGAGAAGTCTTGGGACCATACCGTTGCGTTCAGCCTCTCAAACTTGCCACTACCGATGAGTGGCTCTGTGTTAGGATTTCTTCCATTTTTCCGAGCACTTTCATTCTACCCATGCTTGATTGTAACTTGCTCTTGCGGGAGCAGGCTCTTGTATCGAAGAAGCCTTTACTTAGGCCTCCTTCACTGTTACTTTGTGTTTCGCGGGCAGTCCCTTTCTGAGAGACCATTGCTTGCTTCCTAGCAATGTTTCTTGGCTTTGTCTAACGCACTTACTTGACAAGACTGACTCCTAAACTTGCGTAGGCTTCCAGAATTGTGGGCCCTGATATTGGAGACATATGCGTAAGTGATCTTTTCGAATGATTTCCCCCTCATACATGCACTATAAGGTACTGCAAGACATGTTTTGAGGATCGGCTCTGGAGACCTATCCAATAGCCTATTGCGCTCAACGGGAAGATGTTGACTCCGAGACCTCGCAGGTATCTGACACGACAAGCGCTAGGATGGCGCAGTTACTCTTGGCTGACGGGTCGGAACGAGGAAGATGAGATTGCAAGGGTCAGAGCATGGGAGATTGCCATCGACGCCCAGCTCGTCGGTGGAGATTCTGAGATGAGCAGGAGCCGCCTCGTCTTGACCCTGTGGGCCTCGGGAACTCTGCCGGTCACTCCGGCAAGGCGTGAGTTATCTTGCTTCTCTCGATCCTTTCCCCATTTCAACCTCGTTCTGTACCGTGAGACATGCCTTAAGCGAATGTACTCCCGACGTTGATATAAATACTCAAACTTCTATTTTAGTGAGAGAATGCTAACTACAAAATCATCAAGTCATGCTCAAAGCTTTGCACATCCGGATTACATTTTGGCAAGCGTCCAGGTTCCCGTGGATGACCCACGCAATAAATTACGTTGGGAGACACCTTGCTGGCTCCCAATGGCGATTAGCGCAAGAGATAATTAACAACCCGAGGATATCGAAGGATCCCGGTCCTAGTGATCCTCTACCTGATCACTTGGTGAGCCTTTTGCAGCAACCCATCGGCGAAGTTATGACTGATCGGGCGGTCCGATACGCGCACAATCTTGCCTGGAACCGAGAATTGCCTGATGGTCCCGGAGAAGGAGATGTTGGTATGCAGACCGAGGACACGGCCATGCTCGGTTCTTTGGACGCTCTCGCTGTGTGGATATCCAACACCAAGTTGCATAATGCGCTATTAGCTTTCGTGGAGTCTAGCGAGACAGATGCCACCCACCAGTCACAGCTCGAACTTGCATTCCGTATAGCACCCCCCGGCTCCCTAAGCTCTATTCGGGCCGCAGCCGCTCTCTGTGAGGCTGACCGTGGAACCAACCTTGCCCATGTCATGAAAGATTGCCATAATCCGACCTCATCAGCAATCACGGCTCCTGTCCCTAGCGACGTATGCGAAGACATTGAAACCGTCATTGATTGCGCAAGGGCTCGAGATTTACTGGCTAGCTCACAGAATAAGTTATGCGCTCTCGAAACGGCGTTGCAAGTACTTGACCGAGCCGGCAGCGTGGAGCTGTTGGAACTTGCTGCCACGTATCAACTCATGGCTGAACTGTCCGAGCATCCTGATCTGGAGGGCGAAGCTGCGGACAGGTTCAATCAAATATTTGTGAATAAAGTCATGCAACTGGACGAGCCTATGCTAGAAGAGAATGACAAATGTCAACGGTTGCGAGAGAAATACAAAGCGGCCATGCGAAGGCTGGTTGTACGGGGGTCAACGAGACGTAGGACCTCAATCGCTTCGGTAGATACAGGCTATGGGAGTATGAGCGATGATGACCATAGACTCTGGACTCTCGCAGTTGCATGAGCTGGCTTACGCTTACCAACGCCAAATAACCAAAACCGCTTGCATCTCAAGCTTTGCTTCCAAATCTACTCGCCTGTGGCCCGATCCTAGATATGAATGACGCACTCATGCGATCGCTGTGACCAAGACTCCCCTGGAATGAAACCGTTGGCACAAGAACACTCTAACGCTACACAATAAGAAGAAGCCCGCTTCAATGGACCAGCGGATTCAAGTGACTTGTGTACCAGCATTCTCTATTTCGAGCCCAATGTGGGATTACTCGGGATGTTGCAGAGCCCAGATTTTGCAATGTTGGTGGCACGTTGCGAATCATTGGTGTTTGGCAGGCCGGGAAAGTATTCTATCCAACGATCTCGACCAACGGGTTGCCGCCACTTCACCAGCTCTTCCTTCTTACCGCGAAATACCAACGCCCTTTCATGCTCCTCAATCTGTTGATAGAGAGTTAGCTTTCGCTGTACGCCATTGAAACATGGAGATGCATACCGCAATCAGCAACTTTGTCTCCAAAGCACGAGCCTTGCGTAGCTCGCGCACTGTCTTGTCGAAGACTGCGCGTGAAGCTTTTTGGTATTTGCGCCAGAATATACTGGCGTGTATGCCGTTGCGAGTGATGTATTGCAAGGTCAAGTCTGCTTTATGGCAGGTGGCCTGAGCTTGGCTTCTCTCTTGCCTGCGGGTATTGAGTGCTTTCCGGTATTCCTGAAGGGCTTGTATATGGTGTTGGTAGCAGATCACTGAGGATTCTGTGTCCGTTTTGGGGTTGTCCGACGCGGCTGTTGAAGGACCTACAATCGATATGGTGCCCGGGGCTTCCGTGCCTTTGGAAACATGGGACGCCTGTTCCGAGAAAATGTTGGCCAACCACAAGGCTCGAGCACTTGCAGAAGTCTGATCTTTGTTCCTTTGTACCGATTCCTGAAAAGAAGCAACGCTCTCTGCGCCATAGCCAACAGCCCGTAGGCACGTCTTGGCCTTGTCATACGGAGAACTCGGAGTAGGTAAATTCATCTGCTGGCACTCCTTTTCGGGTTGAGTCGAAGCTGGTCTCAGCCGTGCCCGAGATCTGGTCGGATCGGAGGAGGATTGCTGCTCCATCTTCTTCTTGGCCAAGTGCACGACCTTCACGTTCTCCTTAGTTTTTTTGTAGAGTGCCTTTAGGTCGGGAGAACACTCGCGGGAACGTTGTCCGTGCAGGTGCCTGAGACCAGAGTCCGATCATTGAGTATATGGAGAGTCAGGAGTTTCCGGATAGATTGAGGTTGTAGTGCTGGAGCTGAGAGCGTCTTTGGCCTCGCGCGCAAGGTCTGAGGTTGAAGCACGGACGATGGGCGTGCTTAAAGCAGGCGTCTTTTCACTGTCGGACTGTAGCCGAACCTCGCTTTGGGTAGCTTGAGGGCATTCACTGACTGTGCCATCACCGGTCTTAGCAAAATCACATCGAACACTGCAGACCTGATCATTGTGCAGCACCATTGACAAGCTCAGCAAGATGCTACTGGAAAGGTCCATCAGGTCTACAGCGACAGTCCGGACCCTCCATGCGATAAGGCCCATGTTTAATGTTATTGCGGGCATTTGTCGGAGGACGTGGAGTTCGATAATCTCAGGCGAATAATGGAAACTAGCATCCTACCCCACATGGAACTTCACTGTGCGGCTAGATGGCATTGCTGTAGGACATGTTGATTGACCTATCAGAAACAAGCCCCTCCCTTGTTTCAACTTGGCCTCGAGCAGTGTTGACAACCCAGCTTACTAACGGTAACACCAAGCATCAAGGGAAGACCAAGCACCCTTTACGGACGTATCCCAGCCCCTGTCATGAGAGCGATAAGCTCTCAAGAGGTGACGGGTCGCATGCAGCAGAGGGCGATGTTTCGCCTTACATACCACTTGTGAAGGGACGCTGTATGATAGCCAAGGTCCCCTCCAAGGTTCTGAGAAAGTGTATTTGTTTGAGGGAGGAGTGGCAGCTGAGCTACGTGGTATCTCAACGGCTTGACCGATCCGCGATGGACGCTTATCATGACAAGCATTGAGCGAGAACAAAAACGAAGCAGATGGTTCCTTTGCTGACTGCTCGATGCGCATGTTACTATGGTGTGCAACGAGTCTCAGAGAAAAGGTGCGTTCATACATTGTATCACCAGCCTGTAGCCGAATCTGGCTTTTGAGGGTTCGCGTCCCATAGTACATGTCTTCCAGTGCCTTCCTCACCTGAGGAGAAGGGCTTTCAGCCTCTTGCAAGTCAACTCTCTCGAATCGATCTTGCTCACAGGGCCCCGAGCTTCCTTTACGACAGCAAAGGCGATATCTTGCGATCCCTCTTCAGTTACTCCCGTTTTTCCTTGCATTTTGATGATGTCGAAGCAATGGCCGGCCCATCGACCACGACTTATTGTAAATTGTTCCGCATTGTGCCAGGTCAAGGGCAGTGCCCAACAAATTCGCGTCGCTAGCACCTCACCCAGTTTGGACCGAGACACGTCCTCGTGATCGACACACCCTCGGTGATCTGGGCATCGAGATCCAGGACGACAGCACACGTACCCTTTTGTGGTCATATTACGGAATATCTAAGGTGTGTGAACGAAAGAATAGCGGACCCTGAACAATACCAAAAAAATATTCATTGCTCATCTGCACAAGTCGGGCCTTGGAAACGCTGGACACTTCACCAGTCCCAGCTTCGAATGCTGCGCGCCAGGCAACCTCTGGATCTTCGACCGGTCTTTCGTACATGCTTACTGCAGTCCAATTGGTCCGCCTTACTTACAAGACACATCTGATTCCGACGCGGTAACAAGGATGGTACGTAGACGAATTTTGAGCTAGGCAATCTTTTTTCCAGAGGAAGGAGGAAGGTTCGTGAGGAGGTTCCATTAGGTAGGTCCCCGTACACGTAATTCAGGTCAGTGGGGTATAGATCTGGCAACCATCTCCCATATGGTTCAGCGTGCGGAGCCAGAGAGTTGTCGAGGGCACATTCGAGTCGATTATACGGGATGTCCGGTTTCTTCACTCAAGAGATGGTGGAGGTCAGCAACCAAAACTGCTGAGTGCCAAGGGCACATCATTCATTGATCAATGTGCTGATTTCGGAAGCACTCCATAGGTATATGTATTTCAGTAGATACATAAAGCGCTGGAGAGGTTTTATGGAACGAGAGGGGACTGTTGTCTGCGTAAGTCTGCCCGGATCCTTCTTAGAATCCCGGGTTTGTAAGGCTGTAGAACACCTGTGCAACAGAGATCTCGGAATGCTAGAATATTACGCATTCGCGCCCAGGCTTCGACTTTAGGGCTATCTGCATTGAAACGTGAGACCCATACTTATTCACAGCATGTAAATCAACACCAGATTGATCTCGAGTGAGTCTTGAATACTGTGTGCTACACGTGAAGTCACTTGGAAGGATATAGGCTGTCATGGAAACTAGAATCTCTGTATTGTGTCCTCGCTGAAGTCCTCTATTGAACGAGGATCGTCCTTTCCAAAAAAAATCACATAAATCGAGATGTCGTCTCTATTGATTGAAGCCATTTTAGCGTCGGACATTGAAGCTAGGGAACTTTCGCTTCCACTGACCTCATATTTCTAGAATAAGGAGGGCTGGCCGTCTGCAATGAATTCGGGATTTAGTGATGATCTTTTGGGCAGCAAACTGAGATTCGAGACAAGTCGAAGAAGCATAGAGCTCTCAACATATGGCTGACGCCTCCAACTTGTTTCCAGCAAGATAAATGTTTGAGCAAAAAAGGTACTAACCAACATGCCGCATAAACGGTCTTCATTACCGCCTCCGAGGGCTAAACGGTTTTGGAGTCAGTATTTGCGTATCAAGATATAACTCTGAGTCACAGGATATGTTTATAGAGCGATTACGACTCGTGCACGGTCGGATTAACATGGAGGGAGAATCAAGCCGAAAACATAACTTACAATTTCGTGCAAGATGCGTGGCCGCGTCTGAATATTTTCGGATCAGCATTTCTCTACACAAAACCAAACATGACTCGTGAAATTGAAGCCAGGGAGCAGATTTTCTTGAGACATGTCTTACAAATCATCAAGGGACCAGAACGGAATTAAAATTGGAAAGTGAAAACATAACGCACTTTCGTCTGCAACAACGAAATGCTTCTCGTTTGCTGGTGCTTCTTCAGTATATGCCTTACATGGATCGGGATTTCGACGATCTGATATATGTCGCTGCTCTGTAGAAGGTGGGGCTATGGCTAGGTCGGGAGGCGCAGCCTGTTTGGATGGATCATGTTTCTCAAGCCATCTTCCTACAAGACCAACGGCCTGTTCGTTCGTTATATTGTCCCAGAGCCCATCTGATGCCATAATGACGAAGTCGCCCATGTCAGGTTCGATCTTCGTAGTCGTGATCACAGGCTCAGCTGTTATATATGGTGGCGAAATTAGAGGTTCAATAATCTTTGGTCCAAAGAACCTATGCTGCGCTTGCTCTTGTACTTCTCTAGCCCACTTGAATCTACTGTCCCCGAAAGCTCGAGATACGGCTAATTTCAGGACTCGGCCGTCCTGCAGCATCTCAGGTTCATTCGGGTGTCCTTCCTGTAACCTGGCGATTTCGTCTGGGTTTCTGCCCGTTTGATCAGTAGAGAGAGGGATAGTATCCAATCCACCAGAAGCATTACGTCGCCCGAGGACAGCGCGAGAGTCTCCGGTGCAGGCTACTTTCAGTAGCTGTGAATCGCTATGATAGTAGGACACAAGAGCACATGACCCGGCATAGGCTGGACCAAGTTGTGACATTGCATTGTTCAGGAAGCTTGGTCCTAAAGCTTTGGCACCTTGACCGATGATATCGCTATCGAGGCTTACGAAAGCATCCTTCATGGCTAGGTCAATATCCTGGGAGGCAACATCACTAACTTTCCCGGACAGTGAAAGTGCAGCCAGCTCACGAATGATATACGGGACCATATGTTCGCAAAGAGCCACGGATGTTTCTGACCCGCTGAAGACGTCAGCTTCGTTTCCTTACATGTATACTGGACAACTTACGCATGTCCATCAAATACGCCCCATATCAGCCTAGATAGAAGGAAGGCATTAATGATATATCATTAGCGCTTATGGAAGAGTTCACTAGCCATCTGATCTTGTTATCTTCAGGACTGGAAACCGCTGCAACCATCTGGTCCTCACAGGGCATGTTGCTGGCAATCCTGACCGAATCAACCCGTTGAACACCACTACCAAGTCCAACGATCTGGGAGCCTTCTTCCCATCGCAACACCTCGTTGGCTTGCTGGATTGTGCATGGTGTGATTGGGGAGAAATATCTTTGTTTGATATGTTCCGATCCAGGCAATTCGTCGTCACTACTTTCGAGTCTCAATGGGGTTCTCAAGGAAATGTTGTAGAAAAGTCCGACTGCGGCGAGCAGAAGTGCAAGCCGCACAGCTCGAGACTCGGTCAACCTTGATTGCTGGCCCCGATTGGGATGTGATATGCCTCGATTCGATGTGTAAAACGATCTGATACTATAGGTCGTATCATGATGTAAAGCTGGCCGAGGTGCATGATAATTATGGCAACGGAGTCGCGAAAGACGAGGATAGCCAATTCTTGCCTGAGTCAAACGTAAAGCCATTCTTGTCGCGAAAGTAGTCGTACCAGTAGCCAGGGAGAATTGCAAACTCTACGAAAAAGCATGCTAATTCAGCTTAGGCTCGTCTGTCATGCTGTTTTCGACACGAGGCATGTATACTTGTATAGATGTTATTCTGATCGAACGCGATCAGGATAATTAGATTATCTGGGCTAGTCTTCATTGGGAGCATTTGATATTACCACGTCGTCGAGTATTAGTACTGGAGATGAAAACATCGCTGACCTCAGGTCAGAAACATGCCAAGTGGTGAATGAAAGCTTGAGAGGTCGAATCATTGAGCATAAATTCCAAGATGCTAGGTATCTGCTATTCGACGTATATCGAATGTTTAGTCTATTCCACTGCAACACCTTGAAGTGAGCATTGGGTGCTAAGAGTAGTCGAGAAATGGATAGATAGCATCCTAAAACGGAGGCGTGATCAGAGTACGCCTACCTCAGAAGGTGGACATCTGTTCAGTCAAGCAGGCTGACTTGGCCGAGTGCGCTCGACGAGACTGGGGCAAAAGATCCTTGATGAATATGGTATCTACACTAGAAGGTATCTCGATAATTCTCATACGTACAATGCTATGGCACAGCTCCAGGCATCTGTTGCAACAAGCATCCAGCCGTAAGATCTGTCTCAGTCGTACCGAACGTATTTACAAGGGCTGACATGAACAGAACCCAATTCGCTCATGCTCCATAGTGCACTGCTGAGCCTTACCTGGCCTTAGAAAGACTCAGCATGCCGCACTGCGTGTCTATGCAAATGTGAAGCCCTCTTAGTCATCATCGTTCCGGCCTTCGCATATACACTCAGTCTAGATGGACCGCCACACATTTCTGACGGGTTTGCCACGCAGGCTTGGTTACACTCATTGTCAGCCATCTTCGTTGTGCTGGTCATCATGTTGCCACAGAAACACTGCGCGCCGTACTCGGTGCCTGATATGATATAGCCTGCCGCAAAACAATGATTTGCACAGTCGGTCGAGGATTGACCGCTGCCCCATTTGGCAAGCGAGCGTGTATTTCGATCAGGGCTCAAGTCAGTGTAGCAACCCTGATAGGTCCAGATTTCGGAACCAGAGGTGCCATTGACAGTGATGGAGCTGGATGGACTGCCCGATTCTACACCTGTCGGCGTCGTGGAGCTTGTAGATGTTGATGTACTAGGCGTTTCACTTGGGGTCATTGGCGGCACTGATGAGACTGAAGTAGGCGTAGACGGTCCAGCTGCCACGGAAGATGAGCTAGCCACAATGGCAGCAGAGGTTGCAGAGGTTGCTGTGTTGTAGAATGCAGAAGTAGCAACAGGCGCTGGAGCTGAGCCTCCAGCTACTTCGGAAGGTGCACCACAGGTTGATGGAGGGTGGATATTGGCAGGTTGGGGCCCACCTTGGATAGGGTTACAGCCCGGTAGAGCATCGAGAGCCGTACCGGTCAGTCCAATGTCTTCAGCAGGCGAGACGATTGAGGCGAGGGTGCATTGATTCATGGTATCCTGCAATCTATATCCCTCACTAGTGGCAGTCTTTACACCGAAGCAGGCATCCGAGGCGAGACCTGTCTTTTGAGCAACATTGCTCCCTCCATCGGCAATAGTACAAGACTTCATGGCCTTCTGTAGAACGCCGGGGGTCCATCCATTGAGCTGTGGAGTATGATTAGTCATACAATGGATCACGTATATTGGACGAAAATGAGGGAAGACGTACGAAGTCCATGTGGAAGGAGTAGCCGGTTGGATCGCCTGGGAAATTTGAGAATCAGCATCTCCACCGAGCTGTTTGCTAGGTCTAAAGATCCGATACCCCCAGGACATGTTTTGCGGCTTGACATAAAGCAGGCACGGAGAAGCAATGAGTCCGAAAGATCGCTTACCGTCAGCCAACACCCATGGTGGGTTATTGAGATCAGTATAGTCTTTGGTGATGTGGTCGAATGAACTGACATCGAAATAATACTCAACAAAGATCTCGGGAAAGCGTGCTTGGTTGAAAGGAGCGGGGCATCCTGCCATGCCATCCGCGTTGGTAGGAAATGCCATGTGTGCCAATGGGGCTTTAATGTCGAAATCCTTGCCGTTCCAGCATGAGGGGAATCGCATGGAGGCGGCTAGACCTCTCACATTTTCAGCGTTGCAGCTCTGAAAGCCTGTAGGGAACCCTGTAGCGTGCGGATTAGACGCGCCATCATGGCATTGCCATTGCATTTGGTTGCCAGCGCTTCCCATCATGGTCTGTTGCGAATCGTGAAATCAGCATTTCCTCCTCAGGGAACGAGACAGATCCGTGAGACACGCCTCATGTCTCTAGCACATAATAGATCTGGGAAAGGGAATTCAGAAGATAAACCTACATCGTTCGCCTCCCGCTGCGTTGCACTGCCCGCCATCATGCGGAATCCTTGAGGGAATTCGCTACGAGACGGGTCCGACGAGCAATCATTATTGCCGTATTTGTAATAGATTTTCCGATTGTCTGCTTCAGGGACCTTATAAAACTTGCCAGCATTGTGGAAATAGAGCACCGGCATCCAATCTACGAGTCATAAGAGTCAGCATTTCCCTTTCTAACATCAATATTTGAGTAATGTGACAAGTCTGAAAGGTCAATTTGCTGATAATTCAATGTGTGTGTATAAGAGAAGATTATCTCTGAAATTTTGCTCACAGTTACTTTTATCCTGGGAAACCTCAGCGGTAGTACAAGTTGCAGCCTGCGTGTCTGCAAAAGTCATATTGGCCTCGAATCCATTGCCTCCAGCAATGGAGTGTACATGGTTAGAGGCGACGCCAGGGCTTAACAAAGGATCAACACGCTCAGTGGTGAGATAGCCCCCGGTGTACTGCACAAAATAGGCACATATTGGGTTATATTGGCCAGCAACAGAGGCGAGCGTCGAAGCCAGCAGAGCTAAGGCCCACGAAAGGATTTGACTGGGATACATCTTGACCAGATATGCCATCAACTGTCTGAAAACAGAGGATGTTGGATGAAGGAATCTCAATTGAAAGAACGACTGTAAAGATCGTGGGTGCGTGGGACTCTCGCCCGACTACGCAAAAAAGGAGTGTAAATGAATGCTACGGCAAGGAGGGAAGCAGTCAATATCGAGAAGGAGAGGACATGGAAAACATCTTGAAGAAAGCGAAGATTCACGCTAAGCAGAGCAACAATCAAAAGCAAGAGATTAGCACCATCGGGCCTTCAGATTTGGTATGAGTAAATGCAACATTTACCGCGCACAACAACTCTTAATTGACTCCGATTGGTTTTCGCTCGCCCCTGCAACTGGTCAGAGGAGTGTAGAGTACGAGATTCAGGAGTAGACAGATGTTGGAACATTGTCGTTGTCTCGGTCATGGCGCTGGGCCGTTGGGATCTTCTAGTTGAAACATGTGGTGAAGGATCTCCGCAATCAGGCCAACTGAGGTAATTGAACGTTGGCGCTCAAGAGCTGGTTCGTGTTTTCAAAGGAAGCTTCGCGCGTTTCACGTCAAATCTGCTGATCACTCGGTACGCATGCGGACTCATCAATGTACGCCATTTTTGACAGGAATAATGCAGCTGTGATATCCCGCATCGGCCAGGGCGCTGTTGAAGATTGAAGGGGTTTCGGGGCTTTGAAGTCAGGATGGCACCAGACGGGCGCTTGACTCTTTGCGGATTAGGTCGGCACATCTCAGGCTGGGCCTCCTTGTTCGAGTGATCAAGTTCAGATGGCGGGACGAAGCCAGGGCCATGCTGGCTCGAGACCTGCCATGGCTCCCAAAGGATTGCCTACCCAAATCACCGCAGCCCATCCAGCGTCAGAACGCCGGGCCCCTGATCTGCTTGCCCACCAAGAATGGACGCCCCTTTGGGAGAAATAGTAAGGAGTCTCTATAGACGTCCTTGTTCAGCATCGTGACACGCCAGAAAGGCGTTCTTCAATAATGGTCAATCGGCCTGATCAAGCGGATCTATATCTAATAACAACTCTCAATCCCATATCTGATTTTTGCACGGCTCGCATTGAACAATGCTGCCAGACTTATTCCATCGACTCTATTCGCTTGTAAATACGACGCATCATTACAGCCGTCAAGTCTGCATTTGCAGACACAAGGACAGCTTTCCATACATGCAGAGGGTTCCGACGCCCGTTGCTTGTTCACGCTGTAGACAAATCTTTCCGATGGTACTGTAAGAAAAAGCTAGGTTTCTCGAGTAGCGTTGTTGGTATCATAAATCAGAGAATTGGCGTAATGTTTGGGCAGCTGCTATGCTCCTTAATCCAATGAATCTGAAATTTTCCAGACTCTTGATTGTTATTGCAATTGAATCTTCAGCAAAATCCTCGGTGGTAGTGATAGTGGTGGTTGTGGTTGGCTTCTGTGCCCCGCTTCCGATCACACCATTTTCAACTCTGCGTAGTTCTATCCACTATCCTACTTTGACATCCACGCCTCTCGGACTCAATGGAGGCTAAAAGGGAAATCCGCTCTCACTCCCCACCATCAGAGGCTTCTTTCCAATATGACTTCTGCACTCTCTTCCACTTCTCCACCCCTCTCTCCTTCCCAACAACCGTCCCATGCAGGAAGCGCACCTCACGAAGCGTCCACCGACCTACCCCGAATTCGCAGCGTCCAGTTCTTCACTCCTGCAAACCCAATGTCCCGCTCCGTCTCCCCGACCAGCCGCACCCAGCACGCCCAGCAAGCTGAGACCTCGGCGGACGAAACAACGCCTATTGTGGGGAAGGAGAAGGGGATTGCAAAGATGAAGAGCTATGAAGCTATCAGACCTCCCAGTATAGACAATGGGGTAGGGAGCTCGCGGCAGCCTACCATTTCGAGTGCTCGGAGAAGGAAGGCGGCGTCCAATCGAGAGCCGTCGGGAGGTGAAGTGGATGCAGAGGGCGGGAGCAAGGAGAAGGGAGGGTGGTGGAAGGATCTCGCCGAGAAGTATGGGAGCGTGGAATTGGATAATAAAGGAAGTGTTGCTAGGGACCATCTTGCTCTTGGTTCGTCTACATTCTACAAGTCGCCAACCCTCAAACGCACTCGTCCCGTGAGCTTGGGATTAACAATCACCAGAGCGCACTTTCCTAGCCTGGCTTCGCACTTCTCTCGCCTTCGCCTCCATAGGTATTGCTGTGACCCAGCTCTTTCGCCTCAATACCACCATCTCCGAGCGTGAAGGCTACAAGCCCAGTCCGGGCCAGGATAAGACATATCATCTACGGCAAGTTGGAAAGCCTTTGGGCGCTACATTCTTGGGCATTGCTATCATGGTGCTCCTAGTTGGAGGAAGGAGATATTTTGAGAGCCAGGTAAGTGCACATCATCCTTTGCGGAATCCAGGGGCGTGATAAGCGGCTAATGAGGCTACCTAGTATTGGATCATCCGAGGAAAATTTCCTGCCAGCAGAGGCAGCGTCTTCTTCATAACTTTTGTGGCTCTGGCCCTAATCGTTACGAGCCTTATCGTTGTCTGCGTCGTCGATCCGAGTGTGTTTGAGAAAAGATAGGACGTTCTGGATGGCTAAATCTAGTAAATATTACTTCAGTGTCGAAGAAAAGCGTATGGGATACGCTAGCGATCGGATCGATCGTCTCGGGCGGGGCATCCTGCGGTATAGGCTTCTCGGACGACTACCGATCCCTGCCATGGTCAGGCAATTCGTGCACCCTGTGTGAAAATGTCATGTCCAAAGCCATCGAATCTTATACGATAAAGATCGAAGGTGCACGTCGTTTACAAGAGACACAAAGACAAAGTGCACCGAGAAATGTGAAGGCTGGGAAGTATGCCCTGCAGATGCTGCGAGTGAGGGAAGGCGACGACCGGTCTTCATCTGGCCATGTCCCGTTGTGGCAGGGTTCGGGATATAGACATACGATTGATGGATATCTTGGAAGACATAGAGCTGGTTGAACATGCCGCAGCATCTTGACTACATGATAACATGTCTTGGTTCGGCACTTATATTTGTTCGATGTGTAGACGTAGTTAGAGGACATCACTCTGCAAGCTATTGCATCTCGACCAATATCGTGGCCGATGTTAATTTCATGTCGCTTGATACCTATCTATCTAATGTGCTAAGTTTGAGAACGTCAACAACGTGCAAGTCATAACATACAGCAAGAGCAGATGTCGCTAATCGCTAAAAGAAAAATACCCATCTTTAGATGAGCTGCTGGAACGCGCGGTTGATTGGCGAGCGAACCTTGCTTCCCTTGTAGAAATCGACGGTGGCAACGGCACGCTTACTGATACCCTCGGGAGTAAACTCGAATTTCTACGGTCCTGCGTTAGCATTGGCGCTTATGAGTGGATTGAGCGTCCTACCTTGTAGACGTCTTTGTAGGCACCACTGGCACCGAAACGATTCAGACCGAATTGCTCGTTCGAGTAACGCTCCCAGCCCATTGTCGACATGACTTCGACACTCAGGGAGGGGATACCGTCCGGCAAGCACTTGAGGCGGTATTCCTTGGGCTGGGTGTCAAAGACTTCAAAGCACGGAATGGAGACAACACGAGCCGTGAGATTGTGGTTGTCCTTGAGGTACTTGACGGCCTCAATACAGATGCAGACTTCCGAGCCAGTGCTGACCAAGGTAATGTCTGCCTTCTCATTCTCGACGGAGACATAACCTCCCTTGATGGCATTCTGGAGAGTCGAGTTCTCAAGCTGAGGCAGGTTCTGGCGAGTCAAGGCAAGGATGCTAGGTGTAGATTTCGAGGTCAACGCAACATAGTATGCTGCGCTAGTCTCATTTCCGTCGGCTGGACGCCAAACCATCATGTTGGGCAGGGCACGGAAGTGGGCCAAAGTCTCAATCGGCTGATGCGTGGGACCGTCTTCACCCAGACCGATGGAGTCGTGGGTCGCAACATAGATCACTCGGCAATGCGAGAGTGACGACAAACGAACAGATCCAGCAGCGTAGGAGACGAAGTTCAGGAAGGTTCCTCCGAAGGGAATAAGAGTACCGTAAGCAGCAATACCATTCATTATACCGGCCATGGCATGCTCACGCACACCATATCGGATATATCTTCCTCCCCAGTCACCGATGCCCAAAGCAGGTGGCTGGAAGTCTGTGGCGTTCTTCCATCGAGTGTTATTTGATCCTGTCAGATCGGCAGAGCCACCTATTAGGTCAGGCACGACCTCGTGAATAGCCTCGAGGACCGCTTCTGATAGCTTTCGTGATGCTTGCTCTTTGTCTCCCGGCTTGTATACGGGCAGCTTCTTCTCCCAACCCTCAGGCAACTTACCACTCAGTCTTCGCAGCAGGTCTTCACGCTCTCTAGGATGCTCCTTGCCGTACTTCTCGAACATTTTGTTCCACTCTTGCTCCTTGGCAGCGCCATCCGCAGCATGAGCATGGTACATATCGTAGACCTTTTGAGGTACGACGAAGGACTCATCGGGGTTGAAGCCAAATTTCTTCTTGATCTGCTTGCAATCATCTGCCTTCAGGGCGTTGCCGTGTACGCCTCCGGTGCCTTGAAGCAAAGAACCAAATCCAATAATGGTTGTCAACTTGATGACCGAAGGCTTGTCCTTGACTTCTTTTGCGGCCGCGATGGCTTTCTCTATGCCTTCTAGGTCGTCGTTACCATCCTTTACCCATTGAGTGTGCCATCCGTACGCTTCGAAACGCTTCATAACGTCCTCCGTGAACGCACATTTTGTGTCACCATCTGAAACCTTCGTCAGCTTAGAAGCCTGCAATTCCTCAATTTCTCGAAGTTTTACCGATGGAGATGTGGTTATCGTCATAGACCATGATCAGGTTTCCTAACTGTAGGTGGCCTGCAGTACTAGCAGCTTCGCTGGCAATGCCCTCCATAGCACAACCATCACCGAAGAATGCAAAGGTGTGGTTGTTGACCAACTCAAAGCCTGGCTTGTTGAATTCTGCAGCTGTATGGGCCTGTGCAATTGCCAGGCCAACAGCATTTGCGAAACCCTGACCAAGAGGACCAGTTGTAACCTCGATACCCGGAGTATCTTGAGCCTCAGGATGACCAGGTGTGATGCTGTCAACAGTCTTTGGAACCATTAGCCGCTACTTATATCTCAATATGAATAATCAAAGAACGTACCCGGAAAGCCTTGAGATCGTCCATCGTGACCCCGTAGCCGAACATGTGTAGGAGAGCATACTGCAACATGCAACCGTGACCATTTCTAGCATGCTGACGTGTCAGCACTTGAATCTCGACGAATCTAGCTGTACACATGTTCACCAGCCTTAATCGTGGCCTTGCTGGTGCTTGTTTACACGACTAGGGAGGCATAGTAGACAGCGTTCCACTCACGATAGAAGAAAGCGATCGCGATTGAGCCAATTGGGATTCTTGGGGTTGAAGCTCATGAATTTATTGAAGAGAACATGGGCAACTGGTGCCATGCCCATTGGGGCGCCAGGATGGCCGGAGTTGGCCTTGAAGGTGGCATCGACCTATTCGTGGAGCAAGTCATCAGCGTCTGCCATATAATGAACAGCTTATGAGATTGGCAGCTTAAGGAAAAGCAAAAGCCGCAGCCTGGGATTTTCGTGAGTTCAAAGTGGGGGTAAACTCACTGCCAAAAGACGGATGGTATTGATGGCAAGCTCGTCATCTTTGCCGTAAGCCATGTTTGCCGTACTTGAGGGGCTTCTGCTGAGATTCGAATGGCAATTGAGAAGTCTAGATGATTATGCGAGAGGTGACGGGAGACACGAAAATTATGGTGGGAGCTATGTCAAAATCGTATGGTGGGGCAAGCGTTTCTGACTGGAGCGTTTCTCACAGGGCTGGCAGCTGCGCCCAAAAAACCCTTGGCAATTTCATCGAATTCACTCATTTTGAAGCAGCATCTGCTGCTTCAAAATGTACACTTTCTTCATCATACTGCAACCCCATGGAACACCAAAGTCTCCAAACCGGCCTTTGTAAGGGAGTACAGTTCTACGATGGAGGCATTTTACCTTGCGCGGGATATTTCGAGGTAGTTCTAAGAAGAGGAGTTCAATGATCACGAATCCTCTCGTTGGCTTCTATAACACCGTGTCCCAATAATATGCTATCTCGTCTTTGGGAGCCTTCCTCTGCCATGGAAACCTCTGGAGTATTTGCTCCACTGTCTGGAGCAAATCACTTTGAGGAAGGAGTCTTGAGGAATACGTGAGAGACGATGCACGAGATCCTGCCACTTTCACGGGAATCACCTTGGCAAATGATTGCTCTTTGACGAAATGGGATCCAGCGAATATATCATCATAGCAAAGACATCGATGGAGCAAGATAGCCTTTGGGAGGTCAGGCTTTAGAACAACGCTCCGCCCAAGACCTATGAGTGAGCAGACACCGGATTTATTAGCATCCGGCCCACCAACCCTTGACTGGAAATACTTCTTCAGATGTTTGCCTCAGTACCTCAGACGTGCCATTGGCCAGCAAGCTGGCCGCTAAGCCCCTTCGGGTTAGCAAGGCTGACTACGCAGTTCAAGTGTTACCATTAGGCTGCGGAGTCAGCATCGCTAACCCGAAGGGGCTTAGCGGCCAGCTTGCTGGACCAATAACACGTCTGAGGTACTGAGGCAATCAGATGTACCAATTATTATAATGCTTTCTCCCAGACGAGACAAAGCTAGTCTCTTTTCGTACTAGCCCAGACTGAGCACGCTAACATCATACATAGGTAGCAACCAGCTCATGGAAGACTCCACGCTTCTTGGCGGCGTATATGTAGGAATAATTACCACATTAATTTTCGATTCTTACAGTCCTTGGTCAGTGGAAACAATCTAAATGGACCAGACTCTCCTCGATATGTTGGCCATAAATCGCTCAATTCCGAAACTTGGACCTAGAGTTGATAACTCTATACTTGATGCTCGAAATTCTGCGTTATCGAGAGTATCGCCATAGACTTGACAAAGACTCCAATAGATGGTCCTCTCAGGCTGAGTTGTTATTACAGCATGGTACCATCTATTTGGGATCCTTTCACCGCCAGGGGAAGAATACTCGTCTCAATACGTTGTTTGCAGTCGGGTCTCCACCAAAATGATTCACTCCCCTTTTCTCCACTTTTACGAGCCTTTTAGGGCCTTTTCCAAGCCTTCTTCTTCTTCTCATCATCTTTTGAAATCTGATATCGTTTCCTCCAAAGCCAGCTCGACGCCCAAGACCTGTCTGGTCACCAAGTTGGTATCGTTGTTACAATTCCTGCCACATGCAGAGGACCTTCACATGAGTGCATTGCCTGTCCTTTGTCAGTGGAATATCTTTTGGCTTTCGCAAAGCGTCTCAACCCATCAATGTGCGATCGAGAGCCTTCTCCTCCTATCGGCCGTTTCTTTGCCCCGAAGGAAGGCGTCTATAGATATTTCACAATCCAGCATTTGCCAACATGATCAATTGAGTCTTCCCGAGCAGTCAGCCGCATCGATTTTCCAACATGGACCATCTCAACTGGGGACAGAGTAAACATACAGCAAGCATTGCTAAATTTGCCATATCATCGACTGATCCCCAAAGATCTGAACGTGGCTCATCGCGCAAAGATCTCGATGAGCCAAAGGCAACTTCACGTGAAAAGCGGACGCAACTGTTAGTCACCGCGCAACTTTCCGAGGTACCTCTACCTGAAGCAACATCGAAATGGCAGCAACGCAAGATTACGACAGTGCCAGCAGAAATTCTGTACAGCATCATTGGCCACCTCGATGCCATCTCTCTCGTGTGTTTGAAGAACACATGCACCTATCTCCGGGCCTCGATCACGAAGGTACCGAAGGGCCTCAGCCCGTGTGAGAAAGCCCAGATCCATCGCTACTTTTCGAAGAAATCTCTCAACGATGGGTGAGTACTCGATGTGCAGGACACGCTAAGGCAAATGCACCCACATTTTGCGAATTATGTCGCTGTAACGGCCACAATGTTTGCTGTAACCATTGCGGAATTCGTACACATTCATGCCTCAGGCAGAATAAATTGTTTTGGCAGCGGTGGATAAGCGGCAGAAAACCACAGCAGTGACCACTACCTCCCTTGAATTCTTTGGGCGGCGAAAAGTTTGCAGGTAGAGGTAGTGACTGTGGTCATGGATACTGTACACCCAATGGAACTGGATGAGCAAGATGGTTGTCTTTTTCTATTGAAAAGGGGCTAAAGTACTAAGGTTCTTCGAATGTTGAAAAGCGAGCCAGCTAGGGTCACTTTTCAGCGAAGACAACATTGAACTTCAGGAACAAGACAACGATCTGTTATCGAGCAGCTGGGGGTCGAAATATATGCGATTAGAAAGGCATACAGATTGGGAATATGGATTCTAGACTTACAATCAAAAAGAAGCATTGTACATTGCTCAATGGTCGGATAGAGGTATTCGCTGGGATCGTTCCCTCCCCTCACACTGTCAGGCCAAGGCATGCTACATGAGGATCTGCCGTATGCCATTGCTCTTGTTCTCATCGAGCAGATTGATCTTCAAAACACGGTCGTGACTGACAACGAGACGTAGAACTCCGCTCGGCCGTCCTCGCATCGGCTTAGTCGACTGCATCGTGAGTAAGAAAGTGGACGCGTCGTCCGACGATTGCATTCTTGCCACATGATGGCGCATCCTAACGAGAAGCTTTGCTTCGGAGACCCTCGTCCTCGCGGCCAACCCGATCCCGAATTGATGCTTCGAGCACGACTACCACCGCGGTTGAGTTTCAATGCGACCTGCTAAACCACTCCGCCCTGCAGTGACCGTGTCTAATTTTACCAAATTTTGTACCCTGCCTGACTGCTGTCAAACCATTGCCTTGCCTCCCGAAACCGCGGAGATTCGTGCATTTGCCAACGAGGACCTGCGTTCCACCACACCACAGTCTACACCTTTTGTGTCTCCAACGCAGCCAGCGCAGCCCTAAAACCCGAGTAATCAGCCGTATTCAAGTATCTGGCCTCAGTAATGAAAGGTTGGAATTGGCATCAGAGAACGCCAGCTACAATAAATGGGCTGTTGCTTTGGGAACGCGTGGTGGTTAATCAGAAGGCCAAAAGGCACGACTTCAATGCATCAGTGCGCTCTGCATGCAAGAAGACTTCATCGTACAAGAATTAGTTCCTCCGTTGGGCATGCATAGCTGACGATTCTCAATAGAAGGAAGCTACCTCAACGTTTGGGACTCGCCTTGGGTGCCCCATTGGGTGAAGCATAGCGCCGAGAAAGGATGTCTGGTGGACTTCGCGGCGGGCACATCGGCCGGAGAAGGATTCTCAGGACGAGCGGCGACAAGACGAGGCCATTGGCGGCTCGATTCACCACCTCTAGGGATTACTGTGTGTTGACGTAGAGAGCAGCCAGTGCTCATCACTAATAGACTTCAGTCCCATAGAAGCACTGGTTGACCTGTGTCCTAGTTTGCGTTGCATTCTTTTCTTGTCCTCTCAACCCAGCCTCGAAGGTAGTTAACACTGCTTGAGATAGAGGACGCACACTGTGTAGGTTGCCAAGAATTGGTGGCGTCGATGGAGATGAACAGCTTGTGCGGAATGAAGGAGACCTCCACGTGCTTCATGTGGCATATGTGGATTAGAAGCGTGGAAAGCGCTGTACGTAGCAAACCAAACCGGCTGAGCTGGGCTCTTGCTGATCGCTCCTTCCAACATTGCAACATCGCCACACAACAAACACCTTGACAGTTCATCGTCCTTCACTTCGACCTTCAATACACCACATCCTTTTACCTAGAAACACACCCGTTGCACTAAACACCTAAGGATCATCGAAGCAGCGACTTCTGTCTCTTATACTCAGCATCCACATTCACCAGCTGTCAGTGATATCCAGCAGGGCCGGCCTGTCACCAAAGAGATTCGGTCAAACACTCCCCAGTAGGTGAACAATCAGCCTGTATTTCGAGATCTTGCGTTTTCTCCAACACACCTCGCCATGGCCGAGAAAAGCTACATCACTCTAAGCCATCATGGTGAAGTTTTGACATTGTCGCTGATTGGCCAAAGCACGTGGTGCTCTTGGCTTGGCACCTTTCCTGTATCAGCGAAACGTGTGTCGTTTTCACATCGCTCTTCAGCATCACAGCACTCATTTCAGCAGGATCCAGCACATTTGTCCACTATCTGATTCATTTTTTTCAGATGCAAGCCAGTAGCAACCCTTCCCCCAAATCGGCACTCAATTGACCCACAATCTCAATCTGCGACAAAGAACGATTGATAGCGCGCATCTTGTATGTACGTTCACTGCAGAAACCAGACATATCCATCCCCTTCTCGCATTCGCTCACAACAGTGTGTATGGATGATCGTTTGTAGTCAGCGAAAGGCGTGTGGCAACGTTTCTTTTGACGCAATGCTGACTTCTTGCGCTCCAATAGCAGGATCAACAGCCTCTGTAACACCCTTAAGTGGGTTCGTAGCGGAAGCGCCCTAGACCTCAGCCTGGTCGTCAAGCACTGACAAGCAGTACTCCAATCGGCTTCTTCGACAGAACCTGTGCCGCTCTTAGTCTCGTTTCATCAGCCAACAGTCGCGTCAGGCTATCAGCTATGCGCCTGCGTTCGATTTCCGGTGCTGTCGTTTCATTAGCAACTGCTGGTTCATTCGTCGAACTGGTCAATACGAATCCAACTCCTCACCAGCACGGCCATCAGCACGTCGACAGACGTGAGGTGAAAGTCGTCGATGTCCCGGGTCCAATCGTGATCGCGTACGAGCTAAATGGCAAACTCATCGATCAATCTGAGGTTTGCGAGGGTATCGAAGACGGCACATTGAAATGGGCCGATGGCACCAATGTTCCTCCAGGATGCTCTTCGAGCGGTGAGCCCATCGTGCATCCCAGCCCAGTCATGTCAACTTCCGTCGTGCCAAGTAGTTCTACTTCGGCCACCGCAGCTGTTGAACCCAGTGTTGCGCCAACCACTGCAGTTTTGCCTGCAACACTCAATGACTTCGCGAAAGAAGCTATCAAAGTGAGCGCAACCATGACTCCGCAAGCTTCGTCAGCACCAACAATCACCTCGTCCCTGGCTGCGTTTTCACCATTTCAAGCTTCATCTCCCACCTTCGGGGTTCAAGGCCTTGCCCGCGAATTCCCGGATGGTGAGATCGACTGCACAACTTTCCCTTCCGAGTATGGACCAATCGATATCGAGTGGGCGGGCCTTGGTGGCTGGTCCGGTATTCAGTATGTGACTATAGAGGGCAATTCGGTCACCCACATCGATACCGCAGTCCCAGGCGGCGATGGCTGCAAGCCCGGTGCAATGTGCTCGTACGCATGCCCCGCAGGATATCAGAAGTCACAATGGCCATCTCAGCAAGGCTCCACTGGTCAGTCAGTTGGCGGACTTTCTTGTAACTTCAACGGAAAGCTAGCTTTGACCAATCCGGGCTTGTCGAAGAATCTTTGCATTCAAGGGACAGGAGCTGTGACTGTTCAAAACAAGTTGTCGAGTAATGCCGCGATCTGTCGCACCGACTATCCCGGTCCGTAGATCATTCTCGTACAGTAGCCTTCTCTGCTAACATACGCACCCAGGTACCGAAGATGAGGTTGTGCCTTTGAACACAGAGCCCAATAGTGAACATCCTTTGACGTGCCCGGACGCCGCCACCTACTTTCAGCATGACGGAGACCCAACCAGCGCTCAGTATTACATCAACAACCAAGGTATCGCGCTACCAAAGGCTTGCATTTGGAGCACCGATGGTTCCGACATGGGCAACTGGGCTCCATCTTACCTTGGCGTGGGTCAAGACATGAACGGGAAGACCTGGCTCTCAATCTCCTCCACGGCTCAGAACGACCCGACCTCCTACACGCCGCTAAACTTTACTGTCAAGATCACGGGTATTACCAGCGGTAATTGCGGACTGGTCAATGGCAGTTACTGCTCTGGCGAGAACTACGAGCATTGCAACACTGAAGGATGTACTGTAAGTGATGATGGAACTCTTGAAACATGAACAGAGGCTTACTACAATCTCTTCAGGTCGAGCTGATGAGCGGTCAAGCTACCTACGTCTTGGCCGATGGCTCGAGTCTCTCTGCTTAAGTACGAAGGCTCTGGCTTTTCAGACGAGGGACCCGCCAGTAGTTCTAATAACGTCGATTGTAGGTCGGCATCCATCTGCTCAACGGCCTCCGTCACTCCTTCACCGTGATGATGTCAATATCGCAGACATGGCCCAGCACATATGGGAGGATCGCCTTGATTACCTGGCGATGCAGGGCATGGACGTGGTATGTTGATACAAGCTCTGGCCAGATTGAGATATTCGCTGGATGCGCATTGACTGTGCTGAATGTGGATCATGAAATGGCCATCTTGAATCTGCAGGCGCTGCTGGACCAGCAAGCATAGCTTGAACTGCTTTCTGGTGGGGCTATTGTTACTACACCCTTACTTTTCTTTTGAGTGCATATATGGTGAGCGGATGGATAGGTTATCATCATGTGCGCTAGGATTGATGGGATCTTTGCTGGCTTCTCAAAATTAGCTAGCACTTCTTCAACTTTAAATCACATACTTCTTGAATGCCCGAGTTCTTCCAACAGTTGATTTGTGTCATGTAGCTTTACTTGAAAGATGACATACTTGGCTGACGAAGCCAATGCTGTATTAGTACTGCTTCGGGCGGGGGGCACAGTTTTATAGGGCTGAAACCTTTTGGAAGCTGGCCTCAGCAGCGCCACCTTTTTGGACGTCAAACCGCGCAGACTCTCTGATTCCGCACTTCTAGTCAGAGGATCCCCTATACGCAGATGGACCGATGATCAACGGAGTTCCTCATGAACGGGTTCACAGACCATGGACTTGATGAGAGCGCCTTCGGGGAGAAGAAGGGCTTCTCTGAAGGCATAAGGAGCTTCGATGCGTTCCGTAAGACTCGTCCAGCTCATCTTCTTCCAGATGAGATCCTCCTTTTGACCAGCATCCTCCATCTTCTAATCTGCATGCCCAATCCCCCTATGACCGTCTCCGTCTTGAGCGCTCCAGCTGACATAACGACCACCACAGCTAAGACCAAACCCACCTACACTCGTCGCACCCCCACCGGAGGCTACACAACCCTCTTCCTTATAGCAATCAGTGTCCTCCTATCCTTCACTGAGCTCCGGCGGTGGTACTCCGGCCACGAAGCCCACCTCTTCTCCGTCGAAAAAGGCGTCTCCCACGAACTCCAGATAAATCTCGACATCGTCGTCCCCATGCTCTGCTCCGACCTACACATAAATGTCCAAGATGCATCTGGCGATCGAATACTCGCCGGCGATATGCTGCGGCGGGATGCGACCACTTGGACTCGGTGGACGGGGAGTCATAAACTGGAGAGTGGAGAGATGGTGAAGGAGCAAGAGGAGGACACGCACGTCGGGCATGTGCTTGGGGAAGTGAGGAGTCAGAAGCGGAAATTCAAGAAGACGCCGAGGGTGAAGAGGGGGGAGGTGGCGGACAGTTGTAGGATCTTTGGCAGTCTGGAGGGAAATAAGGTGCAAGGGGATTTCCACATCACAGCGCGAGGGCATGGGTATATGGAGTTTGGGCAGCATTTGGACCACAGTGGTACGTCTCCTCACGTTTTGTACTCATAGGCCGCCTAGATTTGTCCCTTTCAAGTTTGGAAAATTTGCTAATGCGAACGGGTGGCACAACAGCATTCAATTTCTCTCACACCATCAACGAGCTCTCCTTCGGCCCCCTCTACCCCTCCCTCCTCAACCCACTAGACAAAACCTACGCAACTACCTCGGAAAACTTCTTCAAATTCCAATATTACTGCTCCGTCGTGCCCACCATCTACACACGCTCCCCCAACCCAGGTCCAGCTACGGCATCAACGATATTCACCAACCAATACGCCGTCACGTCGCAAAGTCATACCGTCGACGAGCGAGGCGTGCCTGGCATATTCTTCAAATTCGACATCGAACCCATTCTACTCACCATCAGGGAAGAGAGGGGCGGGTTCATGGCTCTGCTGGTGAGGGTGGTCAATGTGGTCAGTGGTGTTCTGGTCGGAGGGGGATGGTGCTATCAGCTACTTGGATGGGGCAGAGAGATTTTGGGCAAGGGAAAGAGGTCGGAGCCCGGGATGGGCATGTTGCATGGAGGTGCCAATGGAGGCATTGGTGCGGACGAGGAGGACGAATAAGGTGCGGATATGTGACATGCATGGGTTGGATCCGCGTTGGCTAAACTTGCTTGATCTAGACAATGTAACAAAACTGTGAATATCCGAGCATTGAGAAAGTGCGCTTTCGCCTTTCCTTCCGGCTCTCAAGCAGCAAGCTTTCTTTGAAGCAAGTCTCATCAAATCATGTAAATCCACTTCAAACAGGGTATCTATTTTTACATTCGTAGGGCCGTACATGACATCGTACACTCGTAACTCTGTCACTCTCCCAACGACATATCTCGAATGGACGAGCTTGTAGTACACTCTCACTCTCAATTGCCGATGGATTTACACATCAGATCTCCCGTCCATGGCACCGGCCTCGAGTCCTTCACTCTCCTTGACTTGCTCGCCCAGCTTTGAGCCAAGTGGCCTGTAGAGCGTAGTGAGTATTGCTCGTGGAAAGGAGACCCTCGCCAACGGTCGGAGGGTCGTTGTCCCGAGCCAAGTCGGACTCCTCGGGATAAGCCATGTCAGCCAAGTCGCGCTCAGAGCTGAACGAATGTTGATTGGTGTTAGAACGGCCGTGGAGCTATCTGAACTCCAACGTTCATTTTGTAATTGTGAAACGTATGGCAGTTGATCATGCCAATGGATAGTAATGCAAGAAAGGCGGCGTCGAATAAGGACTTGAACTCGCAGAGCTGGAATTTGACTCCTGCTTGAAGTTTTCCACCCCGTTGCAGGCCGTCATCATGGCAAATTGCTGTGGCAGCGCCGAGCCAATCGCTGGTAGAGTGTCGCGTATCTTGGCCATGACGAGAGGTAGGTAGCGGGACTCGCCTCCACGCAGTGTGGAGATAAGCACCAAGAGCTGGTTAAGGTATTCTTGGGGTCCAGGCTCGAATTTGCGAGACTCGATGGGCACACAGGACATCACATCAATGAGGGTACATGCGACGTCAAAGACTTTCTCGATCTGAGAGGCCGTTAGTATGAGATACCAAGGTGCATCGAGTCTAGGAAATACGCACCAAGCCAATACCGTGAATTTCCATTGACTGCTTAGAGAATTGCCCGGTGACGGCCACAAGATCCTTGGCTATCTCAATAGGAAATCTGAACGTCATCGAAGTATCGGGCGACGACGAAGACAGAAACCCATTAGCGATTGACAGCTGCCAGACCATCGTTCGGAGCCACTGCTGGGAGGTTCGCAGATCGGCAGCTTGGCTCTCAGTAGTGTTCAAGAACGCAGGTAGTGCTTCTGTAAGCTTCTGTTGCAGTCGAGCAAGGGTGAAGGGAGAACAGTCGGTCCTGGACTTGTTCCAGAGACCGATGAAGGTGTCGTTGAACGGGCGGTAAAGGTTGACGAGGTGAATAAACCCGGCTATTGAATTTGACGAGTCTTGATCTACCGTTGGAAGGCCAATAGTTGCATGAAGAGTCAGTGGTCGATGTTTTTGCAGCGCATAGGCTCTGTAAACATTTCTTGTTAGCTGAGACTCCGGCACAACTAATACTACGCTGTACGGAGAGTCGAGAGCGTGGTTGAATTAAAGTTATGGGTGTTGCCGGTCATGACTTGCCTTTCTGTCACGAATAGCAACCAATAGAGTCGCCTTTTTCTCGACGTCTCGACCACATTGTCAAAGATGTATGTGTTCTCATCCTGCATGCCCAGAATTTGAGCTAGTGCCGTTGCCTCGCGGAGATGGAACCAAGCTGTATTATGCTTGTTGAGTCCGAAACAGCAACCAAAAAGGAAGAAGGAGGTGATAGCGGTATTGACTGTAGGGTTCTCAACGTAGTCGTAGCCCTTCCGGAGGCGAGCAGAGTCTTCCATTAGTAGTTTACCCAGTCTCGGGCTGTTGGTCGAGCTAGCCTGCTCTTCCACAACTCGACCCATCTTCAGCACGATGCCGGGCTGAATGAGCATGAAGGCGCAGAAGGCTGTTATGAGACAGTAAGCCTCAGCTGAATGGCCGATGTCTCGTGCGGTCTGCCGCAACTGTTCCCTATACAGGATGGGCATGGTAGGGTACATCTGCGTGAAGAAAACCTCGGTGCAGCCTTCGATTAGTTCCTGTGATAGCAGACCCGACGCCCTGAGGTAGCACGGCGGTGATGCCGGTGGGCTTCCAAAGCTGCTCTTCCCTTCTTGCATCATCTGAGCCAAGTCCGACTGTTTCTGCGTCTCTCGCAGCTCGGAGATGACTTTGGCTCTGCTGCCCTTGGGTCCTTTCTTCTGCGGGACGGCATCGTAAGTGCATGACAGCCCAGCTTGGCTGCAATTCCCACATGGCTGACGGCTGTTGCAGCGGACCTAGAAAGATGGCAGTTGTTAGAGCCGACAGTTGACAAGCGGCGGATCACACGAGGTCTTGTCTTTACCTTACGACGATGGCAGGCATCACAGGCACGCTTCGCAGGGATCGACATGTTCTGGAACGGCTGTTATCTTCAACGGGATGCAGCATGCAATATTGGAAAATCATGGGCGAGTAGACATGAATGTATAGATCAAGATAAAGATATTTTGGGAAATAGGACTATTATTAGGTTGTTGCATGGTTATGCGGTACCTGATTCAGAGCTCACACCATTGGGAACAAGCCTGACGTCCATGGTGGGATTTGCCTCGCAAAGCCAAGACTCTTATGCGATTTCCTCAGCCTAGAAAGCTTCCCAACCATTGTGCCTTAGGCAGGAGCAAGCCACGATGAGTCTCAAGATGATCCAGATGTCTGAAAGTGTGTACAAAATGAAGAAATTTTTCGCGGCGTTGAGAAGGGAAGGATCCAATAGCAGTGACATGGAGGAAATCAACGTGCCGGGTAATTCCCGCTCGAGCAGGGATCTATCGCGCTTTACCTGATGCTGCTTAGCTAACTCGGCTGAGGATCGCCTCGATGCTTCCAGTGCTTCTAGTGTCGTTCTAGAAGCCTTCTAAATTCTCTACTCTAGTCTCAGGGAGCTCGGACCTCTGCACGTTCAGCCATCAACGCGTGACTCCGGTGGCAATAAGCCGCATATTAGGTCGAGATAATGCGAGATAACAGCTAGCGTGGAGGTGTGAGCCAATGGTGCTCAATGACGAAAGCTAATCTGGGAGTCGAGATGTCAACGGGACGTCGTGCGGGAGATGTGCGAGATTTCTGCTCACGTGCTAGCAGCCCTACCACTGGAATATGTTCCGCCTTCTCACCTTAACCAACAGTACAGCTGAAACTAGTACCCATTACCAATCTTCAAGCACTCAAGCTCTTCCTTAGCCCTCGTATCTCGAAAAACAGAGGCCCACAGCGGAGCAAGTCTAGCAGCGTTCTCTAAATTGGTCCTATTTGAGTCATATTTGCGATTGGCCAGAATGCACAACCATGGCTTGAAGACACCCAGCGATACCGGATATACTCAGCGAGCCGTCACTATCAACGTCAAACGTTCCGGGTAATCGGCCTTCTGATACCCATCACACAACTGGAAGACCTATCGACACGACGTCTGCAAGCCAAGAGACCATCTCGAATTCAGACACCCATCTGCCTACATATCTACCCCATCTCCCAACACAAGTACCATCGGCGATGCGCCTCCCCTACGCGCCCTTGACTCCACCCACAGAACCTTCTGCTTCCACTACCCAGGCCACTTCTGCGGCAGCAGCTTACGCCCAACTGTCCGCCCGCCGCTCACCGAATGGCCTCCAGCCCCTCGACCTCACGCTTCTTCACTCACCCCCTGTAGCCGCCGGCTGGTCTTCGTTCCTTGGGGCCATCCGTACCCAGACTTCCCTTCCTGCAGACATACGCGAATTGTGTATCTGTCGGGTAGCGGTACTCAATGGCGCAGCTTACGAATGGGAGCATCATGCTCCTATTTTGAAGGCCGAGGGAGGGTTGAGTGAGGAGAGTGTGGAAGAGGTAAAACAGAAGAAGGCGTGGCAGGGCTGGGAAAATGTGAGCGATGTTTCTGAGTGATATTCGCCCAATTCAAGCAGTGTGTTGAGTTGCGAGACATGCTTCGGGGGCTATGGCGCTTCAGAATCTTCACCTTACCCAATCAATGCTTCTAAAAGTGCAACTGCTGACCCTGAAATCTCGTAGACGACTGGAGGGAGCAGGAAGAATGCTGGTCAGGAAGAAGTAGGTGGTGGGTTGAGTGAGAGACATAGAGCTGTGCTGGCTTACTGTGACGCTATGACGATCGGCATAAAGGTCAGTGCAGAGGATTTCGCGGGTTTAAGGAGGGTGTTTGCGGAGCAAGAGGTGGTGGAGATTACGGCCACGGTAGCGGCTTACAACTGCGTGAGCAGATTTCTGGTTGCGCTAGATGTAGGGGAGATGAGCGAGAAAGACGAAAAGGCGTCTTATTGATGAACAGTAAACAAACAAGGTTGGAGTTTTCATTCCAGAATGCAGCCTTGTATCTTCTGAAGATACAAGGAGTGTTCTGAACATCTGACAACAACGCGGCTGTCAATTGGGTATCAGTTGATTCGCTCTTCGTCCAGCCCATGCTATGATTCCTGAGAGCCTCGTAAATTATGCGATCTTTCCTCGTTATCCATCCCTTGGTCCAAGCGGCGTGACGACTGCCTGCCTACTTCCACGACTCCAATTCACTGCTATTTTAAGAAGGTTACCTCAATGCCTTTCGTGCAAAGCTGGGGAGGATGAAGCTGGCCGTGTGAATTTCCTTATTATAGTACCGGCACAGCTTCTCCTCTTCCTCTACGCTCCAGCTCCTGAGAGGCTTGCTCACATCCCGATCTTTGGCTTTACAGCAGACCATGAATCCGATCTGGCCGCTAGGGTATGTAGGGATAGTAGTGTAGGCATACTCAACGGTAGGAAAGACTTCTTTGCAGGATTTCTTGAGGTCGGTAATAAGGGACAGATGCAGCCATTGATTCTCCGCTAGTAGACTGTCAGCAAAGTCCAGATTACCAGGCAAAGGTACTACTGAAAGGTGGAGAACAGGGGAAAGAAGAGGACGAACAACCTTGAGTGGTAATAACACCACCTTCTTTCAAGGCACCGTACAGCAACTCGAAATATGGCTTCTGGAATAGGCTCTCCGCTGGCCCCTCTGGATCACTGCTATCCGTGATGATTACATCAAATTCGTTCTTCTTGTCCGCCAGAAACTTGAAGCCGTCACCGATGTGGGTGGAGACATTAGGGTGTTGGAAACCGATGCTCATGCCGGGTAAGTATTTTTTGGAGAGCCGAATGACGGACTCGTCGATATCGCATAGGATTGCGGTTTCGACGGTGGAGTGCTTGACCACTTCGCGGAGAACACCGCCGTCACCACCGCCAATGACAAGGACGGATTTGGGGTTCGGGTGGGAGTTCATGGCGAGGTGAGTGATCATTTCTTGATAGCTATATCGATCTCGCATCAGTGGGGAAGGCACACGGTCTTGCACTGTGCGACGTACGCGAATTCATCACGCTCGGTGCATTGTATGACATTGTCAAGCACAAGTACAGTGCCGTGGTCGCTAGATTCGAAGATAAGGACGTCCTGGTACTTTGATTTTTCATGATGGAGGACTTGGTTCACTTTGAGGGTCATTGCCTGACCGGGCCACATGTCAGAGATCTCGCGGAACCAGCCATCTGAGCAGATGTGTCAGCAATGATACGATGCGAAGGCATTAATGAGTCTGGATTCAGTGATACAGTACCTTTGATAGTAGGATGTGTAATTTCGGACATGGCTGTGAAGGAGTTCGAAGTATATTGACTCCTTTGCAAACCCAGCTTGAGCACAATGAAATAGATTAGCGAATTATGCAAATGTGTTGGCACGATCAGGCTCGTTGGATGTTAGCTTGGCAATGCGTCGTTTATTTTGGTGGGGGCATGTCACGGATGGACTTGCCCCAAGCAGACTGGTGGCAGATCTTCAAAATTCATCCTGGTCCGTTGTCGAGACCTGGACACGCTCAGGTACAGCTCTGCAGCGACTGGACATGCACTTATTAGGTCGCCTGATCACGCAACAGAATCCATGGACGAACTACTTAATCTACCCAATTAGGACGACTGGTGAAAGGGGATCCGGCTCCTCGAACGTTTTTCGGCAGTGTTGTCAGAGCTGTCAATATCTTCTCCAACGTCTCAGACAAGCCGAGTTCACTGATGAAAATAGTGTTCGCGTCAACCAGCGGCGGTGTAAGGCTAGTGACACAGTGCAGAGGAGTGTAAGCAAGCTCAGAGGCCCGTCTGCGAGTGACAAAAATAAGAATAATCATAAGAACTGGCACGTAGCCAGGTTTCAGAGATTAAACTGCTAGAAGGATGTTAACGATAGACCCAGGATTAAGCTATCGATATAACTTACAAAAGAACAGATCTAAGAGGACGTTAGCGAAGGGTAACGACGACAGTAATTGTGTAGCTTACACTACACTTGATCTAAGCCAGAAGGCAAAGAGAGCTAAAGAAGGAAAAGAAAGGAATGGAAGTGGGTGTAGGACAGGACTTAAGTACTCGAGACGCAGCGCCGGGTAGCTGATGTGAGAGGGACTTGTCCGATTCAGGCGAGCATAAGAACCCCAACGGGCAATGATCCCACATGTCAAGCACTCACACTCAATGCTACGCAGTGATTGCAGCTCATTCCTAGGCTAATTTCACTCCACCTTCGATCGGCGCTACGGTCTTAACCTTCTAGTTACATCTTTCTAAGTAGCGGTAGTTCTCCGTCCCAATTAACCTTCATGGCTGTTGTGGCATATTAGTAAAGTTTCTGCGCCGTGGCTTTGGCCGGACTTACTGGTTGGAAATGGGAAGTACGACCCATGGTCGGCCCTCATATAGATATAAAACCCACCTGGTCGAGGTATTTTCTTCAACTGTCTGCAAGGGTTGGAGTCAGCGGAATTCCGAGCGCAACTTGATAACACAAGGATACAGGGGAAGCAATACCCTTGTGGACCTGGTGCTCTCCTAAGGTTATCGAGTCGGCCAACCACTCTCAACATGGCAGTCAATGCCGTTCTACTCGCCTCTCCACCTAGACAAGCATGAGGTCCTAACCCATAGTGTATGTAGTTCTCCATTGGTCGATCGATCTTTACTGTGTTTGGCTCGGGGAAAAACTCGGCTTCGCGATTCGCACCAACGAAGCTGGTGAAGATTTTGTCTCCAGGCTTAACCTTCACTGGACGGCCGTTGTCATCGATGGTCTTTTCTACTGTGCATAGTCGGTACGAGCCAAAGGTCCCATTCAGTCTGATACCCTCCATTGCAAAGTGAAGGAGCTTGTTGTCAGCTTCAGGGCCTTCGGTTTTTGCCCATTCTATTGAAGTTATCATGTCAGCATTGATTTCCCACGACTTGAGTTCTGGATTATGAGAGATATCAGGGATAGCAGATCCACAAAACAAGTCTCACAGTGCGAACCGCGGTGCAGACGGGAAGGCTATGAGCTAGTGAAGGCATACTGTTGATGGTAGGTAGATGCATTTTTCCCTCATCGGATAGATAGTAGTCAAGAAGTTGAGTGAACTGCACATTTTCGTCAGAGAGAATGTATTGCGTATCGCAACAAAGAATCTTACCACTTGGGCCTGATTCGCAACCATCGCACCAGCTGTTGGGACAATTTGAGACCATGTGATCTCGCTCGTACCCATTCCGCTTTCCAGGAGCCTCCGGACCATGTGGACCCCGTAATCTGTTAGAGGGCTGTGGGTTTGATGCATACCATCGACAATGCCAGCTATGAAGCCCGTCGCATTGACCATCTTTACATTTGCTTCGACAAGCTTCCCAAGCTGCTGAGTCACGGCTTTCGCGGCCAGGCGGAGGGGGAACGACTTCGCGGGGTCGAGGTCGAAAAAGATGCAGGTAAATATTACCGCTAGGACCATGTACATCTCCTGCTCCGAGTAGACTCCGTTGGGCGAGGTGTCGGTCTTTAGAGGTAGAGAGAAGACGTTGGCAGCAAAGTGCACATGTGCAAGGTTTCCGACGCTTCGAGCAGTTAGCCAATGCTACGGCTGTAGTCCGACGATGGGAACGTACTCTCGCGTGATGTCAACCTGATTGATACCAGCGATCTTGCAACTCTTCTCTGTAAGTAATTTGAGCGTTATATGTTCATAGAAGTCCTTGATCTGCTGATGCCAATGGTCGCGGTATAAACAAGTACCCATCAGCTTTCGTTGTTTCGCATGAAAAGAAGTGTCTCCAGCAAGCATGAAGTCGAGCCCTTGCTTGCCCATGAGCCACTCAAATCCGTCATTCCACACGACGTTGAACTCCGTCGCATGCTCCAGTATGTATTTAGCGCCTTTGTAAGAGGTGAAATTAACTCTCGGCGGGCTAGAAACACATTAGTATTGAGGCAGCGAAGCGGAGCGTGACTCGTACATTTTCTGGGGCCGATCCCAGGAATACTGGCTTTCCCTTCCAAGACTACGCATGATCTTTGTATTCTCACTATATGGAATTAGCAATTTGATCGCAATGACAGGGCCAAAGACTTGCCTGGGTATTGTCATAGGGTAATGTGCGTAGATCGAATTGCCTTTGAAGTGATTTGGGAAAGCTCGCAAAAACAGCTTGTAGATCACACTGTCAAGATTAGATGGTGCTCGTCCGCGAATATCGGGAATGCTTACCATCCTTGATTCACTGCTAGGTCGTATTGCACCTCGCAAAACCCCCAGTTTGTAAGGTTTTTGGGGTTGTAATCTATAGTGTAAAACCTGTCACCTCTGACCAAGGCTACTGCATCCGAGAGTATGGCCCTCGAGATAGTGTAGCATGGAGCTATTCCAACACCAGGCACCATTGGAACTTTGGCACTTTCTGAGACCATGCCAGGATACATTTCCACGTAATCAGGATGCTCATAGCTTACAGGGGTCAGCTCATTATCCAACAGGTGATTAGTATCTAGTCTTACAGGTGTCTCAGCTGGTCCGCCACTGGAGGATCGTCGCAGATGTCCTCGAACGTCTCATGGGGCTTCAAATGAAAGAACTTTCGGAATTCGTTCAAAGAGCCAAGATTCCATGCCCTTGATTGCTGCATACCTAGGACAGTAATAGCTTTGAGGCATTTCGGTATATTGTTCGGTCCAAAAGCACCTGCATGTACCCAGAATCAGCCTCAAGGAGCCGGCCATTGTCGAAACAACGGGGCTATTTACCAGCAGTATCTTCAATCGAGCTTGTCAGGATCTCTACCAAACCGTCATCCGGGAACTTCCCAGTCTCAGCGTCTCTCTCAAGATTCGCAAACGGACGGGATTGTGGATCTTTGGGCAGTGAACTGTATGATGCAGGAGTCAATATCTTCTCTGCAAACCATTGTCTAGACTCATGAAACATGTCTTTGAAACAACAATCCCTTAAGACATGCCTTACAATTCGCGATTCGGTCAAAACAGGTGAAAATAGAAAGGGAAACACAACGTACTGCTCCCATTTCCCAAGGCCCTGGAGAAGCTCCTGAAGGGTGACATCTTCAGCTTCCTTGCCAAACAGCTTTCTATACAGGTCTTGCGTCCATTTATCGTCTTTGTCGCTTATGCAAGAATGCCAGCGGTATGCAAGATTGAATTCTGCAGAGACCTGATTGCCCACACCGCTTGGGGTCGCGTTTTTAGTGTTTCCCATATCCGCCCTGGGGTCCAGAGTCCATGTGGTGTTGCTTCTGTTCAGATTAACGATTGTACGAAGATAGTCCATCAACGTAATATTGATGTAGAGTCCGCATGTGATTAGTCTGCCCGTTTGAAAAAGATCGTTGTCGTATTTCGCCAATGACTTCTCGGCCATTTCATGGCTCAGACCCTCGTTAGGTTTATGGAACCGTCCGTTCTCGTTTACGACAGCAAGTTGCTCGACAACATAATTATGGAAACGGTTGAGCATGATGAGAAGGACGCCTGTAGCAAATATCAGTATGTGCCATAGGGTCATGACTGTTAAATTTACCGCCTGAATGATTCCACAGTTAGCATTTCCTCATCAAGATAATAGTTTGACTTATGAAACAAAAATCAGGTGTACATGCTCTTGAGACGGATTTCGGAGCACGCCATGAGGTGGGAATGGGGAAAAACGCAACAAGGAAATAATGACTTACATCCAGGAGGGAAACCAAGCAGCCTTTCTTCCGAGAAGCAATCTGCCTTCAATTTTCCATCCTTGAACGTCCGAATTTGATCCTGATCTTCCTGCGTGTCTCCGTACAGTGTTGAGAGGTCGAGGTACGACGAAGTCTGTGAGTTGGTGAAGTCTCGATGATCGGTTTGGAAAAGATCATGGATGATCAATGAGGCCCAATAGAAGAACACGCTGGAGACTCTGTTGGGACTGCAAGGTTTCGGACTTAGCAATCTCTCTTGGAGGAGCAACGAAGTAAAGTGAGGGGGGATGTGAAGAAACAACCAGAATATGTCTACTTTGCGGCACTACAACCAGGGCACGTCTTGCAATTCAACATACTGCATGGGATTCGGAAAGAATCATTTCGAAATCTCGCTTACTGTGGCTTGAACTCCTCCCGCACCATGACACTGTCGAATATCAGACCTGGATCTGGCAAAGCTCCGGTAGAGATAGTAGTTGGCGGAACAGATCGAGCGTAGGGGGTATTGGCAGCGCCCAATCTAGGATACAGGTAATTCTGGAAGCAGTCAGCAGCTACAGAACTGTGACGAATCCAACTCACGTTATTCGATCCGTCAGCCTGCCTATAGGTGAAGTTATCTCCTAGATAGCTCATGGGCGGATGTTGCAGAGAATTCCATAGCTCGTCGATCTGGGCACTAGCGTGAGTAACAAGCCGGACATACAAGGGGAAGGGGCCGAGCGTACCAAGGCATTTGTAAGGTCGACTCTTGTCTTTGATGTCGTTGGTAGCGCGGCGACAAGCTACTACCACGTCAGATTACAAAGTATATCAAAGTGTAAACGTCGGCTTACTTGGATTGTTTTCTCCATCAGGTACTTCTTGTCATCTTGCAATGCTCCCGTTGCCTTGTTCTTCATAACGTCGATCAATGTATGAACATCTTTGAATCCCAAGGCTTTCATATCTGACATTAAGCCCGAAGGCTCTCTATGTTCCAAATAAGCCCCATCTCCTGACTGCGTGGGTAGAGGCCGACGCGAAGCATGAATCAATTGAGCGAATTGGGCAAAAGAATTCTCGACTTCGCCCCTGCTGGCGGAGTGGTCGACATTGTCTCCCTTTGCCTTTCTGGATGTAAAACCGAAGGCGCTGTGACGCTTGTCGACAGTTGGGTTCTCAGCTGAATTGCCATTCGCGCTGCTGCCGGTGGTGTCGGTCCCATGGGTATCACTTCCATTGGTGATGCCATTCGTCCCATTGACTCCGTTCACTTCGTCTTTTTTACTCCTGCCGAATTTGGTCGAGATTCTACGAAGCATTTCGAGAGCTTTGCCCAGCAAGCATGGGACAATTGGAGAGAATAGACTGCACGCGATGGGAGAAAATATCAACAGCAAAGTTATCGTACAACACAGGCTAACGTAGCTCGTTAATGCCGCTCATTCATTGCACTTTGATTGGTTGTATATTGACATGGTTCGATGCATGGCGTCGGTGTGACGATGACTATTGGTGAACACCAGTTTTCTCCTTGCCGGGTTCCGCTCATTGAAGCTGGTGTCTCTAAACTCAGGATCAGGATCTGCAGGTCGGATGGCCAAGCTACGGCGAATGCAATGACAGAGAAAGAGACGAGGAGGGCAGAAAGACCAATGGCCTGCCATTGTGAGGGGTACTGCATGGCATCAAACCGAAGCATCTTGCCCCGCTTGTCGCATGGCTTCGACTGAGAGCGAGTCTCCAGTCGACGATCTGAGGACTAGGTACCTACTTTGATCAGCTTGGTCGCGTATACTTTGGACGAGATAAGTGATTCAGCCAATATGCTCGGCGTCTTCCTCGAACAGTAGTAGCGAGACGCATTATTAGCGAAGTATTGGAGGACATGCCAGATCCAACAGTAGTTCCATGCCGAATCGTGCAGATCGAAAAGCAGTCACCCTATCTGGCTGGTCTTGTCGCCTGCAGCTATGTACAGTTGCCAATTGGCACTGGGAGGTTGTCGGTCGAAGGTTTGCTACCTTACTTCCTCGAAGGTTCGGAGATGACGGGGGTTGATCCTGATTCACTGCAATCATGTTAGCGTGCATTGTACCTCCACTAGCCACGGAAACTAGTCGATCAGCAGCGGGATATACGGGATAGCCCATCAACCAACCCATCTTCCGCCAGGGTGACCAAAAAAATAATCGTAATCGATTATTTAATCGATTACGATTTCACTCCTAGATGACTAAGCATAATCGATTATAATTATTTAATTTCCAAATAATTGATTATAATCGATTATTAATCGATTAATTGTACTAATAGTATATATACGTCGAAAGG